>Ga0209456_10000274_pt1 | contig 28691 bp, 31 predicted proteins | sample COG_11_FD_184755 | JGI IMG/M metagenome (GOLD analysis project Ga0209456, IMG submission 184755) | Pelagic marine sediment microbial communities from the LTER site Helgoland, North Sea, for post-phytoplankton bloom and carbon turnover... | ecosystem: Environmental > Aquatic > Marine > Neritic...
GTTACGAGCGATCATGAAATGATCGCGACCCTGGGCGGACGGCTGCGCGACGACGTCGAGGCCGTGGTTGCGGGCGCCGCTCTGCGCCGCGACCTGTTCATCGACGACGCCACTCGATACGTCAAGCACCTGCGTGCGCACATGACGTGGGAGGAGGACGACCTGTTCGAACGCGTCGAATCGATGCTCGACGCGGAGCCGCTCGACTTCGACGTCTCCGAGTACGAACATATCAAGGACCCGGTATTCGAACTCGAGATCGAGGCCGGCTTCAAACGCCTGATGTCGAGCCTGCCACCGGCGAGCTGATCGAGCCCGCTGGAAATACCAGGCCCGGAAGTGCCAGGCCTAGAAGTACCAGGCAATCTGCGCGAACAGGCCTGCGCCCCCGGAAAGATAGCGATCCGGCTGAGCCGCTTCGATGCCGCCGAACTCACTGCCTTTGGGCCCTACCGGCAGGTTGAGGCTCGCCAGCAGCGTCATGTTGTCCGAAAGACTGTAGTTCGTCACGAACTGCAGCAAGGCACTCGGATCGGCAACGTTGGCCAGCACCGTCGGCGTCACGGTCCACAGCGGAGTCATCTCGATAAGGATGCTGCCGGCCAGGTAATGACGGCCGATCGAAAACAACTCGCCTCGCTGCAGGCGCGCGATGAGGTCCGGGTCGTTGGTCACACTCAGGAGATCGTAGTCGTCGGTCGATACGCCAAAGCCGTTGTAAAAGTACTCGATCGCACCGCTCATGTTCCTGTCCTTCCAGGTCCATGAGTAGCTCAGGTTCGTCACGAGCTGAAGCACTGTATCGTTGTCCGTATCTGTCGCGACCAGGTCGCCACGCCAGATCGCGCCACCGACACTGATGCCGCCCCCTATCCCGAGAACTGTATCGTCATAGTGTTCGGCAACGAGCACATCGTATTCGAGCTCTCCGCGGATCCCGTGATACTTGATCGCTACTGTCGCCTCGTCGCTTTCGACATCCCCGCTGGCCAGGTCGCGGCGCACGACCCAGGCCCCCTGCACATCGTCGCCGCTGCCACGCAGGTATTGCATGTACAAAAGATCGTCACCTGTCTTGTACTCGGTGTCGATCGCTGCCGGATCGAAGGGATTTACAAGGTCCATGGGCGAGTAAAACAGGCCATTGCCCCATGACAGCGCCTGCCGGCCGAATCTCAGCACGGTTTTCTTCCCTGTGTAGCCGACCGTGAGACGATCCAGCCGGTGCAGCGTGGCGTCCTTGCCGCCTTCGTCGATGACGTGGGTGAGATCGAAAAGGCGGCGATCGTCATTGGGCAAGGTCGTGAAGAACAGCTCCGAGCCCGGCGGCGCGCTGCTGCCCAGCTCGATGCCATCGCCATGCAATACGAGGAGCTGGTAATCGGAACCGACCGACCATCGCCCTTTGCCGGCTCCGACCTTGAGCCGCAGGCTGAGACCGCCATCGATCGCTTCCGCCCCGATCGCGTCCCGAAACACGCTCCCCGACGGATACGCCTGCGCCGTCAGGCGGAACTTGCTGTGGCCGCCGTAATCGAGCCGCCAATCGTCGGCCAGGGCCGCCGATGTCAGCAGCAACGCCAATAGAATCGTGCTACGCCGCATCCTGCTCCAGGTCTTCGACAATGCGTCCGTCCAGCATGCGCACAATGCGCTTGGCGTAGCGCATAACGCGCTGGTCATGCGTTGCGATGACGAACGTCGTGTTGTGGTGGCGATTGAGCTCGGTGAACAACTCCATGAGCTCGTCGGATGTTTTCGAATCGAGGTTGGCCGTCGGCTCATCCGCCAACACGAGGGCTGGTCGCGACACGATGGCCCGGGCGACGGCAACGCGTTGCTGCTGCCCTCCCGACATCTCGGCCGGGCGGCGATCTTCGAGGCCCTGCAGACCGACCTCTTCGAGTATCGCCTGCGATTTTTCGCGCCTGTCTGTCGCCGACACTCCCTGGACCTGCATGACGAATTCGACATTCTCTCGCGCCGTCAGTACCGGAATCAGGTTGTACGCCTGGAACACGAAGCCGATATTCGCGAGGCGCAGGTCCGCGAGCTCGCCCTTGCTCATCTCGTCGATACGCTGGTCGGCGACCCAGACCTCCCCACTGTCGGGGATATCGAGACCGCCAATCGCATTTAGCAGAGTCGTCTTGCCGCCACCCGACGGCGCCACGAGGCAGACGAAACCGCCCTCGTCGATCTCGATGCTGACGTGATCGAGCGCCTTCACGTCCTGATCGCCCTGCCGATAGGTCTTGCACAGGTCCACGCAACGTACAGAACTCATCATCCCACCTTTGTAATGGCTTCAACCGGCTCGTAACGTGACGCGCGCCAGGCCGGTGACAGGCTCGCCAGGAAACCGAGAATCAACACGACGACGTTCGCAAGAACCACGTCATTGAGATACAGCTTCGGATAGAGAACGCTCGAGGCGCCCATCATCTCCATGCCCTCGGCAACCACCGAGATATCGATGCCGTCCTGCAGAGGCTGGATCGTCAGCACGGCCAGTACGTCACCGATCACGAGCCCCGTCGCCAGCAGCAGCATGGATTCGATCAGGATTTGCGCCAGTATGCTGGTGGGCTTCATGCCCAGGGCCAGCATCAGGCCAATCTCGCGTACACGCTCGAACACGGCCATGACCAGCGTGTTGACGAGACCGAACGACAGCGCCAGGAAAATCACGATGACCCAGATCAGGACAAAGCCGTCCATAACCCTGAGCATGGTACCGAGGTAGGTATCGATCTCGTGCCAGCGTCTGACGTCCAGGCCGCTATCGACGGCGGCAATAACGCGCTCATAGGTCGGCTCGACGTCGCGGTAGTCGTCGCCCAGAAACACGATCTCTGTGGTCGCGTCGCCGATGCGCAGCATTTTCTGGGCGGTCGTCTTGCCAACGAATACGTAGGATTCCTCGAACGACGGCATGCTGGCTTCGAACAGGCCAACGACGCGAAATCCGCGATCCGCGATTTCGTTGTTCGGGTCCTGGCTCATGAGAACGATTCGCTTGCCGACATCCGTCTCGAGCTTGTCAGCGAGCTTGCGGCCGATCACGACGCCATTGTCCCCGGGACCCTCGAGGAAGCGCCCCTCGACGTCGTCGTAGGATACGAAGGAGAACTCGCGTTCGGCGGCAGGGTCGATGCCGAGCAGCGTGACACCGCGCGACTCGCGCTCACTCGAAACCACGGCCGGCACCTTGACCCTGCTGGCCCAGGCCCTGAATCCGGCCGTGTCGAAGCTGGCGGCCAGCTCCCGATCGGGAATCGTAATGCGATTGGCGACGCTCGGATCGTTGAGGAACTCGGGGTCGTGAACCTGCACATGCCCCGGAAGCACGCTGATTCCGTCCCTGATCATCTGGTCGACCATGCCACGCGACAGTGCGGTCATGAAAATCATGGCCCAGGAGCCGACTGCGATAGCGCTCAGCATGATGATCGTGCGCCTGTGGTTGCGCCACAGGTAGCGCCAGGCAAGCCGGCTGAGGACAGGGGTCATGCGCATCAGATAACCCTCATCGCTTCGACAGGATGCAGCCGATGCAATCTCAGCGCCGGGTAGACCGCCGCGAGCAGCGTAAACGCATAGACGATCAGCGGACCTGCGATAGCGGTGCCAAACGTCGCTTCGGGGTAGATTCGTGCCGGCAGGTTGAACATCGCCGCCATTTCCTCCATTCCCGGTATGGACAGCCCGTTGACCGTAAACCAGGTGGTGAAGATCGTGCCCGTGATCGCGCCGATAACGAAGCCCATCAGGCCCATCAGTGCCGTTTCAAGCATGACCAGGCGGCCGAGGCGCCCAGGCCTGAGGCCCAGCGACATCACGATACCGAATTCATGGGTTCGCTCCAGCACCGACATGAGCTGCGTGTTGAGGACGCTGAACGCGACCAGGATGACGAGTATTCCGTACATGAAGAAGGCACTGCTCATGTCGGCCTGGATAGCCTGTTTGAGTCCCGGCTGAAGCGCGTCCCAGTCGTGAACGACAAGCTCGGAATCGGCCGGCAGCGAAGCGGCAACTCGCGGCGCCAGCAGCTCGGCAGCGTCGATTGTTGCTGCGCTGACCACGACCTGGTGGCCCGCGCCGTCCATGTAGAAGACGTCCTGGAACAGGCCGAGCGGCATCTCGGCAAAGTTCCTGTCGATATCCGGAATACCGCTCTCGAAAATGCCCACGACGTCCACCACGGCCGCGGCGAAGGAGCCGTCTCGCCCACTCCCGAGCAGTGTCAGCTCGTCGCCGATCCCGACACGCAGGTTGCGTGCGAGCACCGCGCCGATGACGATGCCGGTTTCGTCGTGGCTTTCGAGGAAACGGCCTTCATTGACGAGGCCCGGGATGCTCGACACCCCGGGTTCGTAGTCGGGCTCCACCCCGAAAATCCCGATGCCATAGCTGCGTTCGTCACTGGACGCCAGTCCGAAAGCCCAGCCGCGCGCCGCGATGGTGTCCAGACCGAAATCTTCACGCAGGCGCGCCGCCAGCGGCAGGATCTCCGGCACGGACTGACGCATCTTCTGGTCATCCTTGTAGCCCGGTGCCTGGACCTGCATATGGCCGGTAAAGACCTGCAGCGTGTTGTCGATCATGAGCTCGTACATGCCGAATTGCAGCGAGATCATGAAGACCAGCAGCGTGTTCGAAAACACCATCGCCCCGGTCGTGAGCCACGTTCGTCGCGGTTGTCGCCAGAGGTTGCGCCATGCAAGACGCAGAACAATGTTCATCGAGTTCAGTCTCGCGGGTTGCGCAGGTTCGACAACGTGAACAGGCTGTCATTGAGATCGAGCTCGTACTCGATCTCGTTGACGCCGATTTCGGTCCATTCCTCGGGCTCGTCGGCCTTGGTCATACGCTGACGCTTCGCAATCGTGCGCCCCCCCATGTCGGCGATCTCCAGGGATACGAGTTTCTTGACGAGCTCGCCGTCCTGGTCATAGAAGGCGTGCTCGAGCACGACATGATCCGAACGGATCTTCAATACCTCGCGGCCCCAGACGACGGCCGCGTCTTCGTGCGGTACCGATTCAATCTCGTAAACGACGATGTCGTCGATGGTCTCCTCCGAGAGCACAGAATGATCGTACTGGTCAATAATGTCGTCGGCGCGCGCAATATCCTTGTTCGAGAAATCCGAGCCCATCCAGCTCTGCCCCATCATCGACGACGGCACCTTGATGACTCGATTGATCTTGGGCGAGAACGTCCACATGTTGTTGTCGTCGATCAGCGTGCCATTACCGCGATCTTTTCTCGGTTCGACGACGCGCACCAGCGACTGCTCCTGACCCTTGGTCCAGGCGCGCATTGTCATCGAGCGTTCCCAGTCGGGGCGGTGGATGACCATGGTCATCTCGGTGTAGGAGGACAGCCCTCGCCAGTGCTCGATGGCGTCCCGGACGAGCATCCTGGCATCGCAATCCTCGTCGCATGCGAGAACGGATTGTGAAAGCAATAGCAGGCAAGGCAACAGGAATCGCTTGTTCATACTGTCTCAGACCCTGGCCACGCTCGGCTGTTCAGTCTAGAACAACAACCTGCTTTTGCAAACCTGGGTCATCGCCCGAAAACGCGTTCAGGCCACCATAATGCGGGCGAAATACGTGTTTCTCGCAATAGCGTTCGGCCGCCTCTCGGATAGACTCAAATACAGAGAGAAAAAGAAGGACGGGGCCATGTTCACCATTGAAGCCATCATGAGTACGAACCTGATCACGGTATCGCCGTCCTCGACCCTGGCCGAGGCGCGCGCCCTGATGCAGGAGCACCAGATTCACCACATCCCGGTGATCGTCGACCACGAGCTTGTCGGCCTCGTCACCCTGACCAACGTACTGGCAGCCACCGATAGCTTCCTGCGTGACCCGCAGAATCGTATTCACGCCGACGAAATCAGCATCGAGGACGCGATGGTCGCGGACGTCGCTACTGTCGACGTCAATGCGAGTTTGCGCCAGGCCGCGCTGTTCATGGAGAAACACAGCATTGGCTGTCTGCCGGTGGTCGACGATGGAAAACTGGTCGGCATCATTACGGACACCGACTTCGTGGCAGTTGCCATCAACCTGCTCGAACAAATCGAGGAAACCGAGCCTGTCGCCGAAGATTACGACGACGTAGACGTCGCCTGATCGGCCTCCGCCGCTTCAAGTTCCAGGGCTTCGAGTTCCGCCCGGTGACGCAGGGCATACTCGGCATCCCTTTCCGAGCCCAGCAGGATCGCGATCCAGCGCGTGCGTTCGTCTGCTTCCAACGGCAGTTTCATCGTCATCGTCAGCGGCACCGACAGCAGCATGCCGATTGGGCCAAAGACCCAGCCCCAGAACACCAGGCCGAGGAACACGACGAGCGGCGAGATGCCGACACCGTAGCCCATTAGTCGCGGCTCTATGAAGTTGCCGAAGACAATATTGATCGCGACGAAACCGATGGCCGTCGCACCGGCCTCGCCCGGTCCCAACTGGACGAGGGCAAGCAATACGGCGGGAACCGCCGCGATGATGGAGCCGATTGTCGGGACGTAATTGAGCAGGAATGCCAGCATTGCCCACAGCAGTGGAAAGTCGAGACCGATGCTCCAGGTCAGCAGTCCCGCGCAAAGTCCCGTCACCAGGCTGACGATGGTCTTGATGCCGAGATAGCGACCGAGGTTTTGCAGGAACTGTCCCGGGTTGGCAAGCGGGTTTTCGGAGCGGCCGAACGCGGCCTCGACCTTGGTCTGCACCGTCGAGGCTTCGAGCAGGATGAAGACCATCGTAAAGATGATCAGGAAGACATTGGTCAGTACATCCTTCAGCCCGTTCAGGATGTTGGCGACCAGGCCCATTGCCCAACCGGGGTCTACCATGTCGCGCAGACTCTCTATCGACTGGCCGTCCCTCATGTTCCTGGCGATGAACTGGACGATCCCGTCGACGATCGTATCGAGCCTCGCCTGGTACCCCGGAATTGCGGCAGTGAAGTCGGCGATCGAGGTACCGAGAATCATACCAACGAGAACCAGTATCAGCATGATCATCGTGACGATGAGTAAGGCCGCTAGAATCGACGGAACGCGATGCGCCTGCAGCCACAACATCGGCCGCACCGTTATGAGCGCAAGAAAAGCCGCGACGATGAACGGCACGAGGATGACCGCGGCCGCCTGCATGCCGTAGACCACTATAACGATAGCGGCCAGCATCATTGTGACGCTGGTTTTTTGCTTTGCGCTGCTTTCCACAACGCGATGATCGCATAACAGCGGGCCGACCGCATGTGGACCCGGCGGAGTCAATCCCGCCGCCAGCTACTTTGGCGTGTACCCCTCGGCTTCCACGTCCGTGAGCTGATCAATCTTGATGGTCCAGCGAGCCAGTGTCGATGAGACACGTAGCTGGTAGAGGCCGCTCGAGCGGAACAGCTTGACGCCGTTACCCTTGCGCTTGGTGTGCAGCACGCGACCGACATGTTTCCCCGTGCGCGCCTCAACGAGTGTGATTTCGAGCGCAACGAGCTGGTTGTAGTCTCCGTCCAGGCGCCAGTCGAGCACCCACGGGGATTCAACGCGGAAGATGGCCGTTGTCGTATCGCCGTTGCCACGAAACTCACTGACGCGCTCGGCCGCCACGGCGTCCACACTCAGTACCAGCAATGCAATGATGAGAAATTTTCGCATGCAGAGACTATATGCCGCTACACGTTACGGCTGCAACAGGCGACTACTGATCCGGCGCTGACCAGTCTATCGGAACGATTATCTCGTTACGCCTCAGGAACCAGGGTGTCATTGGGCCATTGTAGCGAGCGAGCTCGACGTCTCCCTGCAGCGTGATGCCATTTTCCTCGAGGTCGCGCAATAGTTGTGCCTCGTTCTTTTTCACGTTGGATTCACTCCAGCGTCCCGAGAACCTGCGCACTGCCACGGTGCGCGCAGGTCTTTCCAGCAGACGAATACGCTCGTCGGTGGGCGTCGGCAATGTCGCGAGCGTGTACTTGCCCTCCATGACGAATGCGTAGGTCAGGGCAGAAGCCGCGCTATTCTCGCGCGACTCGACGGGGGCCGTCATTTGCATTTTTTCCTGGCTATCGTTGTCGCCGAAGATATAACCCGCGAGCATGCGGAATGCACGGTTGTCCGCAGAGTTGCCGTCCACGTCGACCTCCGCAACGAGATACGGCAGGTAGCGCCGAATCTCGTAGTCATCGGTCGTCGCAAGCACGTCGAATTCGGGTTCCTCGAGAGCCATGGCGTTTCCGGACAGCAGGATCGTAAACAGCAGGAGTATTGGTCTGTACATCGTAGCGAGCTCCTGGCACAGAGTCGCGGCGCATCCCTGCGCCGCTATGGGGGAAGTCAAATATCGGATCGCCGAACGATCGAATTGACTCGAATGTCCGGATATTCTGCGCCGGAAGAAACCGGCGATACGGCGGCTGCGTCGAGGGAGATCGCAGCACCTTGCTGGCCCGCCAGTCCAACTGATGCGAGCAGGGAAGCATAAAGAAGCATCCAGGGGCGCAGCTTTAGTTTGCGGCTGAGGTTCACCGTCGTTGTCCTTGTCGTTGAAAAGATGCGACAAGTCTAGGGGGTGTCAACGCCGCTTTGGTTGCAGGCATGTGTCTCTGTGTAACAAGACGTTTCTGTTCAGCCGTCGAGGTAACGGAGATTCTCGGCCGTGAACGCCTTCGGTTCGCGACCCGTCAGCTGTCTGAGGATCTCGGGGTCGGCAGTATTGCCCTCTTCCAGCATCGTCAGTTGATCACGCGTCACCGGGAAGAACGGCAGCCGGTCGAACAGCGTCGCGCCGAGGCGCATGATCCAGGTCGGCATAGGCAGGATCCATTTCTTTCTGCCCGTTGCTTCCGCAATGCGCGTGATCATCTCCGGCCAGGTGAGAATCTCCGGGCCGCCGAGTTCGTAGATCTCACCAATAGTCGCATCGTCTTCGAGGGCCTTGACGAATGCGCTGGCTACGTCGTCAATATGAACCGGAGACATCACGATCGCACCCTTGTCCGGATCGCGTCCGGCGAAAAAGCCCACGGCCGGCAGCGGAGGACGAATCATGTCGCGATACAGCTGCGTCGCGAATTCCATGGTGCCCCGGGGATCACCGAAGATGACCGAAGGGCGAATGACCGTAACGTCCAGGCCGCTTTGCATCGCAAACTCTTCCGCACGCCGCTTGGTTTCCTGGTAGGGAGTACCTGGCCGCTTTACACCGTTGGCACTCATCAACAGCATGCGAGAGACGCCCGCTTCGCGTGCTGCCTCGATCGTCTGCACAACGCCCTCGTACTGGGAAGCCTCGTACGTGATTCCGCGGCGTGGAAATTCGCGGAGTATGCCTACGTTGTAGATAAGCGCATCGCAGCCTTCCACGACGCCGCGCAAGGCTGAGACAGACGCTAAGTCACCCTGTATTGCGTGCACGCCTGCGTTCGGGCGCAACTTGCTTTCGCTGCCCGGTCGAACCAGTGCCGACACTTCGTGCCCGCTTCGAATCAGGGCGTCCACAAGATAGCCGCCCACAAACCCGGTCCCTCCTATTACTGCAACTTTCATTGATACAAGTCCTCTGCCATGCCGCCTGTTACAAATGCTTACGCACGCGTGGGGCGGCTGATTCTATACTCATTCCTTACATTGTGACCCGTTCGCGGCTGATTGATTCGATGTCTACCACTGCACCCGTTATTGTCTGGTTCCGCCAGGATCTCAGGCTCGCCGATAACCCGGCGCTTAGTGCGGCTGCCGGGCTGGGCGCACCGATTCTGCCGGTCTTTGTCCTCGACGACGAGAATGCAGCCGAGTGGCGCATGGGTGCGGCGAGCCGCTGGTGGCTACACCAGAGTCTGAAAAGCCTGAACAAAAGCCTGGCGAGCAAGCTCTTGCTTATGCGGGGCGATGCGCGCGCCCTGCTCCCGGGCCTTGCAAGGGACGTCGGTGCTCGCGGCGTCTACTGGAATCGCGTCTATGAACCCTGGTGCAGCAGGCGTGATGAGACGATCAAGGACGAACTGCTGCACAGTTCGCTGGCCGCCAGAAGCTTCAACGGCTCGTTGCTGTTCGACCCACCGAACACGACCAAACCCGATGGATCCCCTTACCGCGTATTTACGCCGTTCTATCGAAAGGGCTGCCTGCGAAACGGCATCCCGCCCAGGGAGCCCTTGCCGAAGCCGGAAAACCTGCTGTTGCATGAACACGCAGGCGGGTGCGCGCTCGAGGACCTCGAGCTGATGCCTGACGTCAGCTGGTACGGCGAAATCGCGGAAACCTGGACGCCGGGCGAAGACGGTGCACGAGCCAGGCTCGACACCTTCCTGTCCTCGGCGATCGAGCACTACGAGGAAGGCCGCAATCGGCCCGACAGGAATCACGTATCGCGGCTGTCGCCGCACCTGCGCTTCGGCGAGATATCACCCAACCAGGCGTGGTATGCCGTACTCGGCGACAGTAGTATCGATCAAATATCTCCCGGCGCCGATCGCTTCCTGAGCGAACTGGGCTGGCGCGAGTTTTCCTACAACCTGCTGTACCACCAGCCTTCCATCACGACCCGGAACCTGCAGCGCAAGTTCGACCGCTTTCCGTGGCGGAGTGACGATGCGGCCCTGGCGCGCTGGCAGCGAGGCAAGACAGGGATACCGATCGTGGATGCCGCCATGCGAGAGCTGTGGCGAACGGGCTACATGCACAATCGTCCACGAATGATCGTCGCTTCGTTTCTCGTCAAGAACCTGATGCTGCACTGGCACAACGGTGCCACATGGTTCTGGGACACATTGCTGGATGCCGACCTGGCGAGCAACAGTGCCAGCTGGCAGTGGGTAGCCGGTTGCGGTGCCGACGCAGCGCCTTACTTCCGGATCTTCAATCCTGTATTGCAGGGCAACAAATTTGACCCGGATGGCCTCTACGTTCGGCGGTACGTTCCCGAGCTCGCACGGCTCCCGGACAAGTACATTCATTCGCCCTGGGAAGCGCCGCGGGAAGTCCTTGCTACTGCCGGCGTTTCACTGGGCGACAATTACCCACGACCGATCGTCAGTCTGAAATCCTCACGACAGCGAGCGTTGGCTGCGTTCAAGTCCCTGAGTCCTGCTACTTAATCCTCGCCCGTAGGGATCAGTTCATGTGCGAACGGCGAATTGATCGCCGGCGATGCGTACAATTGCAGTATGAGGCTGCCGTCATTCCGCTTTTTCGTCTTACTGACAGCATTGGGATGCGTCGCCCTTGTATCGTTTCTGTTGCTCGACTTCGCCGTCGCTTCGGCCGTGGCGAAACTCGTTGCTTCCACCGCCTTTGTTGCGACGGCAGTTCGGGTTGGCGCGGTACGCTCACTCTTCGGGCGATTCATATTGGCCGGGCTCGTTTTTTCCTGGGCCGGTGATGCGTTCCTGATCGGCGAATCACGCAGCGCTTTTCTTCTCGGCCTTGGGGCTTTCCTGATCGCGCACCTTTCCTATATCGGAGCGTTCGCCATTCGCGGGGTCAGTATGAGATGGGCGATGCTCGGCGCACTTCCGGTTGTAGCCGCGGCCATTACGGTGTCGTTGTGGCTCGCGCCGCACGTGCCTGCCAGCATGGTCGGCCCGGTGCGCGCCTACACGGTCGTTATCAGCCTGATGCTCATTGCCGCGATTGGAACCCGCGGGCAAGGCGCGCCAGCCACGATACTTGCCGGGGCATTTCTGTTCTTCCTTTCTGACTTGTCGGTTGCCGCATTGCGACTTGTAGAGACCAGTTTCCCTACCTACGTCTGGGGATTGCCGCTTTATTATGCAGGTCAGACTTTGCTCGCACTGAGTGCCTCGCAATCCCGGTCCCACTGAGGCGTCCCCGAAAACCGCTCGGCAAGGAAGTCGATAAAGGCCCGCACCCTGTAGGACAGGTGCCGTGTGGGCGGATAAATGGCATAGGCCGGCGTGACCGGCCACTCATAGTCGGTCAGTACGGGCACGAGATTGCCGCGACGAATCGATTCCGACGCGATGAACGTCGGCTGGATCACCAGCCCCATACCGTGCGCAGCCGCATTCGTCAGGAAGTCACCGCTGCTCGCCGATAGCACGGGCTGCACCTCTATCGACTGCTTCTTGCCGTCCTGGTCCTTGTAGGCCCATTTGGTCGGGTCCTGCAGGTTCGAATAGACCAGGCAGCGGTGATCCAGCAGATCCAGCGGCGTTCTGGGTTCGCCGTTCACGCTCAGGTAATGCGGAGACGCGCAGACAACCGCGCGCACATCGAACAAACGCCTGGCGATGTGGGATGAGTCCCTGAGGTGGCCGATGCGCAGAGCGACGTCGACGCCCTCTTCTATGAGGTCGATGCGCCTGTCGTTGAGATCGAGGTCAAACTCGACCTTGGGGTGCTGCCTTGCGAAAGCGGCGATCGGTTTGCACATGTGGCGCACGCCGAACGACAGCGGCAGCGCGACGCGCAGCGTGCCGCGCAGCTCCCCATGCTCCTGCTGCACGGCGGCCTCGGCCTCATCGAGATCGGCCAGGATACGGGCGCTGTGCTCGTAGAAGCTGCCGCCGGTTTCGGTCAGGTTGAGCACCCGCGTGGTTCTGCGCAGGAGCTGCACGCCGAGCCGCTCCTCGAGCGCCGAGACGCGGCGGCTGACGGCAGACTTCGCCGTGTTGAGGCGTTCCGCGGCTGCCGTGAAGCTACCGGCTTCGACGACCGCCACAAATGCCTGTAAATCCTCGAATTTTTCCATACTGTTGCGTTTTTAAGAACAATCTTGTCTTGAGAATACTATTTATCTCTTTTCTGTCAACAGTAATATTAAATTCAACAGCATTTGGTGATTCAACGGAGACACGAACATGAGCAGAGTATTGGAAATCAGCGCCAGCGCACGCTCGGCAGACTCGGCCAGCCGCCAGCTGACCCGGGACCTGATTGCGGCCCTGGACGATCGCCACGGTAACGTTCAGGTCACGCGGCGCGACCTGGCGCACGGTGTGCCCCTTATCGATGAGGCCTGGGTAGAGGCAAACTTCACGCCCGAGGAGGCGCAGACGGAACGTCAGCGCGAGACGCTGGCATTTTCCGACTCGCTGGTCGCCGAACTCAAGGATGCCGACGTCCTCGTCATCGGTACCCCGCTGTACAACTTCTCGATTCCGGCCGCATTGAAAGCCTGGATCGACATGATTGCGCGCGCACGCCTGACGTTTCGTTACACTGAAAACGGTCCCGAGGGACTCCTTACCGGGAAGAAAGCCTATGTTGTCATGGCAACGGGCGGTGTCCCCGCAGGCAGCCCGGTGGATTTCGCAACGCCTTACCTGCGGCACGCGCTGGCGTTCATCGGCATCAAGGACGTCGAGTTCATCGCCGCCGACAGGCTCAACAGTCAGTCCGGGGAATCCATGGACAGGGCAAGGGCGCGCATTGCGGAACTCGTTCATCTCGCACCGCGGGCCGCCTGAGGGATTAGGAAAGTGGAGGACAAGACATGATGGATATTATTCATTCCGAATCCCGCGGCAGCGCGAATCACGGCTGGCTCGAGGCGAAGCACACGTTCTCGTTCGCGGAGTATTACGACCCCGATCGCGTACAGTTTGGCAAGCTCCGGGTCATCAACGAAGACCGCATCGCGCCCGGCCAGGGGTTCGGCACGCACCCGCACAGGGACATGGAGATCGTTACCTACGTTATTGCCGGCGCGATCGAACACAAGGACAGCATGGGCAATGGCACGATCATCACGGAGGGTGAGGTGCAGCGCATGACGGCCGGCACGGGCGTATTGCACAGTGAATTCAATCACTCGAGCGAAGAAGAGCTGCACTTGCTCCAGATCTGGATACTGCCGGAGAGAAACGGTCTCGAGCCCGGCTACGAACAACAGCGATTCGATCGTGAAAGCAAGCTCAATCAGCTGCGGCTCGTTGGCTCCCGGGACGGCAGGGACGGATCCATGACGATTCACCAGGACGTCAGCTTGTATGCCAGCGTGCTCGAAGCAGGCACCGAACTGGCTCACGACCTGGGGCAGGACCGCCGTGCATTCGTGCAGATCGTCGAAGGAGACCTCAAGGTCAACGGCCGCATGCTGGCCGCCGGCGATGGGGCTCGCATCGAAGAGCATGATCGCATCGGGTTTTCTGCGATCACGGAAGCAGAATTCCTGTTGTTCGATATGGGCTGAACATGGCGCTAGAATGCCGGCATGCGACTAACAACAGTTCTTGCCGGCCTGCTCCTGCTAGCGGCTTGCGGCGGCGGTAGTGGTGGAGGAGGAGCGGCAACACCGACACCGTTGCCGCCGCAGCAAGGCATAACTCCCGTCACGGAAATCCAGGGTGACGGGGCCGTCAGCCCATTGGAGGGCCGGACGGTGACGATCAGGGCCCTCGTTACCGGTGATTTTCAGGAGAACGATGCCGACGACTTGAGCAACCTGGGCGGCTTCTACGTCCAGGGCATTCCTGATGGCAACCTGGCTACTTCGGAGGGGATCTTCGTATTCGACGGCAACAACCCGACGACCGACGTCAGCGTTGGCAATACTGTCGAGGTGCAAGGAACGGTCAACGAGTATTTTGGCGAAACCCAGATCAATGCGACGTCAGTTCGGATCGCCGGAAGCGGCGCGCTCCTGCCGTTTCCACTGCGCTTGCCCGCGCGGGCGACTGTCGCGAACAGCGACGGCGACATCATCGCGGACCTCGAGCACCTCGAAGGCATGCTCGTAAGCTTGCCTCAGGAAATGACGGTCAGCGAACCGCGCAACCTCGAACGCTATGGATCGCTGACGCTTTCAGAGGACGGACGCCTGTACCAGTTCACCAACGGCAACGCACCCGACGTCGCGGCTTACACATCGCACAAGGCATCGATTGCCGCACGCCGCATCGTGCTCGATGACGGCCGGCGATCGTCCAATCCGGTAAACCCGAGGTATCTCGGTGTTCGGGCAGGAGACACAATTACGTCGCTGACCGGCAACCTGCGCTACTCGCGAGGCAGCGGCGGAGACGGCGCCGAGACCTGGCGCCTGATGCCCACGACGACGCCGGCATTCGATTCGGGCAACCCGCGACCCTCCGCACCGGCCATTGGCGGAGCCGTGCGTGTTGCGAGCTTCAATGTTCTCAATTTCTTTTCGACCATCGACACCGGGCAGGACAACTGCGGGCCGCAGGGCAACGAGGGCTGCCGCGGCGCCGACAGCGCCGAGGAACAAAACAGGCAGCTTGCGAAGATAGTCTCGGCATTAGCGCTCATGGATGCCGATATCGCCGGACTCGTCGAACTCGAAAACAACGCCAGCGCCTCGTTGCGGATGATCGTCGACGCACTCAACACGCGCATCGGCACGGACGACTATTCCTACGTCAATACCGGCGTTATCCATGACGACGTCATCAAGACCGGTTACATCTACAAGACCTCGACCATTGACCTGGCAGGCGATTTCGCGATCCTCGACCGCAGCGTCGACTCGCGCTATAACGATGCGCGCAATCGCCCCGCACTGGCGCAGTCGTTCGCGACGGCCGACACGGGCGCTGTGATAACCATCGTCGTGAACCACCTGAAGTCCAAGGGATCCTCGTGCGAATCGGACGGCGACCCGAATACGGGCGATGGACAGGGCAACTGCAACCAGACGCGTACGAGTGCCGCCGCTGCTATCGCCGACTGGGTCGCAACGGACCCGACGGGCAGCAACGACCCCGACGTGCTGATTATCGGTGACCTGAATGCCTATCTTCAGGAAGACCCGCTGACGGCGTTTACGAACGCCGGCATGACCAACCTGCTCGATGGGCAGAACGACACCTATTCTTTCGTGTTTGACGCGCAGGCAGGCGCGCTTGACCATGCCGTTGCGTCGGCGTCACTCCTGCCGCAGGTCGTTGCGGCGATGGAATGGCATATCAATGCCGACGAACCCGCCCTGCTCGACTACAACCTCGAGTTTGGACGGGACCCGGCACTGTTCGATCCGGACTCACCCTACCGGGCGTCGGATCACGACCCCGTGATCGTCGGGCTCGATCTCGACAACTAGGCTTACTCGGGCTTCCTGAACCTGAGCGTCATGCGATTGGATTCGCCAACCGCCTCGAACTCCGCCCTGAGCTCCGGATTCTCGGCGCTCGTCGCCAGGCTTGGCGGCAAGCGCCAGACGACGTCGTCCTCGGACGGCTGATCTTTCGGGTTCGCATTGATATCGCTCTCGCCATCAAATTCGAATCCGGCCGCTTCAGCCGCGGCGATAACGAATGCCTTCTTCAGGTACCCGTGGCTGCCGTCCGCGAACTCATCGGACATGTCGTCACGTGCGTGATGCTGCACGATTCCAAGCACGCCGCCGGGCTTCAGCGCCGCGTAACAATCGGCCAACAATTCAGTAAGAAACGGTCGTATCGACTCGAAGCGCGCCGCATTGTGCAGCACCCTCACCAGGAACACGACGTCGGCCGTCCCGGCCATCGACTCGGGCATCGCACCGAAGTTGTATGCCGCAATTGTTGCGCCATCATCGCCGCGCCACTCTTCGGCACCGGCTGGCCAGTCCGTCGTCCAGGTCGACTGCGTCTCGAGGAACTCCTCGGTCGCGAACGAGAAATTCGGCCACATGTCCATGGCATAGTTGGCGCCGATCAGGTGCCCCTCTTTGCCAAGGTAAGGCAAAAGCACTTTCGTGTACCAGCCACGACCCGGCAGGCCTTCGACGACCGTCATGCCCGGTTCGATGCCGAAGAATTCGATCGTTTCCCTGGGGTTGCGGTACGGGTAACGTGCCTGCATCTCCTCGGGCTGCGCGTCGAGCACGGCGGTCAGCCTGTCCTGCTCTGCGACAGGTGCAGGCGCTTCTTCTTCCACTGATGCAGCCGGCTCCGGCGCGGACTCGGTCTCGGGCTGGCAGGCGGCGACGGCGAAGGCCGCCAGCAGTAACAGGTACTTGTTCATATTCATCCCCGGTCAGGCGTTTGCTGGCGGGAGAGTATGCGTTAGTCGAGGCTCCGCAGCAACGCGTGCACGTCGACCCGCACGGCCTCTAGCGCGTCGACGATACGCTTGCGGCTCTCGTCGTCCGAACCCAGCCCTTCGAAATTGTCGTCCCAGACCTGTAACAGCTCAGCGGATGTCCCGGGTACGGGTTGTTCGAGTACCTGTGACAGGTCCTTGATCGTCAGCACGAGCGCCCAGCCCGTTTTCGGGTTGCCACGATCGGTAGCATCCATCTCGTAGTGCCGATACAGCACCACCTGCTGCAACTGGCTCAGGTTGCGAAGCAGCTCGATCGAAATCAGTCGCTGGTTGCGGTTGCCCTCGCTGGCCTCGTTGCGCCAGGTGTTGTAGCCGAGACTCGTGATCGCGACGACCAGGCTGATGATGGCTACCGCGTTGCGCTGCACCTGTTCCTTGAAACGCATATTCTTTTTCATGGGCTACTCCCCGGAATACACATTCAGACCGTCGATCGCGGCTGATTATTTCGTGACAGGCTTCATTTCGATCGCTGGATCTTCTGGCCACCCGGCAGGTTTACGCTGCAAGCGCAGCAACCAGGCGATGACACCGACACCAATCGCCGCAACACCTGTGAGAAACAGGAAGTAGTTCTGGTGGCCGACAACCCCCGGCGATGCATCGAGAATGCGTCCCGTAATCGGCGTAAAGAAGATCTCGGGCGTGAACCCGACGAACGAGACCATACCCGTAACGGCGCCCGTCAGGAACGGCGGCGTGCCATTCTCTTCGAGGAGCGCGAAATAGACGCCTCTGAGAGCAAAGACCGCGAAGAAACTGACGAGAATATTCGCGTAAATCAGCTCGACACCCGAACCGTCGGGCAAAGCTATCGACAGTAGTGCGTAGCTGATAATCAGCACGAAGAAACAGGCACCGAGTGTTTTCGCGGCGACCCACCGATCCGCGATGTAACCCGCAAACACAGCCGCGAGCGGCCGGGCGTAGGCGCCATAGGTAGCGAGCTTCGCCCCCTCTACCTCGTCCATGCCCAGCACCTGGACCGCATACAGCGAGTAGTTGTCGAGACCCTTGTAAGCGCAGTAAGCGCAGATAATCACGGCCGCCTGCGCCCACACGAGCGGCCGTGTCGTTACGATGGCCGCGCCATGAAACAGGCTGCGGCTCGAGTCGCCAACGTGTTTCACCGGTGGAATCAGGAACCAGGCAAGGAAGGCCATGGCGAATGCTGCAGAGGAATACAGCAGGATGACGGTGCGAAACGCCGCGCGCCGCTCCGCGTCACTCGCCAGCGCCGCGTCGTCGGGCATGCCCCAGGCGAACACGGCCACGGCCAGCGTCGCAAACAGTGCGGCCGTGATGCCGCGCCCGCCCTCGAGTATGCCGAACGCCCGACCCTGGCTCGTGGTGCCACCCCATTCACGAGTGGCCCGGATGAGCGCGGCCCAGAACAACAGGATCGTCGTAACGCCCCAGTAACCGTACAACAGGGCCATGCCCCAGGTACCGGGAAAAGTCGCCATGTAGAGACCGCCAAGACCGGTTGCGACCAGCGACAGGCTCAAGAGGAGCCGCGCCGAGAAACGGTCGGCCAGCACGCCGCCCGGGAAATAGGCAATCATCGCCGTCACGCCGTAGACAGCAAACACATCGCCGAGCTGCGTATTCGTGAAGCCGAAACTTTCGAGCAATGTCGGTCGAAAAAAGCGCGCCGTGTGAAACGGAAGCCCGAAGATGATCTCGCCCGCGAAGACGAGAGTGAGCATGAGCAGGTATCGCGGCATGGACGTCCTGGTGGCGCTGGGAATTAGCAGTATACGCGGCCTGTCATCCGGCGTATTTTTGAGGGTCAGTAACAGGAAAACAGGGGACTCCGATGACCGAACTCCGACTTGCTGCTCTTCTGTGCGCGCTCTGCGCCTGCTCGGCCTACGCGGGCGACGTGCCGGCCACGATGCGAGTTGACTATTTCCACAGCGGCAACCAGTCGACCGAGATGTTCAGCCTCGACCAGGTCGTGATCGAGCCGCTGCCGTGGACCGGTAACATGGCACAGCCGATCGACAAGACACTACGCGGCAAGTACCTGTTCGAGATCATCTCGGGTGGCGAGACGGCCTGGTCCAGGAGCTTCAGTAGTATCTACGGCGAGTGGGAGACGACCGGCGAGGCGCGCGAGATCAATCGCTCATACCACGAATCGGTGCGTTTCCCGGCGCAGGCCGGGACCTTCGAGCTGGTCATGAAAAAGCGCGGTCCGGGCAACGCCTTCGAAGAGATCTGGCGCATCGAGCTCGATCCCGAGGATGTGCTGGTACACCGCGAGTCGGCAATGTACGCGGACCGGGTGGTGGCCATTCACGAAAGCGGCGACCCGGCGACAAAAGTCGACCTGCTCCTGATGGGCGACGGCTATACAGCGGCTGAACACGACGCCTTCATCGTGAAAGCGCAGGAACTGACCCAGATCCTGTTCTCCACGTCGCCGTTCAGGGAGCGCAGCGACGATTTCAATATCTGGGCCGTCGCGCCGGCGGCGGCTCAGTCGGGTGTGTCGCGACCGTCGACCGGCACGTTTCACGACTCGCCGATCGGCGCGACCTATGACGCGTTTCGCTCGGAACGCTACATCCTGACCTTCGACAACAAGGCCATGCGCCGCATCGCGTCATCCGCGCCCTACGACTTCATCGAAATTCTCACGAATACCGAGGTCTACGGCGGCGGGGGTATCTACGGGCTATTCAGCACGGCTGCCGCGAACAGTGAATGGGCTCCCTACCTGTTCGTTCACGAGTTCGGCCATCACTTCGCGGGACTGGCTGATGAGTACTACACGAGTTCGGTCGCCTACGAAGCGCCGGCAGAGATTACCGAGCCCTACGAGCCCAACGTCACGGCGCTGCTCGATCCGGATAATCTCAAGTGGGAGCATCTCATGACGCCGAACACGCCGCTGCCGACGCCCTGGCCAAAGGCCCGGTACGAAGAGCACTCGATGGCCTACCAGCAACGGCGCCACGAAATGCGCGCTGCCAACGTCAGCGAAGCGGAGATGAACGCTTTGTTCCGCTACACCAAGGAATACGTTGAAACATTGTTCGACGAATCGGGCCAAGACGGCATAGTCGGTGCGTTCGAGGGTGGCAATTACCAGGCGGAAGGCTACTACCGGTCCGAGCAGAACTGCCTGATGTTCACGCGCTCCGAATCCTTTTGTGCCGTCTGTGCAGAAGCGATCGGCAAGGTCATCGACGAATACACGCTACAGGAATAGGGACCATGCGGCACTCGTCGATAATCACGGCGACGCCGCGCGATGTTTTCGACCTGCGCCGCAGTCGCTGACGCGCCTTCGCGGACGCTAGCTTCTCAGCCTGTAACCGGTCTTGAAAATCCAGCGAACCACGGCGAGGCAGGCGAGCAGGAAAGCGATGGTCATGGCCAGGCTCAGAGCCACGCTGACATCTGCGTTCTCGTAGAAGCTCCAGCGAAAGCCGCTGATCAAATAGACCACCGGGTTGAACAGGCTGATCGTCTGCCAGGTAGGCGGCAGCATGCTGATCGAGTAGAAAGTCCCACCCAGGAAAGTCAGCGGCATGACGACGAGTATCGGCACGATCGTCAGCTTCTCCCAGCCATCGGCCCAGATGCCGAGTATGAAGCCGAACAGGCAGAACGATACACAGGTCAGCAACAGGAACGTGGCCATCAACAGCGGATGAGCGATCTCTATGTCCACGAAGAAGCTCGCTGTCACGAGGATGATCGTGCCGATGATGACCGACTTCGTTGCCGCAGCGCCAACGTAGCCGAGCAGCACCTCGCCGTAGGAAACGGGCGCCGACAGAACCTCGAAAACCGTGCCTGTGAACTTCGGAAAGTAAATCGCGAAAGAGGAATTCGAGATGCTCTCTGTCATGATCGACAGCATGATGAGCCCGGGCACGATGAACGACCCGTAGCTGACGCCGTCGATTTCGGTGATGCGCGATCCGATCGCCGAACCAAAAATGACGAAATAGAGCGACGTGGAGAGGACGGGCGCCACGATACTCTGCACGACCGTGCGGAACATGCGAGCCATCTCGTAGCGATAGATCGCTTTTACGGCGTGGAGATTCATCGGCCTGTATTCACGAGGTCGACAAAAATATCTTCGAGCGAGCTCTGCGAGGTCTGCAAATCGTTGAATCGGATGCCGGCGCCACGCAGGTCGTTGATCAGGTCCGTGATACCCGTGTGTTCGCCCTTGGTGTCGTAGGTGTAAGTCAATTCGAAGCGGTCATCGCTCAGCTCGAGCCCGTAATTGTCGAGCGCCGCCGGCACCGCGCCCAATTCGTCGTACAGGTGCAGGGTCAGCTGTTTCTTGCCCAGCTCGCGCATGAGCTTGTCCTTCTCCTCAACCACGATGATCTCTCCATGATTGATGACGCCGACTCGCTCCGCGAGCTGCTCAGCCTCCTCGATGTAATGCGTCGTCAGAATGACCGTTACGCCTTCGGCTCGCAGCTCCTTTACGACACCCCACATGTCCTGTCGCAGCTCGACGTCGACGCCAGCCGTAGGTTCGTCGAGAAACAGGATTTCGGGCTCGTGCGCCAGCGCCTTGGCGATCAGCACGCGTCGTTTCATGCCGCCCGATAGCACCATGCACGGCGAATCCTTCTTGTCCCACAGGGACAAGGACTTGAGAACCTTCTCGAGGTGCGCGGCATCGGCTCCCTTGCCGAATAGCCCGCGACTGAAACGACAGGTATTCCAGACCGTCTCGAAACTCTCGGTCGGCAGTTCCTGGGGAACCAGGCCGATTCGCGCACGAGTCTCGCGAAACTCGGTAACAATGTCGTGGCCGCCAACGAGTGCGCGCCCGGCCGTCGGATTGACGATTCCACAAACGATATTGATCAGCGTCGTTTTGCCGGCACCGTTCGGGCCAAGCAGTGCGAAGATCTCGCCCTCATTGATTTGCAGATCGACACTTTTCAGCGCCTCAAAGCCGCCTGCGTAGGTCTTGGTGAGTCCCTGTATGTCGATTACGGATCGCATCCGGCAATAATACGACACTGAGCAGCAGAAACAGGCATTGAAGTTGTGTGACCGTCAGGTTGGCAATCACGATGTGACCGTCGGCGCGCAGGAACTCGATAAAGAAACGAATCAGCGCGTAGCTGCAAACCGTCAACAAAGCGAGTACGCCGCGAGGAAGGCGACGCCACGAGATTCGCCACAGGACGAGCAACACAAGGAGCAGCAATGCCGCTTCATAGAGCTGCACGGGATACACCGGTAGCGAGGCAAGCGCGCCGGGTTCGATCAGGTCCATCGCGAGATGTTGCTCGTACGGAAGGCTGCCCGGCGGATACTGCACTCCCTTACTCAAACCGTTGAGAAAAGACAGTGTCTGGACCTGCGGCGCGAAACTCGAAGCCTGGTGTTCCGACACGACATCGCCCCAGCAGCAGCCCGCGAGAAAGCAGCCCGCCCGATGAATCATGAGCCCGGCTATCGTTGGCAGGGCGAAAACATCGAGCAAGCGCCGAAATGGCAATTTTGCGGCGCGACTGTAGGCGAACATCGCGATCGCGCCGGTCCCCAGGAAACCGAACAGCCGGATGCGCACGCCTGTCTGCATCTTGTCGCCGGCGATCATGGCGTCCATCGGCATCAGTAGCGACAACAGTGCGCCACCGACGACGCCGACGATGATCGTGATCGGCAGCAGCAGGTCGATATGCGAGCCATCGATATTGAGAAGACCGGCATTACGGCGCGCGAGACACCACGACACGGCGATAGCCAGCAGGAAGATAAGGCCGAACGGCGTGACCCATTCGTTGAAATCGAAATGCGAGTACATGGGCCCGGTCAGTCCGAGATCACTTCGTCGGCCAGCGAGCTGAAGAAAGCGAACTGCTCGGAAGTCAGTCTCGTCAGGCTGATCGGTTCGTCCGTGTAGATCTCTTCGTTCCTGACGTTCTTCTTGAGCACGCGTTCATAGGCGCGACGCGTCTTATCGGCCTTTTTGAAGACCTCGTCTTCGCCATTGACCATGTACAGGTTCAGAGTATCGGCATCCGGTCTCTCGATCCGGAAAACGAACCACATGTCCGGCGCGAAATCTTCTTCTTCGAACTGGGCCTTGGGCTCCCACGTCATGAACCAGGTGCCGGCGAGTTTTTTTCGCCACGCCTTGTACATGACGACCTCGGTGGTCATCGCGCCATCCTCGCCAACCGATTCCGCTTCGGCCAGTGCAGCGAAACCCGCATGGGTCGCCAGGTCGTAGTCACTGAAATCGGCATCGGGGCCTTCTTCGAGCGGTATGCCCGTCAACAGCCAGGTGCGCTTGTCGTAGGGTTCGAACGCGTAGAAACCCGGATCACCGGCGTCGGCCCAGTACCAGACCCCGTTCAGCTCGGGATCCACGCGGCTTCGCTCGGGATCCCCGATCGGAACCGGCATGCAAGCGAGCAAGCCCACGATTCCGGGAATGATCAACAGCATCAGCGCTGCGCCGCTTAGAGACCTGGTTCTTGCATTCATGGCCTAATCCTTTGTCCTGGACGGTACTTTTGTGACTGTCAGAGTAACGGCGAGCCCGTCAACTGGCCTGATGGACGACTGATGATTAGCTGATGATGCCGTACTACCGGTCCATCAGACGACACGTGGCATCATGTGCCATCCGGTTTTCTCGCCATCTCGGCGATCCTGCAGACCGTTCGCCAGTTGCGACCCGTCGCGGCAACACCCAGCAACTTCTCGGCGTTATTCGCGAATGCCGAACGACCGATGCCATCAGGCGCGTGAAAATACAGCGCGCGTTTCGTCAGGTGGAAGGTTTCATTATCCGTACACTGTTCATTCATCCGGTCGATGTCGGCGGTCACCGCCTCCTCCGCCAGGAACGAGATGTGTACCGCCTGCGGATCAACGATCTCATCGGCAAACGGATTATCAGCAACGATGGAATCGAACCTGCTCGCTGTCAGGATCATTACCTGTGGGGCGAATCCGAAACGCACCTCTATCGCGTTCTGAATGTCGCGGGACAGCGTCGCGGCCTCGGCAGCGCAGCGAAAAACCGCGTTGCCGCTCTGGATATAGGTCCTGACATCCTCGCAACCCAGCTCCGTCAACAGGTCGCGCAAGTCCTGCATGGGCAATCGATTCTTGCCCCCGACATTGATGCCGCGCAGCAATGCGATCATCGTTTCCATCGCTGGAGCATAGCGCACATCGTCTTTGTACCCGCAAATCGTGAACTGCAGCGTGGCGCCGGGCCTGTCTGTCAGCGAGGATGCAGGCTGGACCGCTGGACAATGGCTTCGCATATGAGAATCACAGCACGCGTTTTCATGCTCGCGCTATTCGCGTTTTTCTCCGTCGACGCGCTTGCTGAGGCCGATCGCGAATCGCTGATAGCGGCCTGGGAAACGCACATCGCCGGGCTCCCGGGTACCGAGAGTTTCGAGCAGACGGCCGACGGCGTTTACCAGTACAAGGACACCGACCTGCCCTACGACGGCGAGTTGAAATTGCTCGGCGTATTGGTGCGTCCCTCGGAATCGGCCGGCTTCGAAACCGATTTCACGCACTTCGGCATGGTCGATTTCGAACTGAGCGATATGCCAGTGGAACGATTGTCGACCCAGCTTTACTACTACTGGCTCGCCGACCGCCAGACGCTGCATTACTCGAAGTCGGCGCAGGAATGGGTTGACGCTTCAGCGTACCAGGAGTCCATCACGGACCTGTATGGTGGCTCGCCGTCGTTCGGCGCGCTTTCATTCATGCTGAACTACGGCATCTGGGTCTTGCTGATCGGCCTGCTCATTTTCGTCTTTGTCGGCGTCAACAGGCAGGCAAAGAAAGCGCGTTCACTGATGGACGAAACCGCGGAAATCAACGATAAGGCGCGCCAGAACCTCGACCGTGCCGAGGCGATGCAGGACGAGGTTCTGTCGATTGCCCGAGAGACACGCGACCTGCAGAAAGAAAGCAACGAGCTGCTCGCCAGGATGTTGCAGGCGCTGCAGCGTTAACGCGGCGTCACGCTTCTAATCGAGCGTCAGGGTATCGGCATAGGCAAACAGGCCCGCGGCACCGCCCGTGTGCAGGAAGACGACGCTGCTGTCCTTGGCGATGCGCCCCTCGCGAATGTAATCGATCAGGCCGGCCAGCGCCTTGCCCGTGTAGACAGGATCGAACAGCAAGCCCTCGAGCCGGGCAGCCAGTAGCACCGCTTCGTTCATCGCTTCGGTCGGTTCGCCATAGCCAGGCCCAACGTAACTGCAGTCGGCAAAGATATCGTCGCGCTTGACGACTCCGGGCTCTCCAACATACTCGGCAGTTTCGCAGGCCAGTGCGTAGACGCGCTCTTCCTGGACGTCCTGCGGCGCGTTCACGCCAAAGCCGAGTATCGGCTTGTCGCAAGCGCGGCCGCGCAGCCCGACCGCGAGTCCGGCATGTGTTCCCGCGCTGCCCGAGGTCGTGACGAAGTGATCGAAACTGATGCCCTGGTCTTCGGCTTGCTGCAGGAGTTCGAATGCGCCGTTCACGTAGCCGAGCGCGCCGACAGGATTCGATGCGCCGCCCGGGATGATGTAGGGCTTGCCACCGCTCGAGCGAACTTCTTCCGCGATGGCCTCCATCTCCGTATCGAAGTCCGTGTCCTTGTCGTACTCGCGCAGGTTGGCCCCGAATAGACGATCGAGCAGCACGTTTCCCGAACTTCTGTACAAATCACTCGGATGAGCGACCCTGTGCTCAAGGAGCACCTCGCATTTGAGTCCGAGCTTGCAGGCCGCGGCGGCGGCCTGGCGAACGTGATTGGACTGCACCGCACCCACCGTAATGATGGTATCCGCACCGTCCTGCAGCGCCTTGCCCATCGAGAACTCGAGCTTGCGCGTCTTGTTACCGCCCGTTGCCAGGCCTGTGCAGTCGTCGCGCTTTACGTAGATTTGCGGCCCTCCCAGGTACTCGCTGAGACGCGGCATCTCTTCGAGCGGCGTCGGCAAATGCGCGAGAGACACTCGCGGAAAATCATTGAGCTCCATTGTTGTTCCTTATGCTTCCGGCAATTGTTCCTGACCGAGCGCCAGCGCAACGGCTTTTTCCGCCAGCACTCCGGTTGATGAGATGAGAGGGACCCTGAACATCGACTGGTCCAGCACGAGTGGCAGTTCGGTGCAGGCGGCGATCAGGCTTCTCGCCCCGCGCGCCACCATGCGCTCTCCCAGTGCGCGCAGTGCCATAGCGACGGCCTCCGACTTGTCGCCCGCCTTGATGCGATCGATCAGTATCATCGTTTCGTCGAGCTCATCAGGATCTTGCAGCATGAACTCATGATCCGACATTGCATCTTGATAGAGACCGGCCGCCAGGCATCCGGGTGTCGTGATAAGGCCGATCGGTCCGCCGTCGCTGACTTGCAGCGCTCTCGAGACCGATTCATCGACAATGCTCACGAACGGTATAGCGATCGCGGCGCGAATATCGCTCGCCCAGGCGTGCGCCGTATTACAGGGCATTACGATGAAATCGGCACCACCTGCCTCCAGCCCCGCAGCGATGGCCGCAAGAACGCTGCCGGGATCTTCGCCCTCACCTTGCATCGCCCGCTGCCTGCTGGGGATACGCGGGTTGTGGTCCACGAGCATATGCACGTGGTCCTGGTCGACCTCTGCGGGAGTGCATCGCAGCACACGCGCCATGAAATCAATCGTGGCATCGGGGCCCATACCACCGATTACGCCAATCACCCTGTCTTCTGCGGTCATTATCTATACCGGGCGCCAATATCTCCGCGCTATCCTACCGCAACTATGAGTACTGCAGGCCATTGCTGCCACGCCAGCAAACAACCGGACAACCGCATTCCACCCATCAACCGGCGACTGGCGATTGTCGGCAGCATCTTCGTCGGCGTCTTCCTGCTGTCGTTTCTGCCCGCCCTCGAAGCGCTCAACCAGAGCATGGTGTCCTACCTCGGCATCGTCTGGTGGGCCGTGCTGATCGGGCTGCTACTGGGCGGCATCATCGATTACTTCGTGCCCGACGGATTCGTCGTGCGCGTGCTCGGCAAGCGTCGCAAGTCGACACTGCTCAATGCCGTTATCGCGGGCTTCCTGATGTCAGCGTGTTCACATGGCATTCTCGCGATCGCGATTCAGCTTTATAAAAAAGGGGCGAGTGTGCCGGCGGTCATTACATTCCTCCTGGCATCGCCCTGGGCCAACCTGCCGATGACGGTCCTGCTGTTCGGCTTCTTCGGCTGGAAGGCTGTGCTGATCGTCGGCGGTGCGATGCTCATCGCGCTGATCACGGGACTCGTGTTTACCGTGCTCGACGAGCTGAATTTGATCGAGGGGCCGGCCCGGGACGTCGAATCCGAGGATGTCTCCTGGGACCGGCTGAAAAACTTCAAGCATCGCGAGTCGCTCAAGGGCGTCGTCGCGGGATCCGTGTCACTCGCCAACATGGTGCTCTGGTGGATACTGATAGGCATTCTCGCGGCTTCTCTCATTGGCGCGTATGTCCCGGCGCACTGGTTCATGGAGTACCTTGGCCCTGACTTCACGGGCATGCTCATCACGCTGCTGTTCGCGACTGTGATCGAGGTATGCAGCGAGGGCTCTTCGCCCATCGCGTTCGAGATTTTCAACAAGACCGCCGCTCTCGGTAATCCGTTCATCTTCCTGATGGCCGGCGTCGCCACCGACTACACCGAGATCGGCTTGCTGTGGACCAACATCGGTCGCCGCACGGCAATCTGGCTGCCTGTCGTCACCGTGCCGCAAATCCTGATCTTCGCTACACTGCTCAATCAATACGCAAGCTAGCGTCCACACGGGAGCTTCCCATGCGACCTCTTCCTTTGCCCGAATGGGACGAGTCACTTGAGCACGTGCTTGACGACATGAATGGTCAGCCGCTGAACGTGCACGGCCTGATGGCCAATCACCCTGACTTGCTGAATGCCTGGTGGGACTATCGCAACTACTCGGTAGAGGGCGGCGCACTCGAACAGCGCGACTGCGAGCTCGTAATCCTGCGCGTCGCCGTTAACATGCGGTGCTGGTACGAATGGGCAGCGCATGTCGACAGGGGACTCGCCGCGGGTATCAGCGAAGATGAAATCGAACGGGTTCGGAAAGGTCCCGGCGCCACCGCCTGGAACGAGCGCGACGCTATCCTGCTCGAGGCCGTGGATGAACTCGTTTTCGAGCGGGCAATCAGCAAGACCACGATGAATATCCTGACCGAGTATCTCGATGCCTGCCAGGTGATGGACGTGATTGCCATACACGGCATGTACGTCACGCTCGCGTGCATGATCAACACCTGGGGCCTCGAGCTCGACGACCACATTCAGGCGAAACTACCCGAGGCTTGTTCGGAGAACGCGTTCAACGCGCAAAGGGGCGACTGAGCCGGCGGAACTTTGCACTTCCAATTGGCTGCCGGTCTGTTATAGTCCGCGGCGTCTTGGCGCACTTCGGTCTGCGCCGTTCACTCCAAAGCCAGCATTTCCGCGGCCACCGGAGTCAAATTCATTTTCCAGCCTGGACCGAATCCGGCGCGTTTAACACCGCGGACGGGTCAGGCAACCCGGAGTAAAATCACAATGTTATTCAAACAGCTCGGCCTGTCGGCCGAACTGCTGCGTGCCGTCGATGAAAAAGGCTATAGCGCAGCAACACCCATC
>Ga0209456_10000275_pt1 | contig 28665 bp, 25 predicted proteins | sample COG_11_FD_184755 | JGI IMG/M metagenome (GOLD analysis project Ga0209456, IMG submission 184755) | Pelagic marine sediment microbial communities from the LTER site Helgoland, North Sea, for post-phytoplankton bloom and carbon turnover... | ecosystem: Environmental > Aquatic > Marine > Neritic...
TTGCGACCGCCCCCCACCTTGCGCGCCCGCTCAGCCTCAACGTCACCTGCCAGCAGCTCCCGACGCCCGCGGGCAACAGTCTGCGGATGCATGCCCAGTGCGTTTATGACGCATTACGCCCCGCTTAGGCGGTCTCATTCTCGGATCGATGCCATTTACACAATGTGTTCGATCGCCGAACCTAAAACGATTTTGCATTCCCGAATCCGCCATTCGCTAACTAAACCATTGACAACGTACGGGTCTCTCTGGACATAATTCTCAATATTTTTGCGGTCATCCGTCTTGAATAATAAAGTGGCGCCATCCAGCGGATCAGTAAAAACCCCAGCTAGTATCAACTCGCCTCGCTCAACGTGCTGTTTTGCGAGAGCCAGATGTGCCTCTCTATAGGGTTCTCGCCGCTCGGTAATGTTCTCTACATAGTCATAAAAGAGTAGGAAATGCATCGCTTTCTCCTTTTAAAAAACTTGTGCGACGATAAAAGGCGCAATTGTCTAGTGCTGATGATGACCACCTAACGCCCTGTTAGGCTTACTTAAAACTTCGTCATCTCATTTAGTGAAAACGACGCAACTGCACCTGCTGTTGCGTTCATATACTCCGCAAGGTGAGTATTGTTCATATGCGCCTGCCAAAGCTCACGGCTTTCCCAATTTTCATAAAACAAAAATACGGCTGGATTTTCGTTGTCCTGATGCAGGTCATATTGAATACAACCCGCTTCTTTCAACGTGGGCTCAATTAGCTTTAGTAGTTCTGTTTTAACCAATTCGATTTTGTCAGGGTTGGCCTCGATTCTCGCTACGATGGTCAATTTGTTGCTCATTTCAATCTACCTTGTTGCTGTTAACATGCGGCGAGAATATGCTATATTAACTCTCAATGTAAGTACGCGCTTTTTTGATATGTAGTACCCTTTTGTATACTAATGGAATCCATTCATGGCTCACACTAGGAATCCTTGCAACCTGGGTTGTCCTGTTGAGGCTACGTTAGAAGTTGTTGGAGGAAAGTGGAAAGGCGTTATTCTTCACCACCTGCTATCCGAGACAATCCGCTTCAACGAGCTACGCCGTTTGATGCCAGAAATAACCCAGAGAATGCTCACAAAACAGCTTCGTGAACTTGAAGCAGACAACCTGATTTCAAGAAAAGTCTATCCTGAAGTTCCGCCGAAAGTTGAATATTCGATGACTGAATACGGCAAGACGCTAGCGCCTGTGATTCATGCTCTACAAGCATGGGGCTCTCAGCATCTGGAAAAAACGTCAGACCAAACCTAACGCACATGCTCGGGGCAGCAAAAAACAGATCGAGGGACTGATCTTCTCCCCATAAAGGTACCCATATTGATTGTGAGATTTCCCGATACCAAACATGAACATGGCGGGCGAATCGTTCGAGGCGGTGCCTTCGCTAGTGGTCCTGGAGGAATTCGTAGAGGCAGGTACAATGTACACGACTACGCACGATTGAACTGGTATGGCTTTCGTGTTGTTCTGGATCAGCCCATAACGGACACATCGTGCCTACATCAATGCTGGATCGAAACATTATTACCGCAAACACCTACGCGTCGTCGCGGCTGGTTCTCGAGCCCGCCGGGCTTGGTGATAAAGTTGAGGAGATCAATCGGCGGAGTCTCGAAGCGGCATTGACCGCGCGTGAGCGCTGCGGAGCACCCGATGTTGCTGTGGCAGGCTCCATGTCGCACATGCTGCCGATGGCGGGCGGCGCTGACTTGCTTCTTCTGGAGATGATGTCACTACCCGATCTTATGTCTGTGCTATTCGACGCGGTGGCTGACGTCAGCTTACCCGTCTGGTGCGGATTATCTGCCAAGCGAAATACTGCCGACGGCGCCATCTCAGCATGGCACGATGAGACAGTCCCTTTTCGAGACAATGTGGCCAGGGCCGCTGAACGTGGCTTCGAGGTCTTGGGAATTATGCGTACGTCGGCCGATCTTGTCGCAGATACCGTGCCGCTGATGCGTGAACAGTATTCGAGACCGCTAATGGCATATCCCGATTCCGGATATTTTGTAATGCCTCATTGGCAGTTCGTAGATACATTGACGCCACGGGAGTTCAGAGATTTCGCGCAAGACTGGGTCGAACAGGATGTACAGATTGTCGGAGGATGCTGCGGTCTCGGCCCGGAGCATATTACCGCCATTACCGATCTGTGAGGTGCGAACGCGGCACCGTAAAGTGCTCAGTCTCCAAATAAAGTACAAGAGAACCGCGCAATCTGTCATCGTCAGGTCCCTTTTGGGTCTGGTCCAGCCTGTACCCGAATCGTTATCGAAAGGCGGTTGTCCCCGGCAAAGCGGACCGTGAAAACTGGCTTGTACAACTTGATATTACTGCACCGTGTCCGTCTGAACCCTGACCAACTCCGGTCGTTCATGGCAAGCGCCAGGAACCGCCGCTCAATTCATTGCCGACGTTCGGGTATTTAGCCTGAACGCTCACTTACGACCCAGTTGAGACATTCGCAGATGGGTTTTTGCCTCAGCTTCGTCAGAATTTCCAGCGGTTAACTGATTAAAGCCTTCTTAGTCAAGTAGAATCCACCAATGTTTGATTTATCTTGACCTGAATCAATTTGAAAATACTGATACAAATGCCAGAATTAGATCTGGTCGCAACCTTAATCAAGTAACGAGGATTCTCGCATGAATAAAAATATGCCGTTATGGAGTTTGTTATGCCTAGCGATGGCATCGATTTCATTGGGCCCGGATTCGCTCCAAGCAGCCGAGATCGAGTCTTCTATAGCTCGGGGCGCTAAGCTTTATGACAAATGGTACAAGGTCATTGATGTAGATGCACCAAAGGAATCTCATTCTCTTTATCCTGCAGACAAAGCCTACGCAGAAAAGCCGAAATCGAATTGGCGCTGTAAAGAATGTCATGGATGGGATTATCAAGGAAAAGGCGGGGCTTATGCTAGTGGCAAACACGCAACAGGTATACCAGGCATAAACGGTGCAGCCGGTGCATCGGCTGAGTCGATTATTGCGACACTCAAGGCGGAGGCACACGGCTTTGAAGATCTGCTCTCAGATCAGGATTTCAGCGATCTCGCCAACTTTGTCAGCAAAGGGCAAGTGGACATGGATGGAGTCATAGATCGGGCGAGCAAAGCACCAAAGGGAGATGCCGCTAAAGGAGAAGTCTACTACAACACGATATGTGCAAACTGTCATGGTAAGGACGGCAAGTTACCCGAGGACATGAAACCCTTTGGAGCGCAGATGGGTAATCCGTGGGAAGTGATGCATAAGATTCTCAACGGCCAGCCGGGCGAGAATATGCCGGCCCTGCGTGCCTTAGATCATCAGATCATTGCGGACATCATGTCCCATATGGTTAGCCTGCCTAAGGAATGACCACCGCGTCAACACTATGTTTTAAGAATAACGCTTAGCGTGGTCCGTACGTGACAGCCGTATAACTCGGCTGTCACGCTATCCCCCAGAGTATCGAATGTCAACCGCTATAAAGCGCTGGTTCTACATACCTTCGCGTCGATTTGGGACCGGTATTATCTTAGTCGCCGGTTTCTTACTTGGCATCATTTTCTGGGGAGGGTTCCACACCTACGTTGAGTATACGAACACTATCGATTTTTGTATTTCCTGTCATGAGATGCGCGACACTGTATATGTTGAATACAAAGAATCGAAACACTATTCCAATGCATCCGGTGTACGCGCATCGTGCGCCGACTGTCACGTGCCTCGTGAATGGGGACCCAAGATGGATCGTAAGGTTCGTGCTACCAATGAGCTTTACCACAAACTTATCGGTTCGATAGATACCAAGGACAAATTCGAGGCAAAACGATTGCAGTTGGCTGAGAATGTGTGGAGCTCAATGGAAGCGAACGACTCGCAGGAATGTCGCAACTGCCACGATTATAAGGCCATGGATTTTCACAAGCAGTCGCGACGTGGGGCTGAGAAAATGAAAGCTGCCCTGGATAAAGGGAAAACGTGTATTGAGTGTCATAAGGGTATCGCCCATAAACTTCCACCTGAGTATGAAGACGACGACGACTGAATACTTAAATCCTGTATGTGAAGGGCACAACGCAGTGAATTTATGATTGCTGGTTTTGGTCGAAGCTGGCTCAAATTTTTGACTGACCGCTTGTGGCCGGGTCCCGACTCACGCAGTGCAGCGAACTCAGGCCATCTAACCATATATGCTCTGGCCGCTATGGCTGGGACAGCCGCCAGTCAAGGACACGGAATATTGCCATTGGCAAATAGGGCGGCCGCGAATCATTGCTGCCGGTCGGAATCCGATCATGGAACACCTGCAAATTGCCCGGAGCGGACACTCCGCGAAGCTAATTTTTATTTTACGATTTAGGCACTACAGGCCAAGGCTGGCATTCGGTTGAGGAATTCTTGCTAACGTGCTAGTTATCTGCACTATCGAGACTTATGGTTGAACAAAACAAATCTTCGCCAATTACGACCGCGGTGCGCAATTTCATTAAACTGGAGTCGGCCGGCGGCATCCTTTTGTTAGCTGCTGCCATTACTGCAATGCTTGTTGCCAACTCTCCATTGGCGGACCTCTATAGCACTCTTCTGGAAACAACCGTTGCGGTTCAGGTGGGCGTTTTGGTAATTAGCAAGCCACTTCTGCTCTGGGTGAATGATGGGTTGATGGCGGTGTTCTTCTTTTTGATTGGGCTCGAGATAAAACGTGAAGTCATGGAAGGAGAATTGTCATCATTTTCCCAAATCGTCCTGCCTGGCATGGGTGCTATAGGGGGTATGGTAGTGCCTGCTGCGATCTATGCCTGGATGAATTGGAGTGATCCCATTGCTTTGGATGGTTGGGCTATTCCCGTAGCGACCGACATCGCTTTCGCGTTGGCATTGCTCAGTGTTTTCGGTAGTCGTGTGCCGACCGCACTGAAGATCTTCTTGCTCACATTGGCCATATTCGACGACTTGGCTGCCATCATCATCATTGCACTCTTTTACTCCGGTGACCTGTCTCTTGGCGCGCTGATCATCGTTGGTTTAGCTCTGATTGCTGCAATCACCATGAACAGAATAGGGGTGATGCGCACCTCGAGTTATATCCTTTTGGGGGTCGTTCTATGGATCGCTGTGCTTAAGTCGGGTGTTCATGCGACATTAGCGGGTGTTGTTATCGCACTCTGCATTCCGATGCGAGATGAGCAGCAAAAGTCCCCGTTACTTGAACTCGAGCACAATCTGCACGGTCCGGTCGCGTTCGCGATTCTCCCTATATTTGCGTTCGCAAACGCCGGGCTGTCACTAGCCGGTATGTCAATCGAAGACCTTACCCATCCTGTGACCCTGGGGGTTGTATCAGGCTTACTGCTTGGTAAGCCAGTTGGTATTCTTGTTTTTGTCGGGCTCGCCGTAGGTCTTCGATTTGTCCCGCTTCCGAAGAACGTCAATTGGATTCAACTACTCGGAGTGGCGTTTGCCTGCGGAATCGGTTTCACCATGAGCCTATTTATCGCAGGGTTGGCTTTCGAGCATGGCAGTGGTGATTACTTTAGTGGGGATCGTTTAGGCATTGTGGTGGGTTCTATCCTGTCCGCCCTAGCCGCGTATGCATTGCTACACGTTAGCTTACCGAAATCCGCTTGCAGCGACTGAGGGGTCGTTCTCGGTCATAGCGGTCGGAAGCCTTGACGATGTTGACTTCGAGAATGATGATCTGGTGGTCGATATGCGCATGGAAGGTCTGGGACTCGGAGTTGGTTATGAATTCTTGTCAGCGGATTCGCCTACGATCACCGAAATGGCGGCGAGAATCATGCAACCCAAAGGAGCAGGTGATCGCGGTGGGCCCCGCGGAGGAGTAGTCTTCAATCTGATTCCGTTCTTCATTGAGCACGCAACAAATCAAAAAACCATGACTAGAATCTTTCAACATAATTTTATAACCCTGATCTGTGCTTGTTGTTTGTTGCTCGGTCCGACTACGACGACCTATGCGGCGGAAGAACTAGTAAAAAATGTAAAGCAGGAGTGGAAAGGGGATTTCGATAAGATGCTCGAGCGGCGGAAGCTCCGCGCCTTGGTGGTGTACAACGACTTAATGTATTTTCTGGACAAGGCGACCCAACGCGGCGTGAGTTACGATGCATTGAAACTATTCGAAGAATTCGTCAATAAGAAGTACAAACTCAACACCCACAAAATGCACGTGGTATTCATTCCGGTACCGAGGGACAGATTGCTGCCGGCGTTGCGCGAAGGCATTGGCGACATCGCTGTGGCCAATCTCACTATTACCCCGGAACGCCAGGGTGTCGTCGATTTCTCTGATCCAACGATGAAATCCGTTAGCGAGGTGGTGGTCACGGGCCCCGCATCACCCAAGCTCGAAACACGCGATGATCTAGCAGGTAAGACACTACACGTGCGTAAATCGAGCAGCTACTTTCAGAGCCTGGCTGCGCTGAATCAGGATTTCGAGAAACGTGGTTTGCAAAAGATCAAGTTGATACCCGCCGATGAACATCTGGAAGACCGTGATCTACTGGAAATGGTCAATGCCGGTTTACTTCCCATGATCGTAGTGGATAGCCACAAAGCCCAATTCTGGAAAGGTGTTTTCGCTGAGATCAAGGTGAATCCGGATATTACGGTGCGTGAGGGCGGGCAGATCGCCTGGGCATTTCGTAAGAACAGCCCGATACTCAAATCAGTGATCAATCAGTTCGTTGCCAAGAACAAGCAGGGAACGATGACCGGAAACATTATTCTCAAACGCTATTTTCGCGACAACAAATGGGTGCGCAACGCTTTGAGCACTGAGGACAGAAAAAAGTTTAGATCCATGCTCAAACTGTTCGAACAATATGCCGACCGGTATGATTTTGACCAACTGATGCTGATCGCACTGGGTTACCAGGAATCTCAATTGGATCAAAGCAAGCGTAGCAAGGCGGGAGCAATCGGAGTCATGCAATTATTGAAATCGACCGCTGAGGACCCCAATGTCGGTATCCCCGATATAGAAAAACTCGAGCAGAACATCCACGCAGGAACAAAATATTTACGCTTTATACGCGACCGATATTTCAACGATCCGAAGATCGATGCCTTGGACCAGACACTGTTTTCCTTTGCATCCTATAATGCAGGCCCTTCCAGAATCGCCCGACTGCGTAAGGAAACCATAGGGTCGGGTCTGGATCCAAATATCTGGTTCGGCAATGTCGAAGCGTTTGCCGCGAAGCGTATTGGGCGCGAAACGGTTCATTACGTCCGTCATATCTACCAGTACTACATTGCCTATAAGTTATTGATGGGAAAACAGCAGACCCGGCGAAAGGCGAAAAATGAACTTCGTCAACAAGTACAATAGACCCCGAGTATCGGAAGTACAAAGCTAGAAGGGTTTACTCGGGGCGGTGGCACTGGAACCTCGCTATGTTACCCGGATCGGAACGCAATTCCGTGCCCACCGATGGCTTGACCAATGTTCGCATCCTTGCATTGGGAGTCGATACAGCCTATCGGGATCTTCACCCGTTTGTCTCACTCCGGGGGATCCAGCAAGCATAGTAAATGGCCAGGGACCTACCGAATCGTGGTATGCACCCGAATGTCCGGAAAGAGGTTGCGGAGCCCTTCGTGCTACTTACCCCGAGTGGCCGGTGTTGGCCGAAAGCGCCAGTTCAAGAAAATACCGCGAGTGGCGGCAATGGGCTTTACAGGATGCGGGGGCGGCCCGAGCAGTCAAGAAGGCGAATCGACTTCGACTTGACTTCATAGGCACCGCGTTCTCCGAGCTTGGATTCAGGGGTGTGGAGTTGGAAATGCGCACGATGCTATTCGTTTGCTATCACAGCTTGGAATGGTCGATGTTCAGGGAAATCTCCAGCAAGCGGCGGCGCGATCAGATTACCAAACGCGTCGAACTACTGACGAGCAAGTAACGTACTAAAAGTTTATGTTGCCGCATAGTTATTACACAAGAGTATGTGTGAATGGGCGGAAAGGTTCGTAATTGAGCATTCCAGGCCAAATACTCGGACGGCATCAATAGATATACAGCGGGAAAAAATCCACGAAATTTTGGACGACGTTCCGTCCGGAGTTGGCCGGTTGCGGGAGTTCATCTGCGAACAGCGAACGGCTGAAACGGGCAATATGCTGACCTACCATGATCAGACCGCGACCGACAGCAGTGGGTCGGGTCCAGCCTGTTGGGAAATCCTTATATTTCCTGCCCCAGATCGTTATCGAAAGGCAGTTTTCCCCTACTAAGCGGACCGATCAAACTGGTTAGAACTAGAGGATGTTTTTGCGTAGCACTCGGCAACGGCCATCCTTATCTTTGGCAAGCGAAATCAGATAAAACAGGTGCAGGCAGTTATATTAGATCTTGCTGGCGATGATCGTAGCTTCGTTGATGGCGTTCTCGACAGTGCGAGGTGCTACGCAGTCACCGATACTGTAGACATCGAATTTTGCACCTTCCCAATCACCCACCATTTCGTCATTGGCACGGCACCCTGGCCAATCAACTATGAGATCGATACCGCGCCGGTCACTGCGACGATCGTCAAAAACATTTCTCAACGTTACGGTGTTGGAAGATGCACGATCCACTACATGTCCAGCAGTAAAGAAACAGTTTTTCCTTCCCAGTCGCTCATACCAGGCATTGCGGTTGGTCGGATCGAGATCCGCAGCCACTGCTATATCAGAGGTGACGATTTCAACTTCAACATTTTGTTTCAGCAGTAACTCAGCGGCGGCAAGACCTGCCTGTCCCCGACCTTCATTACACACCAGGGCTTTTTTAGCTTGCGCAGTGCTGCCTCGAAGGAGAGTGTGCGGAGAAACGATTTCAATGTGGTGATCCCCGGCAACAGTCCGGCAATAGTCGTCCGACCCGGTGGCGATAATAACCACGTCAACGTCCAAACGATCGACATCATCCCTACTCATTGGTTGATTCGTATGGACCTGCGCGCTCAGTCGATCCAGTTCGCTGATTCTCCAACGAATAATATTGCCCAGCTCTCCCATGGAAGGCGCCGCCGCCCACAACGCGAGTTGACCTCCTACTATTCTGCCCGCCTCAAATACGCTGACCTCATGACCACGTTCACAAGCAATGCGTGCACACTCCAGTCCCGCGGGCCCAGCTCCAATCACCACGACTCTGCAGGGCTCGGCAGCTTGGCCCAACATTGACCCGGGCGTAGACACAAAAGCATTGTGCATGCATCTAATCGGTTTGCCGAGATAACGATTGGCGATGCACGTATTGGCGCCGACGCAGGGGCGGATTTGCTTTATCGTATTACGTTTTATCTTGGCCACGATTTCGGGATCACAGATGTGCGCACGGGTCATCCCCACCATGTCGGCGTGCCCGGCAGCAATGATACTTTCCGCGTGGTCGGGGTCCGTGATTCGACCAACCGCGAAGACAGGAATATTGATCACCGAGCGGATTGCAGCGGCGAGGTGGACAAAAACGCCATGCTTGGCAGGCGTAGGCGCCCAGTGCCGGGCGCGACCAAGGTGGGTGATGTTGGTGTGGGCAATCACATTTAAATAGTCGATCAAGCCGGTGTTGGCGATCTGCCTGGCGATGACTTTCATGTCTTCGAGACTCAACCCGCCAGGTTCAAACTCGTCCCCTGGAATCCTTAATCCAAGTACACGGGCCGGACCAATCGCTGCCCTGACGGTTTCCAACAGTTCGAGAACGAAACGCATCCTGTTTTCCGGGCTGCCTCCGTAACAATCTTTGCGATGGTTGGTGAGCGGCGACATAAAAGCCTGGGGGAGAAAACCAAACGCACCCAATATTTCAATCCCGTCCATGTTGCCGGCAGCGGCCCGTGCGGCTGCAGCGCCGTGAGCATCAACCACTTCCCGAATCTCGGAAGCATTCATCTCATGGGGAATATTGCCCGTCGTTTCTGAGCGGATAGCTGAAGCCGACCAGCTTTCCCGGCCCGGCTGGTTGACGAGAACAGTGCCGGCGCTATGCGCCAGTTGGGCGAGAATCCGACCTCCTTCCTGGCGCACCGCATCACCAAGCGACTGGTAGCCGGAAACAATTCCGTCATCGAGGTTCCACAGCCCATCGCCCGCCAGCCCAAGCAGACCCGATTCGTGTACCGGTGTACCGCCGGTGATCTGCAAACCCACGCCGTTACGTGCATAATTGCGATGGTAGGCAACGTACTTTTCACCAGGTTTGTTATTTTCAGCGAAACCCGGCACGTGGGCGGAGACCAGAATGCGGTTGCGGACTTCGGTTTCACCGATTTGCAATGGTGACAGAAGGTGGGGAAATCTATTCATAGCCGGTAAACAGCATGCGCTTGGGGTACTCCGCGCCGAGTCTGTTCACGTTTATTGAATCATTTGCGAGTATTCCGGCGAAATAACAATCCAAGACCATACCGTTGATTCCGAACAACCCGATTGCCCGCATTTCTCGCCAGGATCCCGAGCGATGACGCAGGACGGGTGCCGATGAACGCCGGGCTGAATAATGCTCCTGGAGAGCATTTTCGCGCAAGCCCCAAAGGGGTGAGGCGCAGGGATGCGTCGAACTAGTGAGATGCATGGCTGTAGCTATAGATCGAATGAAGTCCAAGTTCAGCGGGGCCTGGACCAGCCAGCGCCGGGATAGGCGTTTCCATGACATACTGTTTTTGGGAAGAATCCATAGACTTCAATGTTTGCAATGCTTCAAAAGCATCCATAGCCACCTGAAGAGAAATACGGGTTAGGTATCGATATTTACGAAGGGTAAAGATACGTGCAAATGATCTGCCGTCCCGGTGTGTCGTATCGTTTCAAATCCCATAAGAACGAAGTACACCTCGACCAGTAGATTCGTCAGTTTCGATCTGCCGTTGGTGCGAACATCCACGGCGTGCACAAACCCCGTGGGCTGCCTGAAGTGCAGTGATTGTTCGCGGACGCGCATGCCCATCTCGTAATAGTCCTTCTTCGTCCGGTGAGTGTCGGTGACAACGAGGTCCTCGTCGATGAGCGTCAGGTTCTTGACGGCGACCCTTAGAAAAGGATGCAGGGACGTATAGTAGCTTCTAACTTCCTCCGTCTTGGCGTTAGTTGTGGCCAGGTGAAACAAGGCATATCCGCTGTAGCAAAGCATCGCCGTCAGGCACACATTCAGCAAAGGCATGAAGAATCGTCTTCGAATTCCGAAAGTCCATATGAAAGCGGCTATACCCAAGCACACCAAAAATACCGCGGCAGTCACCCCAATGCCCAGCGACTCCCATCCGGCAAGGGTATCCCCCTTGTAGGCTACTACTGAAACACGAAGCACGACGATGAAAGGCAAGACACCGAGGAAAGGAAACAAGACAATCCAAAGCAAGGCCTTGAGTGATGTTTTCAAGGGACCAATCCACGGCCTCTCAGGCGCTTTGAGCCAAGACTGTGCCTCGCTTTTCAGCGGCGAGTCTTCCCTTGGGGTTTGTACGGCTCGTTGTTGAACCTCGGGGGCCGCCTCGGAACTACCGGGATTCTCTCTCAGGCTGAGAACTGGAAGATCGATGACCGTCGTATCAGCCGCTGCAGTCTGAGCATCTTGCGGAGCGGCTGATTTCGCCCATAGACTGCGTTCCTTTCGTTCCGTGTATTTGGTCATGACGGTGTCGTACCAGCCGATTACTCGTCGATTAACAGATGTTCACCTCGAAACACGTTCAACGCACGGATTCCCGATTCAACCATGAACGTCAACTATAAACTACCCCGCCCAGCCCGGCCAGGCACCTACCCCATCATAGCCCGCATACCTATCCGCCTGAAGGTGACCTTTATAGTTTTCCAGCAACCGCAACGGCACCGGCTGATGCCAGTTTGAGTCATAATCGTTGAGAATCAGCGGATGATCCGGCGGACCCTTGACTATTGGTTGCAGCGTTTGTCTGATTGAACTTACCGCGTTTTGTCAACACTATATCGCAATGAGATACATAAATATTCACCGCTTAACAGAACTTCCGGACATCGCTTACCTCGCACCGTTTAAAGCAGTTATCTCAGTTGAGGAACAAGTGAGTGAACAAAGGCAGGTGGAAATCAGTGCGTGGCTTGTTGGAATGGGTTGTCGATATGTGATGGTTTGCTGCGAGAATTGCGGATCCTGGTGCAATTCAGTGCGACGCGCGAATCTAGAGCTCTTCGACATCGACACCATGAGCGCTAAAGATTTCGTAATGACGACGGTTCACCGCTATGAGTCCTTAAAGGCCGTATTCTGGTATGCGAAAAGGGCTGCGAAACATCCGGAAATTCATTTCAAAGACTGTGTTGTTCTCCATCTCGCCAACGGTGATCGATCCGCAGAATATCAGAGTCTCTATCACAGAGCATGACGAGTGTTACCGTTCCATTTACAATCGACCTGCGGTGCAACAGCTTCCTGAAACATTTCTGATCGGTGACGTACTGCACACTCTTTACACGACGCCGCTGCTCCCGAACGGGAATGACCGATGAAAAGCATCCCCCGTTTGTCCTTCGCCGGTAAGTTTTCAAGTTTTATCCGGTCAGCCCTGCGGGGAGTCTGAAAATCCCGGTGTTGGCTTATAGGAACGATGAAAAGAAAGGACCGCCATGATTAATGCGGGTAAAAACGTCAAGGTAACGATAGCGGTCCCAAATAGCCCGAACATTACGATAACCCCCAAACCGCGATAGAGTTCAGTGCCTTCGCCGGGGATAATGACCAGTGGTGCCAAGCCGCACACTGTTGTCAGCGTGGTCATGGTGATCGGCCTGAGACGGATGGCAACTGCTTCACGTACAGCCAGATGTGCCGCCATGTTGTGTTCGCGGAAATTGACCATCGCCTGATGCACAATCAAAATGGGATTGTTTACTACGGTACCCATCAGGATAAGGAAACCTAGCATGGTTATCATATCAAATGACTGGCTCATTGCCGGATAACCGAGTGCCGGCAACCAGGCGCCGATCTGGTTCATCAACCAGAGCCCCACGATTCCAGATGCGATTCCCAGCGGAATGGTGATCATGATCAACAGGGGATATCCCCAGTGGGACAAGATCGCAACAAGGATCAGATAGATAATAACCAGGGCCACCAGGTAGTTAGCAGTGAGAGATTCCCGAGTTGCCTGCAATTGATCGGTGGCGCCCGATATCAGGATCTTTACGTTGCTGGGTACTTCACCTTTATCCTGTAGGTAATTAACCACATCGCGTTTTACGATCTCCAACCCGGTTTCCAGGGCGACGTTATCCGGCGGTATGACGCTCAACGTTACAGTGCGTTTGCCGTCTACGCGGCGTATGTTGCTGGTATCTACGGATTCCTGGATTCGGGCAAGGGAGGCCAGGGGCACGACCGCATTGGTGGGTGTAAAAACGGGCAACTGTTCCAGGGTCTCCAGGGCGGCGTAATTACCCGCGTTGCTGTACAGATAAATATCAATCTTTTCATCGTCCAGAAAAAACTCATCGACAAACGCACCATCGGTCATGGCGGCAATTGTAAAGCCCATGTCGGCGTTGGACATGCCTGCTTGTGCCAGCCGTTCCCAAATGGGCCTGATCTCTACCATTGGTTGAGATAGGGTCAATGAAGCGGGCTGGGCCCGCACCCGCGGATTTTCGAACACTTCCCTGGCGCGGGCCTCGGCGCGTCTGGCGACCTGATAGATGGGCTGTAGGGAGGGGCCTGAGATGTCCAGGTCGATGCTGCGAGTACCGCCGCTGTTGCTGGTGATAATAGAACCGCGCGATACAAATGAACGCATACCGACATAACTCGCGTACTTCCGGTCAATGGCGTCCATCAGTGGTTTGATGTCTTTGGGGTTCTTTGGCTGGGCGATGATGCGAAGGCGCGTGGCCTCGATGCTCAGGTTGAAATAGGCCATGGCCGGCACGTCGGTCTCGTCGCGTTTGAATTGTTCGGGGTCATGATCCAGGAAGGGCAGGAAATACGCTTGCACTTCGTTACCGATGCGCGTCATGGTCTCTAGGTTGTAGCCTGTGGGCGGACTCATGCTGGCAAACAGTTTTGGTTCCTCACCTTCTGGCAGGTATTCCGCCGCCGGCGTGAGATAAACTATGATGGCCCCGCAAATACCAATCACCGCCAAGATGACGCTTATCTGGTGCCCGGGCGTCTTGATCAACCAGTCGACACGGTTGATCAAAAATTCTTTCCAGCCCGCCGCGGCGGTGGAACGATGCCCCTGATTCTCACTGAAGGCATGGGCGGCGGCGGCGGGCACTACGGCAACGGCTACCAGCATGGAGGCGATAATGGAGGCGGAGATGGCGATGGCCACATCAGAGTATAGTTGCCCCGCCTCCTCAACGATGAATACGATGGGCACGAACACCAGCACCGTTGTCAGAGTCGACGCAAGCACCGCGGGCCATACCTTGCGCACTCCGTCTACGGCGGCCTGCCAGCGGTTCAGTCCCCTGCGCCAGGAAAGCTCGATGCTTTCGAGCACTACGATACTGTTGTCCAGGGTCATGCCAATGGCAAAAGCCACGCCGGCCAACGAGATTACATTAATAGTGCGCCCAGCCAGTATAAGACCGATGAAGGCGGCGATTGTGCAGATGGGTATACCCATGATCCCGATCAGCGTCGATTTTGCGGTACGCAGAAACAGGAACATGACGACGCTGGCCAGAACGGCGCCAATTAATAGATTGGTCCAGACGTTGTGGATCGAGGCTTCTACGTAGCCCACGTCATCGGCTACCAGAAACATCTGCATCCCTGCGCGCGTGAGAACCTCTTCGTTGATTGAGTCGACCTCCCGCATCATCGCCCTCTTGATGTCGATGACATTGGAACCAACCTGTCGCCGGACCGACATCCCGATAACGGGGCTGCCATTGGTGTATGAATAGCGGCTAATTTCGAAATGCCCGAGACGGATGTCCGCAACTTCGCCAAGGCGAATCAGGGCATCGCCGCGATGATCGACGATAACCTCTTTCAGATCCTCGACGCCACGAAAACGACCGATGGTGCGCAGAAGGTAGCGCCGCTTGCCGGATTCGATTTCGCCGCCGGAGATGTCGCGGTTGCGTTGCTGGATGGCGAGGCGGATCTGGGCGACGTTGAGATTACGCTCGGCCAGCCGGACAGGATCTACAAGCACCTGGATCTGCCTTTCGGCGCCGCCGTAAACGGAGACCTGGGACACCCCCGGCACAGTCTCCATTCGCGCCGCCACCTGGTCCCGAACGAAGTCCTGCATGGGGATCATGTCCAATTTACGCGGATTCCCCGGCAGGGGCGTGACCCGAAAATACATAAAGGAATTGGCCGAGAAGGAGGTGGCGTAGATACGCGGTTCGTCTACGTTGTTAGGGTAGGAGGGCACGCGACTCAGAGCATTGATCACATCGATCAGGGTGTTTTTGAGGTCAATTCCGAACGGAAACTCCAGTTCGACCCGGGCGCGCCCGAAGGAGGCGGAGGAGACGATACGCTGAAGACCAGGCACGCTGCGCAGGTGTTCTTCCTGTTCGATGAGTATCTCTTTTTCTATGTCCTGTGGGGTCGCGCCCGGCCAGCTGGTGCGCACGGATACGGTGCGGACTTCAAGATCCGGTATCATTTGCACGGGAATCTTCACGGCGGCAACGACTCCCAGCACGGTCACGATGAGCGTGCCCACGGCGATCAAAATTCCGTGTTTTACCATGGCTTCGAACATGGGCTTATCCAGTGGGCCTGTTATTCGGCGTGTTTGATGATGACACTCTGGTTGTCTCGAAGTGCTTCGTTGCCCTGCACCACGACGAGGGTATCGGGCGATAAACCGCTGGTGATGGCAACCTTGCCGTTAAAGCTCGAGCCTGTTTGGACCCGGCGCTCCGATACCAGGCCGCGGCGACCTTCCTGTTTGACCACCCACACGGTAACGCGGCCATCCGGGTAACGGATTAACGCATCACGATGGACCACAACACCCTGGGCGCCGGTGTCCAGCCGAAGGACCGCATTGGCCGACATCCCCGGCGCGAGCTTGACCTCGGAATTATTCAACGCCGTGCGGATCAAGAATGTGCGAGTGGAGGGGTCCGCCACCGCGATGATGGCTTCGATCACACCGTCGAAAGTTTGCCCGGGCAGCGCATCCAGCTTGATGCGGACCTTCGTGGACCGATCCAATTTGGGATAAACGGACTGCGGGGCTTGAAAGTCGATGCGTAGTCCCGTGGATGCGACTAATTCAACCACGGTTTGACCCGGCTGAATCCATTCCCCCTGCTCAACCAATTTGCGACTGATAATTCCGCCAAACGGAGCGATGAGCTTATGGCGTTGTAATCGTGCTGCTAGCCTTTTTTGTACGGCCTGGAAGCGTTTTAATCCCGCACCGTCAATACGTACCTCCGCGGCTAGCAGGTCGATTTCATTGGCTGGCACGGCGCGTCGCTGCGCCAGGGACTTGGCAACGGCCAGTCGGCGTTTTGAATCCTCCAGCTCCTGTGCAGCTTGCTCCGTTTCAGCGCGAGCCGCCTCGAGAAGAAGCGCGTCCAATTCTGAATTGATCTGAAGGATTTCGTCACCGGCCTGCACCTGCTCGCCAATTTCGACCTCCATGGTTTCGACAATGCCACTTACCTCGGTGGAAAGCTTGGCGACGCGTGGCGAAATTACGGTACCGGTCAGGGGCACGTCTTCGATCAGGCTGACCTGCTCAGCGAGGCGCACCACAACCACTGGACCGTCCTGTTGGCTGAATGCGGGAGTTCCGCAAACGAATGTTGTGAGTATCAATAATCGTTTTAGAACGAGGAGGATGGTGGCCTGAAACGGGCCGCTAAGTGATGAATTAACGATGATCTGCGCGACGCCCCTGTTTTTTCCGCCTAACTCGCCCAACGGTGTACGTATCACCTGTGTGACTCAACTCGATCGACAACACTACGAGTTGACCCCTTGATTCGGTTGGCTTCCATTTCGGTCAATTCTATATACGGCGATCTGCGTTTCAAAATATCGGGCAGTTTTATACAGCGCACGGCGCTCGTACGCCGCTCTGCTTTTTACTGCCACTGGGTACTGCGTTGGTCGTACGAATCCTTTTGTGCTCAATCTCGATAAAACCTAAAGAAGCTCTGAATAAGTGTGTCGTTTCGAGAAGCGTGCCGAAGCTGCGAGAGAAGCGTGGCAGGACGAGGCAATCCAGCAGTTCTTTTATGAAAACACCGCTGGATTGCTTCACTTCGCTCGCAATGACGAAATACTGAATTAATCAGAGTTTCCCTAAACAAAACCCAAGAGGTAAGCCACTCTTGTGGGTGATGACCTGATATCGCCCGGTATTGGCCGGGTTCCGGGCGCAAGAAAACAAATTTCACGTAACTATACTATCCGATTGAAAGGTTTCTATCCGTTAACGTATGCTTTGTGCTTGCTGTACCCACGGACACTGTCGCAGTTCAGCACGGCTGGTGGCTGCCTCGCCGTGTTGGTACTTGCACTCTACATCAACAGCGATCAAGCGTCATGAGATTCTTACTAAAGTTAGTCCTTTACTTAATCGTCCTGCTACCGTTTGCGCTGGTCGCCGCGGCCTATTTCGCAGTGGAAAAAACCGCTCTGATCGAAACCCACGTGAAGCTGACATCGGCTGAAATCGGCCGGGCCAAAGCCATTCTGGACCGGCATGACCCAAGGGAGCTGCGGGACGGTGAAGTAAGGACCGTTACCATTCGCAAGCGTGACCTCGACCTTGCGGTGAATTATTTCGTGTACCTGATTGGACGCGGCGGTGCGGTGGTAGAGCTTCATGATGGCTCAGTCAAAGTGCAGGCGACGGCTCGATTGCCGAAGAATCCGGTCGGTCAGTATCTCAATGTAGAGACCGGCTGGTCTGAAACGTCAGACTTACCCAAGGTCGACCATTTGCGAATCGGACGATTATCTGTTCCCGGCTGGCTAGCCAACCAGGTGTTGGCACTCACCATCAAAACTTTATACACCAGGACCGGCCACAACCTGAGGTCGGACCTGATCCGCCAGGTAGCCATAAAGAGCGGCGGCCTCAGCGTCACCTATGAGTGGGATTCTCAACTAACCGATGTGGTCAGAACAAGCCTGGTGTCGGCACAGGATCAAGATCGATTGAAGATTTACAATCAGCGCCTGGTCGAGGTGGTGTCCGCCGGGCGCGGCCCGATCAAAATGGTCGACATTCTGCAACCTCTGTTCCAGCTGGGTGAAGAACAATCAAAATCCAGTGACTCGGCGACGGAGAGCAGGGCGGCGATCATCGTGCTTACCGCTTACGTGGACGGTCGCGACCTGAAGCGCCTGGCGCCTCAGTCGGGCACTTGGCCTAAGGCTCCGAAACGCGAAGTCAGGCTGCGTGGTCGTCAGGACTTTGCCCAACATTTCATGATTTCGGCGTCCCTGTCCATGTCGGGTGGAAACGTTTTTTCCGACGCGGTCGGACTACTAAAGGAGATCGAAGACTCGCGCGGTGGCAGTGGATTCAGCTTCAACGACCTGTGTGCTGATAAGGCAGGTACACGTTTTGGCGAACGGGCAACCGCCTTTACCCGGGCGAGTGAGGTGCAAACACGCGTTGCAAGATCCTTAACGGAGTCCGACGTCATGCCAAAAGTCGATGATCTGCCAGAGCACATGTCCGAAGCAGAGTTCGAGCGGCGGTTCGGCGGGGTGGATAGCCCGCGCTACAATGCGATGATCGCGGAAATAGATCGCCGCGTGGAACGGCTGCCATTGTATCGCTGACGCCTAACAGAGAAGCAGTTATCCAAGATGACTAATGCCTATATTTGCGACGCAGTTCGCACACCTTTTGGACGGTTTGGCGGAGCATTGTCTACCGTCAGGACCGATGACCTGGGTGCCATTCCAATCAGAGCGATTATGGAGCGGAATCCAAACATCGATTGGGGCGCGGTTAGCGATGTCATTTATGGTTGTGCAAACCAGGCCGGCGAGGACAACCGAAACATCGGACGAATGTCGTCTCTGCTTGCGGGAATGCCGGTAGATGTACCGGCAATGACCGTCAATCGGCTGTGTGGTTCCGGCATGGACGCCGTGGGAATCGGTGCACGGGCCATCAAAACCGGAGAAGGCGATCTGATCATTGCCGGGGGTGTGGAAAGTATGAGTCGTGCACCGTTCGTCATGCCAAAAGCAGAGGTCGCATTCAGTCGAAAGAATGCGGTGTATGACACGACCATCGGTTGGCGTTTTGTAAATCGACTCATGAAAGAGCAGTTCGGTGTCGATTCCATGCCTGAAACGGCCGAAAACGTTGCGGAGAAATTCGGCATCGAACGGGATGCACAGGATCGAATGGCACTGGTCAGCCAACTCAAAACAGCGGCCGCACAAGAGGCAGGATTCTTTTCCTCGGAAATTACACCGGTTGCCGTAGCCCAACGCAAGGGAGAGCCGGTAATCGTTGATACGGACGAGCACCCCAGGAGCACCAGTCTGGAAAAGCTGAGAGCCCTGAGCGGCATTGTCAAAGAGGGCGGTACAGTAACCGCCGGCAACGCTTCCGGAGTGAACGACGGCGCCTGTGCCTTGTTGTTGGCTGGCGAGTCTGCTGTTTCAAGTATCGGACTGAACCCGAAAGGACGAGTTGTCGGAATGGCTGTGGCCGGTGTGCCTCCCAGGATAATGGGTATTGGGCCGGCGCCTGCATCGAGGAAGGTTTTGAAGCTCACCGGCCTCGAGCTCGGGGATATGGATGTTATCGAACTAAACGAAGCGTTCGCCGCCCAGGGCATCGCGGTATTGCGCCAATTGGGCCTGAACGACGACGACGAACGGGTCAATCCGAACGGTGGCGCGATTGCGCTTGGTCATCCCCTGGGTGCGAGCGGCGCGCGATTGATAACAACTGCGTTGAACCAATTACAGCGCACGAAGGGTCGATATGCGCTGTGCACGATGTGCATTGGTGTCGGACAAGGTATCGCGATAGTTATTGAGCGTGTCTAGACTGGCCGAAATGGAGGTGCCCAATTTGCGACCGAAATATCCATCGAATCCTGCCTGGGACCCAGCTAATGACCGATAAACCAAGCGACACGACTTCGCGGAAAATCGCGCTAGAAACCCTGACCGTCCAGGCCTTGGGCCATGTTGATGAAGTCACACGGGCTGTTGTGCCCCCGGTACACGCATCAACTACGTATGAGCGGGACCCAGATGGCGGATACCGATCCGGTCGTGCGTATACTCGTCCCCACAATCCCACCTATGACGCGCCCGAGCAACTTCTGGCCACCTTGGAAGGGGGTGCCGAGTGCCTGTTGTTTTCATCCGGCATGGCGGCGGGCACGGCGGTGTTCCAGTCTCTGCTGCCCGGTGATCACGTGGTCGCTTCCCGGGTCATGTATTACGCTTATCGCACCTGGTTGGTGGACTTCGGTATGTCGTGGGGGCTGGACGTGGAGTTCGTCGACACCACCAAACCGAATGAACTGGCCAACGCCATGCGACCCGGGAAAACCAAACTCGTGTTCATCGATACACCGGCCAACCCGACCTGGAGTATCACCGACATCAGAGCCGCCGCGGAAATCGCACATGCTGCCCGAGCTCGCCTGGTGGTCGATAACACCGTTGCCACGCCGGTGTTCACACGACCCCTGAAACTGGGCGCCGACCTGGTCGTCCACTCAGCCAGTAAATACCTGAACGGACACAGTGACGTACTTATGGGCGCCGTGGTGTGCGCCGTCAAAGATTCGTTCTGGCATCGCATTCGGGCCTGGCGCCGGGATGCCGGGGCCGTGCCTGGCCCATTCGAGGCCTGGCTGCTCCTGCGCGGAATGCGCACACTTTTTCTGCGTGTACACCGGGCCGCGGAGACTGCGCTGCGCATTGCCGAGCACTTCAATCGCCACCCGCATGTCGCCTCGGTCTTGTATCCCGGGTTGGCCAAACATCCGGGGTATGCGGTAGCGGCGGACCAAATGTCCGGAGGCTATGGCGGTATGCTGTCGATCCGGCACGGGGACGGTGAAGCCGCGGCTATTGCCACGGCTGCAAATGTCGAGGTGTTCAAGCGCGCCACTTCTCTTGGTGGCGTGGAAAGCATGATCGAACACCGGGCCAGTATCGAGGGGGCGTCGTCGCCGGTGCCGCGGGATCTGTTGCGGCTGTCGATCGGCATCGAGAAACCCGAAGACCTAATTACCGATCTGGAACAGGCCCTGAACAAGGCCGCGCCCTGTTCCGCCGCGACGTGAAGGGCCAGACATCGATGCAAGACATTGTCGCCCGCCTCAAACGTTTGCTTGATGAAAGAGTACGTCCATTGGTAATGGATCGCGGCGGGGATCTGGCATTCAAGGCATTCTCGAACGGCGTCTTGAAGCTGTCTATCGAAGGGTCGCCCGGAGCGACCATCCCGATCAGAAACAATATTTCAAACCTTATTCGTCACTACGTTCCGGCGGTTCGTGACGTCGAGTTCGTCGCCGGTGTAGAGGCTGGAAAAGTTCCCGTATCGTCATTGCCCGACGCCGTACAAAAGGTATTGGACGAGCAGATCAATCCGGCGGTTGACGCCCATGGCGGCTATATCCGGCTGATCGAGGTGACCGGTGATACGGTCTTCATTCGCTTCGAAGGCGGGTGCCAGGGTTGCGCGATGGCCCACGTGACCTTGTGCCAGGGAGTCGAAGTCATGATCAAGGATCAGGTCCGGGGTGTTGTGGCCGTGGTAGATCTGACCGATCACGAACGCGGAACCAATCCCTACTTCAAAACCCGGAAAACCTGATTCCATGACTGCCCCGGAAGGGCTGACACGGTATCCGCATCACGGTTCGCCGCGTCGGATATTGCTGCTCATGCCATCCACGTCCTATAGGGCGAGAGGATTTATGGACGCGGCGCGCCGACTCGGCGTGCAGTTCACGGTAGGATCCAACCACCGCTCGACGCTGCAGGAATTCTCAGCCGGCGGCATGGTGGCGCTTGAATTCGAACCGATCGAAGAAGCAGTTGGGCGAATTGTTGAGTACGCCCGTTGCTATCCTATATCGGCCGTTATTGGTACGGACGAGGAGACCACGGTTCTGGCAGCCACGGCGGCTGCAGCCCTCGGCCTGCGGCACAACTCCGTCGAGTCCGCCGTTGTTGCCCACGATAAATACCGAATGCGCAGCGCCTTGGCCAAAGCGGGCCTTAAATCACCAAGGTTTGAAGTTGTTTCCGTTAGACAGGATTTGCGCAAAATCGCAATGGCACTCGACTACCCTTGTGTTGTCAAACCGCTGGACCTGTGTGGTAGCCGCGGCGTAATCAGGATCGACAACGCCGACGAGTTAGTTACAGCGTGCCGACGTGCTGCCTCGATACTCGAGAAACTCGACCGACACGACGACCATCTATTGGTGGAATCTTTCATACCTGGACGGGAAGTGGCGGTGGAAGGCATGTTGTACCGCGGAAAATTAATTGTACTCGCGCTGTTCGACAAGCCGGATTCCCTTGACGGCCCGTTCTTCGAGGAGACAATTTTTGTTACGCCTTCCCGTCTGCCGCCTCAACAGCAGGAGTTACTGGTGCAAGAGGCCAGACAGGCAGCGTTGGCAATCGGCCTGACGGAGGGTCCCATTCATGCAGAGTTGCGTGTTAACGGGCAAGGCGCCTGGATCATCGAGATTGCGGCCCGTTCGATTGGGGCTCTTTGCTCCAAGGCGCTTCGGTTTCAACAAGATCTTGGGCTCGAAGACTTGATCGTACGACATGCGGCAGGACTACCCCAGCCGGAATTCCCCAGCGGCTCCGACGCGTCGGGCGTGATGATGATTCCGGTCCCGGCAGCGGGCCGACTGGACGCCATAGAAGGACTGGCGGCTGCCCATGCGGTGTCGAAAATCGATGAAATCATTTTTTCCGTTCCGATCGGCGATGAACTTGTCCCCTTACCGGAGGGCGGCAACTGTCTGGGATTCATTTTCGCTACAGCTGAGACGCCTGAACAAGTCGAATACGCGATTCGAAAGGCTCACAGCAAGCTTCAAATCAAGGTGAACACAACTCCGTCCTGCGGAAGCAGGGCAGCGAGTTTTTAGCGCACGTCCTCGGTCTCCAATCTACACCTTCGTGATTTACCCGGCTGGTTGCGGCAAGGATAGGAAAGGCGGCACAACTCATGAGCGGTCCGGAAATTCACTTGTTGCCATACCGCGTTACGCAGCCAGCCGCGAACGCGCAGTCCAGCAGCGCACAGACTCCACCTCCCGAGTTCACCGATGACAGCGCAAGTATCGCTGACACACGCAAAAACTCCGGCAATAGACAAATAGAATCGTCCGCCATCATTCGCCGACAAAGCGGACCGAGAAGCCTGCCCTGAACATCTTGATATTACTGCTACGTGTCCGTCAGCAGCCGGCCAATACCGGACTTTCGGGGAGTTCGTTGATATACGTGGGGCTGCGATAATGTAGTGGTTGTACAATGTCACGACAATCTCAAATTTATGAGGTATTGTAAATAGTTCGCGCAGTATCTTACTCAGGCTCGAACACTAAAATATATCTTTGAGCAACTATGGAATAAACATATGAAAAAAATTTTAGCACTCTATATGGTGCCGCCTGCTGCCATGGATGAAATGACGAAGAATTGGACCCCTGAAGAAAGGAAAAAGGGAATGGATGAGTGGATGGCTTGGGCAGAGCAGCATAAAGAAGATCTGGTCGAACTCGGCACGCCGGTTGGTAAGAACAAGCGAGTAACCAAGGAGAGTGTTTTAGACGAGCGCAATGAAGTTGGTGGTTATTCTATTGCACAGGCGGAATCTCACGAGGCCGCTGCAAAGATTTTTGATGATTGCCCGCACCTCAAGATGCCCGGTGCATATATTGAAGTGATGGAGTGTATGGACATGCAGTAGGAGTATGCGAAAGATCAAGCCAATTCTTGCGTAAGTCCATTCGCGAAAGTTTGGGTAACTCCTTCGGCGATGTGCGCAGTGCCGTCTCACATAGGACGACGCTATTATCCGGGAAAACCAGGCAGCGATACCCGAATTGACATTCCAGGCGAACATAAAACTGGCCGTGACTGTAGATGATCTCTTTCTCTGGAAGGGGGTGCCATGGGCACCTGGCTATAGCCCCACGACGGTGGTGCCGGCGATAATAGCGGCATTTGCGCACCATGACCTTAAAAAGGTCTACGGATTTTCCGCACCGCGGCGGCTGGCGCTGACAAAGTCATGCGGAAGATATTCGACCACTGGGCAGAAAATGGTCATAGGATCGGCAACCATACCCACTACCACGCCAATCTAAACTGGGTCGACGAGAGGCGGTATATCCAGAATATTGAGCGCACCGCGGAATTAATCGAACCCTGGATAGATGAAGCGCCGATCAAGTGTTTTCGTTACGCCATGGATAACTGGGGCAACACGGCCGCCAAGTATGACGGCGTGCAAAATTATCTCGCCACGAACAGCTATACTGTGAGTGACCAAAATATTTGATGGGAAATTCGCTGTTTTTGAGCAAATTATTTGATGGTGCTCGTGCCAAGCCTTTGAACTATCACACTTTTCAATTTATAAGGGTTGGGAAGCAGTTCTCATACTTTTTCGCTAGCGAATAAAATCAATCGGTTGTAGACGGCCCATCAAATAATTCTCGGTTCGTGTGTTGTCCGAGCGCATTTTTTCTCTAGACAAGCTTCCGCCGGTACGGATCGTGCTTGTGCTCGGGCATCGATCGTCCAGCGGTCCCGCCTGTGGCCCTCGAATGGCCGAAATCGAGCGTGAAGCGGCCGACTGCCGAATCGGCCGCAGCCCAAATCGGTCATTTAGATAGCCGCCAATTTTCACAAACATCAGTAATTGGTCGATTCGTTGCAGCGTTTTTAATCAAATAATATACGCTTTATATTTCTTAGGCTTCCCATTTCAGAATACAAATGACTACAGGAACATTTTCACGACGAAAATTTCTCGGCAGTTCCCTCACATTTTTGTCGTTACCTGCCTGGGCGCATTCCGTACCGATAAATCCAGACGTTATTGTTGTTGGTGCTGGATCCGCTGGACTTGCAGCTGCAAAAACACTCATAGCAGCGGGAAAAAGTGTTGTAGTTCTTGAAGCTGCAACCCGTATTGGTGGGCGCGCGCTCACAGAGAGTTCTACGTTTGATTTTCCATTCGATCATGGTTGCTCCTGGATTTCATCGGGAAATCTTAATCCTTACGCGAAATTTGCTAAAGATTTGGGATTTGATCTACATGACCATAGCGCCGCCGCTGAGGCCCTTTATGTCGGCAACCGAAAGGCAACCCGTAAAGAATCCAGGAAATATGATCGGGACTGGTATGCGACTTTAGGAGCGCTGGAAAAAGCGGGGAAAGCAGGACTTGACGTTGCGGCGTCAACGGTAATCCCCAAAGACAGAGAGTTTGTTGGTGTGTCGCAAACCTGGATTGGTGCCATGGACTGGGGAGTTGACTTCAATGACCTGTCCACCATGGACAACTATAAGTCGGCGGAAGCCGCGCCAAACTATATGTTTAAGCAGGGTCATGGCACGCTAGTGCAGAGAATTAGTGAAGGGTTACCAGTTCAACTGCGTACACCGGCAACAAAAATCACATGGGGTGGTAACGGCGTATCCGTCGAAACACCTTCTGGCACGATATCGGCTAAAGCATGTATTGTGACTGTATCGACAGGTGTGCTTGGCGCGGGCAGCATTAAATTCAGCCCTGCTCTTCCCCATTGGAAACTCGAAGCGATCGACAATGTTCCCATGGGCCTGCTAGTTAAGATTGCGTTGCAATTCAACCAGGAACGTTTTGGATTGCGTCGTAATAGCTGGTTGTCTTACTGGATACCTGAAAAGATGCCCGCGGAAGCATGTTATTTCCTTACTTGGCCATTCGATTTCAATATCATGATTGGTTTTATTGGCGGTGAGTTTGGTTGGGAGATGTCAGCCGACGGAGAGGCAGCGATAGACTTTGCTTTGGGAGAATTGGTCCAGATGCTGGGTAGCGACGTGCGTAAGTACTTTGTCAAGGGGATACTGACGGGATGGGCCCACAACTCCTTGACCAAGGGAGCGTATGCTGCTGCAAAACCGGGCCACCACAATGCTCGCGATACACTGGCGCAGCCGATAGATGATCGATTGTTTTTCGCGGGCGAGGCTATGGCCGGAGGACTTATTACGCTATGCGGCGGGGCGTTTTTGAGTGGTGTATCCACTGCCAAGAAAGTGATCAAAGCTATCATATAGAAATGCAATAGTTCCTTTAAGGTGTTTTATATGCCCCTGGGTAATAAGCCGACGTAGACTGACCACTTCTATGTTTCTATTCGGAGGATCGGCATATACTGATTAAGTGAACGTCTGCTCAATGAACAATTTTTCTCCAGAGCCGCCCTTCGTCAATATAGATATACTCGTTGGAGTCGACCAGTCGGACCAGCTAGATGACCATGCGGCAGATTCTTATCATCGTTGTATACCTTGTAGTTTCCACTGTCGAAATTGCGCTGGCGGAAATGCAGCCGCTCAATAGACGTGTGCCCGCTGAATGGGAGTTGCAAGAAGCGATCTGGCTTCAATGGCCTGGTCCTTATGAGAAGGCGCACGAAACTGCGTTTGCCAAAATGGCCGTCGTGATCATCGAGTATCAGAAACTACACATCTTGTGCAATACAAAGAGGATCAGGGATGAAGCGCGCATGGCGATCACCAAAATTAGTGGAGACCCTGATCACAAGAACATTGTTTGGCACGCTATAGCAAATGACAGCGCTTGGATGCGAGACAACGGTCCAGTCTACATTATTGATGGAAATGAAATGCGCATTCAAAACTGGAGTTTCAATGCCTGGGGTGGCGCATTTGGCGATGATGTTTCCTACCGTTTAGACAATATCGTCCCGGTCAAGGTCGGTGCGTATCTTAATTTGCCCATCGATAACATCGACATTGTCCACGAGCGCGGTAACCTTGAATTTAACGGTGTTGATACGGTTATACTGAATTGGAGCACGCTTGGTGATCCAAAGCGTAACCCTGGCTATGCGAAGGATCAGGCAAGAACTGATCTGATGCACTATTTCGGAGTCTCTAAAGTGGTCTTTATTGAAGGTGTCCTGGATGGAGATCTCACCAAAGGACATATCGATGGGATTGCGCGGTTCATTGATCCAATGACGGTCGTGGTGCCAGACTGCACCATTAAATCTAAATGTCAATCAAACGATGGTGGGGATGATGCAGTTTACGATTCAGCGGCGGCAACGATTCAGAGAACCGGATTTACCGTAGTTCGCGAACCGATTGAAGGTGTTGCAAGGTATGCCGGCCAAACTTTTGATACGAACTACATGAACTGGATGGTCGGGAACGGGTTTTTGATAATCGTTGGTTTTGACAATCCGGAGACAGACGCGGCAGCTAAACTGAGAATGGAGACATACTTCCCTGGTCGCGACGTTCACGTTATCGAGATGCTCAGTTCTTGGGCTGCCGGTGGTGGTGTGCATTGCCACACGAACGATCAGCCAGCGATATCGACGATTAGACTTAGCGACGACTAAACAGTGAATGATTGAAGCGGTGGTTGAAGTCCGATAGTCGGTAGCGTTTCATCAAAATTACACAAGAAGTCGCAATGAGTGAACGCCGGTTCAAAGGGGTGAAATGTCCGCTCAGAGTATTCAGCGGGCATAGAATCCCCGGAATATTCAGGCAATTGTCCGGCCGCTTATCGGCGTGAAGCCGCCAGTTCCAAGAACGACGCTTATTCGGCCGCAACTTGCCCATTGCCGTCATTCCAGAGGTGGGATTTTGGCTTCCGATTTCGGGTGCTTTCGGCCATGAACTGCCCTTCGCGTGCGGCAAGGCAACGTCCGCTTTTGGGGGCGTGGCTCCTGGGCAACCGGGTGGGACGTAGGTCATCAGCTTGGGAAGCTGTGAGCCTACCTCATTACCACCTCAGGACTTAGCCGGCCAGAAAGAGGCCACTCCGCTGATGGTGGCCCTTCATGACTGACCTTCATCGGGCATATGAAAGACAGTCTGTGGAGTGTAGATCTGTTTCGGTGTGAGTCTATTCTGCTCAAGACCCACTGGGCGCTTGTAGTCATGGATCAATTCACGCGGCGCATCATCGGATTTGCAGTTCACGACGGCGATGTCAGTGGCGTGATCCTGTACCGAATGTTCAACCAAGTTATTACCGGGAACACACCACCCACATACTTGAGTTCGGATAACGATCCTCTATTTGAGTATCACCGGTGGCAGGCGAACCTACACGTGCTTGAGGTTGACGAAACCAAGACGGTTCCTGGCATTCCGATTTCTCACCCCTTTGTCGAACGCCTAATTGGAACGGTCCGCCGTGAGTATCTGGACCATACACTATTCTGGAAGGCTATTGACTTGGAAAGAAAGCTGGCGAATTTTCAGGCCTATTACAATCACCATCGCACCCATAGTTCGCTCGGCGGTGATACGCCGGCGGAAATCAGTGGAGGTAACTCGAAATTGCCGATCGAGTTAAACAATTTCCGTTGGCAGACTCACTGCCGAGGGCTCTATCAGCTCCCCATCGCGGCTTGAATAC
>Ga0209456_10000276_pt1 | contig 28623 bp, 22 predicted proteins | sample COG_11_FD_184755 | JGI IMG/M metagenome (GOLD analysis project Ga0209456, IMG submission 184755) | Pelagic marine sediment microbial communities from the LTER site Helgoland, North Sea, for post-phytoplankton bloom and carbon turnover... | ecosystem: Environmental > Aquatic > Marine > Neritic...
CCGTGCCGACCAGGACCGGGGCCACGGCCGCCGGCAGTGTCCGGAGCCGGGTGGCAAGCATCCAGGCTGCTGTCTTTGAAATATTTCCAGAGTTTTTTTCAATCATATTACTGAGGCGTCAGGACGTTTTTTCGATTGAGCCGCACAATGAATAATCACCCGCGAAATCCGTGCAAACTCGTGCATAAGGATTCGTAGCAAAAAAACAGTTTAATTTTGTTCTTCCGCCCGATAGTAATTCACTTTCAGTTCCAGATGGTAAATGATCAGATACAGGACGAGGCCCAGCAGGCCCATGGCCAGGATGCCGGCATACATCTCCGGATAGCGCAGCACCTGGTAGGTTTCGACGACGATAAAATATCCCAATCCGTAAGTTGTCAACGACTGCTCGGCAATAAACAGGACCGCAACTGCGGTTCCAACCGACACCCGCAATGCCGTCAGCACGGCCGGTAGAGAGGCCGGAAAGTATACATAGCGGAAGAGCGCCCGGCGGCCGGCCCCCAGCGATCGCACCGACAGAATCAACTCCGGGTGCAGATTGGCGGCCTCATCCCTGACAACAACCAGGATCTGGAAAAAAATGATCAAGGCGATCAAAAAAATTTTCGAGATATCGGTGATGCCCATTAAAACATAGATGACCGGCAAAAATACAATTTTGGGGATGGGATAGACAATGGCAATCAGCGGCGCAAAGATGCGATTCACCTGGGGCATCTGTCCCAGGCCGAGCCCGATGGGCACCGCGCTGACAACGGCCAGTGCAATGGCCGCCAGAACGCGGCCGGTGCTGGCCAAAAAATGAATCCCCAGCTCGCCGAACAACGAGCCAAAAAATATCGGCAATACTTGAAACGGAGAAGGCATGATGGGTCGTTGAATCATCCAGGCCAGCACCTGCCAGATAGCAAAAAACATCAGCAGGCCAATGAGGACGGCGCGTATGTCTAGCCTATTGTTCATGTCAGCGACCCCAGTAAATCCCTCACGTCTTCGCAGGTTTGTTGAAATTCATCCTGCCGGCGCCCGGTTGTCGGCCCGGCACAGGCATTATCGATCATATGAGCATTTTGATTACAGCCTTTTGCCAGAGCCAGAATTTTTTTGCCCATGACCACGGCGACTTCAATATCGTGGGTAACGATGATATAGGTTAGATCCGAGGCAGCGTGCAAATCGATGATAAATTTTTGAAGATCCTCCCGGGTCGGTGCATCCAGGGCAGAAAACGGTTCATCCATCAGCAGGACGTCCGGCTGCATGGCCAGGGTGCGTGCAATAGCCGTGCGTTGACGTTGGCCGCGGGAAAGTTTCAGGGGGTATTGGTCACGCAGGCTTTCAATCCCCAATTTTGCCAGCCAGCCGTCCACCCGTAGATCGGCTTGGCGAGAACTGATATTTTCATCGACCGGCGCGTGCCGGCCGTCGGATCCGTAGAATCCCCAGATGGTCAGCCCCAGGCGGGCATTCTCTCTAACGGTTTGCCAGGGCAATAAACCGTGATCCTGTAATACCAGCCCGCTGCGCGGGCGAGGGCGGGTTATCGGATTTTGGTCGATCGTAATACTGCCGGCCTGCGGATGGCGCAAGCCGGCCAGTAAATACAGAAGGGTTGTCTTCCCGCAACCGGATGGACCGATAATAGACAGCGCTTCACCGCGTTCAATCTCAAGGCTGTATCCCTGAAAAATAGGTGCCCGACTGCCGTAGGCAAAGGTTAGATTTTTAATGGTAATCATGGGGCCGTTTTATTATTCCCCCTTGGTAATCCTTTAAGGAAGGAAGGAACTTGTAACAGAGTCTTTATAAGGGATGGGTGCTCCTAAAAGCCCTTTGGACACCATCCAGTCCATTACGTCCGCCCATTGTTCGGCGCTGGGAACCTCCCGCAACGGGAAGGGCGGAATACGATACGTTTGTTGAATGTTTTTAGGGACCCGGATCTTTTGCAGCAAAAGGTTGCGAAAAGAATCCGGGTTCGCATTGATATCCTGCACGGCGTGATTCCAGGCCTTTAAAAATTGACGCACAGCGCCGGCCTTGGTTTCGATGGCATCCAGGTGGAAGCTCAACACACTGACACTGTATTGCGGGTGGGCCGAGTCATCGATTACCGCGCCGGCGCCGGCTTCAAGCGCGCTTTTGGCCAGCGGATCCGGCAACGTGGCTGCTTTTAACTGGCGTTGCAGCAATAATTGATAACGCTCCGGTATAACCGGTACGGATTTTTTAGAGATTTGAGCTGTCGTCAGACCACCGGCAACCATCAAACGATCGGTGACATATTCGATGATCGTGTTCTTGGAAACGCCGATGGGGATGCCTTTCAGGTCGGCCGGGGCGGTCAGGTTGCTGCCGGGTGCGGCCAAAATCCGAAAGAGGGGATAGTGCGGATAGGCCTTGCGGGCCGATGAAACGACCTTCACCTGGATGCGTTTGCGATTGAAGTTGGCGGTGGAGGCCATTTCGTTGAGCATGCCGTCAATGGCCCCGGACTGCATCAGCTGATCTCTTTCCAGACCGCTACCCACAGGTACAGCCTTGACTGTAACACCATAGCGGTCAAAATAGCCCTGAGCCTCAGCCACATAAAAGGGGAATGTGTCTAAAATGGGCAAAAGGGCAACTTTAAGTGAATTTTTCTCTGAATTCTCCTGTGCGCACAGGTCCATCGAAAAGCCGGTCATTACCATCAGTACCACCAACAATCCGATAACAGCCGGTGGATTAAATCGTTTTATGTGTTTCATAGATTAGCCGTCTCTAATTGTATTTTGGCTCTAAATACCAAAAAAGCGTCCGGAGTGCAAAGGGCTTATTGCATTGCATAAAGAATGGGAAGTTAGATTGGATTAGAAACGGTCATGTCATTTCCTTCCGGGCGATATGAATTACAAGCTGCATGTGGTCCGAGATTTAGGATTGGACTTACGAAGTTGCTAAACATATATCACATTTAAAAATAGTAAAAGCGGTCTTAAAATATGAAAGTCACAAAATCATACAAAATTCAGGTATAAGGTGAAATGTTTACCGGCGAGTATTAAGAATCTATAATAAAAACCAAACTGGGTTTATACCGCTTGTCATTATAATGTTCCGAAAAAAGGATGGCGGCATAAGTGTTGTAGCAAAAAAACGTCCTGCAATCGGAACGTTTTTTTGACAACGACTATAAAACCTCAGATTTTGTTCGACAACAAGGCAGTTAGGATGAGAACGAGCGCCGCGTACTTTTCAGTACGCAAGCGACATTTGAAGACGAACAACACAGTTGTCGGGCAAAATATGAGAGTTATAAACCCAGTTTTTTAGAGGATGCCGGCGGCTTCCATGATCTCCGGCACCTTATCTTCTTTGCCGATGGCCATGATGTGCACACCGTCACACATATTTTCATCATGGATGCGTTTGATCATGCGGCCCGTAATTTCGATGCCTTTGGCCAGGGCCTGGCCTTTGGGTGCGGATGCCATTTCATCAATCAGATCCTGTGGAACAAAAACCCCGGCAATATTTTTATTCATGAACCGGGCCATGGGCGCCGAGGTCAGTAAAATAACGCCGGCCAGGATTTTGACATTGAACTGCCGGGCGTAATCCATGAATTCTTTGAATTTGTCCAGATCGTAAACGGCCTGGGTTTGAATAAATTCGGCTCCGGCTTCGAGCTTTTTTTCAAATTTGACCAATTGCGGTTCAAGCGGGTCGGCCTCAGGTGTCACGATGGCACCCGCACAGAAGGATACCCCGCCGTCCAGATCATTGCCGCCAAGATCTTTGCCCGCTTCCATGGTGCGCACCGTTCTCAACAGCTGGCTGGAGTCCATATCAAAAACACTCTTGGCTTCTTTATGATCCCCTAAAATGATCGAATCACCGGTAAGACAGAGAACATTTTGAATCCCGCGCGAAGAGGCAAACAGCAAATCGGCCTGCAATGCCAGCCGGTTGCGATCCCGGCAGGTCATCTGCAAAATGACCTCCCCGCCCATTTCTTGGACCATCATCGCACCACCCAGGGACGGGTAACGCATTACCGAGCTCTGATGATCGGTGACATTCATGGCGTCGACCTTGTGCTTTAACAATTCAATATGGTGCTTGAATTTTTCAAGGTTTGTTCCTTTGGGCGGGGCGACCTCACTGGTCACCACAAATTTACCGGAATCCAAAGCTTCTTTAAATTTCGTCGGCATCTCAAACTTCCCTCCTATTTAAGATCCTTCAACAATCAAAGACAATTCTTTTGTCTTTCATTTTTTACCATTAACAAATAACCATACACCAATAACTAAATTTAAGTTGTAGGCAACTTAAATTTCCCCGGTTTGGGCTCACCCAGATGATTGCGCGGTTTTTGATATTTGCGCATGGAATCGATCCGGTCCAGCTCCTTGAGGCGGTTATAGATCAGTGTCCAGACACAGTCCTTGTTGACATCGATTTCGCATTTGCCATGGTTGGTGCCGCCGCAGGGGCCATTGACAAGGCCTTTGTGGCAATTGGTCACCGGGCAGATACCGCCGGTTTCACCGATGATGCAGGTGCCGCATTGGGTACAGATCTCATCGAACAATCCCACCGCTGATTCTTTGCCGATGAACAGGGTGTCCAGGGCTGGTATGACCATCTTGTTTAGCTGGCGGGCGATGCTCTGAACGCCAAAGGCACAGGTCATGATCAGCAGCGCATCGGCCTGATTGATCTGTTCTCCGAAATCACCCAGAAACTCGCGGGTTAAATTGTCACAGGCAACCGGAACCACTGTTTGACCGGTGACCATTTTACCCTTTGTGGACAGCTCTTCTTTCATGGCGCGCACTTCCGGGTCCCCGCCGGTGCGGGTAAGGGTCACACAGGTTCCGCATCCAATAATGAAAATCCGGTTGAGTCCTTTCAGGAGGCGCTCAATTTCTGTTTCCGGTTTTTTTTGCGTTATGGATCGAATCATATCGCATTCTCCTCTTTTTCAAGATCACATCGGAGGCAGCGGATCGCTTCGCGGTAAGCCTCCTCTTCGCTAAATCCTTTTTCAACTTCTCGAAAATCATTTATTCGTTCCTGGGCATTCTCGGCTTTGACCTCGATCCGGGGCTTGTCTTCCATATCTTCATTTTCAAGCGCCAGTTTGGTGCCTGTATGCTGCGGAGATTTCTCATCGGGAATATAGACGCGGCTTTTGTCACCGCCCAGGAATTTATCGATGGCAATGGCCGCCCGTCGGCCGGATGCTATGGCACGAATCACAAAGGTCGGGCCGGTGGTAAAATCCCCACCGGCGAAAACACCCGGTACATTGGTGGCCAGTGTATTGGTGTCCACTACCAGTGCGCCCCAGAGTTCACGCTCCAGTTTGCTGTCGGCGGACAGAAACGACATATCGGCGGCCTGGCCAATGGAGATAAGGACATTGTCGGCATCCACAAAGCGGGTATCGTCGAGATCACAGGTTGGATTGAAGCAGCCCTCATCATCGAATACACAGACGCAGCGGGTGAACTCAACGCCCGTCACTTTCCCCTTTGCGTGGGTGATTTTACTGGGCGACAGATCAGGGTTGATGACGATGCCTTCATCGATGGCCTCTTCCACATCCTGTTCCCAGGCCGGCATCTCATCACGGGGTTCCAAACAAAATATTTGCGCTTCCTGCGCACCGGCTCTTAAAGCTGTGCGGGCCACATCGACGGCCACATTACCGCCGCCAATGATCACCGTTTTGCCGCTTAAAGGTACCTTTTTGCCCATGCGGACTTGAGTTAAAAAATCAAGGCCGTAGTAAATGCCCTCAAGGCCTTCTTCCTCTCCGGGAATGCCGATTTGCTTGCTGGCCTGGGCCCCGGCCGCAATAAAGACGGCGCCAAATCCTTCATCGAGCAGGTCGTTAAAGGTGTGTTTGGCATCAATGGGTGAATTGTAGCGGATCTCAACCCCGCAGTTTTGGATATACTGGATCTCTTCTTCGATCACCTCGCGCGGGAGCCTGAACTCGGGCACCGCAATACCGAGCATACCACCCGCCACAGACTGGGCTTCAAAAACAGTGGTCTGATAACCCATTTTGGCCAGAAAATAGGCGCAGCTTAAACCGGCCGGCCCCGCTCCGACGATGGCCACTTTCTGCTCGCGGGTTATTTTAAAAGGCTCTCTTTGGGGGCCGATATTTTTAAAATACCAGTCTGAAGCAACCCGTTTGAGGGCCCGAATTGCAACCGGTTGATCAAGTTCTCCCCGCCGGCATTTAAATTCGCAGGGATGAATACAGATACGCCCGCAAACCGCCGGGAACGGATTGCGCTCGCGGATGATGTCAACAGACTTTTCGTATTCCCCATCGGCAATAGCGGCCACATAATTAGGCACATCGATGCCCGCCGGGCAGGCATGCTGGCAGGCGGAGATAACCATCGAATCACACACCGCTCCGGCACAGCGGTGTTCTTTGATGTGGTCTTCGAATTCTTTCAGAAAATATTTGAGGGTGGAAAGGGCCGGTTTGGAGCAGGCCTGTCCCAGACCGCACAGGGAGGCTTCGGTCAGGGTCTCTCCCAGCTGGCGGATGGTATCAATATCTTCCATGCGGCCCTCGCCGCGGGTAATGCGTGTGAGAATTTCCAGCAGCTGGGTGGTGCCCAGACGGCAGGGTGCACATTTGCCGCAGGACTCGGACTGGGTGAAACTCAAGAAAAAGCGGGCGATTTCAACCATGCAGTTATTTTCGTCCATGACCACCATGCCGCCCGATCCCATGATGGCCCCGATGCGCTGGACTGTATCGTAATCGATTTGCAGGCTTAAAAATTGGGGGGGCACACAGCCGCCGGCGGGTCCGCCCATCTGAACGGCCTTAAACGCCCGGCCCTTGGGTATGCCGCCGCCGATATCATAGATCACTTCCTTGACAGTGGATCCGATAGGCACTTCCACCAGCCCGGTGTTGTTGACCTTGCCGGCCAGGGAAAAGATTTTGGTGCCCTTGCTGTCTTCGGTGCCCACCTGGCCGTACCATTCCGCTCCATTTTTAATGATCAGCGGGACGTTGGACCAGGTCTCAACATTGTTGATATTGGTGGGTTTGGCGTCAATGCCAGCCTGCGCCGGAAACGGCGGTCGCGCCCGCGGCATGCCGCGTTTACCTTCGATGGAGGCCATCAGGGCCGTTTCTTCACCACAGACAAACGCACCGGCGCCCAGCCGTAACGAAAGATCAAAGTTAAAGCCGGTGCCCAGAATATTTTCACCCAGAAGTCCCAGTTCATTGGCCTGCTCGATGGCGATGTTTAAATGATCAATGGCAATCGGATACTCTTCACGTACATAGATGTAGCCGTACTCGCTGCCCATGGCATAGGCACCGATGAGCATGCCTTCCACGACAGCGTGGGGGTCGCCTTCTAAAATGGCGCGATCCATGAATGCGCCGGGGTCGCCTTCATCCGCGTTGCACACCGTATACTTGGGCCGGCCTTCGGCCTGGCGGGCGAATTTCCATTTGAGACCGGTGGGGAAGCCTGCGCCACCGCGGCCTCTGAGTTTGGCGGTCAGAACTTCTTCGACGACCTGATCGGATGACATTTTCGACAATGCTTTGACCAGGGCCTGATAGCCGCCAGCGGCAATGTAATGTTCGATGCGGGTTGGATCGATGCGGCCGCAGTTGGCCAGAACCCGGCGTTCCTGCTTGGCATAAAACGGGATCTGGTTGCGGTAGTATACCGGCTGCAGCGTCTTGGGCTCGTGATATGCCAGGCGGTCGATGAGCTGGCTGCGTTTCAAGGTCTGAGCAACGATCTCGGCGGCATCATTCGGCTCCACTTCCTGGTATTGAACCCCCATAGGCTCAATGGCAATTACCGGCGCCATGGCACAAAAACCGTGACAGCCAGTGGCCCTTATTTCCACCTGATCCGAAATCTTCTGGCTTTTGACCTCGTCTTGCAAGGACTCCAGAACGCCGGCGGCGCCATATGCCCGGCAGCCGGTCATGCATACATGCACTTCGACGGTCCCCTCTTTTCTCTGGGACTGTATTTTATTGCGAAGCCATTCCAGCTTTCCGATGGATGAAAGCTTCTCCATTTGGCAATTTCTCCCTTTCGCTCAGAAATTCCGCCTGTCGCAGATGCGTCAGCGGCAAACGGCCGATTTTATTTTTTTTGATACTCTCCCAGCAGGCTGCTGACCTTGGTTGGCGAAAGCTTGCCGAAATAATCCCGGTTGATCATCATGGTCGGCGCCAAAAAACAGGCACCTAAGCAGGCCACCGTTTCGAGGGTGAATTGATAGTCGGGACTGGTTTCACCCTCCTTTAGCTCCAGTTCTTTTTGCATCAGGCGCAGAACGCTGCGGCTGCCTTTGACGTGGCAGGCCGTGCCGCGGCAGACTCTGAGGACGTATTTTCCTTTGGGTTCCAGAGCAAATCCGGAATAAAATGTAATCACACCTTGAACTTCAGCAGGGTACAAATTCATGGCCTCGGCAATCGACTCGATCGATTCGGGCGGAATATAGCCGGTATGTTCCTGCACTTCCTGCAGCAGGGGAATAAGCCCCCATTTATCGCCTTTATGCTTTTCGATAATTTCGTGGATCCGGTCCCAATCGATCTCTGGTGGTTTCATAATGGGTGCCCTATTGGTCTGTTGGTGGTAAGATTTGCATTTGCGTCATATTTATGTCGAGTTGCTAATTTCAATTAGGTGTCAGGTGTCAGTGTTCAGGTGTCAGGAAACATAAGCTTAAAGTCTGAATACAACGAAAACATGCGATCGTTATGGCTACTAAGTGGCAAGCGTTCCTAACCGGCCACCGAAGGCCTGAAACCTGAAACCTGACACCTGACACCCGAAACCTGACACTCATTATGCCCTTGTTATTTTGGCCGCACATGTTTTCCAGCCGGTTGAGTTGGGTTCCGACAGGTCTGTTAAATCGATCAGATTCATGGCATCATTGTCGTTGACCGCCAGTGGGACGAACAGCTGGCCGGGCCCAATGCGATTGCTGCGGCCGATGTTCCGTTTGATCTCACCCCAGCGGGTTTCAATTTTTACGGCATCGCCATCTTTCAATTTCAATTTATCTGCATCCCTGACATTGATGGCAACATCGCCGGTGTGATCTAAATCCCGTATGCGCTCGGAAGCGCTCGTTCGGGTGCCGCTGCCCAGGTGGTAGCGCAAAGAGCCCAAAATGGCCGTAAACGGGTAGTCGCTATCATCGGGTTCATCGGCGCTTGAAACCACCGGTGAAAAAGAGATCATTTCATGGGCATCGCGGGCACCAAAAACAGCCATTGGGCTGTATGGCTTGACCCAGGCGGTTGCACTACCATTTAAATCAGCATAGGCGGGTACCAGTCGACGGATCTCATCCCGTATTTTTTCCAATGAGCCATAGGTTGCGGAAGTCTCCAGCCGGGCGGCCAGCAAATCTAAAATCTCCCAGTCGGGTTTGGCCTTTCCGGGTGGTGTCACCACCGGTGCAAAGCTCTGGATGCGGCCTTCCAGATTGGTAAAAGAGCCGCCTTTTTCGCTCATAGCGGCACCCGGCAGAACCACATCTGCGAGGTTGGCGATTTCACTGTCGAGAATATCCTGTACGGCCACAAATTCCAGATTTTCCAGTGCGGCCTTTACCCGTTGCGGTTGCGGCAAAGAACGCAGCGGGTTTTCTCCCATGATATACAGGGCTTTGAGCTGGCCGCTTTCAGCCGCCTCGATAACGCGGCCCATATTGAGACCCGGATCCGGGGAAATTTTGATGCCCCAGTTCTTTTCCCATGTTTTTCGGTTGCTATCTTCTGCGATCGGCATTCGCCCGGGCAGCAGGTCCGGTATCGTGCCCATATCCATGGCACCGTTCTGGTTGTTTTCTCTGGCAAGGATATAAATACCGGCACCTTCTGCGCCCAGGCTTCCGGTCATCAAAGACAGATTGAGAATCGCTCCCAGGGTATGCGTGCCGTAGCGCTGCTGTAAAATGCCATGGCCGATGACAAATGCGACGCGCTTTTCTTTTAACAGCGCGGCCATTGCGTTCACCTGTTGCATCTCAAGTCCGGTTAAGCGGCAGATCTTTTTCATATCCAGTGAAGATAATGCATAAGTAAAAAGGCTGAATCCCTCGGCATAGCGATCGATAAATTCAGAGTCATAGGCATTGGTTTCATGCAGCAATGCGGCCATGGCATTGATGAGTTCCAGATCGGTCTGGGGTTTGATCGGAAGCCATAGTGATGCAAAGCTGACGAGATCTGTTTTGCGCGGGTCGATCACAACCAACGGCACGCCATTTTTAGCTGCGCGTTTAAGATAGTAACTGACCACCGGAAGAGAATGGTTGGGATCGGCTCCTAAAACCACGATCACATCTGCTGTTGCCAGATTGTCAAAGGGTGCCGGGCGACCCCCCCCGCCTGTTTTCTGGTCCAAAATGGTCGATAAAAATTGCCCGGAAACATATCCGCCATTATCGACGTTGTTTGTGCCGATCAACACCCGGGCGATTTTTTGGATCAGATAGTTTTCTTCATTGCTGCACTTCGAGGAGCCTAAAAAAGCAATGCTTTGCGGGCCACTTTCTTCCTTAATCTGGCGCAAGCGATCCGCCACCTGGTCCAGTGCCGCATCCCATGAAACGGGTGCCATCTCGCTGGTTTCATCTTCTTTTTCTTTGGGCATCATCGGTGCGATCAGGCGTCGAGGCGAGTTTAAAAAATCATGGGCAAAATGACCGCGCACGCACAGGGTGGCTTTGTTGACACTGTCGGCCAAATGGGCCGGATTGACATCAATGACCTTGCCGGCTGATTGCCCCATGGCGAGGCTGCAGCCGACACCGCAAAAACCACATATGGAAAAAGATTCTGTCGCCGGGCTGCCGACATACTGGCTGCTTTTGGCAGAGAGCGCTCCGGTTGGGCACATGGATACGCAGGTGCCGCAAAAGGTGCAATTTGATTGTTCGAGCCCCTGTTCATGTACGGTCGCCGGCCGGGATTCAAAGCCCCGCAGATTATAGTCGATGGCGCCGACGACCACCAGTTCGTGATCTGCCCGGATGCATTTTCCGCACAGGATGCACTTGCTCAGATCTCGAATGATAAATGGGTTGGCCTGCTCCAGGGGCTTATAATTGGGCATTGAATACAGATCTGTTTCACCAATGCCCATTTGGGCAGCCGCCCATCGTAGTTGACAGCGGTTGCCTTTACTGCAAACGATGCAGGATTCTGGATGTTCGGCGATCATCAAGCGAACGATATTGCGGCGATGGCTTAAAATACGCGGTGTGTCCGTTAGAAGGGTCATGTCCGCAACCACCGGGGTAACACACGAGGCCATCAGACGACCGCTCTGCTCGTCTTCCACCAGGCATAGCCGGCAGGCGCCAAAAGGCTTCAGATCCGGATGATAACAGAGGTGCGGTATTTTTATGTCATTTTGGATGGCAGCCTGCAGGATCGAAGTTCCTGCGGGACAGCTGATCTTTTTATTGTCGATGGTTAAGACGATGTTGTCCAAGCGGCTGACTCCTTTTGTAGGTGGGTTGGCCGGTTGGCCCGTTAACCCGTTTGCCGGTTAACCGGCAACAAAAAATGCAATTGCGGATAACGGGCTCAACGGGCAACCGGGAAACGGGTAAACCTATTTCAATTTAGCGGCATCCAGATAATTTTTGAGCTTTTCTTCACCGCCGATGGTTATAATGTGGACCCCCTGGCAGAGATCTTTTAGGCCGGTGACAATATCGGCAAAAATTTCAGTACTGGCTTTTAGTTTATCCGGTGCCTGGGCCAATTTTTGGATGATCCACTCCGGCACAAGGCCGGATTTTAAGTGCCGGTTGAGAAAGCGCCCCATGCCGGCGGTTCGCAGGATCATGACCTCGGCAACGACCGGTACGTCAAAGGTATCGACCCGACGCAAAAATTTGGCAAATTGATCGACGTCAAAAACCGGCGTTGATAAAAAATATCCGGCTCCGAGTTTGGTCATTTCCTCCATTTCTTTCATTTCCAGGTCGGGGACATTTTTGCCCCAGGACGACTCCACACCTGACCCCACCAGAAAATCAGCTTTGGATTTAAGGGTATCACCCTCCACAGTTTGCCCCTCTTTAATATGTTGCAGCACCGATTGTAACTTGCCGGCATCGACATGGAAAAACATCATTTCCTGCAGACTGTCGCCGGTAATGCGGTAATCTTCGGTAAAAACCAGCAGGTTATCGATCCCGGCATCATGGGCTTCAATCAGATCCTTTTGTAATTGAATGCGGTTTTTGTCCCGGGTGGTGGTTTGATAAATGGGCTCGAATTGATTTTGATCTAATAGCTGGCAGGTATTTATCGTATCACCGACAACACCTTCGAATTCGACTTCAGACAATGAAACGCCATCAACCCGCCCGCGCACTTTGGATAGGCTGCGGACCAAATCTTCCGGTTCCTGATCGATGGGCGCCTGAATTTCCGAGGTCACGACAAACTGTTTTTTCTTCAAGGCTTCCTTTAATTTCATGGTGCCTCCTTGTCTGGTTGTGCGATTCGTTGCCTCGAATGGTTTGGGGCTAACGCAGCTCTAACAAACGGGCCACTTCTTCTTTGAGCTGGGGCAACGGAAACGGTTTGGAAAAACAGGCATCCGCTCCATACTGCTTCATTTTTTTAAATTTATCTTCATCCAGATACGCAGACAGTACGATGATTTTGGTGTTGGCGGTGTCGGGATTTTCCTTAATTTTTTTGCAGACCTCATAACCCTTAATGTCCGGCATCATAATGTCTAAAATCAGCAGGTGGGGGGCAAAGTGATTGATCTGAAGTCCGGCTTCAAATCCATCTGAGGCTGAAATAACCTCATAATCAAATTCGTCTTCTTCCAGGGCCTGCACAATCGTTTCAACAATAATCGGATCATCGTCGACCACCAATATTTTTCTTTTGAGACCATCGGCATCCTGATTCGGAATCGGAATACCCTGCTTTTTCATGAAAAATTCCAGATCCGAACGGTTGATGCGACGATGTCCGCCCACGGTCTTATAGGCCTTAATATGGCCGGATTCGATCCAGTTGATAATGGTTTTGGCAGACACATTACAGAGCTGGCTTGCTTTGAACACTGTTAATACGTCTTCCATATGGGCACTCCTTTCACTTATTTCATTTATTATAGTTATTTCTATAAATATAGTTATTATATTTTGTCAAGCATTTTTTTTTAAAATTTTGGGGTGCATTTTAGCATTTCAAGAAACTTAAATCCTAAAATTTTATAGATTTTATAGAATTTATAGATATTAAGGGAAATAATGACGGCTTCGATCCTAAAGGCATGCAATCATTTATTGAAAGGTTTGAGCGCATCGAGCCGGCTGGCTCGTTTTGAAAGGAATAAAGCTAAATGTCAATTTGATCGGTTTAATAGGCGAACTGCACCATGTCAAACGGGTTGGGGGAAAGGAAAGAATTTTATGATTGTTCTTCTTGTTCTACTGCTGATTCCTGAAGGATGGGGAAGGTGATCGTAAAAGTCGTTCCTTCCCCCGGCTGGCTTTGGACCTGAACGTCACCGCCGTGATCTTTGATAAAACCATAGCAAACCGATAAACCCAGACCAACGCCTTTGACGCTGCCCTTGGTGGTGAAAAAGCTGTCAAAAATCTTTTTGATGTGTTCTTCTTTGATACCGGTACCCGTATCGGATAGTCCAATGGCAATATTTCCAGGATCGGCTGAGGTCCTCACACTCAGGGTGCCGCCACTGGGCATGGCATCCCGGGCGTTGGCCACTAAATTCAGAAAAACCTGGCGCAGCTGATTTTTCGAAGCTCTGATATTGGGAAGCGCTTTGGCAAATTCGGTTTTGATTTTAATGTCGTTTTCCTGCAATTGTTTTTCGTGCAGCAGCAAAATTTCGTCTATCACCGTATTGACATCGACAGCCTGTTTTTCCTCCTGGTCCGGTTTGGAAAACGACAGCATTTTACGCAACAATTCACTCAGCCGCATGGTTTCCGATAAAGCCATTTCCAGAACTTTGCGCCGTTTGCTCTGGGGGGCAATCTCGGTTTTCAAAAGTTCGAGGGTGTTCATGATGCCATACAAGGGGTTATTCAATTCATGCGCAATCTGGGAGGTGAGGCGCCCCATGGCCGCCAGTTTTTCCGATTGCAGGAGTTGCTCTTGAGTTCGGCGCAGGGCACGTTCCATTTCGAGGCGCTCCTTTAAATCGACGAATGAACCCACCGTTGCGATTTCTTTGCCGCTGGAATCGTAAATAATGGCGGCTGAAAGACTGCCTTCAATAACCTCGCCATCCTGGCGCATATACACCATGGGGTAGGCGTTTAATCGCCCGACCCCGCCGTTTTCCGGGCTCCTGAGCATCTGCATCACCTTGCGGGCCATCTCATCAGGATAAATTTTCTGGATATTCATTTTACCGATCACATCGGTCGCCTTATATCCAATGGTTTCTTCAGACGCACGGTTCCAGATCAGGATATTGCCTTTCATATCCGTTGCGGTAATGGCGTTGGGTGAGCTTTGAATGATTTTATTGATAAAATCATGGGCCTCTTTGAGCTGGCGTTCCATCAGCTTTCTCTGGGAAATATCGATATTGAGCCCTTCGTAGCCGACAACATTGCCCTGTTGGTCATAGCGAACATGGCCGGTGAGCAGGACCGGCACCGTGCTGCCGTCCTTGCGTCTAAATTCAACCTCCCAATCAATCACGCGACCGTCGCGTTCGATCATTTTTTTAAATTTTTGACGTTCTTCCGGCTTTACGTACAGATCGTTGGCGATATCGATATTTAAAAATTCCTCTTTATTATCATAAGCGAGCATATCCAAAAGGGCATGGTTGGCGTTTAAAAATTTGCCTTCCTTGCTGCTGATGAACACACCGCAGGCCACATGCTCAAACAAATTCGTAAAATTCGCTTCTGAGGCCCGCAATTCTTCTTTACGTTTTTTTCTTTCGGAAATGTCCCGATAAATACTGAGTTTAAAAATAGTGCCGTCTTCATTTTCAAAGGGGATTTCAGTCATAAAATAGGTTTTGTTGATCAAAGGGACATAAACTTCCCGGCTGATTTTTTGGCCTTTAAAAACCTCGTCTGAAACGCACCACGGACATTTATCATCGGTTTGATTGATCACCTGATGACATTTTTTGCCAATACCATTGCCAAACTGCTCAATCATGGCACTGTTCATATACTCGACGACCAGATCCTGGTTCATCACATAGATGCCGTCCTCAAACGCTTCCAGAATCGCCGTGGACATTTTAATGCTTTTGTCCATACGTTTTAACCTCAAGCTAAATTATACCTGAATTTTGTATGAAAATTGATGAGAAGTCGATTTTAAAATAAATGACAACAGGTTAATCAAATTATAGACTTACAACTAAATACCGATCGGGTTAAGGCCGGGCCTCGACTGAGCTCTGCCGAAGTCAGGCATAATTCACTATTGCCTCGACCTTAAATGCCTTGCATATGAAAGCCTCCGACTCGTGCAAAATTCAGGTAATATTTTTTAAACAATACCATAAACGTTCCAACTCGGCTTGTCGAGATGAAATTGAAACCGGTATATCATGCGATCCATCCTTATTTCGAGCAAGGACTTCTGCATCGATATGGTTGACGTCATTTGATTTGTATCTATTATATGATGATGATTCTGGCCTCGCATAGGTATCAGGCCTTCGTTGGTCAGTTTTGCACTCATGCTACTCAGTAGCCATAGCGATAGCATGCATATTCAGGTTTCTCAGTTCAGCCTTATGTCCCCTGACACCTGAACACTAACACCTGAAACCTTCCAACGAGCAGCGGCGGACTGATTTTTTCTAGGAAAAAGAATGTCATTAATGCGCATACTTAATTAATTGTAATGATGAAACGAGGAGGTACAGTTATGGAAAAAAGGGTTGCCGATATTCTTGAGATTGCCATCAAAAGGGAGGAAGATGCATACGAATTCTATATGGACATACTTTCAAAGGTTGTCGACCCCGGCGTTCAAGATACCCTGACGTTTATTGCCGGTGAAGAAAAGAAGCACAAGGCCTTTCTGGTGGATTATCGTGATGGACTTTTCGGCGATAAGGGCCTGCGAATGAGTGATGTCGTTGATTACAAAATTGCCGAGTATCTTGAAGAGCCGGAGATTAGTGCAGATTCCAAGCCTGAGGATGTCTATCTGGTGGCTTCTCATCGGGAATCCAGATCCCATCAGTTTTATACCGAAATGGCCAACTTGCATGTTGAAGGCGAGCCCCGCGAAATGCTTCTGAAAATGGCCAACGAAGAATTAAAGCACAAAGAGAAGATGGAATATCTGTATTCCAATACAGCTTTTCCACAAACCTCCGGAGGGTAGCTCCGGAGGTTGGGTTCAGGGTTCACGGGTTCAAGGTTCAGGGTTGCCCGTTGTAGAAGCTTGATGCTCTGCGTTCTCGAGGACGAACACGAGGACGACGACGAAGATTTTTGCTCTCTATCGTACTCGTCCTCCTACTCGTCCTCGTCCTCGGTTGTTTTCCATTTATGCCGCGTTACTCAAATGGCGGGAAACAGCGCCCCCTTCATAAATCAGCAGTCAGTGATCAGAAACCAGTCGCCTCTGAACGCTGAACCTTTGAATTTAGGTTATGCGTCGACCGGTATGGTCGTTACCGGGACCGGGGAGTTTTTGACGACTTTTTCAGTCACACTGCCGAAGCGAAAATTACCCTTTTCCCCGTGGCTGGCCATGACCACCATATCGACTTTTTCTTTGTCGATCAGCTTTAAGATTTCCTGGGCCGGGTCGCCGATGGCGATATGCTTAATATACAGCGGACAACCATCCAGATACTTTTCACAAACCTGTTCAAGCCTTTTGGTACCTGATTTCTCCGCAAACTCCATCAGTTTGTCCATATGCTTGCGATCAAAATCACCATACCAGGATTCATGGTGGGCCATATCCTCAATCACGTACAGGACGTGAATCTCGGCCTGATATTTTTGGGTCAATGAGGTCACATAGGGCAATGCCTTTTCCGAGCTGCTCGAAAAATCCGTCGGCCAGAGAACTTTTGTCACTTCCATGTGCATTCCTCCTTATAAAGTACGGTCCATACGCTAAGAAATTCAAATGACTAATCTATAATACGGATTTTATTCGGCTTGTAAATACTGAAATGGGACGATTCGAATATTTTGCTGGCGGTCCTTTTGCTATGTTGTGCTAAAGAAAATCCAGAATTTTTTTTGACGTATATTCGCCGGTATCGGCCAGCGCATCTGTCGGTAAAAATGAGGCCGCATTACTGGAAAATAGACAGGTTGCTGTCGCCGGAAATTCATCATCGGCACGATAAAATATATAGTTTAAGGCGATTTTTGGCAGCGGATAGAGAATAAATGAAAAATCACCTGTGTCGGTGTCCGCCTCTCGCGTACCATCAAATTGCTGAATGATGCGGTCCGCCGCAGATTCAATCTGATGGATATGGTCAACCAGAATCCTCTCGGTATGTGACGCGAAAGCCCCGACATACGGCATGCTGCCGGGCATTTCCCGGAATGCTTTAAGGGGCGTTAATTGACAGACCGCTGTTGCGACCTTCAGGGCGTACAGGGTAATGATGACTCCGGGTGGACCCGTCTCGGCTTTATCACCGATTTTGATATTTTGGGGTGTGATCCGGCAGGATTCACCGAAGACCTGAAACAGAAAGTCTTTATCAACCTGTCTGGCCGGCAATTTGCCGGCCAGATCCGCCGGCAGTTTACTGTAGAGTTGCTGCAGATTGTTTTTGATGATCTCTTCGTAGTTGCTCATCTTTTAAATTGCTGTGTGCATGTTGACAGTCCCGGCTTGCGGTTAGAATGCCGATTGTTTGAAATATAGCCCCTACCGCCAAAAAAAGCACCTGTCAAGTACGCCGGGTCCAAAAATTGCGCACTTGAATTTTCATCGTATCATAAAGATGCGGGCATTATTCTCAATAGCGGAATGATTTATCTGCAGTGATATCGTGCACTGTCTGAATGCATTAGGGTGCGTTGCGAAAGAACTGCCATCAGGCTCAAAGCGGGTTTTAGATCCGATGTTTATTTAAACTTAACCCGATATTCCATATTCGAAATCTGTTCTTTCGTTACGCTCCCTTATGCATGAGTTTGCACGATATAGTCGCTGATGAATCATGCAGTGTCACATTCATGATCATTCCCCAACCTCCATAATCTTCTCTTGGTCCTGAACATTATCATCGCCACAAAAAAACCCGCGGAAAATCGCTTCCGCGGGTTTTTGAATACCAGAAGTAATGGGCTTACTTTTTGTCTTCGTCTTTGACCTCTTCAAAATCAGCGTCAACAACGTCTTCATCTGCGGTGCCGGCATCACCGGCAGCCTCTCCGCCGGCTTCGGCTCCGGCTTGCTGTTCGTTTTGCGAGGCCTGTTGATACATGGCTTCCGCCAGCTTGTGGGAGGCTTTGGTGAGTTCGTCGCTGATCTTTTTAATTTCAGCGGCATCCTCACCTTCCATGGCCTGGCGCAGCCCCGTGATGGATGCTTCAACATTGGTTTTGGTTTCACTGTCAACTTTGTCACCCAATTCGGAAATGGATTTTTCAGTGGCATAAATCAATGCGTCGGCCGAGTTGCGGGCTTCAACCAATTCTCTTTTACTCTTATCTTCTTCAGCATGCATCTCGGCATCTTTAACCAGCTTGTCGATCTCTTCCTGTGATAGACCCGAGGATGCTGTTATCTGGATGGATTGCTCCTTGCCGGTGGCCTGGTCTTTGGCTGAGACATTGACGATACCGTTGGCGTCGATGTCAAAGGTGACCTCGATTTGGGGGATGCCTCTGGGAGCCGGCGGTATTCCGACCAGCTCGAAGCGACCCAGTGTTTTGTTATTGGGAGCCATTTCACGTTCACCCTGCAAAACGTGAATCGAGACCGCCGGCTGACTGTCTGCTGCCGTTGAGAATATCTGGCTTTTTTTAGTCGGAATGGTGGTATTCTTTTCAATCAGACGGGTCATCACGCCGCCGAGGGTTTCAATTCCCAGCGAAAGCGGTGTTACATCCAGCAGCAGAACATCTTTGACGTCGCCTTTCAGCACACCGCCCTGGATGGCAGCACCGAGTGCAACCACTTCATCGGGATTAACGCCCTTGTGCGGGTCTTTTTCAAAAATTTTCTTCACGCGCTCCTGAACAGCCGGCATACGGGTCATACCGCCGACCAGGATGACCTCGTTAATTTCACTGGCGGATAGGCCGGAATCCTTGATAGCCGTTCGACAGGGCTTTTCCAATTTATCCAGCAGATCGCCGACCAACGCTTCCAGTTTGGCACGGGTTAGTTTAATATTCAGATGCTTGGGACCACTGGCATCAGCGGTGATAAAGGGCAGATTGATATCGGTTTCCATTGAGGACGACAATTCCATTTTTGCCTTTTCGGCGGCCTCTTTCAATCGCTGCAGGGCCATTTTATCCCCGCGAAGATCAATTCCCTGATCCTTCTTAAATTCATCCGCCAGATAATCAATCAACCGCAAATCGAAATCTTCACCGCCTAAATGGGTATCACCGTTTGTGGCTTTAACCTCAAAAACCCCTTCTCCGATTTCAAGGATTGAAATATCAAATGTGCCGCCGCCCAGATCAAATACGGCGATTTTTTCCTCACCCTTCTTATCCAACCCATAGGCCAGCGATGCCGCGGTGGGCTCATTGATAATTCTCAACACATTCAGGCCCGCGACTTTGCCCGCATCTTTGGTCGCCTGGCGCTGGCTGTCGTCAAAATATGCCGGTACCGTGATGACCGCGTCAGTCACTTTTTCTCCCAGGTACTCCTCGGCAGTATGTTTAATGTCTGCCAAAACGAAAGAGGAGACCTCCGCCGGACTGTATTGTTTGCCCTTGATGTTGATGCGGATGTCGCCGTTGGAAGCTTGCTCGATTTTGTAGGGCAGGATCTTGACATCGCTTTGTACCTCCGGTGAGGCAAACTTGCGGCCGATCAGACGTTTGACCCCGAAAACCGTATTTTCCGGATTGGTGATGGCCTGCCGTTTTGCGATCTGGCCCACCAGGCGCTCGTCGCTTTCTGAAATGGCAACGATCGAAGGCGTTGTTCGACCGCCTTCCGGATTCGTGATGACTTTTGCATCTCCACCCTCCATGACTGCAACACACGAGTTTGTGGTGCCGAGATCAATTCCAATTACCTTAGACATTTTAAATTACCTCCTTAGCATTACGAAACTTTTCCATTTATGACGTAAAATTATCTGCTCAATTTTTATTCATCACTGCTTTTCGGTACGGCAACCACCACCATGGCAGGTCTTAAAAGCCTGTCGTGAATCAGGTACCCTTTTTGAAATTCACTCAGAACGCTGTTTTCAGGATAATCATCGGTTTCTTCCCGCATCACCGCTTCGTGAAAGGCAGGATCAAATATTTCGCCTCGCGCCTTTATGGGTTTGACATGGAATTTTTCAAATACCCGCAACATTTCATTGCGGGTGAGGTTCAATCCCTCGATAAATTTTTTATCTGTTATTTTCTCTTCTTTAGCGGAATTGATGGCCAGCTCCAAATTGTCGACCACTGAAAGCATTTCTTTGAGCAAAGATTGATTTGCGTATTTTCGAAAATCTTCCATTTCGCGGGCGGATCGTTTTTTATAATTCTCATAATCGGCTGTAACTCTCAAAAGCCGGTCATGCGCTTCTTTGGCCTCTTTTTCCTGGGCGTTCAGTTTGGCTTCCAGCTCTGTCAGGGGATCAGGCGGCTCGGTGCTTTCATTTTCAGCTGTCTCAAACTTGAGGTCTTCAGGCTGGTCGTTGATGGGTTCGGATTTTTGCAAATCGTTACCATCCTCTGTCTCATCGGGTTCGGAATGAATTTTAATTTTCTTTTTTTCTGACATAAGCCGACGTTTGCTCCTGAATTATTAGCTAATTTGAAATATGTCGTCTGGAAAGTAAGACACTTATAAACGATGTCAAGAATGATCAGGCAAGGTTTTATGTAAAAAATGCAAGGGGTTTAGCGCCATTTTTGCTAACTTTTAGGGGTACCGAACGCGTGGGCCCGTGACGGCCCCAAATCCGCCTAAAAACGGCTGGAATCAGACGTGAAAAATAAACGGCGGATTTGGCTATGACGCTTATAATGCGGGCTCAAAAAAATGGTTGTGCACCCGCTGTCGAATCTTTATGGAATAAGTAAGGCATCGAGATGACCGGTGTCGGTCCACGACACAAACTGCATCACTTATCGCTGCTTCCTTCCGGACCTGACGAGGTTCGTGACCGTTTGTTGCGTGGCGCCCGATCAAAATGCGCTACGGCTTTCCATGTTTAAGACCCTTCAGAGGGGATTCAGCCCCGCTTAAGCGGATTTCGGGAATAGGGCACCGCTAGCTCCCCGCCTAGCACAACCAACGTTAGCATACTGTATATGCTGCATTTATCAATAAAAAAATCGAGGACGAGGACGAGTAGGAGGACGAGCACGATAAAGCACATAAACTTTCGTCCTCGTCGTCGTCTTAGTGCTCGTCCTCGAGAACTCAAACCACCTAAGAATCACACCCGCAATCCGTAACGCGTAACTCGCAACGCGACTCGCGGCGTTTGTTATTGACTTATAGGATACCCTGCCGTAGATATTTGAAAGGTATGACAATTTTTACCAGAGCCGTGCGCTGAGCCGTCGGCTTATAGCGACGAAATAGCATTTATTGGCAACCTTTTATGTCAAAAAAAATCCCAGTCTCATCGAATTCCGTCGTTAAAAATAAAGTCCTTCGAGTGGTTGAACATACCCTGCGCACCCATTCGATGATACAATTCGGAGATGCTGTCCTGGTGGGCGTATCCGGTGGACCGGATTCAGTGGCCCTGGTCCATATTCTGCGCACTGTGGCGCTAAAATATGGGCTGAAACTGGCGATGGCCCACCTCAATCATGGGCTTCGGCAAAACGCGTCTGATAGCGATCAAACGTTTGTGACTGCTCTGGCCGAAAAATTTCAAATGCCCCTCCATGTTGAAAAGCAAGACGTGCGCCACTATCAAAAAAGCCGCCATCTGTCAGTTGAGGAGGCGGCGCGACAGGTGCGCTATCGGTTTTACCATCGTAGCGCCTCAAAATACGGATATGATAAAATTGCCCTCGGGCATCATGCGGATGATAACGCCGAGCAGGTATTGATGGCGATGCTGCGCGGCAGCGGTCCGCTGGGGTTAGCGGGGATTCCACCGGTACGTTCTGATCACATTATCAGACCCTTGATCAATTTACGGCGCAGAGAGCTTCTGGATTATCTTGCAGCCCACAATCTGGATTATGTCGAGGATTCTACGAATCGGGATTTGCGGTTCCTGCGCAATAAGATTCGCAGCCGCCTGATCCCTGAACTGCAGGCCAAATACAATCCAAAATGTGTTGAATCACTCAACCGGATGGCCATTATATTAACCGCTGAAGAAAAGTGGATCGATGACCATATTCTGCCGATTTTCAAAGAAGCGGTTGTTCTTGATAAGGCGGGCAGACTCGGACTGAGCCTTAACCGATTGAAAAATGAACCGATCGCGGCTCAAAGGCGCCTGATCCGCAAGGCTCTTTTACAGGTAAAAGGCAACCTGCGGCGCATCACGTTCGCCCATACCGAAGCGGTCTTAAAATTGGTTCAACAGGGGACGGCGGGCGACAGGCTGGATCTTCCTGGCAATATGTGCGCTAGGCGGGACCAAGACCGTTTGCTGATTTCAAAAGCACAGCAAAAGCCATTTCGAACGGCCGACAGGCACTTAGTATCGACAGTGCCCGAGTACGCGTATCAACTCCCAGGGGCCGGTGAAATTTTGATTCAAGAAGCCGGCCTGCGGATACGTTTTAATGAAATACCCATCGAGCACGTATCAGACTGGCAACAGACCGAAGGACAGATCGCCTATATGGATAGGGATAAGCTCAGCTTTCCGCTGGTCATCCGGAATTTTCGCCCCGGTGATCGATTTTCCCCTTTGGGTATTCAGGGGCGCCAAAAACTAAAAAAATATTTTATTGATCATAAAATATCCAGAACCGAACGCATGAAATGCCCCCTTGTACTCAGCCGTAACAAAATCATCTGGGTTGCGGGACACCGGTTGGACAACGCGGTTAAGATCGACCTGCAAACCCGCCGCGTGCTTAAAGCTGAACTTTTGCTTGCCTAAAGCGTGATGATGATTACGTTCCCTTTATCCTGGGAGCCTGAATGCGTCTTTTGCTGCGGCCGACATTTGTTACTTGAAATTTAATTTCAGGTAAAGGATACTGTTATTAGATATTTAATATTGTAGATTGAATATTCAATTTACAATATTCAATTTTCAATACTTTCGGGAGGTATGTGTCTTTGAATCCATTTTATAAAAATTTGGCGTTATGGCTGGTCATCACTCTGATGATGGTTATGCTGTATAATCTTTTCAGCAAACAACACCTGGCAGAAACCAGCATCAAGTATACTGATTTCCTGGCAATGGTGGATGATGAGCGCGTATCCCAGGTGGTTATTCAGGGCCAGGAGCTTTTTGTCACCGATATCGACGGCAATCGGCTCAAAGTGTTTGCGCCCGAAGACAATGAACTGATCAAGATCCTGCGTCAAAAAGGTGTGGTGATCAGCGCCAAGCCGCCATCTGAAAATCCCTGGTACATGTCTGTTCTGGTTTCCTGGTTTCCGATGATCGTTTTGATCGGCGTCTGGATATTTTTCATGCGTCAGATGCAGGCCGGTGGCGGCAAGGCCCTTTCGTTTGGAAAAAGCCGTGCTCGTTTGATGTCGGATCAGTCTGAAAGAGTGACGTTTGAAGATGTTGCCGGAATCGACGAAGCCAAAGAAGAATTAATTGAAATCGTTGAATTTCTCAGAGACCCCAAAAAGTTTACGCGCCTGGGCGGACGCATACCCAAAGGTGTTCTGCTGGTCGGTCCACCGGGCTGCGGCAAAACCCTCCTGGCGCGGGCCATTGCGGGTGAGGCCAGCGTGCCCTTTTTTAGCATCAGCGGTTCTGATTTTGTGGAAATGTTTGTCGGGGTGGGTGCATCCCGTGTCAGAGACCTGTTTGTACAGGGTAAAAAGAATGCACCCTGCATTATTTTCATCGACGAAATCGATGCGGTCGGGCGCCACCGCGGGGCCGGGCTGGGCGGAGGCCACGATGAAAGAGAGCAGACCCTGAATCAGCTGTTGGTTGAAATGGATGGTTTTGAATCCAATGAAGGTGTTATTCTAATTTCTGCTACCAACCGGCCCGATGTTCTGGACCCGGCATTGCTGCGACCCGGCCGTTTTGACCGGCAGGTCGTGGTCTCAATGCCCGATATCCGGGGCCGTGAAAAAATACTGCGCGTCCACATGCAAAAAACGCCAATTGATAAGGATGTGAATGTGTTAATCCTTGCCAAGGGGACACCCGGTTTTTCCGGCGCCGATCTTGAAAATCTGGTCAATGAGGCCGCTTTGCTGGCGGCTAAACGCAATAAAGAAAAAATCGGTATGGTTGATTTTGAAGACGCCAAAGATAAAGTCTACATGGGCCTTGAGCGCAAATCCAAGGTCATTAAAGAGGAAGACCGCAAGCTGACTGCCTATCACGAGGGCGGCCACGCCCTGGTTGCGCGGTTTTTACCCGAGACGGATGCCGTTAATAAAATTACCATTATACCCCGTGGACGAGCTGCCGGTGTTACCTGGTTTTTGCCCGAAGAGCGTGATTTTAAATACAAGGATCAACTCCAAAGCGAGCTGGCGGTCGCCTTCGGCGGACGGGTGGCGGAAGAAATTGTTTTCAATCGCATCAGCACCGGGGCCGCCAATGATATCAAACAGGCCACCGATCTTGCCCAGCAGATGATCCGGAACTGGGGCATGAGCGACAACCTCAGTCCTTTATCATACGCCAAGGGTGAAGAGCAGGTATTTCTGGGTCGCGAAATCGCCCAGCACAGGGATTATTCCGAGGCCACGGCCCAAAAAATTGATGAGGAAATCAATAACCTGATCAAAAATGCCTATGAACGCGCTCGATCGGTTCTAAACGAAAATCTGGATGTCCTTCACAAGCTGGCAGAGGTGCTGCTCGAAAAAGAAACCGTTCTGGGTAAAGAGCTTGATGAGTTGATTAAAGAATTGCGTCCCGGAATCGAGCTGCCCTCCAGACCTTTAGACGACCAAGAGACCACTGCGGAATCTGCTGCCGATCCATCCTGATGATGCAGGCCTTTCCCAAAACATATCGACTGGCATGGGCCGGTTTTGACATGGAATTCGGCCATCGTACGGGTATTATGGGTGTGGTTAATGTGACACCGGACTCATTTTCCGATGGCGGAAAATTTTTAAGCCGGGAGTCCGCTGTGGTCCAGGGCCGCAAACTGGCAGCGGACGGCGCCGACATCCTGGACATCGGCGGTGAATCCACCCGGCCATTTGCCGATCCGGTCCCGGTTGATGTGGAAATCGAACGGGTCATTCCGGTCATTGAACAGCTGACCGCTGAAATCTCCATTCCCATCTCCATTGATACCATGAAAGCCGAAGTCGCCAGACGGGCAATCGAAGCCGGCGCATCGATTATCAACGACATCTCCGCCCTGCGTTTCGACCTGGAATTAGGCGCGGTGGCCGCAGAGTTCGGCACGCCAGTGGTGCTCATGCATATGCTGGGCAGCCCCAAAACGATGCAGCTGTCTCCGTCCTATGCCGATCTGATCGGCGATATTTCAGAGTTTTTAGACGCAGCAATGATCAGGGCGCAAAAGCAGGGTATCCCAAAATCAAAAATCATCATTGATCCGGGAATCGGTTTCGGCAAAACGGTATCGCATAATCTTTTACTGATCAGGCAGATACAGGCTTTTGCGATCTTGGATGCGCCTATTCTGGTGGGTCCTTCTCGTAAATCATTTATCCGTAAACTATTAAAAGACGAGCATAGCGACGATATCCCGGCAGATATGCCGATCGTTGAAACCGGTACCCAAGCTACGGTTGCTGCGGCGGTGCTCTGCGGCGCGCACATCGTACGGGTGCATGATGTCGCCAGCACCCGGGCCACAATTCGGATTTTAGATGCGATGCGGGCAGCGTAGCAGGATTAAGACCTACGTGCTTTATACCACTTAACCGATGTATTCTTCAACAAGCTGGCCCCGGCGGATAAAGTTATTAAGGTTTCAGGTGTCGGGTGTCAGGTGTCAGCCACTGGTTCGAAGGACCAGCTTATTGTGGTAAAGGCTACACATTGAGTCTTCCCAGAAAATTTTTATATTTAGATATGAATATGAATATCTGACACCTGAAACCTGACACCTGAACACACTGAAAGAGGTTAATGAAATGCTTCTGGTCATTGATGTCGGCAATACCCACACGGTCTTAGGCGTTTACCAGGACGACCAATTGCGTAACGATTGGCGTATTCATACCGAACGCAACTCGACCGAGGATGAGTTCAATGTGTTTATCAACAGCCTGTTTACTGCTGACGGCATCCAGATAGATGATATTACACAAACCATTATCTCATGCGTGGTCCCGCCCATGGTCACCATCTTGGATGCTTTCTGTCGTAAATACATCGGTCATCCCCCCACATGGGTTGATGCCAAAAATTGTGCGGGCATGCCCATTTTATTAAAAAATCCCGCGGAGGTCGGTGCAGACCGCATTGTCAATGCCGTGGCCGCCTATCATCGATACCGCAAGAGTTTGATTGTGGTTGATTTCGGCACCGCCACAACGTTTGACGCCATTTCTGAAAAGGGTGAATACCTTGGAGGGGCCATCAGTCCCGGAATCGGAATTGCTTCAGAAGCTTTATTTTTAAAGGCCTCCAAGCTACCACGCGTGGAAATTTTTAACCCGCCTGAAAACGTTATCGGTAAAGATACCATCGGGAGCATTCAGTCCGGCATTATATTCGGTTATGCCGGCCTGGTAGATGGAATTGTCAGGCGGATGCAGCTGGAGATGGGCACTGAACCCAAAGTTATTGCCACTGGCGGTTTGGCCGAACTTTTATTCGATGTTTCCGAAACCATTGAAGTGGTTGAACCGGCACTGACGCTGGCGGGCCTCAAGTTGATTGCCAATCAAGCTTAATCAGGGTTCAAAGGTTCAACGTTCAAAGGTTCAGAGGTTGGACAACAGCAGAAATAGTCATGTATCATAGTGGCAACAGGCAGCCTGCGACTAGCGTCGTTTAATCGCACTTCTGGCTGCCGGCGGCCACAACCCGAAATGCGTAACACGCAACTCGACAACCTAACCGCTTAACCCTGAACCCTGAACCTCTGAACGCAGATACCCCAGATACCCATTGATGCTGTTTTTGAGGAAATATTCTTCGCGCGCCTGTATGTCCAACGGCAGTTGATCAAAAGTCCCCATCAGTTTGTCTTCTCGCAAAAGTTTCTCCAGGCATTTTGAATTGCGTTCGGTTTCATCAATTTTTTTCATTTCAGTCCTGAGCAGCTGTTCCCAGGTCTGAAGTTGGCGGCGATGGATCTGCAGCATCGCGACAGCATCCGGATGGGCACCGTAATGACCGTAGCAGATTTTTTGCGGGTGACAGGCAATGAGGGCATCAACACTCTGCAGGGCTTCTTCCAGAAAGAACACCGGCGGGGTGGCCGGTCGCAAATAAAACCGGTTTTTCGGCAGGGCCATGAAGACGCCTCCGGTTTCACCGGCAAACAGGTATTTCTCAGATTGATAACTGACATGATGGGCCGCATGCCCGGGTGTGATGATGGGCTTGATGGATTTGGTCTCAAAACGGTCTGCCGTCTGAAGCCGATTTTCGGCCACCGACTTTATCGGACCGTAGGATAAGGCCATCGATCCAAGTACTTTTTTTGTTCCTTCCCACAAACGCGAGGGCTCAACCAGGTGCGGTATGGCTGACTGATGGCAGATGATGGGGGTCCGGGGAAAGGCTTCGGCGATTTCCCCGATGGCGCCGGCATGATCCAGATGAATATGGGTGAGCAAGATGGCGTCCAGTTGACGGACATCTAAGTGCTGTAATGCAAACATGAGATCCGGCGCACAGGCCGAGGGGCCTACATCGATTAAATAGGTGGAGCTGCCACGGTACAACCAGGCACTGATAAAATTTGAGAAACTGCGTATGGGCGGCGTCAACGGAATCAAAAAAAGATCATCCGCTATTTTTTCAATTGTCGTTTTCACTTCTTCATCCGCTGGATCCTTAAGCTTTCGAAATAGGAAGGATATTTAACTTTGTTCTGATAAATTATAAATCAGATTCTTAAGGCGTCAAATATGGGTGCGGATTGTGGAAATGAGGAATTTTTTCGATAGGCAAGGCCGCACAAGGGTTTTTGCCTGAGGCCTACTTATATGTACGTTGAAGGCAGAAACTCGCGGAGAACGCAGCATATCGGAAAAAGGGCCATTTCCCTTAAAACGGACTAGACGCGGCCAACCTCCTTGAGCGTCTGCTTATAAATGCGGTAAAAATATTCATTGTCCGTAAT
>Ga0209456_10000277_pt1 | contig 28613 bp, 30 predicted proteins | sample COG_11_FD_184755 | JGI IMG/M metagenome (GOLD analysis project Ga0209456, IMG submission 184755) | Pelagic marine sediment microbial communities from the LTER site Helgoland, North Sea, for post-phytoplankton bloom and carbon turnover... | ecosystem: Environmental > Aquatic > Marine > Neritic...
GAGTGAAAATAACCGTGTCGAATATCATCCTCGCGCGTCCACGTCACCTTGACAGGACGTCCCGACTCCCGGGAAAGCCAGGCCGCTTCGGCCACGAAATCGGGCTTCGACTTACGGCCGAAGCCACCGCCGAGCAGCGTGACATGTGCCTTGACCTGCTGCTTGTCTATGCCGAGAGTGCCAGCAACGGTCTCCTGCACAGCCTGCGGATTCTGGGTGCAGGACCAGGCCTCGCAACCGCCATCCTCGGTTATGCGCGCGACCGCAGCCGGTGGCTCCATCGGTGCCTGGGACAGGTACGGTGCGTAGTAGATCGCTTCGTGAACCGCGTCCGCTGCCGCAAGCGCCGCATCGGTATCGCCGCGGTCAAGAACCGTATTGCCAGGCGCGGCCGCCGCCTTGAGCAACTCCTCTTTGTAAGCACCCGATTCGTGGGCGCCGTTGGCGCCGCGGTCCCACTCGATCTCCAGCGCTTCGCGCCCTTTCTGTGCCGCCCAGGTGTTGTTTGCCAGCACCGCGACGCCCCCAAGCACGTTGAACAGCAGCGGGGAACTCGGGTCCGGCATCCGGATTACATCGACGACGCCTGGCACCGCTCGCGCCGCCGAATCCTCAACGGTCACGACGGTTCCGCCAAAGGCAGGGCAACGTTCGATCGACGCGTACAACATGTCCGGCAATACGGCGTCGATGCCGTAAACAGCGCGGCCCGTCGTGATGTCGAAACCGTCGATGGTATCCATGGATTTGCCGATATAGCGATAGTCGTCGCGCGATTTGAAAGCCGCCTCCGTGGGCGCCTCCAGCCCGGCCGCGACGTCGACGAGTTCACCATAGGCCGCCGACTTGCCGCTTGCCTCGTGGTGCACGGCGTGATCTCGGGCGACACACTCGCCGGCAGGTACATCCCAGGTCGCGGCCGCCGCAGCGATCAACATCTCCCGAGCGGTCGCACCGGCGTTGCGCAAGAGGTCGAACTGATTGCGGATACTCGTAGAGCCATCCGTATTCTGGTCGCCGTATTTCTCATCGCCGAGTGCCTGTATGAGCTCGATCTTGTCCCAGTCGGCTTCCAGTTCGTCGGCGATCACCTGCGGCAGACAGGTACGGATTCCCTGCCCCATCTCCGAGCGGTGGCAGTAGATCTCGACGATGCCGTCATTGCGGACGTTGACATAGACGTTCGGCGCTACCGATTCGGCACCTGTGCCGGGCAGGACCTGTTCTTTGGGCCCGCAGGCCGTCGTGAACGACAGGGCCAGGACCAGGCCGCCGCCGGCCTGCCCCGTGCGCTTGAGAAACTCGCGTCGGCTGATATGGTGTAGTTCGCTCATGACTGTTCCTCCGCCACCTTGTGAATCGCCTGCCGTATTCGCGTGTAGGTCCCGCAACGACAGATGTTCCCGCTCATAGCGGCGTCGATTTCAGCATCCGTAGGCTTGGGATTGCGCTCGAGCAACGCAACCGCACTCATGATCTGGCCTGGTTGGCAATAACCGCATTGCGCAACATTGAATTCCCGCCATGCGACCTGAACCGGGTGATCGCCATCCGCCGCCAGGCCCTCGATCGTCGTCACATTGCGACCCGCTGCGACTGAAACGGGCACGACACAGGAGCGCATTACCTGCCCGTCCAGGTGCACGTTACAGGCGCCGCACAAAGCCTTGCCACAACCGAACTTTGTCCCGGTCAGGCCGGCCATATCGCGAATCGCCCATAACAGCGGCATATCCGGCTCCACGTCGAGCGAGACCGTCTTGCCATTCAATGAAAACTCGATCGCCATGCATATTCCCCTTACCAATTGCCCAGTTTGCCAACCGGATACTAGCAAACGGAATGCCATCCCGGATAATCCTCCGATGCAACAGATTTCCATGGTGCTGCCGATCATTCTGCCGGTCTTCTTCTGGGCGGCGTACCACTATCATAAGGACCGCCATCTGCCCGAGCCTCCACGGAACCTGTTGCTCTGCTTTGTACTGGGATTAATGGCGGCCGGCGTGTCGAAGGCGATGTACCTCGGGCTGGAGCCGCTCGGTTTGCGTTTTGATGCGTTGGCGCTGGCCGATGACGACCGGCTCGGCCTGTTCGTTTATGCGATGGTGGCGATCGGGCCGATCGAGGAACTGTCGAAATTGCTGCCGTTCGTCGTCGTCGTCCTGCGGTTCAGGGCCTTCGACGAACCGCTGGACGGCATGATTTACGCGTCATTCATCGGGCTGGGCTACGCTTTCGCCGAGAACCTGCACTACCTGGATTTCCTGTCACCCGCCGAGGCTTATGCGCGAGGCTTCGCCTCGCCTGTCATTCATATGCTCTTCGCGTCGATCTGGGCATACTGGATTACGGCCGCCTGGCTCGACAGGAAATCGCCATGGTTGCCCGGGCTCGCCGGATTCGTGATTGCCACGGTCCTGCACGGCAGCTACGACTTCCTCGTGCTCATGCACCCGGTCGCCGCCTTGCCGGTCGCCGCTCTTATGATTGTTGTTATCTGGATCTGGCGTTTGCGCGTAATGCGTCGGCTGCACCGCGATGCCGTTCAGGAAACGGCAGCCACGCCCGACTGAAACTAGCCGCGGTTGTACGGGTTGCTGTCGTCGACCTGTTGCCCGGGCTCCTCGACCTCGAGCGCAAGCTCGAGTCCGTCGCCGTCCTGCAGCAGCTTTGAACAGCGCCGCTGGATATCCGCAAGCTTGAGCGAGACGTTGGACTCCGAGAGCGGTATGTCGTTGAAATCCTTTTCCATAGATCTTTCCGAATTCAAACCTGTCTCTGTTTGGAGACAGTTCATGCTGTCGCAGTATAGAGACAGCCTCTGAGTCAGAGTGTGAACCGGATCACACAAAAATGGGCGTTATCGCCTTGATTCCGACCTTATGTCAAAACCGTTACGAATCAAGGCCGCTCACACCTGCCAGTGCGCCCACGATCCTGGGGATCTGTCCTACATCCATGAGTTTCACCTTTTTCTTTCTTGTTGGAATTGTTATCCGCAGCTTGCCTGCAGGTGGGCATCGTTTATCGATACATCAAAAAGGGTTTCTTTTCCTTTTATTTCTTGTAGTTATGAATGCTTTTAAATGTATTAGATTAATTAAAGCTTGCCTATTTCTTTCAGAATTTCACCATCGCCGAACCCCACGTGAAGCCCGCGCCGAATGCCGCGAACAGCAGGTTCTGGCCACGCTCGATGCGTCCGTCCCGCACCGCGAGATCCAGCGCAAGGGGTATGGACGCGCCGGACGTATTGGCATGCTCGTCCACGGTTGCGATCACCCGCTCCATGGGCATCTGCAATCGCTTCGCCGCGGCCCGGATGATTCGCATGTTCGCCTGGTGCGGCACGAACCAGTCGATGTCGTCGAGGTGCCCGTCCAGATCGGCGACGGTCTCGCGAGCGATTTTGTCGAACGTGGCTACGGCCCGCCGAAAAACCGCATTGCCCTCCATCTGGATATAGGCACCACCGGCACGCGTCACGTCGTAGCCGACCGAGATGCCCTGCTCGACGTGCAGTAGCTCCTCGTATCGGCCATCGGCATGGATATGCGTAGCAAGGATACCCGGCTCCTCCGCGACCTGGAGCACAACGGCGCCTGCACCGTCCCCGAAGAGAACGGCCGTGCCCCGATCTTCCCAGTTGGTGATCCTCGACAGGGTCTCGGATCCGATGACGATCGCTGTCCTTGCCCCTCCCGTCCGGATGTATCGATTGGCGATATCCAGGGCATAGAGAAATCCGCTGCAAACCGCGTGAACGTCGAATGCGGGTCCCCCGGACACCTCGAGTCGCCGCTGGATGATGCAGGCCGTCGCCGGGAACACCTTGTCGGGTGTCGCTGTGCCGAGCACGATCAGGTCGATGTCGTCGGGGCCCACACCCGCCATTTCCATCGCTCTCTGCGCCGCCACGACGCCCATCGAAGCGGTGGTCTCGTCGTCGCCCGCAATGTGTCGGCGCTTGATTCCGGTGCGCTCACGAATCCACTCGTCGGAGGTATCGATGGACTTCTCGAGATCGTGGTTGGTCACCACTTTTTCGGGAAGATAGCTGCCAATACCGGCTATGCGTGCGTAAATCATGGGTGGGAGAAGATCTCGCGGGTCGAAGTGAGCGAGACGCCGATACTACATTGACCCGCTTTGAAGGGATACTGCAAACTCGTCGCAACATTCATGCTGGAGTCAGGTCTTATTGCGATAATGCAACGATACCTGGTCCCGGGAGGCCCCGGTTTGCACAAAAACCCGCTAGAGACCATTCGCCGCTGTGGAATGCTCGTGCTACTCGCCCTGGGCTGCGGAACCTCCGCGTCCTGGGCGGCCGACTCGCTACTTCCTCATGCTGCCGAATACAAGGTCAAGATCAGCGTGCTCGGGGGCCGCCTGAACACCGAGCTGCGGCAAACGGACGACGGCTTCGTCGCAAGGCATTCGCTCGCGCCGTCGGGCTTCTCGAAGCTCATCGCCAACGGCAGAGTGTCGGAAGTCGCCGAATTCGGGGTCGATGAACGTGGCGTCTTCCCGATTAGTTACCAGACCGACGATACGCTGGACAAGGACGAAGTCCACGCCCGAGTCCGCTTCGACTGGGAAGCCGACGAAGCCGTCGGTACCGTGAACGACCAGGAACTCGTGAGGGCGCTGACGGAGCTCACGCACGATCGTATCTCCATTCAGTACGCTTTGATGCACGACCTCCTCAACGGTGGCCTCGACTCCGAGTACCGAATGTTCGAGGTCGACAAGCTCAAGGAGTTGAAAGTCCGCTCGATGGGCACCAGGAAGGTGAAGGTCCCGGCAGGCACCTTCGAGGCCATCGGCATTCAGCATCAGGCGGAAAATTCGTCGAGAACAACGACGCTGTGGTGCGTCGAGAGACTCGGCTACCTGCCCGTTATGATCGAGCAGCACCGCAAAGGCAAGCTCCGCGTCAGGGCATCCCTCAGGGAATATACGCCGTTCGCACTCTCAGCCGAAAACGATGGCGAGCTGTAGAACGAGCAGCATCGACGCTGTGAACAACCCGGCAAGCAGGAAACTGGCGCCCCATCGTGCGAGCTCCGGCGCCCGGTCAACGCCAGCGATAACCGGCATGGCGGGCAGCGCGAGCAGGCACGCCAGCGGGTAAACGAAAAGCGCGAGTCGCGGATGGCGATAAGCCCAGCTGCGTAGCTCCGGGCAGCTCAGAATGCCGGCCATGAGACTGTCGATATCTCCGAGTCTTGCTGCGGCCCTGGCCCGTGCGTCCTCGACCGGAACACCCGTGTCAGTGGCCTCCTGAACGAGGTCGCGGTAGTGATCTTCGAGCTCGACGAGGGTCCGTTTCACGTGACGCGGTGCGATGCCGTTTCGTAGCAGCCGCGCCTCCAGCTCCCTGAAATCGCGTCTACGCATGGCTCGGGTTCTCCAGCGCCGTCGTGATACCACCCTGGATACGCAGCCAGTCATTCTGCAGCTTTCCCAGCCTGTCCCGGCCCTTACGCGTGAGTGAGTAATAGACCCGGGTACGCCCGCTCACCGCTTTGCGCCTGGATTTCAGGGAACCGTTTCTCTCGAGAGAATGCAGCACGGGATAGATGACGCCTTCGCCGAGCGAGATCGCCTCGCCCGTGACCTTGCGGATCGAGCGCACGAGCTCGTAGCCGTACATTTCCTGCTGATCGAGCAGACGCAGCAGCAGCAGCTCTGGAACGCCACTCATGAAAGGTGGATTGCTTTGGGCCATCGAAATCGGTCCTTACAAAATAGCTTTTCAAGCATACCTCGCGTTTCGAGGTATATCAATGGTTACTTTTTAGTTCTAGGTATCTATACTATACCTTGAGCTACAAGGTATCGGATCAGCAGCAGATCCATTATTCCCAGGGCGGCGGCCACAAGGGATGCCTTTCCTTCCCGCCGGGCCACCTGAAGGGTCGCCGCCCGACTTAACGCCGATCGAACTGTTGCTGCAGCGAGAATTGCACTTCTTCCCCTTTAACCAGGGAAACGTTACGCAGCAGTACATCGCCACTCGCATCCAGGCGCCATTTGTCCCTGAGGAGCACGCCTTCTTCATCGAGCGTCTCGACGATGTACGTCGCGCCTTCCCAGCCTGACACGCGTTGAGCCTCGATTGGCCCAAGGGTGACAATCCGGTTCTCGCCGAAACTAAACTCCTCGACGACCGAACGGTCCAGGCTTACGAAGAATCCGTGCTCGGTCTGGGTTACCTTGAGCGACTTTCCGGTTTCGAGGAACAGGTGCGCCGAAGAAGATTGCCGCGAAGGGCGCCGGGTCCTGCTGCGCCGCGGCGCCTCGCCGATTGGCCCTTCGGCATCCCCGGGGCGCCCCGGCCAGGACCCGTTCGCGGAATCGCTATCGACTCTCAGGAGCCACTGACCGCTGAAGTCGACGCCCTCGGGCGCTACGGCGCCACGCGCCGCGAGTTCCGGCCTGGATGCGCAGCCGGATACAAGGAGTAATGCGAGAAATGATACCGCCACGGCTGTCGCTGTTCTTCGGGTTTCCATTCCTGCCGTGTCCTTGTCAACTAGATGTACGAGAAAAAGTCTGTCGAGGCGTCACCGCCCCGGTTGGCGTGCTGATAAGCGTCAGGAGAATACCAGAAGCGCTCTGCGACGAGGGACGAGGCGGCCATTCCTGTCAGGCATTACCCGCTCGTGCCAGCAGCCCGCAGAAAGCATTGCCGGGGACGACACGAACATCGTCGAGGCCCAGCCATTCGCCCAGGCGCCTGAGCTCGACCGCGAGCGCTTCGACCGTATCGTGTGCGTCGGCACCTGCTTCGAGATACGCTTTCTGAACCAGCAATGTCCGGCTCCTTCGGTCCGCTTTGAGATCGACACGGGCCACGATCCTGTCGCCGAGACGAAACGGCAAGACGTAATATCCCCACCGCCGCCTGGCTGCAGGCACATAGATCTCGATGCGGTACTCGAAGCCGAACAGGCGCTTTGCCCTCGGACGACACCAGGCGACAGGGTCGAAGGGTGACAGCAGGCAAGCGCCTTTGATGTCACGCGGTATCCTGGCTGTTGCCGCCAGGTAGGCCGTTTCCCGCCAGCCCTCGACGGCCACAGGCGACAGGGCGCCCTCCGCCTCGAGTTCCCGCACACGCGGAGCCGCATCACGCGGCGACATGCGGTAGAAATCGGCCAGGTCCTGCAACGTCGCGATGCCGAGACGGCTCGCAGAGTTCCGCAACAGTTCCCGTTGCGCGTCGGGCTTGAGGATACGATGTTGCAGATGATTTGGCGCGATCAGGCGCTCGGGGAGATCGTAGACCCGCTGGAAATTTCCCAGCCGTTTCTTCACGGCAAGTCTGCCCCGACCGAAATGAAACTCCAGTGCCCAGCGGGGAATCGACCGGTGCCAGTCGCCAGGCTGTCGCGATGGTCCGGCAACGGGAGGCAGGTCGTTGGACGTTAACGGCCCGTCGCGGCGCACCTGTTCCAGGACACGACCCAGGTACCGATCGCGGTCCTCGAGCCTGTTCAGTGGATTGTGCTTCCAGGGCTCGAATCGACGGCGCCGATGACCCAGCAAGGGCCAGTCGCCGACGGGCACGACCGACGCCTCGTGGGCCCACTGCTCGGTAAACTCCCCCGACCCGTACAGGAAGCGCTCGAAGCGGGCGCGGTCGTAGGCACCGAGGCGCGACCAGATGATAAGGAAATGCGCGGGCAAGAGTACGTTGACGAAGTCGAGCTGCAGTACCCCGACGGCACACAGGGCCCGGCGGAAATGGCGCGCGTCGCTGGCATTTGCAGGGCGGTGCCTGTCGAAGCCTTGCGCTGCCAGTGCGATGCGGCGCGCCTCGCTCGCCGACAGACTGCGCCTCGTGCGTGGCACGTCTGCTCAGGCCTCCTCGACGATCGCGTCTGCCTCGATCTCGACGAGCATCGCGGGATCTATCAGCTTCGAGACTTCGACCATCGACGTGGCCGGATTGATGTCGCCGAAGGCTTCCCGGTGAGCTTTGCCGATCTCCGCCCATTGCGAAATGTCCGTCACGAACATGCGCGTACGTACGACATGGCGCAATTCGGCCCCGGCCTCCTGCAGCGACCCTTCGATGATCTCGATACAGCGCTTTGCCTGCAGATAGGCATCCCCCGGTGCGACCACCGCGCCGTCTTCGTCGACCGGCGCCGTCCCCGACACCGCAATATGGGGCCCGACCCTGACGGCACGACAATAGCCGACCTTCGCTTCCCACGGTGCGCCCGTGTGGATGTTGTTACGCATGCTCATCACTCGCCCTCAATACCTGTTGCGACCTGGTTCCGATGAACAGCAGCCACGCCGCCGAAACGACCACGTAAGCCGCTACGAGGATCCAGGTCCCGTTCGAGACTTCCATGCCCGTCTGCACCAGCAGGAACAACATCGCGGGCACGGCCGCAACGAGGCGCAGGAATTCCAGGCGCCTCCCTGTGCCCCTGCCCTCGTTGAGCAACCCCAGCGTGTAGAGTTGCATCCACAGAAGGACACACGGAATCACTACGGCGCCCGCACCCTGGCTGGCGAACAAGTCTGCAATGTAGAGCGTGCCCAGGACGGCTATCGCAAACTGGGCCAGCACGTAGCGGCGCTGCCCGCGTGGCACCGGCGGATCGAACTTGTGAAAAGACGACAGATCGGCCCGCACCCGCGGGTAGCGTGTTTCGACGTCGGCCGGTCGCCAGCCCGTGCGGCGAAACCAGACGCCGACCTTGTCCCGCCAGCGACTCGCTTTACGCGCGTCGAATAACAGGTAGTCGTACACCTGGAGATTCGCCCAGACCGGGTTCCAGTTGGCAAGCGGTTTGCGGACGCCGAAGACAACGGGCTCGTCGTCGCGCTCATCCTCGAACGTGCCGAAAAAGCGGTCCCAGAGGATCAGCATGCCGCCATAGTTCTTGTCGATATAACGCTCGTTCTGCGCGTGGTGAACGCGATGATTGGACGGCGTGACCAGGATCCGGTCGAGCGCGCCCAAGCGGCGCACAAGCTGCGTGTGCACCCAGAACTGGTAGATCAGGTTGATCGCGTTGACCGTGACGAGCACGTCGAGCGGGAAGCCCGCGAGGAACAGCGGCAGGTAAAAAATCCAGCCGAACAGGAAGCCCGTACTCGTCTGCCGAAGCGCGGTCGACAGGTTGTAGTCCTCGCTCTGGTGGTGCACGGCATGTGCCGCCCATAGCACAGATATCTCGTGACTGAAGCGGTGGAACCAGTAGTAGCAGAAGTCCCAGCACACGGCTGCGAGAACCCAGAGCGCCAGGCCTGTCGGTGAAAGGTCGAACCACTCTCGCTGCATATCGATCAAGGCGAAATTCTCTAGAACGTAACCCCAGGCGATCAATGACAGCAGCTTGGTGAAATAGTCTGTGGTCGTGCTGAGTATCCCGGCACTCAGGCTGTTGATCGCGTCATTGCTGCGATAGAAACCCGTGTGCTTGCGCCAGTCGACGAGTAACTCGACGAGCAACGCGAGAAGGAAAAACGGCACGGCAATAGCAATAAGGTCCATGCGCACAGTTTACGGTAAGCTGCGCGTCGACGGGAACAGGAAGCAGACAATGATCAACGTAACCGAACTGGAACTTCTCAAGCGCGCACTCGCGAAACTCGAGGCCGGATACGCGCATCTCCCCGACTTCACCCCCGAGTTCGACATCACCGCGGCGACCAGGGTGCTCGAAACGGTCGCGGAGCGCATGCAGGATAACTACCCGTACTACCATCCACAGTACGCGGGGCAGATGCTGAAACCGCCGCACCCCGTCGCGCGCATCGCCTACGCGCTGTCGCTCTGGGTCAACCCCAATAACCACGCACTGGACGGCGGCCGCGCGAGCTCGGCGATGGAAAAAGAGTGCATACGAGAGCTCGGCCAGGTATTCGGCTGGGACGAGCCGCTGGGGCACCTCACCGGAGGAGGAACGATGGCTAACCTGGAGGCGCTCTGGGTCTCGAGTCGGCTGTCACCAGGAAAACGGGTTATTGCTTCGGAACAGGCACACTACACGCACAGCCGCATCTCGGACGTGCTCGGAATCCCTTTCTCGCCGGTCGCGGTGGGCAACGACGGACGCATGGACGTCCATGCTATCGAAGCGTTGCTAAAACAAGGCGACGTCGGCACGGTCGTTGTCACGATGGGCAACACGGGCCTCGGGGCCGTCGACCCGCTACCCGCTATCCTCGAACTCCGGGAAAAGTACGACTTTCGTGTCCACGCCGATGCTGCCTACGGCGGCTACTTCGCGTTGGCGGGCAGGCTCGGCGACGGCGCACAGGACGCGTTCGACGCATTACACGCGGTCGACTCGATCGTCATCGATCCTCATAAACACGGTCTCCAGCCCTATGGCTGTGGCTGCGTCCTGTTTCGCGATCCTGCCGTGGGCCGGTATTACAAGCACGAGTCGCCGTTCACGTATTTCAGCTCTGCCGAACTGCACCTCGGCGAGATCAGCCTCGAATGCTCGCGACCGGGCGCATCGGCCGTGGCGCTGTGGGCCACGCAGCAGCTGCTGCCCCTGGTAAAGGAAGGCGAGTTCGCAGCGCAACTCGACGCTTGTCTGCTCGCGGCCCACGACTTTCACCAACGGCTACCGTCCACCCCCGATTTTTTCCCGCTTCTCGAGCCCGAACTCGATATCGTCGTCTACGGCATGAACGCGCCGGACACGAAAGCCAGCAGCCAGCGTGCGCGCAGGCTCTTCGAACAGGCCGCCAGGAATGAGCTGCACCTTGCGATGATCGAGTTACCCGTGGAAATGCTTGGCGAATCCGCGCCCGGCATGAAGATCACCAGCGACACGTTCACCTGCCTGCGGTCGGTCTTCATGAAACCCCAACACCGCGACTGGCTGGACCGGATACTCTCGATACTCGAGAAGAGCGCCCGCGAAATCGATTAGCTCTGCTGCAGCTGCAGAAGGGCTCGCATGATGACGATGCCGAGGTAGAAGCATGCGAAGCCACCAACGAGCGTACTGACGAGGTAAGAAAACGAGTAGAACAACTCGTTCTTCTGGATCATGGTGTTGAGTTCGAGGACCAGCGTCGACAACGTCGTGAAACTGCCGCAGAAACCAACGGCAAAGAGCAGGCGGTACTGGTCGGGGATGATGCCCGCGTCGTTGAACCACGCCGTACTCGCGATGAGCTGCGCGAGCACGCCCATCACCAGGCAGCCGATCAGGTTTGCGCTCAGCGTACCCCAGGGGAACTCGACGTCGCGCTGGAGAAACACGTTGAGTGCGAATCGCGCCATGGCACCGAACGCCCCGCCAAGCGCGACGAACAGGTAGGAATAAAGAATGGTGTGCATTGTCAGGCAGCGCCCAGGCGTGCCAGCGTGTCACGGTATTCCTTTTCCATGCGCAAGACGATATCGCGGGCTGGCAGGATATCGTGGATGTTGCCGACGCCCTGCCCCGCACCCCAGATGTCTTTCCAGACCTTGGTCTCGATATCGCTGCCGGACCCGAAGTCCATATCGTTCTTGGCGCCATCCGGGAGATCGTCGGGGTCCAGCCCCGATTTGCTGATACTGCCCTTCAGGTAATTGCCGTGGATGCCCGTGAACAAGGAGGAGTAGACAATGTCGGACGCCGAACTCTCGACGATCATGTCTTTGTAGCCGGGCAGCGCGTTCGCTTCCTCGGTGGCGATGAAGCGGGTTCCGCTGTAAGCGAGGTCGGCGCCCAGCGCCTGGGCGGCCAGAACGTCGCTGCCGTTGGTGATGCATCCCGAGAGTATCAGCGTGCCGTCGAACTCCTGGCGTATCTCCTTGATCAGCGCAAACGGGTTCAGGGGACCGGCATGGCCGCCGGCGCCGGAGCAAACGGCGATGATGCCGTCGACGCCCTGACCGATCGCCTTGCGCGCATGACGCAGGCTGATGATGTCGTGGAACACGAGCCCACCGTACCCGTGCACGGCGCTTACGATTTCCTCTGGTGGACGAAGACTCGTGATGATGATCGGCACCTCGTGCCTGACACAGGTTTCCATATCGTCGAAGAGACGGGCGTTACTCGCATGAGCAATCTGGTTGACGGCGAAGGGTGCAACGGGCGCCTCGGGGTACTCTTCCTGGTACGTTCCAAGTTCGTCCTTGATGCGCTTGATCCAGTCGCTCAGGACAGGCTGCGGACGGGCATTGAGGGCCGGGAAAGAACCGATGATCCCTGCCTGGCACTGCGCAATTACCAGGTCCGGTCCCGAAACGATAAACATCGGTGCACCGATCAACGGAATGCGCAACTTTCCCTCTAGCGCTCTGGGTATGGCCATTAGTACTCCAAGGAATTCGCGCTGTCAGGGTACCTGCTGGTCTATCGACAGGAAGACCGAGTCACTGTCGTCAGGACGCACTATCATGCTGCCGTACCAGTCGCCGCTTGTCGCTGCCGGGCTGCCCGACAACGACACCCTTGCGAGCAACTCGAATTCGGCGAAGCCAGACAGATCGCGTCCGGCGACCATGGACTCGGAATCACCCAGCGAGACAACGGCTGGCAACTGGGACACGCGTACCCGCGATACTGCGATCGGCGGGGACGGCTGTGCCGGGTCGCGGGCGATAACGAATACGTTAGCGTCGGCGCCGATGGATTCTATGGCGCCCTGCGACAGCGCGATCCGGGCCGTAACGACAGCGTTCGGATCGGCGGCGGGTGCGGTGGCTGCAGGAGCCGGCTCCGCAGCCGCACTACCGGCGCCTTCGACGGGCGGGTGGTCCGGCGGCAGCCCGGCGGCAACGGCCGGCGAAGAAGGTTCGTACGGCTCGCCGCGCCACTCCGCGATACGCTGTTCCAGTACCGAGCGAATCTCGGGAGGCGGGTTCAGTCCCAACAGGATCTCCCAGCGCTCGGCAGCGAGGTCCGTGTCGCCCTGGTTCGCGGCGGCGACGCCCGAATAAAACAGGGCAGCAGGATTGTTCGGATCCAACGCGAGGGCACCGTCGATCAATGCAGCCGGTCGGCCTTCGATCGCAGTATCGTCGCGAGACAGTATCGCCAACGCGAGATCGACGAGTGTCTGCGCGTTGCGGCCATCTTCGAGTTCCATAATGCGTTCGTACGCTTCCACCGCCGCGTCAAACCGTTGCAGGCTCATGTTCGAGCGCGCATACATCTGCCAGCCTTTGAGATCGTCGGGATTCGTGGCAAGGCGCGCCTCGAGCGACGCCATGACCGATTCCATGTCCTCGAGCGAATCGCCGCTGCGACCTGACGGCACGTTCGGGCTACCCACCTGGTTGTACAACACGACAGAGAGTGCAACTGTGAACACGACGACGCCGGCCAGCATGGGCGTAAGCCGTTGCGCATCGCGATAGATTGGCCAGGCAGCAAATAACAATGCGACGAGGCACAGAATGGTCAGGATAATCCAGAAGGTCACTCGGTACTCCCCTCGCCCGCGGCCTCGTCAACAGGCAGCGACATTCGATGGCGGACAACACGGAAAAGCGCGAAGCCGCCAAGCAATACCAGCAGGAAGGGCGCGGCCCAGAGAATCAGCGTCTTGCCACTGGCCCTTGGACGGTATAACGCGAACTCGCCGTAGCGCGTAACGAGGAAATCGATGATCTCGGGATCGGTCTTGCCTTCGGCGATCATGCGCCGGATCTCGCGCCGGAGGTCGGACGCGAGGAATACGTTGGAATCCTTGATGCTCTGGTTCTGGCACTTGAGGCAGCGGACTTCCGAAATGAGTTTCTCGTAGCGAGCCTGCAGCTCCGGGTCGTCGAACGCCTTGCCGGTGTCGATCGCCATAGCCGACGACATGCCGATCACGGCCGACATCAATACGAGCCAACGCTTCATTGCGTGATCTCCCCTGCTTCGATCAACGGCACGAAATCGCGCTCCCAGGTCTCCCTGTTCAGCGGGCCGAGGTGCTTGTGTACGACGGTGCCATCGCCGCTCACGAGAAACGACTCGGGCGCACCGTATACACCCCAGTCGATACCCACACGGCCGTCCGCGTCATAACCCGAGGCCACGTAAGGATCGCCAAGCTGCGCGATCCACTGCAGGGCTTTCGGCCGCGTATCGCGCCAGTTGATGCCGTAGATGGGAATCTCATTGTTCTCCTCGAGCTCGAGCAGGAAATCGTGCTCCTGGCGGCACCCCGCACACCAGGTGGCCCAGACGTTCACGAGCGACACCTTGCCGGCTAGATCCCCTGATCCAACGGTTGCTTCGGCGTCCTTGAGCATCGGTAGTTCAAATCGGGGCGCCGGTTTGCCGATGAATGGCGACGGCAACGCTCGCGGATCGCCACGCATGAGACCAACGGCAAGAAAGCCGATAAACAGCACGACGACTGCAAGAATAATAATGGCGGATCGGTTCATCAGGCAGACTCCGCCACGGCCGGTGCTGCGTCCGTTGCCTTGCTGGACTGCAGGCGATAGCGACGATCGCTGACCGTTACGAGCCCACCGATCGCCATGACGAGCGCGCCCAGCCAGATGAAACGAATGAGCGGCTTGTACTGCACGCGGACGCTCCAGGATCCCGCTCCAAGCTGGTCACCCAGCGCAACGAACAGGTCCTTGTTCCAGGACGCGTGGATGCCAGCTTCGGTCATCCAGTTCTTCTGCACGAGATACTGGCGTTTCTGCGGCCTGACCGTCGCAATATGCTCACCGTCCTCGCGAATCTCGATCTGGGCCTCGATCGCTGAGAAATTGGGACCCTCGACATCGCGCAGTTCGACCAGTTCGAACTGGTAGCCTGCAACGTCAATTGACTGCCCCGGCTGCATGGCGCGATCACTTTCGACGCTGAATGCCGAGACCACCGTTACGCCCAGCACGAACAGGCCCATACCAAGGTGCGCGATCGACATGCCGAGCGCGGAACGTGTCAGGCCCGTGCTGCCTTTCGCCCTTCGTAGCGAACGCAGCGGCAGCAAGAGTGATGTTGCGACGATCCAGAATGCAGTGCCACAACCTACAATGAGTAACAGGCTGGTGCGGCCGTAGAACATAATGGGCAGGATTACGCCGATGACGACGGCCACGATCGCCGGGATACGCAGCACGGCCCACCAAGACTTCGCATTCTGGGTACGCCACGCGGTGTGCATGCCCATACCTAGCAGCAATACGAGCGGCAGCGTCGGCACCAGGAATGCTATCTCGAACCAGGGCGGACCGATCGATATCTTGCCGCCGTTCAGCAACTCGATGACCAGCGGGGCGAGCGTGCCCATCAATACGAGGGCTGTCGCCACGATGAGCAAGACATTGTTCAGGAGCAAAAACGTCTCGCGCGACAGCAAGCCGAAGCCTGCGTCCGAGTCGAGCGACGGCGCACGCCACGCGTACAGCACGAGTGCTCCAATGACGACGACCGCAAGGAAACCGAGGATGAAGAATCCGCGCGTCGGGTCCGTCGCAAACGCGTGCACCGATACGATGATTCCCGAGCGCACGAGAAAAGTGCCGAGCAGGCTCAGCGAAAAAGCCGTAATGGCCAGCAGCAGCGTCCAGCTCTTGAACAGGCCGCGACGTTCGGTGACAGCGAGGGAATGGATCAGGGCCGTGCCAACCAGCCAGGGCATGAAAGAGGCATTCTCTACCGGGTCCCAGAACCACCAGCCGCCCCAGCCGAGTTCGTAGTAAGCCCACCAGCTGCCCAGGGCGATGCCGAGCGTCAGGAACAGCCACGCCAGGGTCGTCCATGGGCGCGTCCACTTTGCAAAGCGCCGATCGAGGTCGCCGCCCAGCATCGCGGCTATCGCGAACGCGAATGCCACCGAAAAACCGACATAACCGATGTAGAGCAACGGTGGATGAATCGCGAGACCCGGGTCCTGCAGCAGCGGATTCAGGTCAGCGCCATCGCTGGCCGCCGGCACGAGCCGCGTGAACGGGTTGGATGTCAGGATCGCGAACAAGAGGAATCCGATCGACAGCAGACCCAGCACGCCGATGACACGTGCCGAAAAGGCAGCAGGCAGCCCGGAACTGAAGCGCGCTACGGCCAGCGTCCAGCCCGCGAGTATCAGGATCCACATCAGCAACGAGCCCTCGTGGGCTCCCCAGACAGCAGAGACCTTGTAGACCGTGGGCAGCGAAAGCTGCGAGTGATTGGCGACGTACAGCACCGAGAAATCGTTGGTCACGAAAGCCCAGGTCAGACAGCCAAAAGCGACAGCGACGAACAGGAATTGGCCGGTTGCGGCGGTTCGGGCGACGCCCATCATCGTCGCGTCATTGCGGTGCGCACCGATTAGCGGCAAAACGCCCTGGCAGATCGCCAGCGACAACGCCAGGATCAGCGCGAACTGACCGATCTCCGGGATCATTGTGGATTACACCCGACAGAGCCTTCGCGCGCTGAGGCTGTCTTGCCCTCCACGTGCTTCGCAAGGGACTCGGCCACCTCGGGTGCCATGTAGTTCTCGTCGTGCTTCGCCAGGATTTTGTCGGCGACGAACACGCCGCCATCGCCCAGGCGTCCGTGTGCGACCACGCCCTGCCCCTCGCGGAACAGGTCGGGCAACACGCCCGAATAGCTCACTGGCAGCTCGCACGCCATGTCGGTTACCTTGAAGTGCAGATCGAGCGATCCTTCGGCGCGCTCGATACTGCCATCGACAACGAGGCCGCCGATGCGAAAATTGCGCTGCTTCGGGTGCTTGCCCGCGACGACGTCGGAGATTTCGACGAAGAACATCATGTTGTCCTGGAAGGCGCGCAGCGTGAATGCTGCGGCGATCGCAATGCCGAGCGCTGCGAGGCCCACGGCCAGCAGGCGTTGTTGACGGGGTTTCATTGGCGTTCCTCCAGTGCCTTGATGCGTACCTCGATGTCGCGGTACACGCGTTTGTGCCGCAAGCGGGCGCGCCAGTCTGAAAACAGCACGACGGCCAGTGTCAGCCCGAAACAGCTCCAGACGAACACGCCGTATTTACCCATTGCCAAAGCTTCCATTACCTATCCACCCTCCGGCGACAAAATCATCTCTCGTACCCAGCGCGTGCGGCGCTCGCGATACAATACTTCGGTTCTCACGCGCCGCAATAAGAGAGAACCGAAGAGCAGCGTAAATCCGAAGATCATCGCCAGCAGCGGATACAGCATGCCCGGATCCATCGCGGGCCCGCCTTTCTTCAATAACGTCTGTCCCTGGTGCAGCGAACTCCACCACTCGACCGAGAAGTGCACGATTACGACGTTGACGATACCCACGAGGGCCAGTACGGCACTCGCCTTGTCGGCCTTGGCCGTGTCATCGATCGCACCGCGCAGCGCCATGTAACCGAAATACAGGAACAGCAATATGAGTTCGGACGTCAGTCTTGGATCGCCCCACTCCCACCAGGTTCCCCACATCGGCCGTCCCCAGATGGAGCCCGTGACGAGGGCCAGGAACGTAAATGCGGCGCCGAGTGGTGCCGCCGCGGCGGCCACGGCGTGCGACAGCTTGATGCGCCAGATCAGCCCGATGCCGCCGCTGATCGCCATGATCATATAGGCCATCATCGACAGGTAGGCTGACGGGACGTGCACGTAAATGATCCGGAATGCGTCGCCCTGCTGATAGTCCATGGGCGCCAGGAACAGGCCGGCGTAGACGCCATATGCGATGAGCGCGACACCTGGCGCGAGCAGCCACGGGGCCAATGTCGCGGCAAGGCGATAGAAATGTGGCGGCGAGGCCAACTTATGAAAAAATTTCCACATGGGCGGGATTCTACTCGTTACTGATTCTTAGCGCGGCGGCCGTAGCGTACGGAGCCAGGCTCAGGGAGGCAATGGCATAGGCGCCCAGCGCCCAGATGCCCGTAGTATAAATGTCATTACCCGCGGCAAGCGAGACCGTGTTCGCACCCAGCAACAAAACAGGCATTGCGAGCGGCAGTATCAGGAGACTCAGTAGCGCCGTACCACGGTGTAATCCCACGGTCAGCGCAGCGCCGATGGAGCCAAGCAGGCTGAGGCTGATCGTGCCGAGCATCAGCGTCAGCATCATGATTGGCACGACCGACCAGGGCATGGAATAGGTTATGGCAAGTATCGGCGAAACCAGCACCAGCGGCAGACCGCTCGTTAGCCAGTGCGCCAGGGTCTTGCCCAGGGCCAGCACAGGCAAAGGCTGCGGGCTGACGAGCAGCTGATCGAGGCTGCCGTCCTCGAAATCGCCCAGGAACAGCGAATTGAGCGACAGCAGCGTGGCCAGTAACGCGGCAACCCACAGGACGCCCGGGCCGCTGAATTCCAGTTGTTCGGCGCTGGGGCCGACGGCCAGCGGAAACAGCGTGCAGACCATCGCGAAGAAAAACAGGGGATTGAGTACGTCGCCCGGCCGTTTCCAGGCCAGCAACAGGTCGCGCCGGGCAGTCGCCCAGAGCCCCGAGAGAATGCCGGGTTGCTGCTCGTCCAGGTCATTCATTGCATACGGATCCGGGTCAATGGGGCGTTAATGTCGACATCCTGGTGCGCTGCCATGACACACAGTCCCCCGGCACCGAGATGTTCTTCGACGAGCTTCATAACAAGTGTGCGGCCTTCGCGGTCCAGGTTCGTAAAGGGTTCGTCCATGAGCCAGAGCGGCACATCCGCGAGCAGCATGCGGGCGAGTGCGACGCGCCGCTGCTGACCGGCCGACAGTGCCCGGAGCGGCAACTTCTTCAGACGTTCAATACCGAGCCGCTCGTAGACGCTTTCCAGGTCACACTCCGACTGGCGCCGGAGCGCGCGCTCGAACTGCAGGTTCTCGAGCATGTTCAGGTCGCCCTTGAGCCCGGTGCGATGGGCAAGCCAGACGAGTGAGCCATGAAAAGTCTGGCGCTGCCGGAGCACGGGCACGTCATTCCAGAAGATTTCCCCGGTCTCGAGACTCAACATGCCGGCAATCGCGCGCATCAGGCTGGTCTTGCCGCAGCCGTTGCGCCCCTCGAGCAGCAACAGACCGCCGCTTTCCAGCGCAAAACCGAGACCTTCAAACAGGCAGCGTTCACCGCGAATCAGTGTGAGGTTTTCTGCGGATAACTTTGCAGTCAATGCCTTACACTCTGTCGCCGAACGCAGACGCATCTAGAATTTGCACTAAAACTTCCTTGTATAACATAACTTTAAATATGACTCTTAACGTTACTTCAAACAAAACGCTCTGCCCCCCTGATCTACAAGGAATCGTTGAATTCCGGTTTACAAGGACGAAAGCGCGGTCGTAGACTGAATCTTGAGGTCGAATTTTCCTATAAGAAAAGACCGAAACCAGAACAATATCAAACTACTCCGCAACAAAACGAGTGCGAGTAACAGCAAATGGACCTAGGGGCTGCAGGCCTTACGCAACAACCTTTTCCGACCCACGGCAAGCCGTCGGCAATCATAACCTATGGGGCCGAACGTGCGGCGCGCGAGGTGCTGGAAAATACCTATGAGAGCCCGACGGGACTGTCGCTGATACAAGCGCCCGCATTATCAGGCAAGTCGACGCTGATTCGTAGCTTTATCGAATCATTGCATGAGGACTGCGCTGTCGCGGTCGTCGATGGGAAAGGCCTCAATACGACCAACCTGCTGATCTCGATCCTTCGCCAATTCGGCTTTAACCTCGATCAGAGTTCCAATAACGAGCTGCTGGGACTTGTGAGGGTGTTTACGCAACAGCAAGCGGGCTCGCACGAACCACCTTTACTGATCGTCGAAAACACTCACGAACTCAACCCGAGTGCGTTGCGGACGTTGTGCGAACTTGCCGAACTTCGCGTGCGCCTCGGAAGTGCGTTGAAAATCGTGCTCGTCAGCGATCGATCTCTGCGACCGATCATCCAGGCCCCGGCAATGAAATGCCTGGAGCGCCGTGTTATTCACGACTTCCACCTGCGTCCCCTGACTCCGGAGGAAGCCAGAGGCTACCTGCACGACAAGTTGCGGGCCGCAGGCAGCGACTACCCCGAATACGTGTTTCCGGATGCCGTATGCAGTGAACTCCGGAAGGCCTCGGGCGGCTGGCCCGGTATCCTGGACAGGCTCGCTCTGCTGGCGCTCGCACGCGCGGAATCGCTGCCGGTCACACTGGAAAATGTCGAGCGTCCGGCCGTTCCCACGGGAACCTGGGACGAGGATGAGCTGGCGCTCGCCGAGCGCGATTTCGCGATCTCACCCGACGCTCCGCAACTTATCGTTACCAGTGACGGCAGCGTGATCGGTGACCTGAAGATGGAGCAACCGCGCCTGATTCTCGGGCGCTCCGAGCACAACGATATCGCGATCAACAGCCGCTTCATCAGTCGCCACCATGCACTCCTCGTGCGGCACGGCAGCTCGACGTTCCTGATGGATCTCAACAGCACGAACGGCACGTTCGTTAATTCGAGGCGCATCTCAAACCACGTGCTGGTCCACGACGACGTAATCACGATCGGCAACCACAAGATCAAGTTCAAGGATCCCGACGCGCGTACGCGCGGCAGCCTCGATGGATCGGAATTCGCCGATACGGCGATCATGAAGACGCTGGACGATATGCGCAGCCTGCTCGCCAGGGAGAACACGGAGTTGCTGCCCGCCGCGTCCGAAGACCTGCCTACGATCCAGACCTGAATCAGCCGAAGTACTTTTCCTTGAAGTGCCTGCGGCACATCGAGATGTAGCGGTCATTGCCACCGATCTCGACCTGTGAGCCCTCGGTAACGGCATTTCCGTCCCCATCGAGCCTGAGAACCATGGTCGCTTTGGACCCGCAGTGACAGATCGCCTTTAGCTCCTTGAGGTTGTCGGCCCACGCCAGCAGGTACTTGCTGCCCTCGAAGGGCTCGCCCTGGAAGTCCGTTCGCAACCCGTAGGCCAGCACCGGGATGTGCAGATTGTCTGTCACTTCCCCGAGCGCAAACACCTGCTCGCGCGTCAGGAACTGCGCTTCGTCGATAAGCACGCAGTGCAGCGGATCGTCGCTATTGCCTGCTTCGATGAGTGCGTAAAGGTCCGTATCGGACCTGAACGTGATCGCCTCGGTTTCGATGCCGATACGCGAGGTTACCTTGCCGACACCGAAACGGTCGTCGAACTGCGGCGCCAGCACGAGCGTGTTCATGCCACGCTCCTTGTAATTGTAGCTGGACTGCAATAATGCGGTCGACTTACCCGCGTTCATCGAGGAGTAGTAGAAATAGAGTTTGGCCATTGCGGCCGTATTGTGGCATCGCCGCACGGACGATGCACGAGCGAGTGCTAATTTCGCAAGGTCAGCAACTTGGCCGGCTTGCCGCTGTGCCCGTAACGCTCCGGACTTTTTGAGCGACACTCGGCACATTCATTCGTCAACGAGTGGCGGCCCGAAATGATCTGCGGCACGGGCGTGACGATGCCGCTACGCAGGCAGCGGCTGCAAATAACCAAGGTGCTCAGCTTGTTGAGCAGGCGGTAGCTCACGTTGTCTTTTGAAATCGAAGCCATGGCGGTTTTCCCGGTGTCCCTGAACTCTTTTTGGCATTCGGGACAAGCCATGGCCAGCGTACGCAACATAATTAGCGTAAAAGTGTTAACCAGTCGTGGTTTGCGGTGTGAACCAGGTCCTACAACAGGTAGTCGGCGACGATCTCGACGAGATGGTCGGACCAGCGTTCGGGAAATGCTTCGGTCAGTTCGACGGACTTCTCGAAATCCACGTCGAATACCCGGCGCAACAATTCATCGACAAACTCCGGGTGCGACGTCGCGATATTGAGTTCCTTGTTGGTGCGGAAACTGAGCTTGTCCCAGTTGGCCGAGCCGAGGCACGCCCAGCCATCGAACACCGCGGCTTTGACGTGCGACATTCCGGGGTACACGAAGACGCGGATTCCGTGTTCGAGCATCGCGTTGGCCGCCAGCGCGTTGCTTTGGTTGATGGGTCCGTGATTACCAACCAGCGGGAGAATGACCCGTACGTCGACGCCGCGACGCCGCGCCTTCGCCAACTCGTACAGCATTGCATCATCCGTCAGGTAGGCGTTCTGTATGTAGATGTAGTTTTTCGCGTTTCGAATGGCAGCACGCTGTGCATTGAAGATCTCGGCACTACCCGGCCGCGTGTGCAGGACGCGCAGCGGATGCCCGATATCCTCGGCATCATCGGGATTAGGCTTGAGGCGCTCGAACACGTACCCTGCGTCACCGAGAATCCCGGCATGTGCCCAGGCCTTGTTGAACTCGTTCTCCAATACGTCCACCACCGGTCCGCGAAGTTCCATCATGAGGTCGTGCCAGACGTATCGATACTCTCGACCGATGTTCATGCCGCCGGCAAATGCGAGCCGTTCATCGATGACAGTGGTTTTCACATGATCGCCTGCAACGAGCCAGGCATTCTTGGACTGCCGTACATCAATATCCGAGTCGCTTTCGAGGAATTCCCTGACCGAGGTAGGCGCCTTGTAGCCCTCGGGCAGGCTTTCATCGTCGGCGCCCGTTGCAACGATCGTGCCCAGGCCGTCGAGGAGGATGCGGACGTCGATGCCTTCATTGGAACGGCGCCGCAGCAGGTTGCCGATCTTCTCGGCAAAATCGTCGTTGTCGAAGATGTAGGTGCGAATATCAACAGACTCTTTCGCCGTGGTTACAACATCGATGAAGCGCACGAAGAACTCTTCGCCATCGACGAGGTAGTCGATCGTGCCGCGCGTCGTCTCGCGGCCCGTTATGGAATCGAGTCTCGCCTCCCAATCGTCGAGATCCATGCCAGGCGCGCCGTTGAGCTCCGGTATCGGCTTTGACTCCAGCGTCGCGAGCCAGGTAGGCCGCACGGTTTCGACGGCCGCGTCCTTCGCAACGAAAAACAGGCGGTATACCGACGATACGGGGCGTGTCAGGAGACCGCCGAGATGGCTGTGCGCCACGTGACCGGTCGACTGCGCAAACTGTGTTCCCTTGGTCGCGACCTGGCCTTCGCGCGGCTTCGGCGAATACCGCACAAAGATTCCGAGCGGCAACTCACGATCGTAATAGACGAACGGCAGGGAATAGGCGCCGGCGTCTCCGGTACTGAATACGACACGACGGTCGTCTATACCCTCGCTCTCGAGAAACTCGTGCATGGCGGGGCGCGCGCGGCGCAAGAACTCCATGAAATCGATCGCGTCCTCGACGACGTAATTCTCCGGCTTGTCGATGAGCAATCGCGATTCGAAATTGTTGATGTCGTTGTAGTACAGGAAGTAATCGTCTTCACCGAAATGCATAACGATGCCCGTCATCTCGGTCTTCGGCAGCACCGTCTCGAAGACGCGATCGATGAAACGATTCCATTGCTTACTGCTCAGAAGCCTGGGGACGATCGGAGATTCCGGGGTTTCGGCCCATCGGATCGCCTGTCGGAATTCGAGGGGAATAATGAAAGGACCGGTATAGCTATCATCGGAGCCCGGCTGGAATGCGGCCAGGTCCACTCGGCTTGACCAGTTACCGCCCGAGTAGACGACGCCCTCCTCGCTCTCGTAGCTCAGAAAGAACTCGTCGGGACCGATGAATGCTTCGATCGCGGTTAATGGTTTTGTGACGTGCTCTTCGGCGAACTTACCGGGCAGCATGTGAATGTCGTCGGGCAAGGCCTCAGGCGTCGGCGCACAGCCGCCGAGAGCCGTTGAGAACAACGTCAGGAAGAGACACGCTCGCCGATTATGGTTGTTCTTCATCCGCGTCCAAAACAAGTAAGCTGTTTCTAATTGTCTCGGCCCTCGATTGCAGCTTTGAGATCGTAGCCGATGCGTTGTTGCGGGTGAGCGGCGATCATCCGTTCGACAATCGCCAGCGCTTCATTAGTCCTGCCACGCTTTAAGTAGAAGTCGGCCACGGCATAAAGATAGTCGAGGTTCAGAGGCTCGAGTTCGAGTGCCAGCTCGAGAGCGACCTCCGCCTCCTCGTCCTCGCCCAGCTGTGCCAGCAAAAGGCCGTAGTTGTAATGCACGCGTGAATCCTGCGGCATGCCCTCCGCGGCCTGCGCGAAGTAGATGACGCTCTCATCCAGGCGGTTCTGCCCCGCAAGCAATAGCGCCAGCGAATACGCGGCGTCATGCCGGTCCGGGTAGGCTTCGAGAATCTCCCGGAACAGAAGCTCCGCTTCGGCCTCGTTGCCCTGCTGCGCGACGAGGACCGCGAGATTCATCTTCGCCGGGAAGAACAGATCATCGACTTCGAGTGCGGCACGGTAGTAACGCTCTGCATTTCGCACGTCGCCGCGGGCCGAGTAAAAATTGCCGAGATTCATGCCGGCGGCGGCAAAATCGAGGCCACCTCGCATAGCCTCCAGGTATTCGTCGAGCAAATCATTGTGGGTAACGCGCTGTGCTGCCGTCAGATACTCCGGCCCGATGGTCCCCAGGCGAGCAGCCGCGCGCAGCCGTACGGCGCGGGCGGGATCATCCAGCATCGGGGCCAGCCATTCGGCAAGCTGCTCGGGCCGCACCGAGTCTATGGTATCGACGGCCGCATGCCGAACCAGGGCGTCTTCGTCACCCATGGCCCGCACTAACCTCGAAGTGCTTGGTTCGGCGGGATAGGCCCTCAAGGCGCTGACCGCCGTTGCGCGCGCGATGGCCGGAATCGCTACGTCATCAATCACCTCGTAAAGTTCTTCTGCCGCCCCGGGGTCACCGTTCTGCGCTGCCGCCAGCGCGGTCCCGAAATGAGGTTGGCGCCCGCTGCCGTACCAGGCGTTGTAGGCATCGACGGTCCACTGGTTGCTCCTGTCATCATGACAGCCACTCTGCGCACAGGAATTCGGTACCCCGATACTCTCGGTCAGATCGGGACGGGGCACCCGCATGCTGTGGTCCGCCCGGTAATCGATCACCATGTAGGGTTGCTCGGGCATGTGACACTTGACGCATTGAGCGGCGTCGCCAGGCTGACCGTCGACGGTCAGGTCGTGGAAGTGATGCTCCGGTGTGTCGTACGTCTTGGGCACATGGCACTGGTGGCACAACTGGTTGCCCTCGAGCTTGAGTTCCAGGCTGTGCACATTGTGGCAGTCCTTGCAGCTCACGCCGTTGGCGTACATCTTGCTCTGTACGAAGGAGCCCCAGACATAGTCCTCCTCAAGTATTTGCCCGTCGGGATGATAGACGCCCTGCTCCAGTAGCGACGGCACGAGCGTCTCCATGATATTCACCTGCTCGTGCTTGTAATCGCCGATCTCTGCGCGCCGCGCGTGGCACGCGGCACACAGTTCCACGAGTTGACGACTATCGATCCCGCTGGACTGCACGTCCAGTCCGTAGTTGACGATCGCAGGCCTTTTCGCAGAATCAACATGCGCCCAGGCGACATGCCTCGATCCCGCCCCGTGACAGGCCTCGCAGCTGACGTCAATTTCCGACCACCTGGTGCTGTAGGTCCTAGTGTCGGGATCGTAATTCTTGCGCAGGTTGGTCGAATGGCAGTCGGCACACATACCGTTCCAGTTCTGCCCGTTACGCGTCCAGTGCAGCCAGTCGCCAGCTTCAATATCGCTGCCCGGGTACAGGAAAAACCACTCCTGCCGCCCGACGTCCCAGGCCGTCGACAGTGCCTGCAGCCGACCACCCGGGAAAGCCAGCAGGTACTGCTGCAGCGGCTCCACGCCGAACGTGTACAGCACCTCGTGCTCGGCCATCTCGCCGTCCGCGCTTTCCGTGAATACGAAGAACTTGTCGTTCTTCTTGTAGAAGCGCGTCGTTATGCCGTTGTATTGGAACTCGGTGTCGCCAAAGTCGCCGAGTACGGTCTCGGCATTGGCGAGGTCCATGGCATCGTCATGATGCGAGCCCAGCCAGTCCTGGTAGGCATCGTTGTGGCAGTCGACGCACTGGCCTCGCCCTACGAACTCGGCCTGCATCTCGTGAAGTTCCGGTGGGAAATCCTTAGCGCCCTGGCAGCCGAGAAGCACAATGACCGCAAGACCCGTGACCTGCAGTTTCAGAGTGCGAAAAGAGTGTTCGGCGTCAGGCACGGCACGGAGTCGCAGGTGAGGAAATTCGAGTCCGCAGGATAAGCGCTCCTCGCCGCGCAAGTCTACAAGCCGCTTGTGGGCGGGTGCTCAGTGAGTTGGCGTTTCGTACTCGCAGAGGGCTCCAAACAGGCTCACGACCTCCTTCGCAGCCACGGGCACGTCATCACGACTCATGTTGTCGATCGCTTCCTGCGACGAGATCTCGTCGAACAAGTCGGAAAAGCGGGCTCTTAATTCAGGCGGGAGATGTGACTCGGCCTTGATCTGGTTCAGGTAATCGAGTGCCGCTCCGTGAAGCCTCTCTTTCCTGTCACCGTCTCCGGTCAATTCGATGACGGCGAGGTAAAACCGGCCGCAGGCAAACGTGTATGTCTCATGCATGATCTACGCCTCCCAGGTATTAATGCCCCTTTCATCCAGTGCGGTATTGCGCAAATTCAATGGTAGCAACTACCGGGTTGCGGCTCTTACGGGGAAATACATACGCCGGTGCTGGATATCGGGACGTCGATGGTGGAGCCGAGGAGGATCGAACTCCCGACCTCCGCATTGCGAACGCGGCGCTCTCCCAGCTGAGCTACGGCCCCACGAATTGCCAAATATACTTCGATGGCCCCCTGCCCGTCATTCTCCCCCGGATAACCTATCGACATCCTCGTATGCCGGTTCCAGTCCCGCGTTGTCCTTGACCGATTGATCCTGGATGTCATTGGAGACATACGCATTATCCTGCGCCCCGATTCCAATTTGCTCGTAAATATCCATCGTGTTGTTCTCAAGGACATTCCGCTCGATCGTTATGAACTCGCTGTAGTTATCCAGATAAATTCCAGCGACCGGCCAGATCGAAGCCCAGGCACCCCTGTTCACGTCGCGAACCCAGTTCTCGAAGATGTGCGTTCCCTCCTGGCGCGCCAGCGTGTAGATTCCGCCTCCGTCATCGTGCAGCTTCATCACGTTATGAATGTGATTGTATCGAACGATGTTGTTGGACATTCCAACGTCAACATTTCCGAATGATTGCTGGCCAACCTGGATGCCGGTGTATCCGAAATCTCGAATCTCATTGTGTTCGATCAGTATGTCTCTGACGAAACTGGCCAGGATGCCTTGAGCGTTCGTGTACTGGCGCCCGACCTTTTCGATCACGTTGTTCGCGATCGTGATGCCACTGACCTGTTCGGTCGCGGGTGGATTCGCAGTGGCGTCCGATGCCAGCACAATACCGTTGGACATGATGTCAGACAGGTTATTGCCCACAATCTCGCTATTCGTCGTTCCTTTCCCCAGGTTTATCCCCGCGCCACCGATATTCCTGAGAACGTTACGTTCCAGGCGAATATTGTAGGCATCGCCGATGTCGATCGCACCAGTCGGCGTCTTGAGCGCCAGACCTTCATTTTCAATGACCTGGTTTCCTTGCGTGAAACCGACGCCATTGCTGCCTGGGTACTCCCAGGTTGTTGCTTCGAACGTGATTCCGCGAACCTCGATGTCGTGGGCACGATTGGCCTGTGTTCCCTTGATCTCCAGCAATGAATCGACGACCGGAACTACGACCTCCGTCGTTGCCATATCCTGCCCAGCCAGGGGCTTGTAGTACAGCATGGAACTCACCGGGTCGAAGTACCATTCACCTTCTGTGTCCAGCAGTTCATACGCGTTTTCGAAATAGTAGAAAGAAACGACATAGAACCCGGCGGTCTTGTTGAAAATATTGCTTCGCTCAGGTTCCCGAGGCGTGATTGTCGTCGTCGTGGCGCCACTCGTCATGCTCTCGATTCGAACCCGATTGTGGTACCAGTGAGGCATGAAGACGACCTCGACTGCATTCAGGTTCGACATCACTGCCGGCACGTTCGACGTCGGAACTGAAATAATATTGGTCGAAGTATCGGCCGAGAAGCCGCCCGTCAGATAGGGGCCGAAGTCCTCCTGAGTCGCCTGATTCGGCTCACGCGCTCTTGTCGCCAGGGCTCCATTCACGTAGATCTGACGGAAGCCGGCCTCGTTTACGGCAGCTTGATAAATGACCGCAGAAGCGTCGTACAAAGTCTAGCCAGAAACCGAGATTCCGCCTCGAAAAACCGGCACGTCACCTGCGGCCGCTTTGTAGATTACCTTGAAGCCACCGTCGCCTGAGTCTCTTTCGTCGAGCACGAACGGCTGGCTCAATTGATAGAGGCCCCCGGCTAGCTCGACAACAATGTTATCGGTCATGCCGCTATTTTGAGATCGGATGACGCTTCGGATTTCGTCGAGACCACACGGCGCAACTACGCTACAGACGGACCCGGTACCAGTGGGCGAGACATGGAACGTGACCGTGGTATCTGTCGGTGGACTTTCGACATTGTTGGCGCCGCTGGAAGTTCCCCCGCCAGAACCGCATGCACAAAGAGCGCATATCAGCACTAGTTCCGCACAAGCATTCTTCTTCATTCGTACGACCTGCTTTACAAATGTGCGAACGATCCTCAAATGGGATTCATAGTTCCGGATTCCAGCAAGAAAAAACCTAGGAGGAATAACTGGCATACCGTGCAATCATCTGCTTTTGTTGGTGCCCGGGGCCGGACTCGAACCGGCACTTCTTTGCAGAAAGCGGATTTTAAGTCCGCTGCGTCTACCAATTCCGCCACCCGGGCGTGACCGGACATC
>Ga0209456_10000278_pt1 | contig 28522 bp, 25 predicted proteins | sample COG_11_FD_184755 | JGI IMG/M metagenome (GOLD analysis project Ga0209456, IMG submission 184755) | Pelagic marine sediment microbial communities from the LTER site Helgoland, North Sea, for post-phytoplankton bloom and carbon turnover... | ecosystem: Environmental > Aquatic > Marine > Neritic...
CGCCTTCCGTCCCTATGTCATCAAGGCCGTCGGTGGTGCGCGCATCTGCATTGTCGGGCAGGCCTTCCCGCGCACCGCCAATGCCAATCCGCAGGAATTCTTCCCCGACTGGTCATTCGGCCTGCGCGAGGACGACATGATCGAGCTGGTCGAATCCATACGGGAAGAGGAAAAACCCGATGCCGTGGTGCTGTTGTCGCACAATGGCATGGACGTCGATATCAAGATGGCCGAGCGTGTGCCGGGCCTGAATGCGGTCTTCGGCGGTCATACCCATGACGGTATTCCGAAACCGGTCGAGGTGAAAAACGTGGAGGGCAATACCTGCTACGTGACCAATGCCGGCTCCAACGGCAAATACGTCGGTGTCATGGATTTTGATATCCAGGAAGGCGGCATCAAGGGCATGCACTACAAGATGCTGCCGGTCATTACGGACATGCTGCCGGCCGACGGGGAAATGGAGGCCTACATTACCCAAATGCGGCAGAAGGTCTATGACGACAAGGTTGTCGAGAGCCGCAACAGCAAGTTCTTCTTCAACCCTGGCCGTGTCGGCAAGCGTTATGCAGACATTCTCGGCGAGAAACTGGCGATTGCAGACCGCGTGCTTTACCGCCGCGGCAATTTCATGGGTACCTGGGACCAGGTCCTGTGTAATGCCTTGCGCCATGAATATGGTGCCGATGTGTCGCTGTCGGCCGGGGTCCGCTGGGGCACGAGTACGCTCAAGGGCGACTGGATCACCATGGAGGACGTCATGACCCAGTGTGCCATGACCTATGGCGAGACCTATGTGCAGGAGATGAGCGGCAGGGACCTGCTGAATATCCTGGAGGGGGTCGCGGACAACCTGTTCGATCCGGATCCCTACCTGCAGTCGGGTGGCGACATGGTGCGGGTCGGTGGCCTGGATTACACCATTGAACCGTCCAAGCCGCTGTATGAACGCATTACCGATGCCCGCCTGGATAACGGTCACTTGATCGAGCCGGATCAGACCTACAAGGTGGCCGGCTGGGCTTCAGTTGGCAAGGCGCCGGAGGGCCGGCTGATGTGGGACGTGGTGCGTGACTATATCGTCGCGACCAAGGGCGAGGATGATGTGCTGGTCTTACCGAAGATCAACCATCCGAAGCTGATCGGTGTGGCGGACAATCCCGGGATCGCCGACTATCCCGGCGAGATCGTCTGATACTTCTATTCTGCAGCTGGTAAAAAGGCCCCGCTTGCGGGGCCTTTTTTTACATAATAGTTACTACCTATGTTCTCTAACCATGAATTCAATCAAGTCACCGTCATTCCCGCGAAGGCGGGAATCCAGTCCTGAACGTTGCTGCGTAAATAATCGTTCACACAGGCATTAAGTCGTTAACTGCAGGAGCAGATCGCAAGATTTACAGGCAGGAGGTGAGACCGGCCCGGATTGTGCCCGTAGAAACAGCCGTTCGCAATGCCGCGAATCAATAAATTGATCTAACCAACGCACACGGCGCGCTCCCGCAGCTCGATATTCAATCACATTCAATACCCATGGAGTCGAGTATTGTTTTGGACTGGATCCCCGCCTCCGCGGGGATGACAACAAATAAGATTTGCTGCTTGCACGGGAATAGCGTGTTATTTTTTATATGCACGTCCAGCAGGCGCAGAAAAAGCAGACAAAAAAAGCCCGGCGGAAGCCGGGCTTTTCGATACAGCGTTTGCGTCTGTCTACTTGCGGGCGCCGGGGCCGTTCATTTCCAGACCGTTGCTCATGTAGGTATGGAAATACTCCAGGGCCGTGTACTCCGGTCCCTGTGCCTTGTACGGCTTGGCACGCACCTGCTTGTTGCAGCCACCGTAGCGACGATGCAGCGTGCCGATGCCGCCCCACTTGGAGCGATACACCGGGAAGTGCGAGACTTGACCCAGTGCCGGACTGAGGATGTCTGCACGGATCTTGTTGCCGGAGTTATAGATGTGGCAATCGGCGCAGGCCATGTTCATCTGGCCACGCTTGGCATAGAACTGCTGCTTGCCTTCCTCGTAAATGGCCTGGGCGCGTGGATCGTTCGGGACCTCGACATTGATGATCTTCCCGCGAGAGGTGTATTTCATGTGGGCCGAGATGTTGGCCAGATCTTTGACCTTCCATTTCAGCGGCTTCTCACCGTTGGCCTGGCGGCAGGTATTGATGGCCGCTTCCAGGGTGATGACCTTGCCGGATTTGGAATCGAAGAACGGATAACGGTGTGCAATACCGATACCGCCGTTCTCGAAACAGCTGCCGTAGGTCTTGCCATTAGCGAACGGCTTGTTGAACAGCGTCTTGCCCTTTTCGATGTTCAGTTCGTAGGGCGGGAATTCCTCGATTTCTTCCCACTGGCTACGTGAAGCCGGGTCGATGGAATACACACCATTGACAAAATCGTTGAAAGGCGTTTTCGGGAAACGCTTCTCATGATAGGTCCTGAATTTCTTCAGGTCCCCTTCGGGTGAGGCATTTGCCGGTAACGTGAATGCCCCGCACAGTCCGAGAACCAGGGTTGCAGTCAGGAGTTTTTTCATTGAACGTATCTCCTCGGTTGTAATGTTATGGCCAGAGCCTACTTGACAGTGGCTTCGGCGGAGTCCTTTTCACCCTTGTTGTCGACCCAGCTGAGTTTTACTGTGTCGCCGGCTGCTGCGCCGCTGAAGCGGAATGACAGGTAGGGGTTCTTGGAGATGGCTCCGCCCCAGTTGGCGGTCAGAACAGTATTGCCCTTGTGTTCACAGACAACTTCCTGAATGAAGTGGGCCGGTATCTTGTTGCCGGTTTTCTTGTCCTTGCGGGTGCCGGTCTCCATCGGGTGACTGATCAGGGCCTTGATCGTGGTCACGCCTTCCTTGCTGTTTGCACGCATTTTGATGCTTGACATGATAAATCCTCTTTTACACTGATATTTAAAACGTTAACCGAAGGCGTCAGGAACTAGCCGCCGCAACCACCGATGGTGACCTTGACTTCCTTGCTGGCGCTGTGGAGCTTGCCATCAGCCTTGACCACGGCGATCACCTTGGAGGTCTTGCCCATCTTGATGCGGGTCGAGACATAACCTTCTGTACCCGGGCCGAGATCGAAGGAGGCCGTCAGCGGTAGCTGGTTCTTTTCAGTGATGATGGAAATGGTCTTGGCACCGGCGATATCGGTGGTGACCGAAACCGGAACCACGGCACCGTTTTCAGCGATGTCGGGGGCCTTGATCTTGATCTTGTCGCTGGCGGTGTGGTCGGTCATGCCGAACAGGCCGGTCAGGGCGCCGTTGACGTCTTTTGCGCCAAAGGCGTCCTTGGACCAGGCGGCGAGGGTAGTGCGCGGAATCAGGCCAGTGCTGACCGCAACACCCAGTGCGCCGGTTGCCAGTGATCCTTTGATAAATAATCTGCGTTTCATACTAGTCACGTGTGTATCTCCTGAGAGTAAGTGTTTCTGCGTAGCTGCCCTTACAGGGTGTATACGTAGTCTGTGATCAGGTCAATCTGCTCTTCGCTGAGCATCTTGTACTTGCCAAATGGCGGCATGATGGTGTTGTCGTTCTTCTGGGTCGCATCCCAGATCTGCGCACGCAGTTTGGCCTTGTCCGGGTAGCGCAACTTCATGCTGACCAGTGGCGGTCCGATGTTGCCGGCCAGTTTGCCGTCATCCATGGCGTGGCAGGCGAGGCAATTGCCGAGCTTGCGATCGTAAGAGAGGGCCTTGCCTTTCTCGATGTCGGTTTCTGCCGAAGCGGTCGATACCGGTGTCAAAGCCAAGGCTGCGGTCATGACAGCGATGGAGCAGGCTGTCGAAACAATCGTTCTGGCGGTTTGCAGCATTGTTTTGTCTCCTGAGTTCGTGATAACTGAATTGTGACGATACGTCATCGGTTACAGGCCGCGCGGATGGGCCTTTTCATGCTTGTACTGGGCAACCGCGTCCATTGCCTGGGCCTTGGCTTTGTTGGCCAGCTTGACGGCTGCAGCATTGTCACCCTTGTCTGCCGCTTCCTGTGCCTTTTTCGCAAATTTTTCCGTGTCACGCCAGATCCATTTATTGGCCTTGGCTGTCTTGATGGCATCATTGGCGGCGGCGATGGCAGCGACTGCTTCAGGACTGGCCTTGCCTGCGGACGACTTGGTTGCCTTTTCGGCGCAGCCATTGACCAGCCAGAGTGACAATATGACAGTTGAAAGTAGCTTGACGGTAAAGCTTGGCTTCATTGTTTTGACTCCATTGAATTGTAGACCAGGACGTGTTCTGTGACTGAATAGACGTGTTTGAAGCTAATTTTATTGCATACGAGTTAGTATAAGCTTAAGGCACTATAAACACTTCACTAAATCTGTCAAGTTATTGTTATTTAATGTATTAGCATAACATGTAATTCTAATCTTTCTCGTTCAGTTCCTGCTCCAGTGCTTTCAGTCGCGCCTCGATGCGGGCGGCCTGGTAGTCGCTCAGGCTGGGTGTTTTTTGTGCCAGTTTCATCTGCTCCACTGCCTGCAGTGTGTAGCCGTTCAGGTAATAGTATTCCGCCATGGCCGTGTGGGTTTGCAGTGGCCGGTCGGTCTTGCCGGCCGCCTGCGCCAGTAGTTTGTAAACGGCCGGGCTATGCGCGGCGCTGTTGCTGAGATCGGCCAGCAGGGTGTAGGCCTGTTCGTTATTACCTGCACTCATCAGGGTATTTGCATAGGGCAGGACGACGATACTTTCACCTGGATATAATGACATGCTCTCACGGTAAAGGTTCAGTGCGGATTCCAGATCGCCCGCCTGGTGAAGAATCCGGCCAAGTGCCAGTCGGTAGGCAAGGCGGTCGGGATCCGCGCGGTGCAGTTGCCGCATGACATGGGCGGCCCTCTCATGCTGTTTGCCGGCCGCGAGCAGCAGCGCGTATTCGTAGCGTTCCACATCCGTGTCACCACCGTCCTTGCCGTGGAAGCGCTGGAAATCCAGCAGGACCTGGCGGGGGCTTTCGTAACCGGCCACGCGTAACTTGGCGCGCATCAGCTGGAACTGGCGCTCGTCAGCCTGTTTGACGGCGGGGTAACTCTCGGCGCGGGATGTCGCCTCGGCGATGCGGTCGGTGGTAACCGGGTGGGTGCTGAGAAATTCCGGTGGCCGCGTGCCGTAGAGTTTTGCGTTCTTTTGCAGTTTTTCGAAAAAACCCGCCATACCATGCGGATCGTAACCGGCCCCGGCCAATGCACGGATGCCCACGCGGTCCGCTTCCTTTTCGTTGGCACGGGTGAAATTGATCTGTTGCTGGATGTTCAGTGCGGAGGCTGCAGTCAACGCCGCGGCACCGGCCTGGCTGTCCTGGGTGCCGATCAGGATGGCGGCAAGCAGGGCGGCCGTGTTTGCCAGGCTGAGCTTGTCGGCGGTATCGAAGGCCCGCGCCAGATGGCGTTGCGTGACATGCGCGATTTCGTGCGCCAGCACGCCGGCCAGCTCGCTTTCGTTCTCGGCGGCCGTGAACAGACCCATATTGGTCCCGATATAGCCGCCCGGACCGGCGAATGCGTTGATGCGCCGGTCAGCGACCAGGAAAAAGGTAAAGTTATGGCCGGGATTTTCGCTGTACATGGCCAGCCTGCGACCGAGGTTTTTCAGGTAGCGGGTCGCTTCTTCGTCTTCCAGCACCAGGCCTGCCTGGCGGATCTGACGCATGAATTCGGTACCCAGCTTGCGGTCGTGCTGCGGGGTGAATATCTGCCCGGACGTGTCACCCAGATCCGGCAAGGTCTCAAGGTTGTTCTGCGCCTCGACGACCACGGGCCTGTTGACCATCAGTAACGCACAAAGCAGGGCGGGGGCAGCGAATTTATACATAAAATTAAGGGTAATATCCCGTGATGTCAGGTCAGACCGGTGGCGCCGGGCGGGGTTCAGTCATATTTCCGGCAATCGGTGCTGCGCGCACGGGGCCATTTGGTGCTTGCTTTGGCGTGTGTGTTATCATAAGTTTCCTTCGTTATACTAATATCATAAACGATGATCCGCAGTGTCGGGTCCAAAACAGGAGAGAAGTTAATGGCGGACTTTGATGACGAACTCGATGCAACTGGCCTGAACTGCCCCCTGCCGATCCTGCGTGCCAAGAAGGCGCTGAACGGCATGGAAACCGGCAAGGTCCTGCGCATTATCGCAACTGATCCGGGTTCAGTGAAGGATTTCGAGGCCTTTGCCAAGCAGACCGGTAATGAACTGATGTCTTCGACCGAAGAAGAAGGCAAGTTCATGTTCCTGATGAGGAAAGGCTGAACGGCCTCCATTCAGCACAAGGATACGAAAAACCCCGGCCTTGAGCCGGGGTTTTTGCTTACAGGGATGCCGGGAGCGATGCGGCAGTTTAATTTCCTACCAAACTAGTCGAACTTCCAGTTGACCTGGGCGCTGATGATGTCGACCGAGGCCTCGTATTCGCCGTTGATGCGGTGAATGCCTTCTGTAGTGGGAACCGGACTCGCCGAGCTGTATGAATCGGTGCTGTTGATGTCGGTGTCATCGATAAACAGGTGAGCATAGCCAATGTCGAAGCTCAGATTCTTGGAGTATTGGTATCCGACGCCCAGGTCGACCCAGATACGATCTTCATCCGGCAGTGCGGTCGGGCGGAACTCCGCACTTGGCACCGGGGTTTCATCGAAGGCCACGCCGCCGCGGAAGATCCAGCGTTCATTGGGCTTGTAATGTGCACCAACGGCAAAGCGGTAGGTGTCTTCCCACTTTAGCGGGATGGTGTTTTTGGTGCCGTTGCCGAGTTTGATAACCAGGGCATCAATGCGGCTCCACTGGGTCCACAGGATGTCGGCCATCACCGCCCACTGCGGATTGACTTCGTGGTAGGCGCTGAGCAGGATTGTGTCAGGCAGGCTTGCGTCTACGCCGGCGCTGGTGTCCAGTGCCGGGGCAGCGTCTATATCACCATCCATATCGACCTCGACCTTGGAGCGGTAGGCGAAACCCAGGCGGGTATGCTCGGTCGGCTCCAGCAGGGCGCCAAAGTTCCAGCCAAAGCCCCAGTCGTCCACATCAATTTTGGATGCAATGTCGTTTGCGCCCGGTGTACCTGCTAGGAACCCCGCGTCTATCACGTTCTCATAAATAAGATTGGCGTACATGGCACTCAGGCCAAATCCCAGCGTTACATGGTCATCAACCTCGAATGACAGTGTCGGGTTCAGGTTGACCGTGATGATTTCTGCTTCCGTCGATGAATACCGGCCGACCCAGTCGTTGCCGTAGTCGGTCTTCAGTCCAAACGGGACATTGACGGTGAACCCGAAGTTCATCTTGTCGCTCAGTTCCTGCACATAGGCGAAATGTGGGACAACCCCTGTTACCCCGCCATCGGTGTCATTGTCTGGACCCGGTGACACCTGTGGTAGCGGGCTTGGTGGTGGTGGAGGGAAATAAGTGGGATTGTATTCCGCGAACCCGGTGAACTCTGTCTCCGGCAGGACTACGTGCACGCCGCCGGAGATCTGTGTGCCGTCCAGGCGCGACATGCTGGCCGGGTTGAAATAGATGAAGGACGCATCCTCTGCCGCGGAACCCGCACCGGCATAGGCCGTGCCCATGCTGCTGACGCTCTGTTCGATCAAGGCAAACCCGCCGGCAAGCACACCACCGGATGTGATGCAAAGCAGTCCGGCAATGGTGGTTGCCTGTAGTCGTCTTGAAAACGGGTACGTATGGGCCATCGCATTCTCCTCCGGTTCAGGTCACTGTCAATGTGTTTATGCTTGTTCGTATTCGCAGGATTCCGATCCGCTGACCGTTTGGAATCCGTCAAATTTTATGTGGCCTATACACTACTTCACCTGCATCATTTAAACAACAGTTGTTGACAAACATCTAAGTCGCTGTCAGAGTTGCCTATCATAACGGCCAGTTGTTGTATCAGCACAACAATAATCGACATGCAACTGTATTCGGATTACCAAGCGAGGAGCAATTTTATGAAGCATATCCATGGATGGCTGCGCGCCACGACGATCGTTTCAGCCCTGGCAGTTTCAGCAACGGCATCCGCAACCACGGGTTACTTCGCACTGGGTTACGGCGCCAAGGCCATGGGGATGGTGGGTGCCGTGGTTTCCAACCCGCAGGATTCGGCGGTCATCGCGGTCAATCCGGCGGGACTCACCGAGATCGGTGAGCGATTCGATCTGGGCATGCGCTTCTTCAGCCCCATACGTGAGGCGGAGTTGAACACCTCGGTTGTTAGCGGCACCTTTGATGTGGATGACAAGAGCCGTCGCAACCTGTTCCTGATTCCCAACATCGGCTTCAATATGAAGATCGGCGACAACCTGTGGTTCGGCTTCAACAACTACGGTAACGGAGGCCTGAATTCAACCTATGACCGGAATCTCTATGACGAGGCGTTTGCCGTACTGGGTGCTGCACAGTTCGGTATTCCGGACCCAATTGATCCAATTAATAATCCTCCACTCTGTGTCCCTGGGCCTGGTGTCAATTGCGCTGCCTTGGTTCCCCAGGGCGCAGGGACTGGCACCCCGGATACCGGTAAACTGGGCGTGGATCTCGTACAGGCCATATTTGCTCCCTCACTGGCCACGAAGTTTCGCGACAACCACTCGGTCGGTGTCGCCCTGCTGATCGGCGTGCAACGCTTCAGTGCGCGCGGGCTGGGTAACTTCCAGTGCTTTACCCAGACCGGTGCACCACAGGCCGGCTGTAACCCACCTCCCGGTCAACCGCCCACCGGTCCCGCTATTCCGTCGGATGGACTGACTGAAAACAGCAGCGACTGGGCTTTCGGTGCCGGTGCCCGGATCGGCTGGCTGGGTGAGGTGCACCCGCGCCTGACGCTCGGTGCATCCTATTCGAGCAAGGTCTACATGACCGAGTTCGATGATTACGACGAGCTGTTCGCCGAGCAGGGCGACCTGGACATCCCGGCCAATTTCACCCTGGGCGCCACCTTCAAGGCGACACCGAAACTGAAGCTCTCCTTTGATTTCCAGCAAATCCAGTATGAAGGTGTAAATTCCATCTCCAATCCGGGACCGGCGCTTGGTCCAAGCGTACCACCAGGTAGCGGTCCCCTGGGTGCTGACAACGGTCTGGGTTTCGGCTGGGAGGACATCAATATCTACCGGCTGGCCGCGGTATACGACTATGACAGCAGCTGGACCTTCCGTGGTGGTTTCGCCATGAATGATCAGCCGATCCCGGACAGCGAGGTGCTGTTCAATATCCTGGCACCGGCCACGATCGAGAAGCATGCCACCCTCGGCTTCACCTTCCGCCCCGACAAGACCAGTGAATGGAACTTTGCCTACATGCACGCCTTCAAAGAGACGGTGAGCACGTCCCAGAGCGCATTCGGTGTGCCGGCCTCCATCGAGATGTACCAGAACTCGGTCGACCTGAGCTACTCGAAGAAATTCTGATTGTAACCGGTTCTGTTTGATAAAAAAGGCCACCTTCGGGTGGCCTTCTTATGGTCTGCAATTAATCAGGGAAGCGGTTATCATTGTTGTCTTCGGTACGGCGACTGAAAATACAGGGCCAGTGTGATTGTCCTGGACAGCACTGCTGTTTGTTGAACCAACATCGATAGCAGCTCTGTCATTCCTTCACCGGTCGTTTGGCGAGCTTGCGCTGCAGGGTCCGGCGGTGCATGTTGAGCGCGCGCGCGGCGGCCGAGATATTGCCGTCGTGCTCTGTCAGGACCTTCTGCAGGTGTTCCCATTCCAGGCGTTTGACCGACAGCGGATGCTCTGCCGGGGCCACGCTTGGGTCACCTTCCTCGCGGTGCAGTGCGGCGACCACTTCGTCGGCCGTGGCCGGCTTGGCGAGGTAGTGTACGGCACCGAGTTTGATGGATTCGACGGCCGTGGCCACGCTGGCATAACCGGTCAGCATGACGATGCGCGTATTGTCGTCCAGTGCCGAGAGTTTCTTCACGAGCTCCAGGCCCGACTCCGTGCCGATGCGCAGGTCAACGACGGCATATTCCGGCTCGATCTGGCTGGCGATCTCCAGCGCATCTTTCAGGTTGTGCGCGATCGAGACGTTGTAGCCGCGCGCGACCAGGGCATCGCCCAGTACCTCGCAGTACACCTCGTCGTCATCGACCAGCAGCAGCACCGGTTGTTCGTTTTCCATGGCCGTCAGTCCTCGTTTCCATCGGTGAGCAGGGGCAGGGTAATACTCAGCACCGTACCGCCACCCTCGCGATTGTCGATCGCAAGACGCCCGCCCAGGCGGGTGATGGTGGCATGGGCAAGATACAGCCCGACGCCCAGTCCCTCGTGCTTCGTCGTAACCGGCGCCTTGCCGAGCTGGCTATGAATTTCGTCGCTGAGTCCCGGGCCGCGGTCGGTGATGTCGATGGCGAGCTCATCGCGGGTCCAGGTCGCCTCCAGGCTGACATCTTCAGGGGAGGCGTCGGCGGCATTATTCAGGATGTTGATCAGTGCCTGCGTCAGGGTGCGTTCGGCAAGGATGTCGGCATCCGGCATATCCTTGCCGATGTGCGTATGCAGGTCCGCGCCGGGCCGTTGCTGTTTCCATGTGTCGATGACCTCGTCGAGATACCGTCCGACCTGCATTCGGTGCCCGGACTCGGCGCGTTCCGCGCCGGCGGAGGCGGATAATGCAGACAGCGCGTTCTTGCAGCGGTCAATCTGGTTGCGGATGATGCCGAGCTTTTTCTTCAGTTCATTGTCTGCGTCTGTGCATTCGCTTTCGAGTTCCGCCGTCAGGATGGCCATGGTGCCCAGCGGCGTGCCGAGTTCATGCGCGGTACCGGCGGCGAGTGTGCCGAGCGCGACCAGCCGTTCGTTCCTGAGGGATTCCTCGCGGGCCTCGGCCAGTCTCCGGTCACGCTCGCGCAGACTGTGTGCCATGCCGACGATGATGACGGCAACGATACCCGCGCTCATCACAAAACCCAGCCACATGCCGAGCACGTGCATGGCGAACCCGTCATCACCGTCGTGACCGTGGTGGGCATGTTCATTCGCGCCGGGAGATTCGATAAAAAACAGTGCCGAGTAGCACAGTACGGTAATGACGGCCATGCTCCAGGTCTGCCAGCGCGACAGGATGGTGGCCGCGATCATCAGCGGCAGCAGGTAAAACCAGACAAACGGGTTGCTGGCGCCGCCGGTATAGAAAAAAATACCCGTGAGGCCGGCCACGTCGAGCAGCATCAGCGCAAAGATCTCGTTATTGTCGAAGCGGCTGCCCGTGCGCAGGCGGTACCCGGTATAGACATTGAGGACGACGATGAGCGCGAGGATCGTCAGCAGGGTCCTCAGGGGCAGGTGCAGGTCAAACAACAGCATGGCGGCCGCAATGCCAAGCCCGATGGCCGCGATCTCGGCATTGCGCAGCATGAACAGGCGGTAGTAATTATGCCGCGCAGTCTCTTCCGGGTTCATGTCCATGATTTCATGATGCAGTGACGGGAACTGGCCGACAACCGGGTGCGACAGATTGCCGCATGCTTGTCCGCAATGAAGTGTGACTGTCCCGGCGTATCCCGCGGGCTGTGTGCATGATGGTCATCACGATACCTGTAATTGTGGCTTATTCACATGTGCCTGCCTATACTTCGGCACGCTCCACTCATGAATACCGCGTAAATAACCTTCCCGTCACCGGTTGGCAGCATGCAGCAAATGGACAGACAGGCGCTGATAACAGACCTGGCGGGTAATGCGCATGTCTGGCTATCAAGGACAGATACGGTCACCGACCCGGACAAGCTGGCAGAGAGTGCTGCACTGCTCTCGCCTGGTGAAACAGCACGCTTCAACCGTTTCAGGTTCGCTGTCGACCGGCGCCTGTACCTGCTGTCACATGCCTTGCTGCGCCGCGTGCTGTCTGCCTATGCCGACGTGGAACCGGCGGCCTGGGTATTCAGCCACAGTGCCGCGGGCAGGCCCGAGATCGCCGGTCCGGATCCCGGCCTGCCGCTGCGCTTCAACCTGACGCACACCCGCGGGCTGGCGGCCTGCGTGGTCACGCACACCGTCGACTGTGGCGTGGATGCGGAGGCATTGTCGGTGCGACGGCATCCAATGGGTATTGCCGCGCGGATGTTTGCAGCCGGGGAACTCGAGGTATTGCGCGGGTTGCAGGGGCGGGCCTTCCTGGAGCAGTTCTACGCCTGCTGGACGTTGCGCGAAGCCTATTGCAAGGCCCGCGGCGTCGGCCTGGCCGGATCGGGCAAACACTTTCGCTTCGAGCGCGACGCAAGCGGGGCCTGGCGGTTGCGTTGCGGCGACGAAAGTTCATGCGCTGGTCACTGGCAACTGGCCGTTGAACCTGTTGCTGATACCCACCTGGTGGCGGTCGCGGTCAATGCCGCGGCAGCCAGTATCCGGCTGCAGGAATTTGTTTTCTGAGACTGGAAAAACACCCCGCAGAGACCGGGCGGGGCGACAGGCACGCCCGTGCCGTGTCCCAGCCTGTTTTCGCGGGCCTCGATCGTCAGAATCATCCAGTCCGGCAGGTGATGCAACGGGCCCGGTGCATTGCGGCCTGGATATGTATATAATAAAATTAACATATATTAAAAATCTATCCACAGGAGGGCATCATGTCTCCGCAATACCCGGCAAGCCTGGTGTTGAAAGAAGACGTACCGGAAGCCTGCAAGGTGCTGGTGATTGCAAACCGGGACCTGTTCGCAGGCGGTATCATCCGCCTGCTCGAAGCCACCGATGACGATGTCGCGCTCACCTGCGTGGCACCGGGTGAGCCCTGTTCGCGTTATTTTGCGGGCGTGTGCCCGGACCTGTTGCTGTTGCAGCAAAAGTCCATGCCGGAACCGTTTGAGGACTACCTTCGGGAAATGGTCGAGGGTTTCCCGGGTCTGCGCGTGCTGATATTCGGGCAGGCGATGTCCGATGATTACCTGTACCGGGTCATTCGTGCCGGAGCGCACGGTTATATCAATGACAAGATGAATGACAACCACGTGATCGAGGCAATCAGTGCCGTGCGGGATGGCCGTTACTGGATCGAACGACACCTGATGGAGCGGTTTATCGCGGACAGTTCACTGGTCGACGGCGTTCATACGCGGGTGCGGTCAATGAGCCTTCGCCTGACCCGTCGTGAAACCGAAGTGCTGGGGTTCATCATGATGGGTCTGTCGACCAGCGAGATTGCAGAGCGTGTGTTTCTCTCGCACCAGGGTGTCAAGGCGCACTTGACGACACTGTTCAGAAAATTCGGCGTCAGGAACCGTTCACAGCTGATATTGAAGACGCTGGATGAAGTCACCCCGGTGGACAGTATCTCCGGGCTGGTGCGGGAGGGGCTGCAGGCCACCAGGATGGCGCACTGAAAGGAAGCGTTGCCCATTACCCCGGCAGCCGGGTTTGCGCGACCCTGTGCAGGCTAGAAATAGCGTGCCAGTTCCAGGCGCAAGCGGTTGTCATCCTCGAAACCCGAGAGTACGTTGTTTGCGGGTATGTTCATAACACCGCGCGCCTCCAGTGACAGTTTCCAGCTGTCGCCGAAGCGTCGGCTGGCCTCCAGGTTGTAACTCTGGCCGCCGTCATCGAGATCGACGATCACGCTTGCCAGTAACTCCGAGCTGGCGGCATCGTTCAGTGTAACGCGGGCACCGAGGACCAGGTCATTCTGGAACGGCGAAAGGAAGAAGGGTTGTCCGGCAAGGGCTGCGGCAAGATCGATATCATCTCCACGACTGTCATAGAGATACTCGGTGATCAGGCCGATATCGATCTGTGACTCGTTGACGCCTACAAAGGTGTATTCATAGCCGCCGGCCACGGCATGCACACGCTTGCCCTGGCCGCTGCGCACAACCGCTTCAAGTTTCAGCAGCCAGCCACCGAAGATGGCCTGCAGGTCGAGACTGGTCTGGTTGATGATTTCATAAAGCGGCGTGACTTTTGCGATGGTCGAGGGGGGTGTGAGGTCAGCGGGCAGCACGACGAAACGCGGCTCACGTGCGGTGCCGGCAAAGTGGGCGACGCCGATATCGAATTCGCCGATGCTGTGTGACCAGCGAACGGCGAAATCGGTATGGAGTTCTTCGGCGCCTGATTCGTACAGCACATCGTCATTGACCGGGATGCTGAAGCGCGGCCGGCCCTCGATGTCCGGGAAGGTACGTTCACGAAAGCCCGGCAGGACAAACAGGTCAACGACACCGTAGTCCCTGATCAGTGTCAGCTTGGCCATCGGCTGGCCGAGCTTGTCTTCACCGTCTTCATTAACAACGAGGTCGGTCTGGTTGATGATGTCCACCAGGTGAACCGCCTCGGTCACGCCCCAGTAGACCTTGCTGATGCCGATGTTCGTTTCCCAGTCACGTGCCGCATGGATCCACGACAGTTCACGGATGTCGACATGGGTGCGGTTGTCGTCGTGCGCGTCCACCAGGAAATACGGCTTGAAGGTGAACAGGTCGTCACGCCGGTTCCACTCGCGAAAATATTCCGGCTCGAACGCCAGCGAGGCGTAGGCATCATGCTGGCGCGCATCCCGCGGGGCTTCCTGGAATCCCAGCAACTCGGCTGCCACATAGCCGCGCCACTCGGCATGTGCGCCGAGGGTGTGCAGCAGGCAGGCGAGGGCGCAGATGAGGCGTTTCACTGCGGGTGCCTTTGGTTAACGGGCGCGTTTCAGTGAGTTCTTGTCGAAATCGCGGTCATCCAGGTTGGCAGCAAAATCGTAATTCGTCTGTAGCAGGCGTGTGCTCTTGCCGGTCTGGTGATTCACCATATGCATGTCCTGCGCACGCCAGAAACTGTCCCTGAACTGCTGATAATCGGCAAACGTCAGCGTCTTTAGCAGCGCCTTCTTGCGGTCGTAATACTCGATCTTGCGCTCCTTGTAGTGCTCCTTGTCCAGCCAGATGACCTGGCGGGTGTAGCCGGACTTCTCGTCTTTCGGGTAGCGCTCGAAAACGAACACATCAAGGCCGTCAAGCGTCTCGTCACGCAGGTATTTGTAGGTGTATTTCTCCACTTCCTGCGAGGCAATGTCTTCGTAGGCGAATTCACTGCCCATGAACGGTCCTGACTTGTTGTCGGAGGCGATGCGCTTGACGCGCTTCAGGGCCGGCAGGTACAGCCACTGGTCGTCCGGCCCTTCCTTGTGCGTGAAGCTGAGCAGTGCGGTGCCGGCCACGTCGCGCGGCTCATCGAAGATCACCAGGCTCTTGTCGCCGTCGTCCGCCACTTCCAGTGTATTGGAGCGGATTTCGCGCACACTTTCCCGGCCCTGTTTGTTCTTCAGGATCATTTTCACATCATTGCTATAGCTGCCGAAGCCGGAGTCGCGCCGGTCGGCCTCCTGCGCGATGCCAAGCGCCTTTTCCTCGGGGCTCTCGGCGCCGGCCCCGATTGGCAGCAGGCACAGCAGCAGTGCCGGCAGAAGCTTGTTTGATATCGTCATACTGTTCTCCAGGAATTGATTGAAAATGCGCGGCAGCTACACAGGTTCAGGCAACCCTGATGCCCCGTTAGTTCGAAGAAAATTGACAACCTACTGAAATTAAAGGGCATTATATCAGATGTCCGGTGAAACCGCGGTGCCGGCAAAGGGGCCCTCCTGCCGCGGGCACCCATCCCGCCCTGACTGCAGGCGCTGCATGGCTGCCGCGCTGCAGCGGCTGAATGGATTGGAGTCTCTCATTAACTTCATTTATAGTTCAACCGCTTGTCTGACCCGGCCCGACACGGGCACCCCTACAGGATGTTGAATGGCTGATCGCAGATTACAGGTTTTTCATACCGTGGCCCGGCTGCTGAGTTTTACCAAGGCAGCGGAAAGCCTGCACATGACCCAGCCCGCCGTGACCTTCCAGGTGCGCCAGCTCGAGGAGTACTTCAACACCCGCCTGTTTGATCGCACCCACAATCGCATCAGCCTGACCGCGGCCGGCGAGCGTGTCTACGAGTACGCGGTACAGATTTTCGATCTGTACGCAAAAATGGACAATGCGGTCCGCGACATCACCGGTGAGATCAGCGGTGTGCTGATCATCGGCGCGAGTACCACGATTGCCGAATACATGCTGCCGGCCCTGCTGGGTGATTTCAACAAGAAATACCCGGACGTAAACGTGCACCTCAAGGTGTCCAATTCCGATGGCATCGTGTCGATGGTCGAGAACAACGATATCGACCTGGGCGTGGTCGAGGCGCCGGTCATGAACAAGAACCTGGTGGTCGAAAACTGTCGCAACGACCGTCTGGTGGCCGTGGTGTACCCTGCACACGAGCTGGCCAGCAAGAAGAAGATAATGGTGCAGGACCTGGTGACACAGCCATACATCGCGCGGGAAGAAGGATCGGGTACACGGGAAGTCATCGAGGAATACCTCGCCGGTACCGGCATGAAGCCCGCCGACCTGTCCGTGACCATGGAACTGGGCAGCCCGGAAGCGATCAAGGGCGCGGTCGAGGCAGGCATGGGTGTGTCGATCGTCTCCGAAGTGACCATCCACAAGGAGTTGCAGCTCGGGACACTGGTCAGTCTGGAGCTCGATCCGCCGCTGGAACGCCCGTTCTCCTTCGTACACCAGAAGCAGAAATTCCGCCAGCGCGCGATGGATGAATTGCTTGAGTTTGCACGTGCCTACTGTCTCTCGCACAAAGATGATCGCTGACGGCCGCCAGCCACACATCGCGGCCCCAGATCACGCTCGCACCCGGTTATGAAAACGGAACAACAACTTCTCGACCTGTTCGCCGGTCTGGACGAGGACGCCCGGTCCAGCCTGCTGGCATTTGCGGAATTCCTGTCGACCAGGCGAAGCGCGCCGCCGGTTGCTGCAGCCAGGCCGCCGGTGGCAGTGCCGGAACCGGAGAAGATCGAGCGTCCGGCGGATGAATCGATCGTCGCCGCGCTGAAGCGCCTGGCGAAGACCTACCCGATGCTGGACAAGAGCGAGATGCTCGGGGCGACATCCGATTTGGTCGCGACGCATGTCATGCAGGGCACGGAACCGGTACAGGTGATCGATAAACTGGAAGCGATCTTTGCCGAGCACTACTGCCAGTTGCTGAAACGTTCAGGCGGATGAAGTCATGAATGTCGTTACCCAGTGGTACAGACGCTACGTGTCCGACCCGCAGGTCGTTATCCTCGCGGTGCTGCTCACGGCCGGCTTCCTCGTCATGCTGCTGCTGGGCAAGATGCTGGCACCGGTGCTGGCCGGCGTCGTGATCGCCTACCTGCTCGATGGTGTGGTCGAGAAGTTTCACCGGCTGGGCATGCCGCGACTGCCTGCCGTTGTCCTCGTCTTTCTGCTGTTCATGACATTCGTGGTATTTGCCGTACTCTGGCTGGCACCACGATTGTCGGAACAGGTCACGCAACTCGTTCGCCAGCTGCCCGATATCATCACCCACGTGCAGGGCCTCATGCAGCGTTTGCCGGAGAGATACCCGAACCTGTTCACAACCGAGCAGGTCAGTGAGCTGGGCGTTTCCATTCGTGCCGAGATTACCGTGCTGAGCCAGCGTGTCCTGTCACTGTCGGTACCTGCGGTGACCGGTCTCATAACGCTGCTGGTCTATATCATCCTCGTGCCGGTCCTGTCGTTCTTCTTTATGAAAGACAAGTACCGGATCTTTGCCTGGTTCAACCAGCGTCTCCCCCAGCAGCGCCACCTGGTCGATGCCGTCGCCAGTGATGTCAACGTGCAGGTAGCGAATTACGTGCGCGGCAAGGTCTGGGAGATATTCATCGTCGGCGCTGCGGCCTTTGCCACCTTCAGCCTCATGGGGCTGGACTACGCGCTGCTGCTGTCGACCATGGTGGGCCTGTCCGTGATCATTCCCTACATCGGCGCGGCCGTTGTGACGGTACCCGTGGCGGCGATTGCCTGGTTCCAGTGGGGCTGGAGCGCGGATTTTGGCTGGGTCGTGTTCGCCTACGCCGTACTGCAGGCGCTGGACGGAAACCTGCTGGCGCCGTTGCTGTTTTCCGAGGTCGTCAATCTACACCCGGTGGCCATTATTGTCGCAATCCTGGTGTTCGGCGGGATCTGGGGCTTCTGGGGTGTGTTCTTCGCCATTCCGCTGGCAACGCTGGTGCAGGCCGTCATGACGGCCTGGCCGCGCATGCACAAGGGTAGTGAGGAGCCGGTTGCGGATTTAATAAAGACATGACTCGCGCAAAGCCGCCAGGGCGCCAAGCAAGAAAAAACATACGCCACAGAGAACACAGAGAACAATAATAAACTAAATAATATAACCGTCATTCCCGCGCAGGCGGGAATCCAGTCATAAACATTGGGGTGCTGTGAGAGTCTATCTCACATTAGAAAAAAGTACTGCTATTTAGTCTCTGGGCATTTATCCGGACTGGATTCCCGCCTGCGCGGGAATGACCCGAGGATTTTTACATTCGGGAGGAATTCCCTGTTCTCTGGTTATAATTTTCTCTGTGTTCTCTGTGTTCTCTGTGTTCTCTGTGGCTGATTTTTTCTTAGCGCCCTGGCGGCTTGGCGCGAGATAAGATAGTTACAGTTCCTTGATCGCCTCCAGCACCTCTTCCACATGACCGGCGACTTTTACCTTGCGCCATTCGCGACGCAGTATGCCCTTGTCGTCGATGAGAAACGTGCTGCGCTCGATGCCCATCACCTTGCGTCCGTACATGTTTTTTTCCTTGATCACGTCAAACATCCTGCACAACTTTTCATCGGCATCTGACAGCAGGTCAAACGGAAACTTTTGTTTGGTTCTGAAGTTCTCATGTGACTTCAGGCTGTCGCGCGAGACGCCGAGGATCGTGGTGTTGCGGCGCCTGAAGGTGTGGATCTTGTCACGGAAGTCCTGTCCCTCGGTGGTGCACCCGGGGGTGCTGTCCTTTGGATAGAAGTACAGCACAAGGTTCTTTCCCTTGCAGTCTGCCAGTGAAATATCCTTGTCCCCGGTGGCGGGTAAACTGAAGGCGGGCACCTTCTTTCCTGTCGCAACTTTAGCCATTGGCGGGTTTCTCCCTGTTCTTCATGGTGCATGGCAAAACGGATGTCTATTTGACCGGTTCGATGACGGCGTCCAGGTTCAGGTTGTCGCAGAATTCCGCAAATTCCTCGCGCAGGTCGGAAATGCGGATATTGCCGCGGATATCGACCCTGAGGTGAACGGAAAACATTGGCGTGCCGGAGTGTGCAGCAGGGTAGCTGCTGGTAATCATTTCCTGAATATTGATCTCGCGCTGCGAGAAGAAGCGGGCCAGGTGGTGCACGATTCCGGGCTGGTCCATCGCCACCACTTCGACCGCGTACGGCATCAGGTCCCTGCCGGGCGACGGTTCCCTGGTGCGGCGGGACGTGATCTTCAGGCCGAGACGGCTTTCCAGGCCCGCCAGCTGGTCTTCAAGTTTGGCCAGGGTGTTCCAGTTGCCGCAGATTTGCAGCAACAGGGCGAAATCGCCACCCAGCACCGCCATGCGGCTGTCGAGGATATTGCAGCCGCATTCGAGCACCGCACGCGACAGTTCCTCGATAATGCCGGGCCGGTCGGCGCCCAGGGCTGACAACACCATTTGATCGCTTTTTTTACCGGGTACTTCGTTCATCGAAACCTCGGCCCGTCCGGGGCCGTTGCAGCTAGCCGGGTGCGCAGTCTATCATTTTCGTGCCGGCCCCGTGCTGGAATAGTGCCGCAGACTCTGGATTGCCTTGTCAGTCCGGGGTGGCGCCAGTACCATGTCCGTTTCGGTTGGGCCCGGAGAAGGCACGATGTTTCAAGGCAGTATAGTGGCGCTGGTAACACCGATGCGGCCGGATGGCGCCATTGATGAAGACAGCCTGCAGCGCCTGGTCGATTTCCATGTTGAGAACAAATCCGATGCCCTGGTGTCTGTGGGTACGACCGGGGAATCGGCCACCCTGGACCACGACGAGCATTGTCATGTCATGCGCCGCACGGTCGAGATGGCGGCCGGCCGCATCCCGGTAATCGCGGGGACCGGTGCGAACTCGACGCGCGAGGCCATTGACCTCACCCGCTGTGCGCTGGAGGCCGGGGCCGATGCCTGCCTGCTGGTGACGCCGTATTACAACAAGCCGCCCCAGGAGGGACTGTACCTTCATCACCGGGCGGTCGCGGAAGCTGTGCCGATTCCGCAGATTCTTTACAATGTGCCGGGGCGCACGGCCTGCGACATGTTGCCGGATACGGTTGAGCGTCTGGCCGCGATCGACAATATCGTCGGCATCAAGGAGGCGACCGGGGATCTCGGGCGCGCGCGCGAGCTGATCGATCGCTGCGGCGACCGCCTCGCTATCTACAGCGGTGATGATGCCACGGCCATGGAACTGATACTGATGGGCGGGCAGGGCAATATCTCCGTCACAGCCAACGTTGCACCGGAGGCCATGCATGATATGTGTGCAGCGGCCCTGGCAGCTGATCGTGATACGGCGGAGCGTATAAACCGCCAGCTCGATATCCTGCACAGGACCCTGTTTGTGGAAGCAAACCCGATACCGGTCAAGTGGGCATTGCATGAAATGGGGCTGATCCCGAGTGGCATACGACTGCCGCTGACGCCGCTTGCCGGTTCTTATCACGATACACTCCGGCAGGCACTGGTGCAGGCCGGGGTGCTGGCGTCCGCCTGACGGCGAAGACAGGAAAATACTATGCAGTCAGTACAAAAGACACATTCCCTTCTTCTGGTGCTTGCCGCAACGCTGCTGGTTACGGCCTGCGGGGCGATGGACAAGGTGGCGCCCGGTCGGGAGAAGGTTGACTATAAAAAAAGCAAGGTCATCGATAATCTCGAGGTTCCACCGGATCTGTCGTCCAGCACCATCGATGATGCGCCTGCTTCGCTGGACGCCGCGGGCGCGACCTTCTCGGATTTCGGCGCCACGCAGCCGGCGCGGGACCGGACCGCCGTGATGCCAGAGCAGGCGACCGTGCAGGTCAGGCGTGACGGCGACCAGCAGTGGTTGCTGGTACAGGGGACCCCCGAGCAGGTGTGGCCCCGAATGAAGGAATTCTGGCTGCAGCAAGGCTTCCTTATCAGCAAGGAAGACCCGCGCCTCGGCATCCTCGAGACGGACTGGGCGGAAAACCGCGCAGACATTCCACAGGGTCCGATCCGCAATCTGATTGGCAAGGCGGTCGACTCGGTCTATTCATCGGCCACGCGCGACAAGTTCAGGGTGAGGCTGGAGCAGGAAGAGGCCGGTTTGTCGGAGATTTTCCTGACCCACCGGGGTGTCGAGGAAGTCGTCAAGGGCAGTCAGGATGACAACACCATCGTCTGGCAATCACGCCCCTCCGATCCGGAGCTGGAGGCGGAAATGCTCAAGCGTATGATGGTGTTCCTCGGTATCGAGGAGCAGAAGGCGCAGTCCATGCTGGCAAGGCGTGTCGAGAAGCAGGTGCGTGCGGAACTCATCAGCGACAGCTCCGGCAGTACGCTGCTTGTCCGGGAAGACTTCTCGCGCGCCTGGCGCAGGACGGGCGTGGCACTGGATCGGATCGGCTTTGCCGTGGAAGACCGCAACCGGACCGATGGCGTCTACTATGTGCGCTACAATGATCCGCTCGGCGAACAGAATGAATCGGGTATCCTTAACAAGCTGGCCTTCTGGTCTTCGGATGATGACGAGGATGCCACCGCGTACCACATCAAGCTGTTTGCAGACGGCCCGGTCACGCACGTAATCGTCAACAACAGCAAGGATGAAAGGGATTCGACGTCCACAGCGAAGCGCATCCTGACATTGCTGGAAGAGCAGTTGCGCTGACACGGATTCAGTGGCATTCCTGTGAAGCCTGTCCTGCTGTCGCATAATCCTCCTGGCAATCCCGGCATGGGCCGGTTGGTCCGCTGAACGGTATGCGGTTCGCTCTGCTGGGCAGCGGCAGCCGCGGTAATGCGACACTGGTCGAGCAGGGGCGCACCCTGGTCATGCTGGACTGCGGCTTTTCCACCCGCGAAACGGAACGCCGCATGCAACGGCTCGGTCGCAGCCCCGCGGATCTCAGCGCGGTGGTGGTTACTCACGAGCACGGTGATCATGTGCGCGGAGTGCCGCCACTTGCACGCAAGTACGATCTTCCGGTCTGGCTGACGCATGGCACCTGCCGCATGCTGCGTGACGATGACCTGCCCGATATCCGCCACTTCGATGGACAGGCCGTGCTCGAGATCGGTGATCTGCAGGTGCGACCGTTTACCGTGCCGCATGACGCCGGTGAACCCTGCCAGGTAACGTTCGATAACGGGCAGCATCGCCTGGGTGTGCTGACCGACACCGGCCGGATCACGCCGCATATCCGTACCTGCCTGGATACAGCGGATGCCTTGCTGCTGGAATGCAATCACGATGCCGACATGCTGGCTGACGGTCCATACCCACCCGCATTGAAACGGCGGGTTGGCGGTCCGCTGGGCCACCTGAGCAACACACAGGCTGCCGGACTGCTGCGGCGGCTGGACACGGGGAGGCTCCAGCACATCGTCGCGGCCCACCTCAGCGACAAGAATAATGCCCCGGCCCTGGCACGCTCGGCACTTGCCGGCGCACTGGACTGCGAGGCAGACTGGGTCGGTATCGCCGGCCAGGACGATGGCCTCGACTGGCGTGAAATTTTCTAGCCGTGTCCAGGGCGGATCATCCGCTGCGGGAGCGCCGGGCAAGCGTACTTGACATCCCGCGCATGACCGGATGGACGGCGCACAGTCCTGCCTTCTATACTCCGGGCATGCGTATGCTGCACTGATAAACGACTCGATTGGCCGGGGGGTTGCAATGTTCGATATTCAGGGGTTGCTGGGGGAGGAGGCCGAGTTCCTGCTCGGGCATGATTGCGATGGAATTCCACGGGAGATGCTGCACCCGCCAGGCCCGGATTTCATCGACCGCGTCATGGCGGACAGTGATCGAGGCCCGCAAGTACTGCGTAATCTGCAGGCCCTGTTCGACCATGGCCGGCTGGGCGGTAGCGGTTATATGTCGATCCTGCCCGTGGACCAGGGAGTCGAACACTCGGCGGGCGCCTCTTTCGCGCCCAACCCTCTGTATTTCGACCCGGGAAACATCGTCGAGCTGGCGATCGAGGGGGGCTGCAACGCGGTCGCATCGACGCTCGGGGTGCTGGGATCGGTGGGCCGGAAATATGCCCACAAGATTCCGTTCCTGGTCAAGATCAATCACAACGAGCTGCTGACCTATCCCAATCAGTTCAATCAGACGCTGTTTGCCAGTGTTGAGCAGGCGTTCGAACTGGGCGCGGTCGCCGTGGGCGCCACTGTGTTTTTCGGTTCCCAGGAATCACGTCGCCAGATTCTCGAGGTGAGCGAGGCGTTCGCCCGTGCCCACGAGCTTGGCATGGTGACCTTCCTGTGGGCATACCTGCGCAACCCGGCCTTCAAACAGGACGGCGTTGACTATCACACGGCCGCCGATCTGACCGGCCAGGCCAATCATCTGGCGGTGACCATCGAGGCCGATATTGTCAAGCAAAAGCAGGCAGAAACCAACGGCGGTTACAACGCGATCAAGTTCGGCAAGACCCATCCCGGGGTCTACGAGAAACTGACCACCGACCATCCGATTGATCTGGTGCGCTACCAGGTGGCCAACTGTTACATGGGACGTATCGGCATGATCAATTCGGGAGGTCCCTCGGGCAAGGATGATCTGCACCAGGCGGTGCGTACGGCGGTCATCAACAAACGCGCGGGCGGCATGGGGCTGATCTCCGGTCGCAAGGCGTTCCAGCGACCGATGGATGAAGGTGTGAACCTGCTGAACATGATCCAGGATGTTTATCTGTCGGATGAAGTGACGATCGCCTGAGCACTGCAGAGGCGCACGTGTGGATAATGGTTTGCCGGTGCAGGCCGGGCGGAGTGGCGTCAGTTATGCGCTGCGACGTTACAGCCTGAGCGGCGAGACGGACCGGCTTTCCGGCGCGAATACCGGGGCGCTGTTGCCAGGCGGGCAATCACCCGTTTGCCCGGGCCGCGACCGCTGACACGGCCAATGCCTTCCAGTATCATTCCGTGCTTCTGCAAAACGTCCGTCCCGGAGTCCCGATGCTGCAATTGCTGGGTAGCCCTGCCCATTCCGAATTTCGCCGGCGCAAACTGCTGGCGCAATGCCGGGAGCGGGTACCGGCAGTGGCCGGGCTGTACGCCGATTTCCTGCATCTCGCGGAACTGATCGAGCCCCTGGCGGACCCGGAGCTGCGGCTGTTCGAGCAGCTGCTGGAATACGGTGCACCCCAGTCGACGGCAGACAGGCAGGGCGCCCGCCTGGTCGTCGTCCCCCGGCCCGGCACGATCTCGCCCTGGTCGAGCAAGGCGACGGACATCGTCCATAACTGCGGCCTCGACAAGGTGCGGCGCGTCGAGCGCGGCATCATCTATACCGTGGAAACCGCGGCCGGGGAGTCGTTGCAGGATGAACAGCGCAACGCGCTGCTGCCACTGCTGCATGACCGCATGACCGAAGCGGTGCTGTTTGACCTGCACGATACCGGCGCGCTGTTCCGCCACGCGGTACCGGCGCCCGCCGAACGCGTCGACGTGATCGGTCACGGCCACGAGGCACTGCAACAGGCCAATCGCGAACTCGGGCTGGCGCTGTCCGATGACGAGATTGATTACCTGGTCGAGAATTTCATTGCCCTCGGTCGCAACCCGATGGACATCGAGCTCATGATGTTCGCGCAGGCCAACTCGGAGCATTGCCGGCACAAGATTTTCAATGCCGACTGGGTGATCGACGGCAAGGCAATGGACCGCAGCCTGTTCGACATGATCCGCATCTCCTACCAGAGCAGCCCGGACGGCATCCTGTCGGCATACAGCGATAATGCCGCTGTCATCGAGGGATTTACCGTGCAGCGATTCTTTGCGGACCCCGCAACCCGTATCTATGCCGCGCATACGGAGCCGGCCCATCTGGTCGTGAAGGTCGAGACGCACAATCACCCGACGGCGATCTCGCCCTTCCCGGGGGCGGCCACCGGTTCCGGAGGCGAGATCCGCGATGAAGGCGCGACCGGTCAGGGCGCCAAACCCAAGGCAGGCCTGTGCGGTTTTTCGGTGTCGAACCTGCGTGTGCCCGGATTCGAACAACCGTGGGAGACGGACCATGGCAGGCCCGCACGCATCGTTTCCGCACTCGACATCATGGTCGAGGGCCCGCTGGGTGCGGCGGCCTTCAACAACGAGTTTGGCCGACCCAACCTGTGCGGCTATTTCCGTACCTTCGAGGAACGCGTGCGCAGTGCGCAGGGCGACGAGCTGCGCGGTTATCACAAGCCCATTATGCTGGCCGGCGGTTGCGGGCTAATCCGCGAGGGGCACGTGCACAAACAGGAAATTCCCGCGGGTACCCCCATCGCGGTACTCGGCGGGCCGGCCATGCTGATCGGTCTCGGCGGGGGCGCGGCATCTTCCATGTCCAGCGGTGCCAGTGCCGCGGACCTGGATTTTGCCTCGGTACAGCGCGGTAACCCGGAAATGGAACGGCGCGTTCAGGAAGTGATTGATGCCTGCTGGGCGCTCGGTGCGGACAACCCGATCATCTCCATCCACGATGTCGGTGCCGGCGGCCTGTCGAACGCACTACCGGAACTGGTCAATGACAGCGGCCGGGGCGGCAGTTTCGAGTTGCGCAAAATTCCCAACGACGATTCGGGCATGACGCCCATGCAGGTCTGGTGCAATGAATCGCAGGAACGCTATGTACTCGCGATCGACCGGGCCAGGCTGGAACAGTTCTCGGCATTGTGCGCACGCGAGCGCTGTCCCCTGGCGGTGCTCGGCGAGGCCACCGACCGGCAGCAGTTGTTGCTGACCGACAGTCATTTCGACAATTCACCGATTGACCTGCCCATGGCGCTGTTGCTCGGCAAGCCGCCGAAGATGCAGCGCGAGCTCGTGCATGCAGCCGTGGAACACAGCGGCTTCGACACGCAGGAGCTGGATGTCCGCGAGGCCGCCCTGCGCGTGCTGCAATTGCCGGTCGTGGCGGACAAGACCTTCCTCATCACCATCGGCGATCGTTCCGTGACCGGCATGGTGGCGCGTGACCAGATGGTCGGCCCCTGGCAGGTGCCGGTCGCCGATGTGGCGGTGACACTGGCCGACTATGACGGCTATAACGGCGAGGCCATGGCCATGGGTGAGCGAACGCCGCTGGCGCTGCTGGACGGTCCTGCCTCCGGGCGCATGGCCGTCGGCGAGGCGTTGACCAACATCGCCGCGTCCGCCATCGAGGCGATCGGGCGGGTTTCGCTGTCGGCCAACTGGATGGCGCCGGCGGGTCACCCGGGTGAGGATGCCGTACTGTACGACACCGTACGTGCGGTCGGTGCCGAACTGTGCCCGGCGCTCGGTATTGCCATTCCGGTCGGCAAGGACTCCATGTCCATGCGCACCGTCTGGCAGGAAGACGGAGAGGAACATTCGGTCACTGCGCCGCTGTCGCTGATCGTGTCCGCGTTCGCGCCGGTGACCGATGCGCGGCTTACCCTGACGCCGCAGCTGCGTACCGACGCGGGCGAGACGGTCCTGCTGCTGGTCGATCTCGGCCAGGGTCGCAACCGCCTGGGCGGTTCGGCGCTGGCACAGGTCTACAAACAGATCGGCGCGACGCCGCCGGATGTCGACGATCCCGCATTGCTCAAGGCCTTTTTTGCGGCGGTCCAGGCGCTCAATCGCGCCGGCCTGCTGCTGGCCTACCATGACCGTTCCGATGGCGGTCTGCTGGCGTGCCTGTGCGAGATGGCATTTGCCGGTCATATTGGCGTGGCCGTACATATCGACGGGCTTGGTTACGATCCGCTGGCGGCCCTGTTCGCGGAAGAGCTCGGCGCCGTATTGCAGGTGCGTGACAACGAGCTGGATGCCGTCATCGCTGTGCTGCGCGAACACGGACTGGAGGACGTGACGCACGCCATCGGTCATCCGGCCGCGGATGATCGTCTGACCGTCACGCTGAGCGAGAACACCCTGTTGTCAGAGACACGCACCGACCTGCAGCGTGCCTGGTCGGCCACCACGTATCACATGCAGGCCCTGCGCGATAACTCCGATTGTGCGCGGCAGGAATACGACGGCCTGCTGGACGCGGAAGACCACGGCATTCGTCCGGTCCTGACCTTCGATTGCAGTGCAGACGTGACGGCGCCACTGGCCGGCCGGACGCCACGCCCGCGCGTCGCCGTGCTGCGCGAGCAGGGCGTGAACGGACACATCGAGATGGCGGCGGCGTTTCACCGGGCGGGTTTCGAGGCCGTCGACGTACACATGAGCGACCTGCTGGCCGGCCGCGTGTCGCTGGAAGGCTTTGCCGGCATGGCCGCCTGCGGCGGTTTTTCCTATGGCGACGTACTGGGTGCCGGCCAGGGCTGGGCCAAGTCGGTGCTGTTCCACAGCGATCTGCGCGATATGTTCGGCACGTTCTTCATGCGCGAGGACAGTTTTTCACTGGGTGTGTGCAACGGCTGCCAGATGCTGTCGACGCTGAAGGATATCATCCCGGGCGCCCGGCACTGGCCGCGCTTCGTCAGGAACGAATCGGAGCAATTCGAGGCACGCTATTCCCAGCTGGAAATACTCGACACGCCCTCGATCCTGTTCACCGGCATGAGCGGTTCGGTCCTGCCGATTGCCGTTGCACACGGCGAGGGACGGGCGGACTTCGGTGCTGCGGATCCTGCCGACGCCATGGCAGCCGGGCTGGTGGCGGCCCGTTACGTCGACGGCCATGGCGCAGTGGCTGCGCGTTATCCGCAGAACCCCAATGGCTCACCGCTGGGCATTACCGCCCTGACCACGAGTGACGGGCGCGCAACCATCATGATGCCGCATCCCGAGCGCGTATTTCGTACGGTTACCTGTTCCTGGCATCCGCATGACTGGGGCGAGGATAGTCCCTGGATGCGCATGTTCCGCAATGCGCGGGTGTGGGTGGGGTAGTTATTGATACGGTGTAGGAGCGCAGGTATGCGCGAACGATTTGTCCTGATATTCGCGGACAGCGTCCGCTCCTGCAATTTTATTTACCGCTTCGACACCCAGGCGCTGTCCACGCCGAGCCGGTCCTGCAGCAGCGAAAGCCACGTCTTTGCCTCCATGCGGCTTTCATAGCCTGTGGCACGAATACGGTACATGGGTTTGCCGTTGATGGTGACCGGATAGACCTCGGCGTTGACACCCTTGTCCTTGAATTCCTGCAGTTTCCTGCGCGCCATTGACTGGTAGTTGTATGAGGAGATGTTCACGACCCAGATGCCATCTGCAGCCCCGTCGGTCGCAGCTTTGCTGCTGACGGGTGGCTGGATGACGGGCGGGGTAACCATCGTTACTTTAGCAGGTGTGTCGATGGCTGCTGTCGCCGGGACCGGCATCGATTCTTCCATCGGTGTGCCTGCAGCCGGGGCCGGCAGGCCTGCCGTGATATCGGCAGGTGATTGTCTGCCAGGGTTTAGTGGCGGCCGGTCTGCGGAAGCGATCACGGCAGGTGCCTGTATCGATGGCGTGGTGCCGGTGGCG
>Ga0209456_10000279_pt1 | contig 28397 bp, 25 predicted proteins | sample COG_11_FD_184755 | JGI IMG/M metagenome (GOLD analysis project Ga0209456, IMG submission 184755) | Pelagic marine sediment microbial communities from the LTER site Helgoland, North Sea, for post-phytoplankton bloom and carbon turnover... | ecosystem: Environmental > Aquatic > Marine > Neritic...
GTCGAAGTCGATCGTCTCTCTCTCGTCGCTGTCGGCATGTTTCAGTTCGACGCCGTCGAAGCGGATGCAGACTTTCGTGGCATCCTTGATCGGCGCGTCACTGATGCTCAGGTTGAAATAGCCGGTGTCGCCGGTGTCGCCTGCAGACGGCGTCGTCGGCTGCGACTGCTCGTCGATTCCGCTGCCGGACCCGCCGCAGGCGGTCAGCGCGAACGTAAGGATGCATGCCAGTCCGATACCGGACAGTTTCGTGAAAGTGGTCATTTGATTATTCCCCATAACTCGAGTTTTCGTTATGAAAGGTATAACGACGATAATGGGGCCAAGGTTGCAGTTTCTTTACATAAGATCGGTAAAAAGTCCGTTCTCGGCGCTGGTCTCGGCCGGCGCTTCTTTGAGCCGAGCGGCTGCTGATGGCCGGAAGACGACGGTCGCCTGGCCTGAGGTAGAATGGCGGCTTCTGACCCGAAGCGGCCGCTCGATGTCGTGGCTAGCAGTATGGGTTCGAATCAAAAAAAGCAAACCAAGAAAGAGAAAGGAGACTTCATGAAGAAGCTGTTAATCGTATTAGCAATTTCGGTTTATGTTACAGGCTGCGTGACTTTTGTTGATACGGTGCCAGAAGGCTACGACGGTCCGACGGCAAAGATTGTGGACTCATACACAAACTTCGAGGGCTCCTCCGCACACTATTTCACGTTTGCAATGATCGATGGACAGTACATCGACAACAGCGGGAATCAGACCCGCATTAAGAATCAAGGTAAGGGGTTCAACATGACACCTGTCATGGTCACGCATGATGTACCAGTTGAGGAGCTCAACATAACGTTAGCGGGCTACGTCTTTTTTGCTACCGACGCGCAGGGGATGTTCGGTGACAGCATGCTTGTTGAAGGCGATCTGACTTTTACGCCTGTAGCCAACGAGACCTATACGGTAAGGGGGGAGTTAACAAAGAAGAAGTCGACAATTTGGCTAGAAGATTCGGCTGGTGATCTAGTGGGCCAGCGTTTTGTTGAGGAGAAGGAATAGACTTAGGACGTCGGATGGCTGCTTCTGACCCTTACCGCCGGTCGCACTTCGAGAACGCAAGTCAACGAATTGATACCTGTGAAGCAGATTGACTACCTCAAATTGGTTGCAACAGGGCGTAACTCGATTCACTACGCTCGACCGAGCGATGCGGACGACGCCCTTACAGGTCTGATTGGCTACGGATTCGTATTCGCGCTCATCCTCACTTTTGCGTCTGCTTTCTTGGCATCTTATCTTGGCAACGAACTCGATATGGACGCTGTAGGCAGGCCGCTTGCAGCAACAGTAATTCCAGGGATCGCGTTCTTTGTAGGCAGCATATTCATCGGCGGGGCCCCGAGACTGGTCCGGGTCTGCATAATCATCGTCGGCGCAGTTATGGCAATTACGTTGTCATATTTGATCGTGACTGGGAGCCTAAACGTCTGGTACTTGTACTTACCCTCGTTCCTCTACTCGCTATTAGTTAGCTTGGGGGCCATCAAACAACTGTAGGAACTTGGACGGCTACTGACCCAAAGCAGAAGTCAGGGGTGTTATCCATTGAAACCCCTCCCCGTGACAACCGACCAAAGTCTGGGCCATACGGCGAACCTCAAAGTGCTTCTTCAAGATGCAGGTAGTTCAACTAACTTAAACGTGGAACCCGTCTCACCGTACACGACCACGGAACATTCTCCCCAACTGTCGGGAATCTTCCAGGCAATACCTTCCCTTGCTTCACCTACGTATCGTTGCCATTCACAACGCAGCTCGAGATTCCCCAGCTTTCCGTCAATATCGGTAATCTCGATCGCGCGCCGTAACGGTTTGTATCGCCAGCGCGAGGCGCAGCTTGCGCAACTTTGGATGCCGCCAATTTTCGCTGTCTTGAAAAGAAGTTGATCGCTCTCGGCAAGTGCTTGGATCTTTTCTACTATCGGATCGAGTTCTGATGTGTCCGCATCATCCATTGCCTTTAACGCCGAATAAGCACCAATCGCCGCAGAGTAGTTGCCTTTCTCAATCTCCAGAAGAACTCGAGTCACGAGGAGCCCCGTTCTCAGTTTATCCGGAATCCATTTGTCCGAAACGGCCAATGCTCGTCGCACTGCAATCAACTGCTGTTCCTTGTCGCCGCGCAATCCCGCGATACGCGCTTGCATAGCCCATAGCCAGGATAGCTCACCCAGCGTCAAGCCATTTGATTGGAAAGCGCGTTTCAGTTCAGAGCTGGCTATATCGACTTCTCCTCGATCGAGGGCCTCGTCCATCTTCTTGTATCTACTACGGAAACCCGTGGATACTCCGGTTTGAGAACCATCGAGAGCGAACGAGATTCTGACCGCCGTCTTGCATTGCTCGATTGGCTCGCCGTTCAAGAGCGCGGGCTCGTAGCGCCAGCGTTTCACTGTGTCGATCGCAGCGCGCTCAAACGAGCGCGAGCCACTAGACGCTTCTACGACTGGTTCGATGACTTTTCCTTCTTCGGTTACGACGAAATTCAGCTCGACCCAACCTTGCCGCCGATGGCGAAGCTCGCTCGAGGGGTACTTTGGCGCCGTTCGAACTACCGGTTTAGCGTAGATTTGGTGTGATGAGGATTCTTCGGCAACCACAATTGGCGCAACCAGCATGAATGCAAGAAGGCAAAGACAAATTCTCATCAGTGACGGTCCCCGGAGTTTTGCGTAGGATCATGATGGAAAATGTTCGGATGTTTCGCAACCGATAAACGGCTGGTTTTAGCCGTTAGCCGCCCGGGCCTGCTATTCCCTAACTTGATTTTGCCGACACGAGGGTTCCACAGAACAAAGGTCCGCCGCGTCGCCTAACCTTCGTTGCTGTTCGCAACAGCTTTGTTCTGCGACACCATGATCTTGACCTCCGCGCCCTCACGGAGGTTTTCTGCGCCGCGAATGGCAACGCGGTCTCCCTCGATCAGCGGGCCAGAAATTGCGATGAGGTCGCCGGCCGAATCGCCGATCTCCACCTCGATCCGCTCGGCCTTGTTCTCGGCGTTGATCCGAAATACGAACGCGCCGTTACTGCGTAGCACCAGTGCGTCCCGCGGCACCGTCAGGGCGACTTCGCCCGGCCGTATCGGCACAGCGACGCTGACGAGCTGGCCAACAGTCCAGTCCGACACGGCGCTCGTCGGCAGGTCGATACGAGCCTCGAAGGTCTGCGAACGAATATCCCCCGTGGGCACCAGCGATCGAATCCGGCCCTGGTACGTCGCATCGCTCGCGAATACCGCGATGGAGTCGCCGACGACGGTGCGTGGCAGGTGCTTCAGTGGCACGAATGCGCGCACTTCCATGTTCTGAATATCCGTCATGCGACCCAGGATCTCGCCACGCGATATGTCTTCGCCACCGCGGCGCAGGCGGCTGATGACGACACCACTGAATGGTGCCCGAACATCGGCACGACGGATCTGGTCGTCTATCTGCCGAATCCTGACCTTGGTGATGCTGGCATCGCTGACGGCCAGGTCACGGTTTGCCTGAGTCTGCTCCAGTTCGAATTCGGAGACGAGGTCTGAGCCTTGCAGTTCCTGCTGCCGTCGCAGCTGGCTTTCAAGCTGACGAATGTTGATCTCTGCGCGCTCCAGCAGCGCCTCTTGCTCAGCCCTTTGCAGTAACAGCGGCCGCTTGTCGATGCGCGCCACTGCCTCGCCCTCGCGTACGAAGGTCCCGGGCTCGGCGACCATCAGCAGCTGCCCGGCAATACCGGCAGTGACCTGTACGTCGTTGCGACTATAGATGGTCCCGGGTACGGCGACCGTCGGCGCGATTTCGGCGCGTTCTACGTTCGCTACCTGCACGACTTTGGCCGGTGGCTGCTGCCCTATCGCACAGACGGGCAGCAGGAAAAAGGACAAGAAGACGAGAGCTTTGATCTTATGCATCGACGGTTACTCCCCCAATGTCGGCTGAGCGGATCTTATTTTTGCGCAATGCGGTCAATGGCGGCAGTCGAAGAATGCTCGGCATGAGAATGAGTGTGAACAGGGCGCTGACGAACATGCCGCCAATGATGACGGTCGCAAGGCCCCGGTAAATCTGTGAACCCACACCTGGGACGAGCATGAGCGGCAACATGCCGAAGATACTCGTCAGGGTGCTCATGTAGATGGGCCGCGCCCGCACACGCACGGCCTCCGCAACAGCTTTGCTGTGATCCAGTCCGTTCTTTTGCCCCGTGCGTGTTTGCATGACCAGGAGGATCGCATTGTTGACGACCAGTCCCAGCAGGATCAGGAAACCGATAGTAGTTAGCAGATCCATGGCCTGGTTGGTGAACAGGTTCAGCACGCGGAGCGCCACGACGCCACCTGCAACGGCCAGCGGCATGGATAGCATCACGAGCAGCGCGTCCCGAAGCGAGCGGAACATCGCGGCGAGGATCAGGAACAGCACGATCGCCGCGATGGCGAGATTGACCTGCATCGTGTCGAACGCGCCCTCGAGCCGATCCGCTGTGCCACGATAGGCGATGCTCACATCGTCCGCTGCCAATTCGCGCAGAGCCGGCCCTACGACGTCGCGCAGAGTATCGAGCGCTTCCTGCACGGTCATCTCGGCGGGAGGCGTTACGGCAAGCGTCAGCGTGCGTTGTCCGTTGACACGCAGCAACTGGGTGGGCCCCACGGTCCTCTGAATATCGGTCAGTTCACCGATACTCTGAATACCTGCCAGTGGCGTCGCGATCGGGATAGCGGCCAGTTCCTCGGGCGAATTCCACGTAGGGCCTTTGAGGATCATGTCGAGCCGGTCGTTACCGTCGAAGTACTCACCGACGAAGGAACCGCTGGTCAGCGCACGCACGATGTTGGCTACTGCAGCGCGATCCAGCCCTGCCGCCGTTATGCGACGATCGTTGGGCACGAGCTGCAGCTCGGGTTCGGCGATTGCCAGGCCGGGAATAGGTCTTACCTGCGCACCCGGAACGGCCTCGTTGATAATAGGCATCGCCGCCATGGCGACCTCGGAGAGCGCATCGATGTCCGGTCCCTGGATGTCGACATTGATACTGCGGCCTCCATCGAAGCCGAAGTTGAGCAGCGATGAGCGCTGCACGAATGCCTGTGTGTCAGGCAGGTCGATGAGCACTTCGTCGCGAACGATGCCGATCATCTCTTCAATTCGGGACGGGTCCTGCGGGTAGAGGAACAATGCGTTGAACGTGCCGAACGACGACAGGTTGTAGCCGCGAATGTAAGGCTGCTTCTCGTGATCCATGTAGGGCTTGAGGCGCTCGACGATGACACCGGCGATCTCGGTCTCGACCATCTCCACGGTGCCGCCCGGCGGCATGGCGAAGAATGCGTTGAGGGAATCCGACGGGGCCTGCGGGAGCAGGTTTGCTTTGGGCACGAGCAGGATGACAGCCAGCACGGATGCGCCCAGGATGCCGACGATCCATGTGCCACAAAGGGCCGGGGTGCGCGTCAGGCGCATGACGAGAGCGGTAATGCGGTCCCACCAATGTTCGCAGGGGTCACGATCCTCGACTTTTAGCATGAAAGTAGCGGCCACGGGCAGTACCGTAATCGCAATGAAAAACGACGCCGACACCGCGACAGCGATGGTCAATGCGAGGTCCTGGAACAGCTGCCCCTCCATGCCCTGCATGAAAAGCACGGGTACGAAAATAGCTACGCTGGTCACGGTGGACGCGAACAGGGCGCCCGTGATCTGGCGCGTGCCGGTCGTGACAGCATCTTGTCGGCTCAGGCCGTTCTGCCGGCAACGCACGATGTTCTCGAGCGTAACGATCGCAGCGTCCATGACGAGGCCGACAGAGAATGCGAGGCCGGCCAGCGAGATGACGTTCAGCGACTTGTCAAAGAGACGCAGCGCGACAAAGGCGACAAGCACTGAGAGGGGTACCGTCGCCGTTACGAGGAAGGTCGCGCGCCGGCTGCGCATCAGGAAGTAGAGAATACCGACCGCCAGCAACAGACCCAGCCCGAGGTTGCTGCGAACCAGCGAGATGGCGCGCCTGATATGCACCGACGCGTCGAAGCTCAGGTCGATCGCGAGCCCTGCATCAGCGAGTGGACCTTCGTTGAGTTCGACGATCGCTGTGTTGACTTCGTCGAGGATCGACACGGTGTTGGCGTCGTACTCTCGCTGCACGGTGATGTAGTAGGCCGGGTAGCCGTTTCGCAGGGTGAATCCGTCCTGTTTGCGCGGCACGATCTCGACGTCCGCGACTTCGCTCAGGTAGATCGGCCGTTCGTTGCTCCAGCCGACGATCAGCTCGTTGAGTTCCTGGGGCTCGAATTGCCCGACGAATCGCACCGTATATTGGCGCCGCCCAACGTCGGCGAATCCGCCTGACGAATCCGTGGCGCGGGACACCGTGGCAATAATGTCGTTGACCTGGATTCCCAGCGCGGCCGCCCGGTAGGAATCGAAGGTAATGTGCAGTTCGCGCGGTTGTTCACCAGCGAGGAATACCTGCGAAACGCCCGGAATGCGTGCCAGCCTTGGCTGGACGTGGTCCTCGATGAGTTTCTGATAGCTCGCGAGTTCCTTGTTCGGGTTGTCCGGGAGCACGCGCACGAGCAGTGAAGCTGCCCCTGGCGTCTGCTGGCCGCCGCCCGCATTGACCTGCGGTTCAATCGCGTCGCTGGGCCTCGGCGGCGCCTGCGTCAGGTTGTTGATGACGTCGAGCTTCGCGGTCTGGATATCGGTGCCGACGGCGAACGTCAGGTTGACGAAACCGGAGCCGCGGCCGATGAACGAATTGATGTTGGTGAGCCCGGGCGTGTTGCGCAGCACGTTTTCCTGGGGCTCGATGATATTGGCTTCCATCTCTTCCGGCGCTGCGGCACGCCAGAAATTGGAGACCGATATCTGCGGTTCCTCGATATTTGGAAGCAGCTGTATCGGTAACGACGCGATCGATGTCAGGCCGAACAGTGCGACCAGTGCGACGGCAACGGCGACCGACGGCCATTGCCGGGTGCTCAGGTCTGTGAGATTCATAGACCCTTAGATGCGCGGGGCTATGAATTCGTTGCGTCGGGCGGCGGGTAAAACCTGCGCGAAGTTATGCCGTTTTGGAATAAGTGGCTTTATTCGCGGCGCCGCGGGATCGGGTCGCCAAGCATCAGGGCGCGTACGAAGCGTACGGGTGGTGAGCCGTAGGAGAGGGCCTGGTCGTGGTAACGACGCAAGGTGAATTCGTCGCCCCATGCCGCCTCCATGGTCGCGCGCAATTCGAGATGTTCCTGGTAGCCGACGAAATAGGTCGACAGCTGCGCCGAGGTGAGCTGCGCGCGCACCCATTTGCCGGCGGCCTCGCGTTCTTCCTGGAAACCGCCTTCGACCATGAGCCGCATTGCAGCTTCTTCTGTCATTCCATCGACGTGGATGGCGGAGTCCATAATGGCGTTGGTAATTGCGCGCAGGTACCACTTGAGATTGATGAGTTTCATGAGCGGATCGTAATTGAGGTAACCCTGCTCGATCATCATTTGCTCTGCGTAAACTCCCCAGCCCTCGATGAAGGGGCCGGAATACAGCACCGCGCGCAACGTCGACGGATAGCGGTTGCTCAGGGCGAGCTGCAGCGAATGTCCCGGCACGCCTTCGTGAATCGTCAGGTCCTGCATGGACAGCATGTTGTATTCGCGCAGGAACGACTCGACCTGCTCCTCGGTCCAGTCCTCCGGCAGCGGGGCGATCGCGTAGAACGCCGGCTGTTCCCGGTCGAGGGGCCCGGGTGGGTCGAGGTACGCCAACGTAACGCCGCGTTGGAACTCGGGCATGATGATGATCTCGACGGGTTCCTCGGGCATCGTCACGATGTTGTGTTCGACGACGAAGTCGATTGCCTGCTGCAGATACTCTTTTGCCAGGTCGACGAGGCCGTCGCGCGGCGGCAGCTTCGCGTAAGCTTCCTCGAGAGCCGCGCGAATGATGGCCTGCTTGTAGGCATCGTCGGGCGCGTCGGGGTAATCGGTGTAGGGATGCCGCGCCGAGTAGACGGTCTTCGCGACTTCGTACATCTCGTCGCGCACCGATTCGTACTCGCTCCACGCCCTGGCCGCAATCTCCTTGCGGCTCAGCGGCGAATTGAGCGTAAACGCCAGCTTGGTGTCGTACTTCTCCGCGCCGATACGGAAGTCACCGTTCGCCCGCGGCAATAGCTCCTCTTCAAGCCAGGTCTGATGATCTGCAACGGCGTCCTTCGCTGTCTCAATCGCGGCTTCAAGGCGCGCTCGCTGTTCATCGTCGAGCACATCCATGCGCGGCATCACCATGGTCTCGATGATCGAGAGCAGCCCGGGATTCTGTTGCACGGCAGTTTCAGCATGGATTCGCGGCACGCGCTCAGGCTGCAACGAGGATCGGGCCTGCTCGAGAAAGCGCGGGAGTTGCTCGAGCCGCGACGCAACGCTGACAAGCCTTGTTTCGACAGGCGCGTAGTCGCGGGCCAGCAGTCCGTAGACGCCGCTGCCCGACAGGTTGACGTAGTACAGAGGGTCCCAAGCCCACTCCTGCAAGTGCTCGAGAGACCACAGGCTGGACTCGACTTCGTGCGACAGCAGCTCGGCGTCGACCTGGTTCGCGCGCGATAATTGATTGTGATCTATATGGGCAAGCGCTTCGAGATAGGAATCGAGGAGTTCGCGTGTCTCCTTCCTTGCCCTCGCGTCAACCTGGTCGAGTTCGCCGTCTGCGGAATGATCGCCGATGAGGGTCGCGGTCACCGGCGAGAAGTTGCTCAGGTCACTGATGTATTCGCTGGCGAGATTCTCGAACGCTTCATCGGTCGGAGTGGCGACGGCGCTGCTGCCTACGAGCAGCGACAGGATCAGAAGGCTTGTCTTCACGGTTTTGTCCTGGGCCGCGGAATTATCGACACACTTGCTGGTGGTGGCTTAGCGCAGGCCCTCACGAACCGTCAGTTCGTCAATGAGCTCCATGAGCTTGGGATAGCTGCCTGCTTCGGCGGCGCCCGTACGATACTTGCCGTTAACGACAATCGCTGGCACCGAGGAAACGCTGTAACGACGTTGCAGGTCGTCAGCGACGCGCAGCTTCTGATTTACCTCGAATGATTTCCAGGTGCGCTCGAAATCGTCGGCGCTGACGCTGCCGAATCGCTCGAACAGTTTCTGAATGGCCGCCTCCGAGGTCATGCGATTGCCGCGCCTGTGGTATTCCTTGAAGATCGAATCGTGGAATGTGGCCAGGTCCTTGATGACGCCGTTGCGTGCCAGTACCTCTGCCGTGTAGTAGAGCTGCGCGTGCAAACGCACAAGTGAATTCCATGTGGCCGGCACCCGTACAAAGCGCACGTTGGGGTCCTTGTTGGCGGCCCACTCGTTGATAAACGGCTCCATGTCGTAACAGTGCGGGCAGCTGTACATGAAAAACTCGGCGACTTCGATCTTGTCGGCGCCACCGACCGTTGGCTGGGTCGGCACCATACGAACATAGTGTTCGCCTTCCTTGAACTTCCACTCGTGCGTGGCTGCGGTTGATTCGGCGACCGCGAGTACGATGGCTTCGTCTGCCGGCTCGGCTTCCGAAGCAGACTCTTCCACGACCTCGAGGGTCTCCTCTGTCGCCGCGGCGGTTTCCTCGACGGCTTCTGTGACTTCGTCCGACTGCTCTTCAACGACGGCCGGTGTCTCGGCCGGGGCCGCTTCCTCTTTGCTGCAGGCCGCCAGCGCAAACAGCAGGGCAAATATCCAGATCAGGTTCTTCATAAACAAATTCCGGGCTTACTCAATCAGTTCCGTATGTCAGCGCAGGCCCTGTACGTAGGACGCTACCGCTTCGACATCTTCCTTGCTCAGGCGTGCCGCGATATCGCGCATGATTCGCTGCTTGCCATCGGTCTCTCTTATGCCGTCCGCATAGGCGTTCAGCTGCTTCGCGGTATACGCCGCGTGCTGACCCTGCAGCGCCGGGTAAAGCGCTGCCGGATTACCACGTCCCGACGGTCCGTGGCAGGCCATGCAGGCCGCGGCGCCAGTCTGCGTGTTGCCGCCGCGGTACAGCGCTTCGCCGCGCGTCACGAGGCTGGCATCGGCGACTGCCTGGGCAGCGCCTGGCAGGCCCTCGAAATAAACGGCGAGGTCAGCCATGTCCTGGTCTGACAGCATCATGGCCTGGCTGGACATGAGCGGGTCCGAGCGCGAGCCGTCCTTGAAGGCCTTGAGCTGGGCCTGGATATAGGCGGCATTCTGGCCGGCGATGTTGGGCCACAGGGCGTTCACGCTGTTGCCCTCGGCGCCGTGACAGGCAACGCAGGTGACCGCCTTGGATTTTCCGGCATCGGCCGAGCCATCGACCAGGCTGTCGGCCTGGGCCGGGAACGCCGCCAGGCTGGCAAGCGCGAACAACGAAGCGAGATTGATTTTCATAGCTTGTAACCGTTACTTTCCTGCGATTGCCACGGCAATCGCCTTGTCTGATTTTGATTTTCTGAGTTGCGCCCGGTCATCAAGGCGCGGGGTTGGAAGGCTCTCAAGCGCCTTGCTGCGTGACCCCGAACCCGTCAAAATCCACTCTGGTCCTGAACTCAGCAGCCCCAAATTATACACACAATCCACGGGGCATACTCCAATGTCGATATACCCGGAAGCCCGATTTATCAAGAGTGCCAACGCGCCCAGCCAGTTCGTCGAGGACGCCGGGGCCGAGGTCGCGTTCGCGGGGCGCTCCAACGCAGGCAAGTCGAGCGCCATCAACGTCATCGTCAACCGCCGCCAGTTTGCGAGGACCAGCAAGACCCCGGGACGCACGCAGCTCGTGAATTTCTTCCACCTCGAAGACGGCAAGCGACTGGTCGATTTGCCGGGCTACGGATATGCCAGGGTCGCCGGCAAGACGCGCAACCACTGGGCCGATCTCATGGCCGACTATTTCGAGATGCGACAGAGCCTCAAGGGCATGTTCCTGATAGCAGACATCCGGCGCCGGCTCACGGACTTCGACCGGCAGATGCTGGGCTTCGCCGATTCGGTCGGCCTGCCGACCCACGTGCTGCTGACCAAGACCGACAAGCTCAAACGCGGCCAGGCGGCGACGGCGCTGCTCGAGGTGCGTCGTGATCTCGGCGATGCCGCGACCGTCCAGCAATTCTCGGCGCTGAGCCGACTGGGCGAGGACGAGGCGCGCGCGCGGCTTCAGGAATTCCTCGCCACCGAAGAATAAAAAAACCCCGAAGTACCGTCTGGTACCCCGGGGTCAAAAGTCGCAACCGGCTTGGGGTTGCCAGGTTGCACGCCTGCTTAGGGAGGTAAACAGGCGAGTGACTTACGCACTCAGAAGATTAGAGTGCTAATCGCTGATCGAGTTCCCGATTCTCCATAACACTATGAAAGTAAAGGGTATTTAGCTTGGATTGGGTCTAAGTTGGGTCGTCCGGGAAAACACTACGTAGTCTATAGCCGGCCCTCGGCCGGCGTGCGGAGTAGTGCTTTCCCGGACGACCCGGCGAAGCACTCAACCTACACTCCCGGATAAAGCGCACCTGGTGCCAGATAGTGACGGCAAAAAACGTCACGGAGTCTATAGCCAGCCAGCCTCGGCTCTCGTTGACTGACGGCCGGAGTATGGCTGTGGTGGCGAACGTGCTACGGAGTCTATAGCCGGCCCTCGGCCGGCGTGCGAAGTAGTACGTTCGCCACCAAAACCTTAATGCGCTTCGTCCCAGTTCAACCCGATGCCGGCGTCGACCTTGAGGGGCACTGACAGATCGGCCGCGCCATTCATGAGCTCGATGACCTGCGCCCGAACGGCATCGATCCTGTTTTCCTCGACTTCGAACACGAGCTCGTCGTGTACCTGCATGATCATGCGGGCACCGGGCTGATCATTCCTGAGCCAGTCGTGCACCGTGATCATCGCCTTCTTGATGATGTCGGCCGCCGTGCCTTGCATCGGTGCGTTGATGGCGCTGCGCTCGGCATACTGACGTCGCTGCGCATTGCGCGCATTGATCTCCGGCAGGTACAGGCGCCGACCGAACACCGTTTCGACATAACCCTGCTCACTGGCGGTTGCGCGGATGTTGTCCATGTACGCTTTGACGCCCGGGTAGCGGTCGAAGTAGAGGTCGACGTATTCCTGCGCCTCGCCGCGGGAAATACCGAGCTGCTTCGCGAGACCGAAAGCCGACATGCCGTACATGAGTCCGAAATTGATGGCCTTGGCTGAGCGCCGCTGGTCGTCGCTCACCTCGTCGAGCGCCAGTTCAAAGACTTCCGCAGCCGTCGCGCGATGCACGTCCTGCTCTTTCGCAAATGCTTTCAAAAGGCCCTCGTCCGCTGAAAGGTGCGCCATGATCCTGAGCTCGATTTGCGAATAGTCGGCCGCCAGCAGCACATGCCCATCGGGTGGCACGAAGGCCTGCCTGATGCGACGACCTTCGGGGGTCCGGATCGGGATGTTCTGCAGGTTCGGGTCCGTTGACGAAAGACGCCCGGTCGCGGCGACCGCCTGGTGATACGAAGTGTGGATGCGTCCGGTTCGCTCGTTGATCTGTAATGGCAGCTTGTCGGTGTAGGTGCTCTTCAGTTTGCTGACGCTGCGGTAGTCGATGATGACTGCGGGGAGTTCGTAGTCGTTCGCCAGTTCGACGAGCACATCCTCGGCTGTCGACGGTTGCCCCTTGGGGGTCTTGCGGATGATCGGCAGTTCCTGCTGTTCGAACAGGATCTGCTGCAACTGCTTTGGCGAGCCCAGGTTGAACGGACCGCCCGCGAGTTCGTGTGCCTGCGCTTCGAGCTCGGCCATTTTTTTCGCAAGTTCGCTGCTTTGCTTGCCAAGCATCTTGCGGTCGACGAGGACGCCGGTCTCTTCCATGTCGAGCAGCACGGGCACGAGGGGTTGCTCGATTTCCTCGTACACCTTGCGCAGCGAAGGATGTTCACCCAGTTGCTTCCAGAGCGTCGTGTGCAGTTGCAGCGTGATGTCGGCATCCTCGGCCGCGTAGGGCGACGCGGTGTCGAGATCGACCTGGTTGAAGGTCAGCTGCTTCGCGCCCTTTCCTGCGACGTCCTCGTAATGAATCGTCTCCTTACCGAGGTACTGCCGCGCAACCGAGTCCATGTCGTGGCGCGTAGCCACGCTGTTGAGAACGTAGGATTCGAGCATCGAGTCATAATGCATGCCCGCCAGCGCGATGTCGTAACGCGCCAGTATGTGCGCGTCGTACTTGAGGTGATGCCCGACTTTCTTCCTGTCGTCGTCCTCGAGGAAGTCCTTGAGTTTGTCCAGCACCTCGTCACGCGGCAGCTGGTCGGGCGCGCCCGGATAGTCGTGCGCGACAGGTACGTAGCAGGCCTCGCCGGGTTCTACGGCCAGCGAAAAGCCCACAATCTCGGCCTCCATGTAATCGAGACTGTTGGTTTCGGTATCAAATGCCGTCAATTCGGCTGCACTTATCTTCTTCAGCCAGCGATCGAAACTGTCCCAGCTCAGAACGGTTTCGTATTCCGTAATATCGTCCTCGGCCGCCGCGGCAGGTTCGTCGGCAGCCTCATCGAGCTGTCGCAGCAATGTGCGCAGCTCGAACTGTCCATACAGTTTGCGCAGCGCAGCCGTGTCCGCTTCTCCCGCTTCAAGATCGCCGACGCCGACGTCGAGGTCCACGTCATGACGAATCGTTGCGAGTTGTTGCGAGAGTCGCAGCTGCTCGACGTTGTCTCGCAGGCTTTCGCCGACCTTGCCCTTGATCTCATCGCCGTGTTCGACGATGCCGTCGGCGCTGTCGTAAAGATTGAGCCACTTCGCCGCCGTCTTCGCGCCGACTTTCGGTACGCCGGGAATATTGTCCGACGTATCGCCGACGAGGGCGAGATAGTCGATGATCTGATCGGGGTAGACGTCGAACTTGTTCTTGACGGCGTCGCGGTCCATCGTCGTGTCGTTCATCGTGTTGACGAGGGTGACCTTGTCGTTCACGAGTTGCGCGAGGTCCTTGTCCCCTGTCGATACGAGCACCTCCAGGCCCTCTGCGGTCGCCTCCGTGCAGAGCGTGCCGATAACGTCGTCGGCTTCGACACCCTCGACGCGCAGCAGCGGTAACCCCATTGCCTCGACAGCATCGAGTATGGGCTGCACCTGCGAACGAAGTTCGTCGGGCATGGGCGGTCGCGTCGCCTTGTAGTCGGCGTAGATTTCGTCGCGGAAGGTCTTGCCGGGCGCGTCGAATACCACGGCAATACGCGCCGGTTGCTGCTCGCGCACGAGCTTCTGGATCATCGTCAAAACGCCATGCAGCGCGCCGGTCGGTTCTCCCTGGGAGTTGGTGAGCGCCGGCAACGCGTGAAACGCGCGGTACAGATACGATGACCCGTCGATAAGGACGAGGTCAGTCATTGTTAGCAGTTTCAGCCTGAGTCGCTGTCTTCTTCTTTCTCTTTCTCTTTCTCTTTCTCTTCCTCATCCTGCTCTTCGGCCGGCGGCGGATTCTGGATCTTGCTGGGATTGCCCGGGATATACAGTGGACCGCTCTGGCCGCAGCCCGAGGCGATGAAGACCAGGGAAAAGGCGGTGAGCAGAAGGAAAAGACGTTTCATGTCGATCAATCCGTTAACTGGGTCAATCGATTATAGAGGCCCGCGTCACGAATAGCGCATCATTTTACGTATCGTTTGGCGACTTTTCGGTAGGCATCCCGAAACGGAATGCCGTCCTCCCGCACCAGCCTGTAGGCTTCCTCGGTGGCGAATATGCCTTGATCGAGAACGATGTTATCGGGCTGGAATCTCACGCCGTCGAGCACGTACGCGAGGATATCGACGCTATCGATGGCAAGGTCGATGGAGCGAAACACGGGCGCCTTGAGCCGCTGCAGGTCGCGGTGATAGCCGGACGGCAGCTTCGCCGTGATCATCAGGGCCTCGTCGAGACAGGCGTGCGACGTGGCAGCCGAGGCACGCAGGAGTTCGAGCACGTCGGGATTGCGTTTCTGCGGCATGATCGATGAGCCCGTCGTGACTTCGGCTGCCAGCGAGATGTAGGCGAATTCCTGCGTGTAGAACAGCAGCAGGTCGCTCGCCATGCGGCCGAGATCCTGCATCAACAACGTGATCTCGAACAGCAGCACGCTCTCTGCTTTGCCGCGCGACAGCTGCGCCGCAGTGACGGGTGATTGTGTGCTCGCGAATCCGAGCGCTTTGGTCGTCATGTCGCGGTCGAGTGGCAGTCCCGGCGTGCCGTAGCCGGCGGCGCTGCCAAGCGGGTTCTTGTTAATGCGATCGTGTGCGGCCTTGAGCCCCTTCGCGGCATCTTCGAATCCTTCGCTGAAGCCGCCGCACCAGAGCGCTACCGTCGACGGCATTGCGTGTTGCATATGCGTGTATCCCGGGATCTCGACGTCCCCCTGGCGCTCGGCGAGTGCCGCGACCGAAGACTGCAGGGCTTCAACGCGCGCGGCGAGATCGAGTGCCGCGTCGCGAAGATATAAGCGAAGGGCCGTCAGTACCTGGTCATTTCGCGAGCGCCCGAGGTGCAGGCGACCGCCGGCCGGACCGATGTCCTCCGTCAGGCGTGATTCGAGCGCCGTGTGCACATCTTCGTCTTCGAGGCTGATCTGCCAGTCGCCGGCTGCGAAGGACTGCTCCAGCGCCCGCAGGCCGTCCTGGATGGCCGCGCAATCGTCCTCGCCGATCAGCCCGCACTTGGCGAGCATCTCGGCATGCGCAATCGATCCACGCACGTCGTAGGTGACGAGCCGGGCATCGAGCGCATGATCTTCTCCGGCCGTGTAGCGCAACACCCGTTGATCGAGTGGCAGACCTTTTTCCCAGAGTCGACTCATGATGCTTCGCCCTGTTCCTCGGCCGTCAGCGCGCCGATGTCGTCGACGACGAGCGTGCCCGTGCCCTCGTTCGTGAACACCTCGAGCAGAATACTGTCAGGATACTTGTAGGAGATGACGTGCACGCGCTGCACGCCGTTGGCAATGGCGGCATCGATTGCGGCGGCTTTGGGCAGCATGCCGTCGGCGAGGCTGCCCGATTCGCGAAGCGCTTTGAGATGCTTGCGATCGATGTAGCTGATCAGCGAGCCAGGATCTTCGACATTCTCCAGGATCCCCGGCGCCCCGGTCGCGAGAATCAGCTTCTCGGCATCGAGTTCGGCCGCGATCGCGGCGGCGACGGTGTCGGCATTGATGTTCAGCAGTGTGCCTGACTCATCGCAGGACAGCGGGCTGACGACCGGCATCAGACCGTTGTCGAGTTGTTTCTTGAGGATGTCCGCGTCCACCGAGTCGATATCGCCGACGAAGCCGTAGTCCACGGCGTCCTCGCCTTTGCGTTCGACGGGCGGCCGCTTGTGCGCGCGAATGAGCCCGGCGTCCACGCCGCTGATGCCGACTGCCGGAATCTGCAGGTCGCGGCAGGCCGCAAGGATGCGCGTATTGATCTGCCCGTTCAGAACCATCGCGGCCACGTTGAGGGAGTCGCTGTCGGTGACGCGGCGCCCATCGACAAACGTCGTGTCGAGACCCAGTGCCGACGCGAGCTCCGTGGACTGTGGCCCGCCGCCGTGTATCAGCACGACCCGGATACCGACCTGGTGCAGGATGCCGACCTGCTCGACCAGCGCATTGGTCCTGGCGGGATCGGCAAACACTTCGCCTCCTGCCTTGATGACGAACACCTTGCCTTTGAAGAGGCGGATGTAGGGCGCTGCGTGCTTGAGCGCCGATACGACGATGGCGCGGTCCCGTTTCGAGGTCATGAGCCGCCTCCGAGCATCTGGTGGAGCACGGCCATCTGCGCCAGCATGCGATTGCGTGCTTCGGGAATCACGACGCTGCGCGGGCCGTCGAGAATCTCATCGGCAACGACAACGCCGCGGCGCACGGGCAGGCAGTGCATGAAGCGACAGTCTTCACGCGCGTCGCCGAACCAGGATTCGTCGACGCACCAGCCGAGATGTCCCTCGCGCAGCTTCTGGTCCGCGAGCCTGTCGCCGTAGTGTCGTGTCGACGACCAGGACTTGGCGTAGATGATGTTGGCGCCCTGCATTGCACCTGCACGGTCGTCGGTTTCCCGGATGGAGCCGCCCGACGCTTCCGCCGCGGTCGCCGCTTTTTGCATGACCGGGTCCGGTAGCTCGAAGCCTTCGGGTCGCAGCACGGTCACGTCCATGCCGCGCATTGCCGCCATGTGCAAGGTTGCCGAGGGCACCGCCAGTGGCAGCGCTTTCGGATGGTAGGCCCAGCTCAGTACAAATTTGCCGCCGTTGGCCGGGACCTCGAGGTCATCCATCGTCTTCCAGTCGGCGAGGCTCTGGCAGGGGTGATTCATCGCCGATTCCATGTTGATGAAGGGCGTGTCGATGAGATCGGTCAGGGCGGAAAACTCGGTTTCGGCCAGGTCCGATTCAATGTTTTTTCGTTCCGCGAATGCCCTGATGCCGATCGCGTCGCCGTAAGAGGCTATGACGGGCACCGCCTCGCGAATGTGCTCCGCCGCGGTTCCATCCATGACGATACCGGGCCGTGTCTCGAGGCCATGAATCGACATATCCGGGGATATGACGAACGAGCCGCCACCCAGGCGTGTCATTGCCGCCTGGAAGGAGGCGAGCGTGCGCAGGGACGGGCTCAGGAACAGGAGAGACAACACCTTGCCTTTGAGCGCTTCGGGTTCGGGATTCGTGTCGAGTCTGGCCGCGAGTTCCACGAGGGCCTTTATCTCTTCAGTGGAAAAATCGGCGAGGTCATTGAACGCTTTCATTAGCGGATTCCTTGTCCTGGTTTCTTTAATCAGTCAGCGGCGCCAGCACTTCGAGCGCGTGTGCCAGGTGTTCGACGTGTTTTGCTTCGAGCACGAGCGGGGCGAGGATGCGCAGCACAGTGGGGTCGCTGCTCGTCCCGGTCAGAATGTCGTGTTCGAGCAGGGCGTTGCGGACTTCGACGGCGGGACGGTCGCAGACCAGTCCGAGCAGCAGGCCCATGCCCTGGATTCTCTGTATGGGTCCGACAATGCACTGTTCCCGGATTTGCGCTTCACGTTCACGCACGTTCGCGAGCAGGCCCTCGTTCTCTATGGCCTCGATGGTTGCGGTGATGGCCGCCGCCGCGATCGGCCCGCCACCGAACGTCGAGCCGAGATCGCCGGGTCCGAACCGCGCCGCAATTTCGTGGCTGCAGATCACGGCACCGCAGGGAATGCCGCCACCGAGCGCTTTCGCACTCGTGATGATATCCGGCTCGAGGTCATGGGTCTGAACGGCGAAGAACTGTCCGCAACGGCCGATTCCCGATTGCACTTCGTCGGCGATCAGCACAACATCGTGTGTCTGCGTTGCCTGGCGCAGCGCCTGCAGAAAGTCGGTCGAAAGATCGTAAGCGCCAGCGACCCCCTGGACGGGCTCGAAGATAACCGCGGCAACATTGCCGTCGATCATCGATTCGGCCATCGCTACATCGTCGCGCGGAATAAAGTCGACCTCGAACGGCTTGTTCGGAAATCCGTACCAGCCGTCGGAGTTCCAGGTAACTGCTGCTGCCGCCGCCGTGCGGCCGTGAAAGCTGTGGGTGACCGCGAGTACCTTGCTGCGCCCCGTCGCCATGCAGGCCATGCGCAGGGCGTTCTCGTTTGCCTCCGCACCGGAGTTGACGAAAAACACGCGGTCCATGCCGCTTGGCGCCTGGCGAGTCAATTTTTCTGCGGCCAGCGCACGGACATCGAGCGCAACGGCATTGCTCTGGAACAGGAGTTTCCTGCTTTGTTCCTGTATCGCTTTTACGAGATGCGGATGCCCGTAGCCGAGCGCAGCAACGGCATGCCCGCCATAGAGATCGAGAATTCGGCGCCCGTCACTGGTGAATATATCACAGCCGCTTGCACGCTCCGGAACGAACGGCAGTTGCCCGTACACGGGAATCGTCACATTGGCTTCGCGTACCCGCGGGTCGGTCAGCACGGATTCTTCGCTACCGGTCGGCATCAGGTCCACCCGGGCGCGGCTGCTGTGAGCCCGGCGGTTTCAGGGAGGCCCCAGAGGCGATTCATCCACTGCACCGCGCCGCCGGCAGCTCCCTTCATCAGATTGTCAATGGCACTCATTACGACCACGCCATCGCCGTCGCTCGCAACGCTGATGTGGCACATGTTGCTGGCTACCACGTTCTTGAGGCGCGGCGTACCGCCCACGACTTCGACAAACGGTGCATGCTCATAAGCCTTTTCGAATATCTCGCGAAGCTCGGGTTCGGCGATCGATGCCCTGGCCTGCAGGGTGACGTGTATGCCGCGGGCAAACGGTCCGGAATGCGGCACGAAGTGAACCCGGGTCGGGCGACCGCTGGCAGCCTCGGTAAGCGCCTCGATCTCGGGCGCGTGTCGGTGCGCGAGCGGCTTGTAAGCATACAGGTTGCTGTTGCGCACGGGATGATGTGTGCCGGCCTGCGGGCTTTTCCCCGACCCTGTGCTGCCCGTTATGCCACTGACGAACACCTCGGCATCCGAGACGCCCGCGCGAATCAGCGGTACCGCAGCGAGCAGCGTCGCGGTCGCGAAACAGCCCGGGTGGCCGACGTGTGCCGTAGTCACTTCGTCGGTGTGCTCCGGCACGGCGCAGGAGAAATCAGCCAACAACTGCGGTGCACCATGGGTCGTGCCGTACACGTCCTCGTAGCGGTCCTGGCTGGCGTAGCGAAAGTCGGCGGAGGAGTCGACGACATGCGCCGTGATCTTCCTGTCCGCGAGCGACTCCAGCGCACGGGCGATGACGCCCGCCGACGCGCCGTGGGGCGCTGCAGAGAATAGCGCCAGTTTGCCGCCGGCTTCGAGCTTGTCGAGCCACTCCCCGGGCGCCGTAAACGCGTGGTCCGCCAGGGCCTGGGACAGGTGCGGGAATTCCGTTGCGATCGGTTTTCCGGAGGCACTTCCCGAGACGGCCGCCGCCAGTTCAAAGTCGGGATGCGCTGCGATCAGGCGCAACAGTTCGCCACCGACGTAACCGCTTGCGCCGAGCACGACGGCAGGGATCGAGTCGCTCATGATTTCCGCTCCTTTAGCAGTGCCGCAATCCTGTCACCCAGTGCCACGCCATTGGAAAGCGCGTTGATCGCCGGCAACGACAGGCGTTCGTCGATCTGCTGTATGCCCACCTCGTTGTCGGTTGCCGGGCCCGTGACGACGGCCGGCTCGATGTCGAAGTCATTGCGCAGGATCCTGGCGCCGCCCCACGCTGAAACCGGGTCGTTGGCGCAGAGTACGACGGCGGTCAATGCCTCGCGAATCGACTTGTCGGACAAGATGGCTTCGACGCCATAAGCGCCGAGCAGGCCGTCCCCGAGTTCCAGTACGATCACGTCAGGCCTGCTCACCGCGAGCCCCGTAAGCAGGGACCGCGTAAGAGCCGGTCCGTTGGTTTCGGTTGTTGCCACGATCCCGAAGTCCGAGAAGATCATTGTCTCGCCCGCACCTGCATCTTCCATCGCCAGTACGTCGCGCCGCAGCGATACGCCCGTGGCCTTGCAGGCCGAGACATTGAAACCGAGGTGGCGCAGGCGGCCCACTATGGCGCAGGCCGCGGCCGTCTTGCCGGAGTCCATGCAGGTTCCTGCCATGGCGACGACGGGAACATTGTTCATGTCGAGTGTGAGCTCTTCGTCGAGTGCTTCGACCCCGGCGCGTGCCGGCACGCCAATGCGCTCGCCGAGATACGGGAAGCTCAGCACGGTACCCAGCACTTTGCAATCGAACGGCGGCCCGACGTCGGGATTTGCGGAGTCGCATACACCAAGCACACCGCCGATGTTGAGTAGCTGGATCGTATCGCCCTGCTGCAGTTTGCTCGGCAGGTGCCCCGAATAGCCGCGCAGCGCCTTGCGATGGCCGAGCGCGCCGACGACGACGTCGCCCTGGTTCACCGTGGCCATGCGCCCCGATGTCAGCTCCAGCTGGTTGTAACGCGACTTGTTGTTGAGCACGCGCACGGCGACAAGCACGCCTTCCTCGCAGGGAATGTCGGCAGACACTCGTAATTCCGATGCAAGATCGTTGTGTTGTGCGACTGACGCGATCTTGTCGACGACGATGCTCTTCACGACAGGTCTCCTGCGGCGCGAGTCTGCAATGAGCCTGTCAGGGAAAGAATGCGCGCGTAGCCGACCGCATCGCTTGCCGTCCATTCGCCCGCGGATTCGCCGTAGACGCCTTTCGTCGCCGCGAGCAGCGAATGCGGCGAGCTCACGCCCTCAACGAATAACTGGCCCGGTCTCAACGCGATCTTCACGGATCCGGTAACCCGCCTTTGGGACGAGGCGAGCAGTGCTTCGATGTCGTCGCAGACGAGGTCGAGTTGTTTGCCTTCATGCACGAGGTCACCGTAAACGGCTGACACGCTGTCCTTGATACGAGCCTGCTGCGCGCTCAACACCAGCTTCTCGAGTTCCCGGTGCGCCGTGATCAGCGTGATGGCGGCAGGGGCCTCGAAGGCCACACGCCCCTTGGTGCCGAGCACCGTGTCGCCCAGGTGTATGCCGCGGCCAATGCCGTAGCTGCCGGCGAGCATTTCGAGCTTCTCTATGAGGTCGACGGGCGACAGCGATTCGCCGTCGAGCGCAACCGGAATACCGGAATCGAAGTCGATCGTGTGCTGCGATAGCGCCTTTGGCTCTGCAAAGGCGTTGGCCGAAAGCACCCAGGCCGACTCCGGTATCGTGTTCTCCGAGGTCAGCGTTTCCTGGCCACCGATCGTGATTCCCCACAGGCCGCGGTTGATCGAATAGGCGGATCCCTGCGACGGCAGTGGCAGGCCATGTTGTTCGAGATAAGCGAGTTGTTCTTCGCGCACCCAGCTGTTGTCGCGCACAGGCGCCAGCGAAACGAGATCGGGATTCAGGGTTCGCAAGGCGACTTCGAAGCGTACCTGGTCGTTGCCCGCCGCCGTGCAGCCGTGAGCCACTGTCGTGGCATTGCGTGCGGCCGCGAGTTTGGCGAGCCGCTCAGCCTGCAGTCCGCGTTCGGCGCCAACGCACAGGGGATACGCCTGGCCGCGCAGCACGTTGCCCGCGATCAGGTAACGGATCACCGTGTCGAAGAACTCCTGTTTCGCGTCGATGAGCACGTGCTCGATCGCACCGAGAGCCAGGGCGCGTTCTTCGAGGGCGACGGCTGCATCGGCGTCGATGCCGCCCGTGTCGACACAGGCCGTGATGACGTCACGGCCATAGTTTTCCTTGAGCCACGGCACGCAGAACGAGGTGTCGAGACCGCCGGAAAAGGCGAGGATAATGGGGGATTGGTCAGTGCTCACTGGTTTCTCCTCAGGCGCGAGCCGAGCGCTCGATCCTGGCAATAAGGTTCTTTTGCGCGAGTGACGATTCTGTCGCGACAAACACGGTGTCATCGCCGCCGATGTTGCCGATCATCTCAGGCCAGGCGCAGCGGTCGAGCGCGAGTGCAACGCGCTGCGCCGCTCCGATCGCCGTGCGGATAACGAGCAGGTTCGGCCCTGCGGGGCTGATCTTGCGCAGCAGCGGCGCAATGCCGGCCATCTGCTGACGGTCGCTGCTCTCGGCGTCGGGCAGCTCGTAGCCCTCGGCCGTCTTGATCGCGCCGAGCTCCCTGAGGTCGCGGCTCACGCTCGACTGTGTTGCCGTGACCCCCTCGGCATTCAGGGCATCGACGAGGGCGTGCTGCGTCCTCGCCGGCCCTTTTGTCAGCAGTCTGTGCAGCGTCGTGCGGCGCTGCAGCTGGTCTTCGCTCGAATTCGGCATACCAGGTCCATTAAGCATAATTATGCGCATACTTATATCCTCATGCGCATAATAGGTCAAGCCCGGGTTTCACGATTTCGCGATGAATTGCGTTACACTGCGCCGCTTTCGTGACCCCGGAGCCCAGCCATGCAGCTACCTGAAACCGTCGAGATCGAGAGCGGTGCCAACCCCGTCGGCAGCGTGATCTGGCTGCACGGCCTCGGCGCAGACGGTCATGATTTCGAGCCGATCGTCCCCGAACTGCGGCTGCCGGCCGAGCTGCCGCTCCGCTTCGTTTTTCCTCACGCGCCCGTGCGCCCCGTGACGATCAACGGCGGCGTCGCCATGCGGGCGTGGTATGACATCGTTAGCCTGGACGCGACCGGCCGTGCCGACGCAGAGGGCGTGCGCGAAAGTACGGCTCTGCTCGAGACGCTCGTCGAGCGCGAACGGGAACGCGGCGTGGATGCCGCTCGCATCGTCGTCGCCGGTTTTTCGCAAGGTGGCGCAATTGCGATCAACGCCGCGTTGCGCGCGGAGGAGAGGCTGGCGGGCCTGATGGCACTGTCGACTTACATCGCGTTGCCGGGCGAACTGGTCGACAGCAAGGCCAGCCGGGAGATGCCGGTCTTCATGGCGCATGGCAGCTTTGATCCGATGCTTCCTGTCGGCTGGGGTCGCACGTCGGCGGACAAGCTCATGGAAGCGGGTTTCAATGTCGAATGGCACGACTACCCGATGGCCCATGCCGTGTGTCCGCAGGAGATTGAGGACATTCGCACCTGGTTGCTGCAGGTGTATGCAGAGACCTCAGGCGCCTGACGAAAACGAGAAACGAGACTCTCCAGAAGCATCGCCGTCTGCCCCGAAGCGCCGCTCCAGCAATCGCCAGCGTAACTTGTCGTCCATCGTGACGACCGTCGAGCAACGCGTACCGTACTCGGGTAATGCGATGAACGGTGCGGTTATGGCTTTCGCCGCCGCTTCGCCAAGGCGCGTCGACTCCGCCTCGTCAGCGTGTCCCGGATTGCGATCGGCAAGCAGTTCCAGCAGCGTTCTCTCGAACACGGCATTGCGCTCGAGCAAACTCTCGAGACCCTGTTTGCTGCGTTCGACCTTGTCCCAGGGGGCGTCAAGCACGGAGTTACTCAGACCGTAAACGCCCGGCTCCAGCTCGCGCAGGCCACCGTCCCTGTTGGAGAGATAGGCGATGTCGACGCCGTCCCCTACGATCAGGTTGAAGCCGGCGTAAGCGGATGCGTCGATGCTCTCGAGGTAGTCGCGAGGCGCCAGCTTGCTCTCGAGAAATCCGCTGACCAGGTGGCCCCGAGAAGGCAGACCGGCCTGCGGGCGTTCGGCATCACGATGGTTGGTTACCGTCGCGAAGCGCCCGTCACGATGCAGCGCCAGCCAGCTTCCGCCAGCCTCGAGGTCACGACCGCCTACAATGTCGGGCTGGTCGTCCCACCAGTCGGCTGCTGCTGTAGGACGTGCGTGAAATTCATCACGGTTGCCGGCAAGAATCAGCGGGTATTCGGCGCTTCGGCCAATTGCCATGATAAGCAGGCACATGATCAGTCGCCCAGCATTACCCAGTGATCGACGAGCCTGCGCGCAATCGATATCCGAAACGGCAGCTTCGGGAAATCCGACTTGAGTTCTTCCCGGCTGAACCAGCGAGCATCCTCCAGTTCGCCGTCATTGAGCCTGATTTCGGTCGTGGCCGCATCCGCAATAAAACCGAGCATCAGTGACGACGGAAACGGCCAGGGCTGCGAGCTGTGGTAATGCACGGCGCGTACGCGCACGTTGGCTTCCTCGTAGACCTCGCGACGCACGGCATCTTCGAGGCTCTCTCCGGGTTCGACGAATCCGGCAATCGTGGAGTAACGGCCTTCGGGCCAGCCCGGCTGGCGACCGAGCAAGCAGCGATCGCCGTCCGTCACGAGCACGATCACGGCTGGGTCGGTACGCGGAAATATCTCGCGCCCGCAGTCCTCGTTCAGGCAGCGCCTCGAGTTGCCGCCCGCGGATGGCGCCGACGCCGAACCGCAGACGCCGCAAAAAAGTTGCGAGGCGTGCCACAAAACGAGGGCCCGGGCATGCGCCAAGAGATTGGCCTCGTCGAGCGGCAACTTGGTACCAAGGAAGCGCAGCCCTTCGAACTGCCCGAGCTCCGTGAACGGCTGCTCCTGGTCCGCGTCGATAGCAACGGCGAATGCGGGCTGATTGCGAAACAGGCCGAGGAATATCAGCTTGTCTTCGTCAACGAATGCGTCCGCCTGGGCACGGTCCAGCAATAATGCGTGCGGCGGATCTCCGCCTACCAGGCAGCGCCGGCCCCAGACAGGCACAAAACGCGCACCGTCGCTGGACGATGCTTCGGCCAGCCAGGCCGAATCCTTGCGGCGCTCGCCGCTGCGGTCCACAAAGGCACCGGCAAATACGTTGTGATTTTCCACTTGCCTAGTCTAGCTCGATTTCAAGCGCACCGGGCCGTCGGCGCATGCGCCGGACGACCTGGACACGGGGCGCCGGAGACTAGCTTACTGCTTTGCGAGCAGATCGCGGATCTCAGTCAGCAGCGTTTCTTCGGCCGACGGTTTGGGCGGCTCTGCGGGCTTTGCTTCTTCTTTCTTCTTCATCGAGTTCAGCCCCTTGATCAGCATGAAGATCGCGAACGCAACGATGACGAAATCGAGCACCGTATTGATGAACACGCCGTAGTTGATCGACGCGACACCTTCCCCTTCACCAAGCGCGATAGCGAGGTCGCTGAAGTCGACATTACCCATGACCATGCCGATTGGCGGCATGATGACGTCCTTAACGAGCGACGACACGATCTTACCGAACGCGGCGCCAATGATGATGCCGACGGCCATGTCGACGACGTTTCCCCGCATCGCAAATTCTTTGAATTCTTTTAGCATTTCCGGTCTCCCTTATTGTTTTGGTACTGATGTGCGGCGAACAGTTTACCGGAAACGGGCGATCGTGCGGTCATCAATCAGCCTGCGCCGGTACCCCGAGCTTGTCGGTCGCACACGAAGGACAGGTCTTGTCGTCCAGTGCGTAGGAATCCTGTACGTAGCGCGCATCGCAGGCATTGCAGGAAGCGAGGTAGAGTTCATCGTTGCAGGAAATGCAGTAGAGCAGGTTCCAGGCCCATTCGAAATTCAGCCGCGGATCGTCGAGCAGTAACAGGTAGGTTTCGTACGCGCGACATAGCCGGTGTCCGAACTCGACGTCCGGGCGCGGCCAGCAGGCATGCACGTGACCGGTCTCGTCGATGCGTATGAGCAGGCTGGCCACGAACAGCGCGACCAGCGACGTTGCCTGCATCTGGTTATCCGCATTCTTGACGTAACGCGTCACCTGCCGAGGGGACTTGCCACGGCGGCGCTTGACCGCCGTATTGCCGCCGTTCAGAAAGTAGGTCGAGTAGAGTTTGCGGATGCGGTCGTCCGAAAGCCCCGTGCATTCCTTGATCGTGTGGGTTCGGGCCTCGTGGCCGATCATCCTGAGCGCCAGCTCGAACTGGCTGCGCTCGCCCGAATAACGGTCGTCGGTAAGTCGCATATAATTGCTCTAATTGCTAGAAAAGACCCATATATAGTATTACGATAGCCTATAACATCCATACATGCTCAAACAATCCTAAATATAGAAACTACAATAACGCAGGAAATTAGCGCCTGCAGGGAGCAAATATGGACTACCAGGGACCCACGGCCGAGGACCTCAGGAATATCCGCGCACTCAACGGGGCGTTCCTGCGCGCCACCAACTCCGGCGATGGCCCGCTGGACAATGGCATTGCGAGCCGGCCACTGACGGAGATGCAGATCCGGCGCCTCAGCGAGGCGCCGTTCCTGTTGTTTTCGTTCCGCGAGCAGGATGCCGAATTCTGGAAGCGTGTCATCGCCGATGATCCGCAGGAGGACTTACTCCAGGCTGCGCCGCCGCCAACCGAGCGCATACACGAGCTGCAAGTCGCCGGGCTCGGCTTCCTCTGGCAATTGTCGCGGCGAAATCCCTATGTCGCGAGGCTGGCCTGTGGCGCGCCGGCGAAATGGTGCGAGAGTATCGCCCGCTTGACACTCGTCAGCCTGATCAGGCGAGCCGCCGGTCGCGGCGATCTGACCTTGCCGCGATTCGATGCCGAAGATCATGTCGGTCAACGATTACTGCAAAGCGGCAGCAGTGCCAGGCCGCAGCTGCAATGCATGTCACAGCAATTCGCATTGCAGGCGATGCTGACATGCGGCTCGGCGTTGCAGTACGAAGAACTCCCGGCCGCCGCCTGCCGGTTTCCGGGAACCGCTCAACGCGTCGCTGATCGTGACACGAAGAAGGGCCGTAAGGTGTGATGGCGACCGACGCGCAGGTACAATACGCGGCTTCATGCGCGCGCTTTCCATCAAAAACCTGACCAAGACCTACTCCAATGGCAACCAGGCGCTCAAGGGCATCGACCTCGCGGTCGAGGCCGGCGACTTCTATGCGCTGCTGGGGCCCAATGGCGCCGGGAAGACGACGGCCATCGGTATCATCTGTTCGCTGGTCAACAAGAGCGGTGGCGATGTCGAGGTTTTCGGTCACAGCATCGACACCGATCTCGCGGCCGCCAAGGCCTGCATCGGTGTGGTTCCGCAGGAAGTGAATCTCAATCTCTGGGATACGGTCGGCAACATCGTGACCAACCAGGCCGGCTACTACGGCATCTCGGGCAAGCTGGCGAAACAGCGCGTCGAGAAATACCTGCGGGCGCTGCGTCTCTGGGACCGGCGGGCCGACACGGCGCGCAGCCTGTCGGGGGGAATGAAGCGGCGTCTCATGATTGCGAGGGCGTTGGTACACGAGCCCAGGCTCCTGATTCTCGACGAGCCCACGGCCGGCGTCGATATCGAGATTCGCCGCTCGATGTGGAACTACCTGCGCGAGATCAATGCGGCCGGTACGACAATCATCCTGACCACGCACTACCTCGAGGAGGCCGAAACGCTGTGCCGCCACATCGCGATCATCGATGAAGGCCGGATCATAGAGGATGCGCGGATGAGCGCCGTGCTGAGAAAGCTGCAACGCGAGGTTTTCGTGCTGAGCCTGACGGACGAGCTCAGCGAGGCACCCGAACTCGCAGGATTCGATACGCGGCTGCTGGAGGATTGCGAGCTCGAGGTCGAGAAAGGGCCCGACCGGGATCTCAACGACCTGTTCGCCCAGCTGAACGCGCGCGGCATTAACGTTGTCAGCCTGCGCAACAAGGCGAACCGCCTCGAGGAGTTGTTCATGAATCTTGTCGAAGGCAAACAGGCGGGAGAGGGGACGTGAATATCGCGCTGAACCTGGTGGCTGCCAAGACCATCGTGCGGAAGGAAATGGTGCGCGTGATACGTATCTGGGTGCAGACGATCGTGCCACCCGCCATCACGATGACCCTGTACTTCGTCATCTTCGGTAACCTGATCGGGCGCCGCATCGGCAGCATGGATGGTTTCGACTACATGCAATACATCGCGCCGGGCCTGATCATGATGTCGGTCATCACGAACTCCTACGGCAATGTCGTGTCTTCGTTCTTCGCCGCGAAGAATATGCGGCACGTCGAGGAAATGCTGGTTGCTCCCATGTCGTACGCGACGATCATCATCGGTCACGTT
>Ga0209456_10000280_pt1 | contig 28312 bp, 17 predicted proteins | sample COG_11_FD_184755 | JGI IMG/M metagenome (GOLD analysis project Ga0209456, IMG submission 184755) | Pelagic marine sediment microbial communities from the LTER site Helgoland, North Sea, for post-phytoplankton bloom and carbon turnover... | ecosystem: Environmental > Aquatic > Marine > Neritic...
AGTCAGAATCCCTTGATTTTTTGGTGACCCCAGCGAGGTTCGAACTCGCGTTACCGGCGTGAGAGGCCGATGTCCTAGACCACTAGACGATGGGGCCGAAAGCTACCTTTTTCTACGTTGGCTGCGTTCCCTAACAGCTAACTAGCTCGGGGACTAGGATTCGAACCTAGATAGCCAGTACCAGAAACTGGAGTCCTGCCATTAGACGATCCCCGAATGGTCCCGACACCTTACTTTGGGGGTCGGGCGGCGGCACTATAGCGGTAAGGCCTCGCTCAGCAAGCAAGGGGCGCATCTCGGCATTCTTTAGTTTATTAGTCGTATATTTATAGTCATTTTCTCAACCAAAATGGCATTTATCCTATGAATGTCCGATTGTTGACTTGACCCGCCGGAAAACTGCGGAATAGTCAGAGCTCGCCCTGCGGCTGCGTTTGGATGGCCGGGGCACAGGAGCATCATGACTTCGTGGAAAGAACAGCTTGGTCAACGGATCCCGCAGCAACTCGGTGGCGAGGTGGATCTCTTCGAGGGCCAGATCGAGCTCAAAAAGCAGGGCAAAATCGACGATAAGATCTTTGCCGAAACCCGACTTCGCCGAGGCGTGTACGGGCAGCGGTACGACAACGGCCTTCGCGACGATGGCACGGGTCAAAAGACCCTAGCCTTCCCCTGTGGTGATCTCACAAAGGGCCCGGACACGGTGTGGGACGCGCCGGGCATGATGCGCATCAAGATTCCGTTCGGCAAGCTCACGGCCGAGCAGCTCGACGTGTTGAGCGAGCTCGCCGAGGAAAACTCCGATTCGATCCTTCACGTGACGACGCGGCAGGACATTCAGCTTCACTTCATTCACATCGAAGACGCCCCCGACATGATGCGGCGCCTCGCCTCGGTCGGGATCACGACGCGCGAAGCCTGCGGTAACAGTGTTCGTAACGTCACCGCCTGTGAGTATGCAGGCGTGTGCACGACCCAAGCGTTCGACGTCACCCCGTACGCGAACGCGATCACGCAGTACCTGCTGGGTCATCCCGACGTTCAAGATTTCGGCCGCAAGTTCAAGATCGCTTTCTCGGGCTGCGAAGACAATCCTTGTGGTCTCGTCACCTTCCACGACCTCGGCGCGGTCGCGCACGTCAGAAATGGCAAGCGCGGATTCCGCGTCGTGGTCGGCGGGGGGCTCGGCGCTGTCCCCGTGCAAGCCAAGGTACTCGCCGAGTTCTGCCCTGAAGAAGGGCTCCTTCCCCTTGCCCAGGCGGTCTCGCGCGTGTTCGCCCGCCTCGGCGAAAAGCAGAGTCGCGCCCGCGCACGCATCAAGTTTCTCGTGCAAAAAGTCGGCATCGATGAGTTCAAGAAGCTCGTGGCCGAGGAGCGCGAGACGCTTCGTCCCGACGAGCGCTGGACAGCGTTCCTGGACGACCTGCACGCCACCGACGAGAAGCCAGTGCGCGAAGCCGGCGCGATACCCGGTGATACCCCAGCCGGGTTCAAAGCGTGGGCCAAGCACAACCTCAAGCCCCAAGCACAGGACGGCTACTACTCCGCGATCATCAAGCTGCCGCTCGGTGACTTCACCGCGACGCAAGGCCGCGCTCTCGCCGACTTGGCCCGCGAGTACACGGGCGACTCGATTCGCTGCACGGTCGAGCAGAATCTCACCTTCCGCTGGCTCAGTGGTGCAGACGCAGTGGCTTTCTACGAGCGCCTGGCCGCGCTCGACATGGCCGCCGCTGGCGCAGGCACGATCACCGACATGACCTCGTGCCCCGGCACCGACACCTGCAAGCTCGGCATCTCCGCTTCACGCGGGTTGACCGGTGAGCTTCGCAAGCGCCTCACCCTGGTCGAGAACGACCTTCACCCAGACGTCAAAGCGCTTCGCATGAAGGCCAGCGGGTGCTTCAACTCCTGCGGCCAGCACCACGCCGCCGACATCGGCTTCACGGGCGTGAGCCGGCAGGTGGGCGGCCGCAAGGTGCCGCATTTCAACATCGTCCTCGGTGGTCAGTGGACCGAGAACGCCAAGAGCTACGGCTTGGTGGTTGGCGCCGTTCCGTCGAAGAACATCCCGAAGGCCGTCGAGCTGATCACGGAGTACTACCTCGCCAACCGCGAGGCCAAGGAGAGCTTCCAAGCGTTCATGGCGCGAGTTGGCAAGAGGGAGTTCCGCAAAGTGCTCGCGCCGATTCAGAAGCCACCCCCCTACGAGGAAGACCCGAGCTACTACAGCGACTGGGGCAACCCCCGCGAATACTCGATCGGCGACATCGGCGTCGGCGAGTGTGCTGGGGAGATCGTCCCGTTCGTCGAGTTCGGCCTTCAAGAAGCGGAGCAGCAGCTCCACGATGCGCAGGATGCGCTCGAAGCCGGCAACGCCGAGACCGCGGCGGAGGGCGGCTTCACCGCGATGGTGACGGCCGCCAAGGCGCTGGTCCGCCACCTCGAGGTTCAGGTCAAAGACGACGCAGACGACGTCGTCGCGAACTTCAAGACTCACCTTCACGACACCCAGCTCTTCCACGACCCGTTCGCGAAGGGGAAGTTCGCCACGTACCTGCTGAAGATGCATGGCGACCAGTCGTACGAAAACGCGAACTACGAGATCGCGCACCGCACGCTCGACGAGGCGCAGTTGTTTCTCGAAGCTGCGCACGCGTGCTACCAGCGTCTCACCGAGGCGGCAGCCGCCGCCGCGGCGGAGTAAGGCCATGCAAGCAACGAAGTTCCAGGTGAAGCTCTACACCAAAGCGGGTGACATCGATCTCGAGAAGCTCATCCCGGTCTTCCATGAGTGGATTCGCGCGAAGAAGGTCCCCGACGAGCTCTTGATCGACGTCGCGGACTACGCGCACGTTCCGCAGGGGCCAGGTGTCGTTCTCATCGGTCATCAGTCCGACTACTATCTCGACGTGGCCGACGACCGTCCGGGGCTCCTCTACAGCCGCAAGAGAGGCTTCGAGGGCGACTTCCAAGCGGGCGTGGAAGACGCCTTCCGTCGTGCCCTCAAAGCGTGCCAGCTCCTCGAAAACGAAAGCAGCCTCGGTTTCGAGTTTGCGACCGACGAAGTCCTCTTCCGCGTGCAAGATCGCCTGAACGCGCCGAACGAAGACGCGACCTATGACGCATACAAGCCAGCGCTAGAGCAGGCTGCGAGCGCGTTCTTTGGGGGCGCCCCTGCGCTCGAGCGGCTCGGCAGCGAGCGTGAGCCCTTCGCCGTCCGCATCAGCACGGGCACCAGCGGCTCGGTCGCCGACGCCCTGACCCCGCACTGACGCGCGTGGCGTTCTTTTTGGCGCCTGCTGGTTTCGCGGTACAAACATCGGCCAGGAGCTGATGTGTTGAACCACCCTCGCCTCACCTTGTTGTTGATCTGCGGACTCTGTGCCTCCGCCGCGTGCTCGCGAAGCGAAACCGCGGAGCACGTCGCCGATGGCGAGTCAGCCCCTACGGGCGCCAACGGCGACGACGCGTCGATCAGCACGGTCCGCGCCGGAGCGCGTGCGCTAACCCAGCCACAGCCTTCGGTGGACTACGTCGCAGCCGAGATGGAAGGCGTGATCAAGGCACGGACCAAGAGCCAAGCCCTGATGCACTACGACGGCTACCGAGTGACGCTGACCACGCCGGGCGATCGAGTGACGATGATCACCTTCAATCTCATCGAGGCCAAGCCCACCGTGAAGCAGCTGACCGAGGTATTCGGAGAGCCGCAGGAGGTTCGCAAGGGCATGCTCTACGAGCACGAGTCCGTTGTGACCGGGTCGACGATCGTCATTCTGGCCGAGCCGGTGTCGATGCCGGCCGACGAAGGCAGCCTCGTCCGACGCATCGTCATCGAAGGCGCGCGCACGCGTTAGCGAACGGTCAACGAACGAGCGCACGGATACGCGCGACGACGCGCTCGTCGGCCGGCGGAAGCGGATACTCATCGAGGTCACCCGGCGCGACCCACGCATGATCGGCAACCTGCAGGTGGCGCACCTCCCCCGAGCGAAGCTCGCACCGGTAAAACAGCAAGAGCACATTCTTTTCGGGATACCGATGGTGGGTCACATCGAGGATCCCGACGACGTCGACTTCGATGTCGCACTCCTCTCGGCACTCGCGAACCAATGCCTCTTCGGGAGACTCCCCCTCTTCGAGCTTCCCGCCAGGGAACTCCCACATCCCGGCCAGGTGCTGCCCCTCGGCCCGACGCGTGAGCAGCACGCGGCCCGCTTCGATGATCACGGCAGCAGCAACGACGACGAGGCCGAAGGCCCGTGGCCGATCCGTAGGATCGGTTTTACGGGCCACCTCAGGGCATCTCCCCGATGGCGCGGCGTAGCTGCGCCTTGGCGATACGAAGGCCGATTGCAGACTCGACCACGTCGACCTGCGCACGAATCAGCTCGGACTGTGCTTGCAGCAACGTGGTTGTGTTGACGACCCCGGCTTGGAGTTGCTCACGCGTCACCCGGTAGCCTTCGCGCGCTGCGCCGAGCCCGAGCCTGGCCGATTCGATCGCCGACTGTGCCGCCAACATCCCATGGTATCCCTGAGCGACCTCGACGCGAACCGCAATTTCGAGCAGGTCGACGTCGGCGTATGCCCGCTCGAGATCCCCCTCCAGTTGGCGCGCGCGTCCCGAGGCGGCAACCGTGTCGTTTGGCGCCCATCGGATCACCGCGCCCACCTCCCAAGTCGCTTCGAAACGCTGCTGCTGAGGCACGACCCGTAGGTTCGGGTTCGAGTATTGCACCGACCCACGGGCCAAGACGTCCGGTGCGCCGCCGCCCTTGGCGGACTTCAGTTGGTGCTGCGTCACGGCAACGTACTTGCGAAGCGCCAAGAGATCGGGACGATTCGCGAACGCGCGCTCCTGAAGCGTCTTTTCGGTCTCGGTTGGGATTCCGGTCACCGGCTCGGACAGGTCCTCACCAAGAGATGGCGGCTCCTCGGTGTGCATGAGCGCTTGCAGAGCCCGGGCACTGACCTGCACGCCGAGCTTGGCTTGCTCGACCGCCACTTTGGCGGCTTCCTCCTGTGCCTGGACCCGCATCAAGTCGACGCGGGCGGCGGAGCCAGCCCCGACCAGCGCTTCGGTCTCCTCGCGCTGCGAGACGGCGGCTTCCAAAGCAAAGTTGGCGACCCCAAGCGCTGCCTCTGCACGCGCATATTCGTAGTAGGCCTGGCGCCCGTCGAACGCCACGTTGTTGAGCTCGGCTTCGATCTGATACTGCGCAGCCACTTTGCTCTTCTTGGCAGCTCGATAGGCAGGCATGGCCTCGGCAAGCGATCTCGTGAACGAGTACATGAGTGTCGCGTCGGTGGCGTATTGCTGAGTCAGCGATGGGAACTGGAAGTTGGTGAGGCCGGTCCAGAGCTGTTGCGCCACTGGATCCTGCAGCATGCCAATCGCGGCGTCGATCGCATCGGGGTCAGTGCCCGTGGTGATCCCCGCCGTCTCGACGGGACTCAACTTCGAGTAGCGCGCGATCAGCTCGAGGCGTGGAATCAGACCCGACATCGCTCGCAGCGCGCCACCCTTTGCGTCCTTCAAGAGCGCCTTCGTGCGCCTCATGTCCGGTGACGTCACCACCACCTGATGCACCGCTTGATCGGAGGTCAGGCCGTCGGGCACGTAGAGCGACCTGAGCGCCTTGGCGGCGGCGTCGTCCTCTCCCTGCGCATGGACTTGGGTCATGCCCACGCCGAGAATAATGCCCGCGAATCCGATGGCGACCATGTATCTATGAATACTCATGAGTGCTCCTTGCTGAAGGCATGATACCTGAGCGGCCAGTTGGCCAGCTTGCCGCGTCCGCAGCCCCGATTTATAGCCGTCGCCTATGGCTCAAGGACTCAAGGTTGCAGTCGTCGGTGCCACCGGAATGGTGGGCGCGGAAATGCTGCGCGTGCTCGAGGAGCGCGCCTTTCCAGTAGCCGAGCTGGTGCCCGTGGCCTCGGCTCGAAGCGCTGGCAAGACCGTGACGTTCAACGGAGCCGAGCACACCGTCGTCGAAATCGCCCCCGAAGTCTTCGAGGGGGTCGACCTCGCCCTCTTCTCGGCAGGGGGCGGCACCTCGCGCGAGTGGTCCCCCATCGCAGCGAGCAAGGGAGCTCTGGTCGTGGACAACTCGTCCGCGTTCCGGGCGGACCCGGAGTGCCCGCTCATCGTGCCGGAGGTGAACTCCGACGCCGCGGCCAACCGGCCCAAGGGCATCATCGCCAATCCCAACTGTTCGACCATCCAGCTTGTCGTCGCGCTCAAGCCGCTTCACGATGAGGCCCGCCTCAAGCGCGTCGTCGTTGCGACCTACCAAGCGATCAGCGGTGCCGGCGCCACGGCGGTGGCTGCCTTCGAGGCGCAAGAGGAGGCAACCTCTCGGGGTGACGCGGTCGACAAAGATAAGCTTTCCGGCCAGTTGAGCCGCAATCTTCTCATGCATTGGAAGCCTGATCCCGAGACTGGTTATCAGGAAGAAGAGCTAAAAATGGTCTCCGAGACTCGCAAAATTTTCGGTGACCCCACCATCGCTGTCTCACCTACCGCGGTCCGTGTGCCGGTGGTCACGGGCCATAGCGAGGCGGTTACGGTCGAAACCCATCGGCCCCTGACAGCGGCACGGGCGCGAGAGCTCCTCAACCAAGCCGAGGGCGTGGAGGTGGTCGACGACTTGAGCCGCGGAATCTACCCACAGCCCGTCGATGCGGCGGGCCGGGACCCCGTGTACGTCGGCCGTATCCGCGAGGACGTCGGCAATCCCGGCGGCATCCAGATGTGGGTCGTCTCGGACAACCTCCGAAAAGGCGCCGCCCTCAACGCGGTCCAAATCGCCGAAGAAGTTCTATTAAAGTGACGAAATGTCAGGCCTTGGCGTAGAAGAAGGGCGGATCATGCCAGTTTGTCCGCCGCCCTCGCGAAAACACACGGCTTTTGGGCGCCCGACGTTGGCCCGAGGATTGCACGCAGGTTGGGGTATGCGCAGTCAGTTCTTATTCTTTTCGGCCCTCCTCGGAGCGGTTGCTCTGCTCGTGCCCGCTGCTCTCGCTCAGGAGACACAGCTCGACGCGATCACGCAGATAAACGGGGAAGACCCTACTTCCAGCGCGGCGACCGTGTATTTCAATGCGGAGAACTGCGCCGACGCGGCGAACACGCTCTACGACGTCACCCTGGACAATGGCGATGGCGTCACACAGGCATACATGTGGGCCGGCGTTCAGAACGGCAATTGCAACGAGAACGGCAGCCGTACCGACGTGCAGCTGTTGTGCCGGCCGATGGCCGACAGTAACCCTCGAACCGTCGGCGACAACGCCACGATCAACGACCTGACGCTCCAAGAGCTCGTCAATACGCAGATCGTCGACTGCAACAACACAGCGCTCGAAGGCCAGCCTTACGAAATCTACTCGTTCCGCAACGAAGATCCGGGCGCGAACGAAGTGCTGGCGGAAGGCTATGGGATCGCCGCGTTCACGGTCGACGTCACTCCGCCGGCTCAACTCGCCCTCACGAGCGATGCCGAGCAGACGGGCTCGACCTTCACGATCTCCTGGAGCACGCCGATCGATTCCAACTCCATCGCCCAATACAAGCTCTACCAAGGCGACAGCGCCGATTCGAGCACGGCGACAGACACGGGCGTCACCGCTGGTCAGAACGCAAAGAGCATTAGTGCCTCCGCTTCAGCGCTGGCGCTCGAGGCCGGGGCGTCCACCTATCTGTTCGTCTCCGCCGTCGACATGGCCGCCGTGACAATCGGAAACGGCAACGAGGGCGAGCTCTCTGAGCCCACCTCGGTCACAGCCGCGGAAACCGTGGGGTTCTGCGATGACCCGAACGTGGATTGCTCCGGTTGCTCGGTGTCGCCAATGATGTTGGCCAACGGCCAGCCTAGCTCGGGCGCTTGGTTGCTCGGGTTCGTCTTCGCAATTGTTTGCGGGCGGAGGCTTCGTCGGTGAACCGCATTGCTTCGGTGCTAGTGCTGGCGGTGGTCGTGGGCCTGGCGCCGAGCTACGTGACCGCCCAATCGGTCGGCACTAGCGAGAAAGAAGGTTGGACGCCCGAAGGCTACTTGCTCTCTTTTGGCGTCGGAGCCTACCGTCCCGATCCGGGAAGCCAGGCGTTCGACCAGGTGTACCCATCTGGCAACGGGCCTATATTGCTGGGCGAGTTCGATTTCTTCCTGTACCGGATTCCGTTCCTGGGACCGATCGGGATCGGCGTAGCCGGCGGGTGGGCCAACTACAAGGGCACCGGCTGTCTCGCAGGTGGGACGCCGGGGGTTTGCACGCCAACGAGTGACAGCGCCAAGTTCACGTTGTTCCCGATCAACGCTCTGGCCGTGCTACGCATCGACGCGCTCGCCCGCAAGACCCCCGTCCCCTTCGTCTTCACTGGCAAGGTCGGATACAACACGGTCTTCTTCAAAGAGACTGTGGGGGCTAGTAAAAGCAACGGTCGCAGTCATGGTTTCGGTTGGGCAGCCCAGATCGCCCTAGAGCTCAACTTCATCAATGAGCGGCGCGCCAACGCCCTCGACGAGGATTGGGGCATCAATAGCTCGTTCTTCTTCTTCGAGTTGGGAGGCTCCGACACAAACAGCCGCGCACCGGTCGGCGATAAGTTTTACTTCACCGGCGGCGTCGGCCTGACGTTCTAGGGTCTGCGGGGCGGCTCGCCTGGTGTGGGCCGATCGAACGCGTCCCCTGGGCCATCGAAGCGCGAGAGCTCTATCTCGACGAGCGTGAGCCCGTGGGCCGGAGCGGTCTGTCCCGCGCTGGATCGGTCGGAGTCCTCGCGGAGCATTCCGGGGACATCGTCGGGCACGAAGCGGCCGCGTCCGACTTCCACCAAGGTGCCGGCCATGATCCGGACCATGTTCTTCATGAAAGAGTTGCCAACGATCTCGATCGCCACCAGGTCGCCGCGCCCGCTCCACTCTGGAAGCACGTTTACCGCGAACATCTCGCGCACGACGACCTCGCGTTGGTCCCCCGACTGGCGAAACGCCCGAAAGTCATGCGTGCCGAGGAAATAACCAGCGGCGGCTCGCATGCCCTCGATGTCGAGGTAGTCCTCGACGTGGTCGCTCCGGTTCTCGACGTCGCGGCGCGCCCCCTTCGGCCCGAGCTGCCAAGCCTGCTTCCGGATCAACGGGTCTCGCTGCTGGCCGCAGCGGACGAGGTACCGGTAGCGCTTGTGCGCCGCGTGGAACCGTGGGTTGTAGCGGCGGTAGCACGCCTGTGCGTCGTGGATGACGATGTCTTTGGGCAACCGCGCGTTGAGCCCGCTCACCCAACCTTCCCGGGGGATCTCGATCTCGGCGGCAAAGCTCGCTAGCTGCCCAAGGGCATGAACGCCGGCGTCTGTCCGGCTGCACCCCCGTACCTGGCCGTGCTCGATCCCCATCTCATCGATCGCCTCCTCGACCATCCCCTGAACGGTCCGAAGCCCAGGCTGAGCCTGCCACCCATGAAACCCCGACCCATCGTACCCGAGGCACAAACACACACCGTGCATGAATCGAGGCATCTCACCCATAACAAATCGCGCCGCACGCTAGCGCGGATGGACCGTGTTGCCTATCGTAGGCCGGATGCGGTGGATCTTAGTGCTCCTTGTCCTGCTCACGGCTGCCCCGGCAGCCGCGGACGTGGACACCGACACGGGCACTGGCACTGACACTGACACTGACACTGACAGGGCTTCGCCTAAGATTGGGGTGGTGGTTGCCGGTGATCCCGATGAGACTCTCCGCCAGACCGCCGCCTTCATCGAAACCGAAGCTACTTCCTCCGGGCTTCGTGCGCCCACAGACCCCGCCCTCCGGGCTGCCCTCCGCGGCGAGCCGGCCACCGAAGAAGATGGGCTCGAAGGGCTGCGGTCGATTCGTCGTGGGCTCGGGCTCGAGCCCCGCAAAGATCTCGCGTCGTACAAGCGCATCGGGATCATCGCGGGAGCGGATGCCTTGGTCGTCGTGCGCCGTGAGGGCGCCATCCTCATCGAAGTCTTCGACGTGAGTGCCGCACAGTTCTACGAGGGAGCACTGACCTTCGACGAGAGCACCGCGCCACAGCGGCTCGAGTTCATCGAGAGTCGCGCCGAGCAAGCACAGCTTCGGTGGTCTCAGCCGCCGCCGCCGCCGACCGCTGAGCCACAGAAGGTCAATGATCCCGGCCAGCCAGCCGATGAATCCCGAGCAAAACGCCGCTGGAAGAAGGCCTGGCCCTACGTGATCGCCGGGGCGCTCATCGCCGCAGGTGTAACCTACCTCATCATTGATCGACGTGATACTAACGAGGCAGAGCCGCCGCTGCTAAGATTTAGACCCGGTGAAGAGTAGACCCCACCAAGCTTTTCTTACGGCAATTCTTTGTGCGATCGCGCTCACCGTGGCTGCGACCGGTGCAGTCGCTCAAGAAGCGCCCGAGCCTTCGTTGCCGTCCCCGCCCGACGGCTATCAAACCGAGCGGATTGGCTCGGTCTCGTGGACGTATCCCACCTCGGAGCGCGGCCGGGTCGAAGATCTCATTGCGACCTTGGATGAGCATTGGTCGAAGGTCGTCGACGACTTCGGAGTGGTGGTCGATGGTGAGTTGGTGATTCGCGTCGCCCGAAACCCGCGGGAGATGCGGGCGTTGGCCCCGGTCGGCTACCCACCTCCGGACTACGCAACGGGCGTCGCCTATTCGCGTTGGGGCGTGATCCTTCTCACGATGTCGGCGCCGCAGACCTGGGAGCCGCCAGATCTCCAGGTGGTGCTGGTCCACGAGCTCTCTCACGTTGCGCTCTACCGCGCGGTGCGTGGCAACGCCGTACCTCGTTGGTTCAACGAGGGCGTGGCTATCCATCAGTCCGAGGTTCGCTTGCTTCCCCGTATGGAGTCGCTCCTGCGGGCAGCCGCTCAGCGGTCGATGCACCGCCTCTCTGACCTCGACAGGCATTTCCCGAGCCGCCCGCACGAGGTGAACGTCGCCTACGCCCAGAGCGCGGACGTGGTCGGGTTCCTCCGCCGCAGCAACAACGACGAGCGGCGTTTCCACCGTTTGATCCAGTCGCTGCGCGATGGGGAGACATTCGATACCGCCCTTGCGACCGGCTACGGCTGGACCCGCATGGGTCTCGAGCGGGAATGGCGGGACAGCCTTCGGACCAGATACCGAATCCTCCCCGCCCTCTTCGCCGGGTCCACGGTTTGGGTGGCCGCCGCGATTCTCGTGATTTTCGCGTACCGTCGGCGACGCCGCTACCACCACATGAAGCTCGAGCAGATGGCCCATCGCGAGGAGCTCGAGGCGCTGGCCGCCACGAGCCAGCCTCCGTCCGCCCCACCGCCGCAGCCGGACGTGGTCACCGACAAGGGTGTCCCGATCGTCGAGCACGACGGCGAATCGCACACCCTGCACTGACCCCGTAAAACCGACCCCGTAAAACCGACGCTTTGCGTCAGGCCACGGGGCTTCGCCCCAGGCTTCTGCGCGCGGCCTGCGTTTTAGGCGTCTGGTTGGGGGGCTTTGGTCGGGTCGAGCGGGAACTTCGGGGTTGTCCCGTGCTTCTCGAGCTTCTTCTTCCGGTCCTTACCCTGGGCAGCTACTTTCCTGCGCCGCCGCGTCTTTGTCTTACCTGTATCCGACATCGAAACCGTCCTAGCGGCGGGCTTTAGTGCCCGCCGGCCGGGCAGTCAAACCCCCGCCCCAGTCGCCTTCGCCACAGCTCGAAGATAACCCTCGCGAAGCCGTCCGGTCACCGGACCCGGGGCGCCAGAGCCGATCGTTCGCCCATCGGCCGATACCACCGGCATGACCTCGCGGATGCTGCTGGTGATGAAGGCCTCGTCAGCGCCGTAGAGGTCTTCGGGACGCACCTCGGCCTCCTCGACCTCGATTCCTTCGGCGGCCGCCGCGGCGAGGACGGTGGCTCGGGTGATGCCAACGAGGACCCCGGTCTGGGGCTCGGGCGTGCGCACCGTCCCATCCTTCACGATGAAGATATTGCTCGACGCACCCTCGAGGATCTGACCGTGGCGTCCGATCATGAGCGCCTCCTGCGCACCCTTTTGCTTCGCCTCGTGGACAGCCAGTAGATTCGCGAGGTAGTTGGATGCCTTGGCGCCTGCGGCGCGGTCGTCGTCGGTCGGGCGCGAAGCGTGGAGCAACGACACGCCGACGCCCCTCTCATAGTGCTCGGGAGGAGGCACCGAGACGGGAGCCGCAATGATCACGCGAAGGGGCGTGGTAGCAGTCGACGGGTCATAGGTGAGCGGCCCCGTCCCACGCGTGATCACCACGCGCACATACCACTCGCCCGCCCCCGCGGCGGCGAGCGTCGCGTGAACCTCGGACGACAATGTCTCGAGCGAAACCGGCATTGGAATCATCAAGCGGTCGGCCGAGCGCTTCAGCCGCTCCAAGTGTTCTCCCTGGGCGAACGGCACACCGCCGTACGTCCGAAACACTTCGAACACGCTGTCACCGTAAAGGAAGCCGCGGTCGAACACCGACACGCACGCTTCGTCGCCCTCGACGACTTGGCCGTCGATGGAGACCTTTGCTGTCACCATGATTCAACCCTTCAACTGAGCGAGGAGCGCCGAAGCGTCCTCGTGGCTGGCATCTTCCGCAAGGGCCCTCTCGAGCATCGTGATCGCCTTGCGTGTGTCGTCTGTCTTGGCGGCAATGTCTCCGAGATAGTAATAGACGTCGGCTTTCTGGATGCCCGAGTCGGGCTCGAGCTTCTGCAGCAACAACGCCCTGAAGCTCTTCTGTGCGCGGTCGAGGTCACCGTTGGCGTGGGTGAGCTTGCCGAGGTCCCGAAGGATCGCCACGTTGGTGAGGTCGATCTTGAAGGCCGCGTCGTACGCCGCGAGTGCGCCGTCTGCGTCGCCCATTGCCGCCAGTGCTTGGCCAAGACGGTGTTGATGTGTGGCGAGCTCCTTGCTCCGCTGGCGGCCGAAGCTCTCGATGATGCGCCCCAAGATCGGCACCGCGTCCTGCTGACGGCCGGCTGCCATGTACAGGTCGCAGAGCGGGACCAGCGCGCCCCGATCTTCGCTATCGAGCTCGACCGCCCGTTCGAGGTAGCTCGCCGCCATCCCCGGGTCGTCCAGCTGGTCGCGGTAGACGTCCGAAACGGTGCGCAGCAGCGCCACGCGGTCAGCGTCGGAGGCAGCCCCCTGAAGCTCGGCGTCTAGAACCTCCGCTAGCGCGCGGTAGTCACCACCGGCCTCGTAGTACGCCTTGAGCCGCTCACGCGTCGCGCTCTCTTTCGGGAATCGCTCGTAGGCCGCCCGGAGCGCCCTGCCCGCCTGCTCGGTATCGCCGACTTGCTGCTCCCAGAGGTCCGCGACGCGATGCGACAGATCGATCGCCTCCTGACCATCTAGCCGGCCCGCGAGACGTTCGAGCGAATCGGCAACCTTCGTCCAACTCCCGTTGCGCTCATATAGCCGGGCCAGCGCGCGAAGTGAGCGGTCGTCCGCGCCGAGGTCCGAGTTGATGCGCTCGTAGATCTGAATCGCCGCATCGGCGTCGCCGCGCTTGGTGTCGTGCACCTCCGCGACACGCTCGAGCAGACCACGCTGTGCCTCGTCGGACGTGGAGCCGACCTTCGACAAGAGCAGCGCGACGAGATCATCCCACGCGTCCGTGGCTTCGAACAGCCTTTCGAGGTCGGCGCTTGCGACCTCGTTGTCGGGGTCGGCGCTCAGCACCTGACGGAACATGTCAATGGCAGCGGCCTGATCGCGGAAGGAATGCTCATAGAGCTGCGCGAGCCGTACTTGCAACGCGGTGCGCTCTTCGTCGGGAGCAGAGTCCGCGCGGCGCTCGAGGAGCGCACGGAGCGCTTCGAGCCGGTCGTTGTCTTGATAGAGCGCTTCGAGCGCGTTCATGGTGACCGGGTCGTGATCGTCTAGCTCGAGGGCGGTCTCGTAGGCCCGAATCGCAGCCCGCGGGTCGTTGAGGTGATCGCGGTAGACCTGCCCAATGGCCTGGGCGACCGACACACGGTCCGCTCCCGCTACGACCTCCAGGAGTCGCTCCAGCAAACCGACGACCTCGTTCCATCGGGATTGGCCCCGTCGGATATCGCATAGAGCTCGGAGGGCGCCCACATGGCTCCCGTCGATCGAGATCAGCTCCTGGTAGCAATCCGCCGCCAGCTCAGGCTGCGAAAGCTCTTGGTGCGCCAGCTCAGCAGCCTCGTGCAGGAGCGCGATGCGTTGCTCGGGGCTCGGTTCCACGTCTGCCCATGCCCGAAGCCCGCTCACCAAGTCCGCCGTGCGTCCCTGATTCCGAATCAACGCGATGCGCTGCGCGTGGGCCTCGAGTGGCTCGGGGTCGAGCTGGAGTGCTTCGGTGAGCGCTCGCTCGGCACGGTTGTCATCCGACAGCCGGTCGCGATACCAGCCGGCCGATCGAATACGCAACTCATAGAGCTCTCTCCGATCGAGGTCTCCGTGCGCAGCGACGTCGTCGACCAAACCATCGAGGTCAGCCCAACGTCCGGACACGTCGGCGAGGCGTTCGAGGGAATCGATGAGCGCGCGGTCCCGTGGATCGGTGCGCACCGCGTCCCGCATCGCCAGCAGGGCCTCCTCAGGCCTGCCGATATCGTTTTCCCAGATCGACGCGGCCTCTGTGAGAAGCGCAACCCTATCGGCGTCGGTCGGCGCGAGCTCGACCCGCTGACCGTAGAGTCGCACCACCTCTTCGAGGTCGTCGGCGCCGCGGTAGTACTCCTCGAGCAAGTCGAGCGCGCTCCCAGCGACCTGTGGCTTCTCGGCCAAGCTGCGAACCGCTGCGAGTGCGTCATCGCGCCCGGGATCCTGCTCCATCGCCTTCTGGTATGCGCCGAGCGCGCCCTCCAAGTCACCGAGGAAGCTCGCGCGGAGCCGCCCCTGCCTCAAAAGGAGTGTCGGGCGGTCCGCCTCGAAACAATCCAAGCGACGCGAGATGACGTCGTGCAGCCGATCCCATTGCTGGGTCTCTTGAAGAAGCCGGTCCAGCGACTCGAGAATCGATGGGTCGTCTCCCACCAGTGATAGCGCGCGCTCGTGTGCGTCGATCGCTTTGCTGAAGTCCTTGAGCTCCTCCTCGCAGATCCGGGCTACGCGCTGATACAGGGCCGCACCTCGATCGGCGTCCAAACACGCGCCCGCTTCGGCAAACACGACCTCGACGAGGTCCGGCCATCGCTGCAGGCTCGCAGCAAGAGCCTCGGCGCGATCGAGAATCTCGTCGTCGTCGGGTCGCTCCCCGATCGACTGCAACAGCGCATCGAGCGCCCCGTTCGGATCCTTGCGCCCTTGCTCGTGCACGTCCGCCAACGCCACCAGTTGCTCCGCCTTCTGGTGGGGGTCGGTCATCGCGTCGGCACGCAGTCGAAGCAGCATCGCGAGGTCGCTCCAGCGTTCCTGCATGCGCAGATGAGGCTCGAGGACGGCGGCCGCGTCTTCGCGGTAGTCGGCGAGCTTGGTGATGCGGAGCAGCGCCTGCACCGAGGGCTCGTGCCCTGGGTCGATCCGGAGAATCTGACCGTATACGGCGATCGCGCTCAGCTCGTCGTCGAGCTCCCGCTCCATGATGTTGCCGAGCTGATGAGTGAGCTCCACCCGCTCGGCTTCGTGCACGGCCGCGTCGGTCCGGCGCTGCAGCACCTCGACCAGCTCCTGCCACTGGCCTTGCCGCTCGTAGAGCCGGCTTAGCCCTTGCAGCGCGCCGCGATGCTCCGGGTCGGCCTCGACGACGGCGCGCAATGCGTCACAGGCCGCGTCGGGCCGGCCGAGCTGAGCCTCGTAGAGCTCCGCGAGCCGCATGCCCACTTCGACTCGCACCTCGGGCTCGGCCTCGAGCTCCATTCGGCGCTCGAGCACATCGGACAGTCGCTCGGAGTCGTTGACCGAGGCGAACAGGCGGTCGAGAGCAGCATACGCGGCCCCGTCGTCGGGCAACTCGCTCGCGGCCTGCTGGTAGTACGATACCGCTCGCTCGGAATTCGAGAGCTGCTCTTCCCACAGCGCTCCTAGCCGGCTGAGGAGCTGGGCGCGCATTTCGGGATCATGAGAACGATCGAGCTTTTGCTCGTAAACCCTCGCAAGTCCTTCCCAATCACCCACCATGACTTGGAGGCCCTCCAAATCATCGAGGGTTCCTTCCGCCTCGGGGTCGGCCTCGAGAATCCGGCCGTAGGTCTTGATGGCGGCACGCGGATCCCCGAGCTCCCGGTCTTGGGTCTCGGCCACACTCCTGAGGAACGACCCTCGAAGGGACGGCTCATCGGCCGCCGCGGCGGTGTCCTCGCACGTCTCGATGTAGGCCTCCCAGGCGCCGAGCGCGAGAACCAAGCGATCGACCTCCGAGCGCGTGGCCTCATCGGCCGGGTCGGCGACCAAGGCCTTGCCCCAGGCATGGAAGGCCTTTTCGGCATTGCGGCCGCGCTCTTCATGCAAGCGGCCCACTTCCCTCCAGGTCTCGGCCCGGTCGAAGGCATCGGCGGCTTGCCGGGCCTTGGCATCGAGAACATCGACCAGCGCCTGCCAGTCGCCGCTCTCCCGGTGGATCGGTTCAAGAATCTGAACCGCGCGTGGGCCATGGCTTTCATCTTCGACCAGGTTCGAGACAGCCTGGAGCGCTGCCGCGTAGTCGTGTTGATCGGCGAGCACGTCCTCGAAGATGTCGAGCGCCCGGGCCGGGTTTTCGAGCTTTGTTTCGGTCAGCGAGCCGAGACGCTGGCGAAGCTCTAGAGCCGCCCGCGCATCGGACGCATTGTCGACTTGGAACTCGATGTGCGCGCCGAGCTCTTCCCACCGCTCGGCACCTTCGAGAAGTTGGTCGAGCCGAGACACCGCTTCGGTATTGCCAGGATCGATTTCGAGGATGCGGCGGTACGTGACGATGCCGTCGTCGGTTGCACCCAGCTCGTCGACCTCGACCCGCGCGATCTCGTGCAGGATGGCCACCCGCTCGTCGTCAGCATCGGCAAAGCTTTCGCGCTCGCGGTCCAGCTCGAGGAGCGCTGCCCACTTGCGGCTCCGGAAGTACACCGACGCGAGGGCTTGACCGGCTTCCTTGTTGCTCGGGTCGTACGTGAGCGCGCGCTGATAGAAGTACCCCGCTCTGTCGAGGTCCTCCAATCGCTCGTCATAGAGCTTGGCCGTGGTCAGCGCGAGCGCCGCCGTGCCGCCGTCATCCACCTCGACGGCGCGCAGGGTCTTGTCGAAAATCGCCGCCAGCCTATCCCAGCGCCCAAGCGATCGCGCGAGGCGCGTCAGTGTTTCCTGGCTGTGTTGGTCGTGCGGATCTTCGCCGAAGAGCCGGCCGTACGTTTCGAGCGCCCCATCTAGGTCTTCGAGGTGCGACTCCTGCACGTCACCGAGGTGGCGCAACAGCTCCAGTCGCTGAGAGGGATCGTCTTCGCCATCGAGCCGGGCTTCGAGAATCTGCGTGACCTTCGCCCACTCCATACGGCGCAAGTACAAGGGCTCGAGAAGCTCCGCGGCCGCGCTCCTATACTCGGATTGTTCGATCAACGTCTCCAACACCCGCACCGTGGGCTCGTGCTCCGGATTTTGGCTCAAGGCCTCACGGAACTGGTCGAGCGCGCGCCAAGGGTCGTTGAGTCGCCGCAAGCAAAGGTCGCCGAGCTCGTAGCGAACCGCAGCGGGATCACCGATACGCTGATCGATCTCTCGCTCATACAGCGCAGCTAGGTCTTCCCACCGCCGGGCTCGGCGGTAGAGGCGCTCGAGGCCTTCGTAGGCCAGCGGGTGTTCGCTTTCGCCGAGGGCCCTGTCCAACGCCTCGATCGCGGATTCCGGGTCGTCGAGCTCGCTTTGATAGAGGTGAGCCTGACGCACCAGCAGGGCCGCGCGCTCTTCGCGCTCCTTGGAGAGCTCTCCTTTTCGCCCCAGAAGCTCGACGAGCTCACGGGTTGCGCCTGCATCCTCGACGAGCACCAACAACGCATCGAGCGCGGCACGATGGTCGGGCTGCTCGTCGAGCACCTTTTGGTATTGCGCTCTGGCGAAGTCCGCGTCCTGCAGGCGATCCTGAGCAACGCTCGCAGCCCGCATGCGCACCTGGGTCCGCAGCTCGGCGTCGAGGAGCTCGGAAGCGATGTTTCCAAGCGTCGCGATCTGATCGGAGAACCGCCCGGTAGCCTCCGCGTAGCGTTCGTAGTCTCCGAGCACTCGCTGGAAGTCGTCGAGGTCAACGCCCTCGCGAAGCGCCCGGCCAGTGAATGCAAAGGCCGCCTCGATGTCTTCGGTCCCGACTTCACTGATCTCGGCAGCACGCATGAGGGAACGGACTCGTTCGCTCGGATCGCCACCGGCAGCAATGATCTCGAGCATCCGAACCTGATCGGCGTATCGCCCCTCGCTCTGATAGTGTTCGAGAAGCTCGGTTGCGGCCGCCACCCGTAGATGCGTGTCGGAGCCCGCTGCGAGCTCCTCGAGCGCGGCCACCGTCGGCTCGTGCCCCGGTTCCGTTTCGAGGAGCTCCCGGTATGCTTGAAAGGCTCGCTCCGTCTCCCCGGTCTGATTGCGCATCAACTCGGCGGCCTGGAATCGGAACGCAATGCGCTGGTCGGGATCCTCCGCATCCAAGATACGGATTTCGGTGACCTCGAGGAGCTCGTGCCAACCCTCCGTCTGCCGATAGAGGCGGGTCAACGCATCCATGGTGGCTTCGTCCGATCCGAAACGCGAAACCACCTCGCGATACGCGCCGATGGCGTTCTCGGTGTTTCCGAGCTTGTTCTCGAAGATCTCGCCCACACGACGGCAGAGGGTCAGCTGCTCCTGCTCATCGTCCGAAAGCTCCGCGCGTCTCTCGAGCACTTCGATCAAGAGCTCCCAGCGCCCGCGTTGCTCGTAAAGGCGCTCGAGGGACGACAACGCGTCGGCGTGAGCCGGGTCCAGCTCCAACCGCTCCCGATGAATCTCGATCGCGCTGTCCGGGTCGTGAAGGGTGCTCTCGAGCAGGTCTGCGAGCCTCGGAAAGAGCTCATCACGCCGCGATTCGTCTTCCTCGAATTGAATCTGACGGCGCAGGTCTTGTGCGAGCGCGACGTGGTCCGCCGCAGCAAGATGAAGTCGCTCTAGGGCACGGGAGGCCTTGAGGACGATCTCCGGGTTGTCCCGCTCGAATCGCACGAGCTGCTGATAGATCCGCTCCGCATGCTCGGGCTCCGGCTCGGACACGTCCCAAAGCTCGGCCAGCTCCAGCAGAAGCTCGGTCTTGACGAAGTCGTCCCGAGCCGCCGCGAGCCCCCCCTCGAGCAGCTCAGCGCGCTGCCTATGACGTCCGAGCTTCGAGGCAAGCCGCGCCAAATCGGAGCGCGCGCTGCCATCGGCGACATCCTCACGCACCGCTCGCGCATAGGCGTCGAACGCAAGCTCGTCGTCGTGGAGCTTCGTTTCGCTGAGCTCCCCGATGCGACTCAGATGAGCTGCTCGGGAAGCCGGGTCGGTCAAATCCTCGAGTTGAACCTCCAGCACCTTGGTGAGCTCGCCCCATGCACCTTGCGACTCGAAGATCGGCTCCAGAATCGACGCCACTCGCTGCCGCTCTTCGCGGTTCTCCATGAGCCGTTCGAGCCCCTCCTGCGCGCGAAGGTGCGTCGGGCTCGACTCCAACACGAGCTCGTAGTGGTCGACCGCATCGACAACGCGATCCAAACGCGTCTCGTAGATGGTCCCGAGCTCGTAGGCGAGATCAACGGCCTCTTGGCCGGCTGCGTCGTCGAGGTCGCGCCGAAGAAGGTCTGCAAGCTCCGGCCAACGCTTGAGGCGACCGTACAACCGTTGCAGTGCGCGTCGCGACGGCGTGTGCATAGGGTCGAGCTCGATAGCGTGCTCGTAGCTCGAGATCGCGTGGTGGGGCTCGTCGAGGATCTCCTCGAACAGGAAGCACAACTGCAATAGCAAATCGAGCTTGGCACCCGCATGGGTCGTGGCCTCGATGCGCCGCTGGTAGAGCGCGCGGAGGTCGTCCCATTGCTCGTGCTTGGTGTAGATCTGCTTCAAAGCCGCGAACGCGATCGCGTCGTCTGGCTCGACCTCCACGACGCGGCGGTGAAAGCGTGCCGCATCCTCGGGAATGCCCAGGGTCACGTCGTACAACTCGGCGGTGCGCCGGCACAAAGCCAGCTCGACCTCGCCCTCCACTTCGCCGGCATCGATCACCAGCACCAACGCCTTGGCGAACGCCTCGTGTTGGTTCGCCACCTCTGCGACTCCGCCCAAACGGTCGAGGAGATCCAAATCGTTCGGGTTGTCGACGAATGCAGACTCGATCGCTCCGTACGCACCCACCGCGTCCCCAAGCTCGGAAGCGGAAAGGTCCGCCAGGCGCAGCCGGAGCGCACGTCGTTCCTCCGCGTCATCGGTTTGATCGAGGCGCGTTTGCAGGAGCTCTGCGAGCCTGTCGAAGTGACCGCGCTTTGCATACGCGGGTTCGAGGAGATCGACCGCCTCCGCCCCGACGCCCCCGCCCTCTGCGGATAGTGCTTCGAGACCGGCGATGGCGACTTCGTTTCGACCATCGAGCGCTAGAGCATTGCGGTAGCACTCGAGCGCGCCCGCTGGGTCCTCGCGGTAGATTCGTCGAAGGTCCGCAAGCTGCAGGTAGACCGAAAGGCGGTCATCATCACCCACCTTCGATTGCAGACGCCGTTCGAGCGCGGCATCCAATCGGTCCCACTGCTTGAGCTGCTGCGAAAGCCGCTCGACCGCGCATAGCGCGTCTACGTCGTGGGGGTTGTTCTCGAGGATCTTCCAGTGCCGTTCCGCGGCGGCGGGAAGATCGCCCAACTGCTCCTCTTCGACCTGCGCCACCTCGTTGAGGAGAACCCATTCCTCGGCAGGGTCGGTCGCCTTCAGAAGACGGCGCTCGTAGAGCGAACGAAGGTCGGCGAATCGCCGCTCGGCCCGGTACAACCGATCGAGCACGGCCATCGCTTCGACGTCGTCGGGCTCGACTTCGAGGATTGCCTCGAGCTGTCGAATCGATTCCAAGGACTCCCCGAGTCGTTCACCGGAAATGGCGGCGATCCGTCTCTGCAGATCGAGGCGCTCGGTGTCCTCGATCGCGGAGTCTTCCAACCGATCGCGGAAGAGCGAGACGAGGTCCGCGTAGGCACCCGCCGCCTCCGCCGACTCCTCGAGGCCGGCCACGATGTCTACGTCGGATGGCGCCAACAGATACGCCCGTGTGGCCCAACCGAGGGAAGCCTGCGGGTCGCGAAGTCGGTTCAGATAGACACTACGGAGCGATTCCACCCGCTTCAGTCGCACGTCGAGCTCGTCGTCGGGGCTGGCACCGGACACGATGATCTCGAGCATGTTCACGTATTCGGGCCATTTGTGATCCCTCTCGTAGGTCGGTACGAGCCCCTTGGCAGCTTCGACGTTTTCGGGATCTGCCGCGAGCGCGCGTTCGCAACACCGAGCGGCACGATGCAGCTCTCCGACGCGCTCGCGATACAACTCGGCCGCGCGAAGGCTGAGCTCCACGATCGACTCCGGCTCCTCGGCTCCTTCCGCCGCCTGAGCCACCACTTCGGCAAAGCCTGCCCAATCGTTGGTCTCGCTGTAGAGCGCCTCCAAGGACTCCCAATCGCGCGCGGCGACGTAGGCGTCCCTAAGCATACGCCGAACGCGGCTGTTCTCGGAGTCGAGCTCGAGCACGTGTTCCCATACCGTGACGGCGTCCGAAGGGCGCCCGAGCCGCTCCATGAAGATGACACCCAGACGTTGGAGTTGCTCGAGTCGTTGGGTGTCGCTCACCGCAACCTCGGCGCGGCTCTGCAAAACGGTGGCCAGCGTCTCCCAGTCCTTCTCGCGCTCGGCCAAGCTCTCGAGGATATCGAGCGCTCGAGTGGTTTCGGGCGCTTCCGCGAGGATCTCCTTCCAGAGCGTAATCGCGGTGGCGTTTTGATGAAGGCGCTCGGTGCAGAGCTCCGCCATTTCGATCTTCTTGTCGAGACGCGCTTCCGGTTCGCCTTCGAGCTCGGCTTCGCGGCCGAGCACGCCGAACAGCTCACCCCACTTGCGCTTCTTCGTGTAAATGTCCTTGAGCTGAGCCAAGGCATCCGTGTGGTCGGGCCGCAAACGGACGACCCTTTCAAGCGGCTCCGTCGCCTGATTCAAATTGCCGAATCGCTCGATCCACAATTCGGCGATGCGCAGATAGAGATCGACTTTGTCCTGAGGCTCGGTAGCGACCTCGGCCTGCCGATCGAGAACGTGAATGAGCTCGTTCCATCGCCCGGCACCCTCGTACAGCCGCGACAGGGATGCCAAGGCCTCGGAGTCGTGCGGAGACAGCGCGAGGATCTCGCTGTAGACCTGGATGAGCATCGAATCGAGTTGGAGTGCATCACGGTAGATCGGAATCAGGTCGCGGAGCAGCCTCAGCTTCTCTTCCTTTGCGTCGGCCGACGTTGCTTCGATCTCGCCGCGAATCGATTCGCTCAGCGCATTCCACTTCCCGCTGCTTTGGTAGAGTTGTTGAAGGGCGACCCGAGCGTCGAGATCCTCGGGCGCCAACCGCTCGACGAGCTTCCAGGCTTCCAAGGCGCGCTCCGGGCGGTCCGCTTTCTGCGCTCGGCGTCCGAGCTCCTGCGCGAAAGCAAGCTGGCGCTCAGAGTCGGTCGTGGCGCGGAGCGCATCGCCGAGGATCGTGAGGAAACGACCGTCTGCGTCCTCGTCCCCGATCGACGCGCGGTAGAAGTCCAACATCCCCGGATGAGCCGCATCGATCTTGCGAAGGCGGGCGAAGAACGGTTCGGCCGACTCAAAGTCCTCCCGAAAGCGCCAATGGACCATCGCAAGCTGGAGCAGCATTCCCTTTTCGGCTTCGAGCTTCTGCCGGGAGCGAAGCGCACTCTCGTACATCTCGGCCAGGTCGTCCCAAGCCTCGAGGTCGGTGAAATACTGCACGAGGGCACCGAGCGCTTCTTCATCGCTCGGCGAGAACGTCAGCACTTTCCGGTACGCTTCGGCCGCACCCTCCGTGTCGCCAAGCGAGCGCCGGAGCACACGCGCCGCCTGCAGCCAGGCACTAGCTTTTTCCTCGCGTGTGCGCGCCGCCTTGGCCGCGCGGATGAACACCGACACGACGTCTTCCCATCGCCCGCGCGCGCGAAGGCTCAAAGCATACTGGCGCGCGGTACACATGTGCGATGGGTCGGCGGCCATCGCCTCGTCGAAGATCGCATCGGCTTCCTCGACGGTCGTCTCGCCCCCGTATTGCCACATCAACGACGCTGCCCGGCTCAGCAACGAGGTCTTGAGCCGAGGATCAGAGGCATCGCGAGCCTCTTCGACGAAGCGACGCGCGATCTCGGCCCACTTTTCTTCAACCTGTTGAATCTGGTCGACCGCTTGCGCGACCTCGGGGTCTTCGGACCGCAGGCCACCCAACTTCTCGTACGCGACCAAGGCTCCCCGATCGTCCATCAGCTCGTCGCGCCGCACGCGCCCCAGCTCTTTGACCAGGACCTTCTGGAACTCGGGATCGTCGGCAACCAGCTCCGACTCGAGCTCCATCAGCCACGAGGCGGCCAGGAACTCCCCGCGCCGCTCATGTCCCCCGCGCGCCGCCTCGATCAAACGAAGCGGATCTTTGCCGTCATTGGCGGGCTCGGGACTCTTGAGCAGGTCCCTCAGGCCCTCGACGAGCTGGGTGTCGTACGGGTCTTCCAGCAAGAGGCCAAGGTAGTTGGCCACGGTCAGCTCGGACATCTGTCCCCCTGCTCGCTGATTCGGAAGGACTTTTGCACCCTTCGGTGATCTCATGAAACCCCCAAAAGCGAAAGGATCCTGCGACCTAAGCTCCCCGCCAGCCGGACGCCCCCCGGACGCCTTCGGCGAGGCGTTTTGTCCCGCCTCACCGCCCCCGCTCTATCGTCTAGATGTTAGCGGCGCTGCGATTGGATGGGCAAGCCCCGAATTCGAAGAAATCCAAGCGAAGTAGAGGATGGTGAGATCGCTCTCAGAAGATCATGATGGCGCCGGCCCAGGTCATGGCGCCATAGGTCACGAGACTGACCGCCAAGTGGGCGGTTGCGATCCCCCGGAGCGCCTTGTAGTCGTTGGCGCGGTCGAGACCGAACCACTCGGAATTCGCCGTGACGAGACCGAGACCGATCTGGGCGAGCATCCCTGCAAAAGTGACCCATCGAAGCACCTTGTGGGTGCGAAGCTTCTTTGCGAATTCGCTGTCGCCCTCACTGACCCCGAGCGGGTCCGGCATGGCAAACGAGAGCCCGAACGTGGTGAAGTAGGTCGCCCCCGTGAGGGTGGCGAGGGTCAAGTGACCCGTTGGGACCCCACTGCACTGGTTTTGGTTCGGCCACGCCGTTCCACGCACGCAGGGATTCGTCGCCTGGCTCTGCCACCAGCCGTACAGGTTGTGGAACTGCACGATGCCCGCAGCCACCGTCAGCGTCATCAATGACCAGGTGGCGATCCCGAACCATTTGTGGACCTTTTTGATCTTGTTGCGCTTCTGAATGAGCTCCGCCGTGGTCGGCTCCTGGAGCTCAGTGGAAACCTCGATCGCTAGCACCACCCCCGGGTCCATGGCGACCGCCGGGGTTTCGAGCATCGAAGAGTCGATTTGCAGCGACAAGCCAAACAAGGGTGTGGCAAGGATCAAAGCAGTCAGGGTCCCCATCGCGGGCGGAGTATCTATCAAATCCGCCTCCGGGGCTAGGCATCTGCAGAGCCCCAGCCTCGATTCCCGGGAGACTGCCACCGCCTTTTCACAGACGCCCAGGCGCTGTAGATGAAGGATATGGCCGCCTCTCCGACTCTGCCGACCCGCGTGTCCGTCTACGAGGTGTCCCCACGGGACGGTCTGCAGAACGAAAGCGCGCAGGTAGCGACTCATGCGAAGGTCAGGCTGATCGAGGCCCTGGTCGATGCGGGTATCAGCCGGATCGAGGTCGGAAGCTTCGTGGCGCCCAAGTGGGTCCCCCAAATGGCCGACGCAGACGAGGTGTGCCGGATGATCGAGCGTCGGCCGGGCGTCACCTATGCGGGTCTGTGCCCGAACGCCCGAGGCCTGCAGCGTGCCGTCGCCGCCAAGGTCGACGAGATCGCGGTGTTCGTGAGCGCCAGCGAGACGCACAACGCGAAGAACGTCAACAAGACGATCGCGCAGACGCTGGAGGCGTTCGAACCGGTCATCGGGCCGGCAGTCGAGCACGGGCTGAAGGTTCGAGGGTACGTCTCGACGATGTGGGGTTGCCCCTACGAAGGCGACATCGACCCCGAGCGGGGCCTCCGGCTTGCGAAGCATCTCTTAGCCGAGGGCTGTTACCAGGTTTCGCTGGGTGACACGATCGGGGTGGGCACCCCGGTTCAAACCCAACGCATCTTGGATCTCTTCACCGCCGCGCTTCCAGTCGAGCAGATCGCCCTACACGCGCACGACACGCGGGGGACGGCGCTCGCCAATGTTCTGATCGGGTTGCAGGCGGGTGTCACTACGTTCGACGCTTCGGTGGCGGGCCTCGGTGGGTGCCCCTACGCTCCCGGCGCAGCTGGCAACCTCGCGACCGAGGATTTGGTGTACACCCTGAACGGAATGGGCATCGAAACGGGGATCGACCTCGAAAAGCTGTGGCAAGCGGGCCAGGTCGCCGAGGCGATTGTCGGTCGCGAGCTACCCGGCAAGGTGCACCGCGCTGGCCTCCGGTCGCTCGCGAAGTAAAGGAACGAAGTGCCAGTTCAGGATCTCCTCGAGTACATCGACGCAGCCCCCACCCCGTTTCATGCGGTCGCAGAAACCATCCAACGGTTGAAAGCGCATAGCTATCGACTGCTCGATGAAGCGGAGCTGTGGGACGTCAGCGCCGGCGACAAGGTCTATCTCGTCCGCGGTGGCGGTTCGCTCGCGGCGTTTCACATGGGGGGTGCGCCCACGAGCGAGGCAGGGTTTCACCTGGTCGGCGCGCACAGCGATTCACCAAACCTGCGCGTGAAGCCCAACCCTGAGCTGACACACGCAGGGTACGGACAGCTCGGCGTCGAGCCATATGGTGGTGTCTTGCTGCATACGTGGCTCGATCGTGACCTCTCGCTTGCCGGGCGTGTGCTGCTCGCCGACGGGAGCGCACGATTGGTCGACTTTGGGCGAGAGCTCCTCCGGGTCCCATCACTTGCCATTCATTTGAACCGCAAGGTGAACAGCGAGGGCCTCAAGCTCAACGCACAGAAGCACATGGCGCCCATCGTCAGTCTCAACGACCTCGGAGAGAACGACCTTCGCGTGCTGCTTGCCGAGGAGCTCGGCGACATCAAAGCCGGGGACGTGCTCGCCTGGGATTTGATGGCGTACGACATACAACCTGCGACCCGGAGCGGCGTGAGCCGGGAGTTCATCCACGCCGGCCGCATCGACAACCTCGCCAGCTGTCATGCAGGCGTCACCGCCCTGACCACGGCACAAGGCGACGCTGAAATCACCCGGGGCGTGGTCTTGTATGATCACGAAGAGGTCGGCAGCCGTAGCACGCAAGGGGCTGCGTCCGACTTCCTGCGCAGCTGCCTGCAGCGCCTCTCCGGCGAATCCCCAGAGGACTATCATCGCGCGGTCGCCAAGTCGTTCATGATCTCGGCCGACATGGCCCATGCGGTGCACCCCAACTACACCGACCGTCACGAGCCAAAGCACCAACCGGTGCTCGGCGGCGGCCCGGTCGTGAAGATCAACGTCAACCAATCGTACGCCACCGACGGCGAGAGTTGGGCGAGCTTCGAGCGCTGGGCGCGGGAAGCGGACGTCACCACGCAGCGTTTCGTGGTTCGGTCCGACCTAGGATGCGGCAGCACCATAGGCCCGATCACGGCCGCTGAGCTCGGCATTCGAACCGTCGACGCGGGTAACCCGATGCTCTCCATGCATTCGTGCCGAGAAGTAGCCGCAGCGGCCGACGTCCCAAAGATGATCGACGTGATGAAGCGCTTCTACTCGACGTAGCCCAGCGCCCGGAGCTGCTCGACCAGGGCGGGGTCCACTTCTTCCTGCCGCTTCTCCCCAGACTCGATCGCTGCGACCAATGTCTCGAGCTGCGCCCGTCGCGGGTGGTCCCCTAGGGGCTCGGGCGCTCGCTCGTCTGGGTCCTTGGCGAGATCGATGCGCATGTACTCGCCGCCGATCCACACGAGCTTCTCATCCCCAAACCACATGGCCGCCGCCGGCATGGAAACGGGGCCTCCGCCCGTTTTGTTGTCGGGATTCGGGATCGCCACCGACTCGACTGCCGGCATGGGCTCTGGAAGCCTGCCATCGCGCAGCAGGGAGTGGATGGCGACCGCAGGGAACGGCTCGGGCAGCTCGGGGACGGCGCCGTTGGTCCAATAGAGGAACGGGACGCGGGTGTTACCCTCGAACACGAACAGGTGCCGCCACAAGCCGTGCTCCATGAGCATCTCGCCATGGTCGGCGGTAATCCCGATCCGATAGCCAGACCGCAGCCACCCGGCACGTTCCAACGTCGACATCGACCGGTGCAGCGCTGCGTCCTCGCGATAGACGCCATAGTCATAGAGGTCGGCGAGTTGGCGGTGCACCAAACGCGCGTCGCGTGGTTCTAGTTTGTTCTGCAGGAAGAGAGCAAAACCCGACTTGAACTCCTCAGGCACCATCTGTGGGTCGAGTAGGTCCCAACCGAGCTTTCGGTCAGGAACCACCCACGGGTCGTGCGCCTGGAGGTAGTTGAGCACCAGAAACAAGGGTTTCGCGGGATCAACCTTTTCCGCCAACACGCGATCGAGCGTGGGCGGAACCCAGTCGACGCGTGGGTCGTGCTTCCTCGGACGCGTCGCCACGATCGAGAAACCCCGCTGCAGCCCGGCTTCGCCCAACAGCCCATTGTCGCTCACCAGCACTGTCTGATAACCGCGCTCTTGCATTTCCTCAGCCAAGGTCGGAACGTCCTCGCGAAGCGGGTACACGTATAGGGAACGAACACGCTCCCCTTCCTCGTCGTCGTCGTCGTGCGCGTAGTGGGCGCCGTGCCGGGCCACCGACACCCCCGTGAAGTAGCTGGCATGGCTTGGCAGGCTCCAGTCGCCGGGCGTGTAGGCGCGGCAGGTATATGCGGCGCCGCGCTTCTTCAGCGACTCGAGATAGGGAGTTGTCTTGCGCGAGTATCCACATAGGGAGGTATGATCCGCCCGCACCGTATCGAGCACCGCGAGCACTACTGTCGGTGCGCTGGGGCTCGCCTTGGGAGGCTCGGGAGGCTCGGTCTTCAGCGCCTCGTCGAGGTGGAACGGACCGCGGGGGATGACCTCATAGATAC
>Ga0209456_10000281_pt1 | contig 28271 bp, 23 predicted proteins | sample COG_11_FD_184755 | JGI IMG/M metagenome (GOLD analysis project Ga0209456, IMG submission 184755) | Pelagic marine sediment microbial communities from the LTER site Helgoland, North Sea, for post-phytoplankton bloom and carbon turnover... | ecosystem: Environmental > Aquatic > Marine > Neritic...
GATATCGATATTCAGCATATCACCATTTTTCAGCCTGCGATCCCCCGGGATGCCATGACAAACCTGATGATTCAATGAGGTACAGATTGACTTGGGAAACCCTCGATAATCCAGCGGAGCCGGGATGGCACCTTGTGTGTCGACAATAAAATCGTGACACAGGTGATCCAGTTCATCGGTGCTGGTACCCGCCTGGACCTGCGGCCCGATCATCTCCAGCACCTCTGCGGCCAATCGGCCGGCGACACGCATTTTTTCAATTTCTTCGGCTGTTTTTATCGATATCGTCATGCCGCCCATTCTCCCCCGTGGCTCATGGAAATTGATATTCGGTTAGAATTCAGTACTCCGACGGGTGCCCAAGTCGCCGAAATGATTGCTGTTAGGCGCAGTGTATGGTATAAAGCGCGGCTTGTTAACAGTCTGTTGTACATGGGTTTTGTGGCCGTCTGTCACTAAACATGAAATTAAATCCACACATACGCCGACACATGCGGCCGGGTGCCTGGATATCCGGGTTGCTGCATGGGGCGTATGGAGGCTTAACCCTAAAAAGAGGTTCACTATTATGTCGAGCGTAAGTATGCGCCAGATGCTCGAAGCTGGCGTACATTTCGGGCATCAGGCCCGTTTCTGGAATCCGAGGATGGCCCCCTATATTTTCGGTGAACGCAGCAAAATCCACATTATCAATCTGGAAAAAACCCTGCCACTTTATACCGATGCCATGAACTTTATCGGCAAGTTGGTAGGCAACAAGGGTACAGTGCTGTTTGTCGGTACCAAGCGTTCTGCACGCGATACCATTCGTAGCGAGGCTGCACGTTGCAAGATGCCATACGTCAACCATCGCTGGCTGGGTGGCATGCTGACCAATTTCAAAACCGTTCGCCAGTCCATCAAGCGACTTAAAGACCTGGAGGGGATGGATCAGGATGGCACATTCGACAAGATCAGCAAGAAAGAGGCGCTGATGCTGACCCGCGAAAAGGACAAACTCGATCGCAGCCTGGGTGGTATCAAAGACATGAATCGTCTGCCCGACGCCATGTTTATTGTCGATGTCGGCCACGAAAAAATCGCCGTTGCGGAAGCGAAGAAACTGGGTATCCCGGTTGTAGGTATTGTCGATTCGAACAATTCACCGGATAACATCGATTATGTCGTTCCGGGCAATGATGACTCGATCCGCGCGATTCAGATTTATGTGCAGGGTGTTGCAGAAGCTGTGGATGAGGGCCGTAATGCCATGGCTCAGGTTGGTGGTACCAGCGAAGATGAATTTGTCGAAGTCAGAGGTGGCACCGACGCTCAGTAAGCGGAAATCAATCCGCTTTCAACATTATTCAGTCTTTTAAGAGGTAAGAGTCATGGCAATTACAGCAGCGCAGGTTAAAGAACTGCGTCAGCGTACCGGCTGCGGCATGATGGAATGTAAGAAAGCCCTGGTGGAAGCCGATGCCGATATGGAAGCGGCCGCCGAGGCCTTGCGTAAATCCGGCCTGGCCAAGGCAGACAAGAAGGCAGGCCGTGTCGCGGCCGAAGGTATTATCGTCGTCGAAGTCAGTGGCGATGGTAAAAATGCAGCGATGGCAGAAGTCAATTCAGAGACCGATTTTGTCGCCAGGAAAGAAGCGTTCCAGAAATTTGCACGATCCGTTGTCCAGCGCGTGCTGAATGATATGCCGGCGGACATGGACACTTTATTGGCAATGCCTCTGGAAGATGGTGGCGAAACTGTGGAAGAAGCGCGCCGCAGCCTGGTTGCGAGCATTGGCGAAAATATCAACGTGCGCCGTTTCGTTCGTCTTGAAGCCACTGCGGGGGCACTGTCCAGCTACCTGCACGGAAACCGCATAGGCGTTCTGGTAGGCCTGGAAGGCGGTGACACTGATCTGGCCAAAGGCATCGCCATGCACATTGCTGCCAGCAAACCGGTGTGTGTTGATGAGTCAGGGGTGCCACAGGAACTGCTCGACAAGGAGAAGGAAATATTTGCCGCCCAGGCGGAAGCCAGTGGCAAACCGGCGGATATTATCGATAAGATGGTCAGCGGCCGTATCCGCAAATTTCTCGGTGAAATCACCCTGTTGGGCCAGCCGTTTGTGAAAGACCCCGACCAGACGGTCGGCAAACTGCTGCAGGCCGCCGGTGCGAGCGTGCGGGCTTTTGAACGTCTCGAGCTGGGAGAAGGGATCGAGAAAAAGACCGAAAACTTCGCCGACGAGGTCATGGCTCAGGTTCAGGGCAGCTGATTTTAGTGTGCCCCGGGGCGGGACGTGAGGTCTGCTTCCCGGTATGATTTATGGGGTCGCGCTGCGACCCCATTTTGTAACAGAATAAAGAAAGGATTATGCAAAAGAGCCAGTTTGCCTACCGCCGGATTCTGCTGAAACTGAGCGGTGAAGCCCTGATGGGCGACGGTAATTACGGTATCGAACCCGCTGTAATCGCGCGTATCGCAGAGGAAATTCATGGACTGAGCGCGGCCGGTCTGGAAATCGGCCTGGTGATTGGCGGCGGTAACATATTCCGCGGTGCCGGGCTTGCCCAGGCTGGTATGGATCGGGTCACCGGCGACCACATGGGCATGCTGGCGACGGTGATTAACTCACTGGCCATGCAGGACGCGCTGGAGAAAATGGGCAGCAAGTGTCGTGTCATGTCTGCCTTGCAAGTCAACCAGGTGTGCGAGGACTACATTCGTCGCCGGGCAGTGCGTCACCTGGAGAAAGGCCGTGTGGTTATTTTTGCAGCCGGTACCGGAAACCCGTTTTTTACCACGGACTCGGCCGCCAGCCTGCGCGCTATCGAGGTAGGTGCGCAAATCATGCTGAAGGCGACCAAGGTGGATGGCGTCTATACCGACGATCCTGTCAAGAACCCGGACGCCAGGCGTTATGACCGATTGACTTACCAAGAGGCGATTGTCAAGAAACTCGCGGTCATGGATACCACGGCATTGGTATTATGCCGTGATCAGGGTATGCCGATCCGGGTATTCGATTTACATACACCAGGCAATCTGGGCCGGGTAGCTGCGGGCGAGGACGTAGGTACCCTGGTGGAGTGAGTGCGATGATTGAGGAAATAAAAGACGATGCCAAAGCCCGCATGGGTAAAAGTATCGAGGCACTGAAGAAGGAATTGGGAAAAATTCGTACGGGACGAGCCCATACGAGTCTGCTGGACCACATCAGGGTCGATTATTATGGCTCCGAAGTACCACTGTCTCAGGTTGCGAATATTTCCGTCGAGGACTCCCGGACACTGATGCTTACACCGTGGGAAAAGCCCATGGTAAAGCTTATCGAAAAGGCCATCATGAGCTCGGACCTGGGATTGAATCCAAGCAGTGCGGGAACCGTAATCCGTATCCCGATGCCGCCGCTGACAGAGGAGCGTCGCAGGGACCTGGTGCGAGTGGTGCGCGCGGAAGCAGAGGGTGCCCGTGTAGCGATCCGGAATATCCGCCGCGACGCCAATAATGACTTCAAAGAACTCTTGAAAGAGAAAGAGATTTCCGAGGACAATGAGCGGCGTGCCCAGGATGACATCCAGAAATTGACCAATCACTTTGTCGAAGAAGTGGATAAACTGCTCGCCGCCAAAGAAGCGGAGTTGATGGAAATATAGTGTGCCCCACCACTGATATTGACCTGTTCAGAACGTCCCCACGAGGCCATTGCTGCAGGCGGGCCAATATGAGTGACGAGGTACACTAGCTCCCATCATGGCACAGGAAACCGTCCAGGCGAAAGCGCAGCCTACGCAACTGGCGTTGCCTCGTCATGTTGCCATCATTATGGATGGTAATGGCCGTTGGGCGAATAAAAAGAATCTCCCGCGTTATATGGGGCACCGTGAAGGCGTAAAAGCCGTTCGCCGCATTGTTTCCGCATGTCAGCAGCGCGGTATCGAAGCGCTGACACTGTTTGCTTTCTCCAGCGAAAACTGGCGCAGACCCAAGAGTGAAGTTGGCCTGCTCATGGACCTGTTCGTTCACACACTGAAAAAGGAGGTTAATCGCCTCGATAGAAACGGTGTGTGTATGCGGTTCATTGGCAACCGCACGGCCTTCGACCCCAAGTTGCGTTCGCTGATGGATGCTGCTGAGCGGCAGACTGCCCATAACGAACGATTGAAACTGATAATCGCTGTAAACTACGGCGGTCGCTGGGATCTGGCTGAAGCGGCCAGGCGTCTGGCCGCCAAAGCCGTGGCTGGTGAACTCGACGTGCGGGATATCGACAGCGATGCATTGGGCGGGGAACTCTGCATGGCCGACCTGCCGGAACCGGATCTGTTTATTCGTACCGGTGGTGAACAGCGAATCAGTAACTTTTTATTGTGGCAGTTGGCCTATACCGAGTTGTATTTCACGGATATGTTATGGCCGGATTTTGCAGACGCAGCATTTACAGAGGCGCTACGTTCCTTTGCCGGCCGCCAACGGCGTTTTGGGCAGACGGGCGATCAGATTGAACAGTCCAAACGTGCTTAAGCAACGCTTTATCAGCGCGCTGGTCGGAGTGCCGCTGGTGGTGCTGGTGGTATTGAAGTTGAATCTGTCCGGCTTTGCGCTGATCGCCGCGCTGGCCATGCTGCTTGCCGCCTGGGAGTGGGGCGCACTCATCCCCTTACAGCACATGGCGGCGCGCATCGCCTATCTGTTGTTAACACTGTTATGCATCGCTGCAGCCTGGAATTTTGCACAATCGGAAGTTCTGGTTGATGTCGTGTTGTGGTCAGCGCTGCTCTGGTGGTTGTTCGTATTGTACTGGATCACGCGGCCTGCACTCGGTGGTGAAGCGACGGGCGCACACGCGCTGGCCAAGGCACTGTTGGGTGTTGGGCTCATGATCAGCACCTGGCTGGCGCTGGTGGTCTTGCACAGCCGGCCGGATCAGGGGCCGCACTGGGTATTGTACGTACTGGTGCTGGTGTGGGTTGCCGACAGCGGCGCTTTCTTTGCGGGCAGGCAGTTCGGTCGCACCAAGCTGGCGCCCAGGGTCAGTCCCGGCAAAACCTGGGAAGGCGTGTTGGGCGCCCTGGCAGCCTGCTCCCTGTTCGCGTTTGGCTATGCACGGTTTATTGATTTACAGGATTCGGCGCTGGCCGGATTTATACTGGTTTGTCTGGTGACGGTGTTGTTTTCCATTGCCGGTGACCTGCTGGAAAGCCTGTTGAAACGCCAGCGGGGCGTTAAGGACTCGGGTAGCCTGATACCCGGTCACGGCGGCATTCTGGATCGGATCGACAGTCTGCTGGCGGCTGCGCCCGTGTTCCTGTTAGGCCTGCGCTGGGTGCAGTTATGAGCGCGCGCGCGGGAATTACCGTGCTTGGTGCTACTGGCTCCATTGGCGTCAGCACGCTGGATGTTATCAGGCGTAATAGCGATCGCTACCGGGTGGTTGCACTGACTGCGAATCAGGACGTTGACCGCCTTGTCGCGCAGTGTCTCGAGCATCGGCCCGAGTTCGCAGTGATGGCCGATGAGGATGCCGCCGAAAAGCTGCAAGCTCGCCTGCATCAACAGGCGCCCGATATCGAGGTCATGAGCGGTCTGGACGCGCTGGTGAAAGTCGCCGGGCTTGAAACTGTCGATTATGTCATGGCGGGTATTGTCGGTGCCGCTGGATTGTTGCCCACCCTGGCAGCGGCAAAATCGGGCAAACGCATTCTGTTGGCCAACAAGGAAGCACTGGTCATGTCCGGCTCGTTGTTCATGCAGCAGGCCCAGGCCGGTGGCGCTCAGCTGTTACCCGTAGATAGTGAACACAACGCCATTTTTCAATGCATGCCACAGGATTTTGTGGCCGGCTCAGGTCAACCGGAAGGTGTGGTAAGAATATTATTGACCGCTTCCGGCGGGCCGTTTCGAACCACCGCACTCGATCAATTATCCGAAATCACACCGGAGCAGGCCTGTTGCCACCCGAACTGGGATATGGGGCGCAAGATTTCCGTGGATTCCGCTACCATGATGAACAAAGGTCTGGAAGTGATCGAAGCCTGCTGGCTGTTTTCCGTTCCCGAATCGATGCTGCAGGTACTCATTCATCCGCAGAGCGTCATTCACTCAATGGTGCAGTATCGGGACGGCTCGGTACTGGCCCAGCTGGGCAATCCCGATATGCGTACCCCGATAGCCCACAGTCTGGCCTGGCCGGACCGAATTGATGCGGGAGTCGATGTCCTGGATATGCTCAAGACGGCCAGGCTCGATTTTGAACCACCGGACCTGCAGCGTTTTCCCTGCTTACGCCTGGCTCAGGAGGCCTGGCGGGCCGGAGGAACAGCGTCTGCTGTCCTGAATGCAGCTAACGAGGTGGCTGTGCATGCCTTTCTGGATGGCCGGATTAGCTTTACCGCGATAGCCGACGTTATTGAATCCACCCTTGCTGAAGTGACGCTACGTGATGCGGATTCATTTGATGTCATTCTGGAGGAAGATGTCCTGGCGCGGGCCTGCGCCAACGAGATGATCGCTGCAAGGCAACCCAAGCGGGCGAATGTATGAGTGGGTTCGGTGGTTCACTGCTGGCTTTCATTGTTGCCATCAGCCTGTTGGTGGCAGTGCATGAGTTCGGCCATTTCTGGGTTGCCAGGAAACTCGGCATCAGGGTGCTGAGGTTCTCCATTGGCTTTGGAAAACCGCTCTGGAGACGCCGTTTCGGAGCTGATCGGACCGAGTTCGTCATCGCAGCGTTGCCACTGGGCGGTTATGTGAAGATGCTGGATGAACGTGAGGCCCCGGTCGCGCCCGACGAAGTATCCCGATCGTTTAACCGGCAACCGCTATGGGTGCGTTCTGCGGTGATTCTTGCCGGCCCGCTGTTTAATTTTCTGTTCGCAATAGCAGCCTACTGGTTGATGTTTGTCAGCGGCGTGCCGGGCCTGCGTCCGGTTGTTGGTGAAATCACACCGCAGTCGGTTGCCGAACAGGCCGGATTCCAGCAAAACGACGAGTTTTTGAGTATTGCCGGCAAGGCAACGCCGACCTGGGATGCAGCAACACTGGAGTTGCTGGATGCAGCTTTATCAGGTGAACATATCGAAATTATCGTGCGCAACCTGGATAGCACTCAGCGGATGCTGATTATCGACTTCGCCGATGTACCGGATGCCCTCGACAAAGGCGGTTTGCTTGGTAACCTGGGACTTTCGGTATGGCGACCGAGGCTACCCCCTGTTATCGATCGTCTGGTGGAGAATGCACCGGCGGAGCTGGCCGGTTTGCAGCCGGGCGACCGCATAGTATCGGTCGATACTCAAGCCATCGAAACCTGGTCTGAATGGGTGGATTACGTGCGTGCACACCCGGAACAGTCATTACAACTCGGGGTGTTGCGGGGCACCGATCTGCTGGAAGTAGCCCTGGTTCCGAAAGCCGTGAAACAGGATGGTGAGACCATCGGACAAATAGGCGCCTATGTCCGACAACCTGAAGGCGTGCAGGATAGCACGCGTACCGAAGTGCGTTACGGGATAGTCGAGTCGGCAGGAAAATCAGTGCAGAAAACCTGGGAAATGACGGCGCTCACGCTGCGTACCCTGTGGGGGATGCTGTCGGGCAGGGCTTCCGTTGAAAATATCAGCGGACCTATCAGTATTGCGCAGTATGCCGGCTATTCTGCTCGAATCGGACTGGCCAGTTTTCTGAAATTCCTCGCCATCGTCAGCATAAGCCTGGGGGTGTTGAATCTGCTGCCTGTTCCTGTTCTGGACGGCGGTCATCTGCTGTATAACACAATTGAGTGGGTACAGGGCAAACCACTGTCTGATGCCGCACAACAGGTCGGTCAGCAATTAGGGATACTGTTGTTGCTGGCTTTGATGACGATTGCCTTTTATAACGATTTGTCGCGTCTGTTCGGGGCCTGAACTTTCGGGATTGTTGATGCATCGCATTCTGCAAATAATCATTCTTGCCTTATCCTTTCCTGTCTACGGCTTCGAGGCCTTCGAAGTCAGTGATATTCGCGTAGAAGGATTGCAACGCATCTCACCGGGTACGGTATTCAACTTTCTACCGGTTCAGGTTGGCGATAATTTCACTGAACACGATTCCGAACTCACCATTCGCGCCCTGTACAAGTCGGGATATTTCAGGGACATCAGGCTGGAACGGGATGGAGACGTTCTGGTCGTCATCGTGCAGGAGCGCCCGGCGATTGCCAGTATCAAGATTCAGGGTAATGACGATATAGAGACGGAACCCTTGCTGGAGTCATTAGAAGATATCGGTCTGGCCGAAGGTAACGTGTTTGATCGTTCACTACTGGAAAAAGTAGAGCTGGAGCTGGAGCGCCAGTACTACAGTCGGGGAAAATACGGGGTCAAGATCGAGACGACGGTTACTCCCCTGGAACGCAACAGGGTCGGTATCCTGATCGATGTTTCTGAAGGTGCGGTCGCCAAGATCAAGCAGATCAGCATTGTCGGTAACCGTGTCTTTGACGATAAAACACTGTTGAAACGGTTATCTCAAAGCACGCCGAACTGGTTGTCCTTCTATACAAAGGATGACCAGTACTCCAAGCAGGAACTGGCCGCGGACCTGGAAACCTTGCGTTCCTATTATCAGGACCGGGGGTATATCAAGTTTAATGTCGATTCCACCCAGGTTTCCATCACCCCGGATAAAAAGGATATCTACATCACGGTCAATATTTCCGAAGGTGAACAATACCGGATTCGGGAAGTCAAGCTCTCGGGAGAGCTGCCTGTTCCGGCGGAGCAGCTGTACCCGGATTTCCGGGTTAATGCGGGTGACGTGTATTCACGTAAACGGGTCACAGATACCGTAACACGTATTTCGGACAACCTTGGCAACGCGGGCTATGCCTTCGCCAACGTCAATACAGTTCCCGATGTCAATGAAGAAAAGCGTGAAGTCGATCTGACATTTTTTGTCGATCCGGGTAAGCGTGTTTATGTACGCCGTATTAATTTTGCCGGTAATACGAAAACACGCGATGAGGTGATGCGTCAGGAACTGCGGCAATTGGAGGGTGGATGGTTTTCGGCGGAGAAAGTTGAACGCTCGCGCACCCGACTGCAGCGACTTGGCTACTTTGAAGGTGTCAATGTCGAGACACCGGCGGTGCCGGGCTCGACCGATCAGGTGGACGTCGATTACTCGGTGACAGAACAGGCGTCGGGTAGCATTTCCCTCGGCATCGGCTTTTCCCAGACTTCGGGTATTATTCTGAATGGCAGTATTACCCAGGACAATTTCCTGGGCTCCGGGCGCCGGGTCAGTGTGTCTGTCAATAACAGTGTTGTCAGCAAGGTCTTCAGCTTTTCTTATACAAATCCCTACTACACTGTCGATGGTGTCAGCCGCGGCTTCGGTGCCTTTTATCGTGACACAGATGCTGATGAGGCCAACATCGCCGATTATTCCACCGACACCTATGGCGTTAATGTCACCTACGGCTTTCCGATCAGTGAGTACAATTCATTCCGTTTCACCATCGAGGCCGACAGTCTGAAACTCAAGACCGCAGAATTCTCTTCCACCGAAATCACGCAATTTATCGACGACCACGGCGACAGTTTCAAAAGCCTGGGTCTATCCACGAGTTTGGCGCACGATACCCGTAACCGGCGCATTTTCCCCAGCTTGGGTGGCGTACGGAGAATCGGTCTTGACACCAAGATCCCGGGGTCCCAGCTTGAATTTTACAAACTGGATCTGCGTGTACAACAATATATCCCCTTGACCAAACTGTTTGTTTTTCATGCCAAAACAGATATCGGCTACGGCGATGGCTACGGCGATTTTGACAACCTGCCGTTTTTCGAAAACTATTTCGCCGGTGGTGTGCGCTCGGTGCGCGGTTTCGAGGATAATTCCTTAGGACCGCGGGACTCGGATAACGATCCTCTCGGTGGCAGCTTCAGAACGGTAGCCAATGCTGAAATCCTGTTTCCGCCACCCTTCATGACCGACAGTAACAGCGTAAGGTTGAGTACTTTTTTTGATATCGGTAATGTGTTCCCTGGTGTGGAGGACTTCGAGAGCAGTGAACTGCGTATGTCGGTAGGTATAGGGGCGACCTGGTTGTCTCCGGTAGGGCCGCTGGCAGTCAGTTTTGCCAAACCGCTCAATGACAAGGCGCGTGATGATGTGCAGGAGTTTCAGTTCAGTCTGGGAGCCGGGTTCTAAAAACAATTCAGCTTCACTTTATTATTCTAATTAGGAGAAAAGTCTTGAAATCAATTAACAGTATGCTTTTTGGCTTGGCTGCACTTGGCGTCGCAGCGGTACCGGTACAGGCAGACACCAAGGTTGGAGTGGTGAACACGGTTCAGCTGATGGAAGAAGCGCCACAGGCAAAAGACGCCCAGAGCAAAATCGAAACAGAATTCGCACCTCGTGAAAAGGAATTGGTGGCGCTGCAGAAAAGCATTCGCAAACTCGAAGATCGCCTTTCCCGCGATGGTGCAGTCATGAGTGAAAAGGAGAACAGCAAACTGGAACGTGAAATCCTCTCTCAGCGCCGTGAACTGAAGCGCACCCAGGACGAGTTTCGCGATGACCTGAATATTCGTAAAAACGAAGTGTTAACGACGTTGCAGCGGCAGATGTACGAAGCCACCGTGAGCCTGGCCAAGGAAAAGAATTATGACGTCATCCTCGGACAGGGTGTGGTGTATTCGAGCAAAAACGTCGATATCACCGATATGGTTCTCGATAAGTTGAAGGCCGGGTTCAAGTCCGGCGGCGACAAGTAGTTCCTCCCATAGACATGACGCTGACACTCGCGCAGCTTGCTCAGCAGTTGAATGTTGAGCTAAGGGGCGACGGTGATGTCAGAGTGTCAACAGTGGCAAGCCTGCAGCGCGCCGGGCCTGGTGCGCTGAGTTTTCTGGCCAACCCGAGTTATCGGCGCTATTTGAAAAACACCCGTGCTTCAGCAGTCGTGCTCTCGGGCCGGGACGCCCAGGATTCGCCCGTAGCGGTTCTGGTCAGTGAAAATCCCTACGCCTGCTACGCACGGGCGGCGCGTCTTCTCTATCCCCAGGATAAGCCGCGATCCGGTATACATCCGAGTGCCATTATCGATGAGGCCGCCGAGATCGATCCCAGTGCCTGGATAGGTGCGCATACGGTTGTTGCAGAGGGTGCAAAGATCGGCCCGTCTGTGCAAATCGGGCCCGGCTGTATTGTCGGTGCAAAGGTGGAGATCGGGCAGGGCAGTCAGCTGGTGGCCCGGGTTACTGTTCTGGCTGAAGCTCATATTGGCAGTCGCGCCATATTGCACCCGGGAGTCGTGATAGGCAGCGACGGGTTTGGCCTTGCGGAGGTGGAAGATCGCTGGGAAAAAGTACCTCAACTGGGTAGCGTACATATCGGTAACGACGTTGAAATTGGCGCCAACACCACGGTTGACCGCGGTACCCTCGAGAACACCATAATCGAGGAGGGGGTCAAGATCGATAACCAGGTACAGGTCGCCCACAATGTGTTTATCGGCGCGCAAACGGCCATCGCGGCTTGTGTTGGTATATCCGGCAGCGCACGAATCGGCAGGCACTGTACACTGGCCGGCGGCGTCGGTGTTGTGGGTCACCTGGAAATCGCCGACCGTGTCCACATCACCGGGATGTCGATGGTGACCCGATCGATTTCCGGGCCGGGTACTTATTCAGCCGGAACGCCACTGATGGAGAATCGCCAGTGGCGCCGCAACGCGGTCAGGATGAAACAGCTGGATGGTCTGACACGGCGCGTGTCCAGCCTGGAAAAATCCAGATAAAATAAAAAGCTATCCTAAAACGAGGTATCAGGTTTAATATCAGTCCATGGATGTTCTCGAAATTCAGAATTTGTTGCCGCACCGTTATCCGTTTTTGCTCGTCGACCGGGTGGTGGAATTCCATGAAAGGCAGTCGCTGGTGGGCATTAAAAATGTTACTGTCAACGAACCATTTTTTCAGGGCCATTTCCCCGGTAAGCCGGTCATGCCGGGTGTGCTGATCCTGGAGGCACTGGCGCAGGCGACCGGCCTGCTGGCGTTCAGAACGGGAAATCGCGGTTCAGAACGCGATTCCCTCTACTATCTGGTCGGAATCGATAAAGCACGTTTCAAACAGCCAGTCGAACCCGGGGATCAATTGCGTCTGTCTGTTGAACTTATCAAAACCAGGCGCGGCATCTGGGTGTTCGATACCGAGGCGACAGTGGATGGTAAAACGGCGGCCACGGCAGAGATCATGTGTACCGAACGAAAGATCGACAGCTGATCAGGAAAGCTCTGGTGGCCCGCATATCTCACCGGGCGGCGTGTGAACGACAGACACCATTGAATTTATGAAGTGCTTTGTAATTAATGAGAAACAGGATGTTTTCAGGTCAAGCCCATCCCGGCCCAGGCTTGTCCTCGTGCACTTGCACTTGTTCTTCACTCAAGTGGTAGCTACGGCTGCATCGCCTCGAGCGGGTCCGTCGCTCCAGAACGGCGTCCAAGCAAACGAGTCCGGCGCCAGCATCCGGGATCCCCGTGAGATATGCGGGATAACGGTTCGTTGATTCATCCGACAGCGGTGGTCGATCCCGCAGCCCGTATCGCCGCTGACGTTATTATCGGCCCCTACAGCGTTATTGGTTCCGGAGTCGAAATAGACAGCAACTCCTGGATCGGTTCACATGTGGTGTTGAGCGGTTCGATCAGTATGGGTTCCAATAACAGGATCTTTCCGTTTGCTTCACTGGGAAGCGATCCACAGGACAAGAAATACCAGGGCGAAACCACCCGCCTGGAAATCGGCTGCAATAACACGATTCGTGAATACGTCACTATAAACCGCGGTACAGTTCAGGACGCGGGAGTCACGCGCCTGGGTGACGATAACTGGATCATGGCCTGTGTGCACATCGCGCATGACTGCCGGATCGGCAGCCATACTGTGCTGGCGAATAACACAACCCTGGCGGGACACGTCCACATTGGTGACTATGCGACATTGGGTGGCGCAAGCCTGATACACCAGTATTGCCGTATCGGAGAACATGCTTTTACGGCCTACGGGGCGCGCATCAAGAAGGACGTCCCGCCGTTCGTCATGGTGTGTGAAGGTAAAGCCAGGCCACGCGGACTCAATGTGGAGGGGCTCAAACGACGAGGCTTTGCCGAAGACAGGATTCGCGTATTGAAGGAAGCATACCGCATCCTGTATCGATCAGAACTGTCCCTGGAGCAGGCGATCGGGCAATTGAAACAGCTCGAATCGGAGAGTGACGACGTCCTTCGCTTGCGCAGATTCGTAGCCGCCTGCGAACGAAGTATTGTGCGCTGACGGGGTGCACCAGTGCTCTATCCATCTGATAACTACGGGTTCAGCGTCCCAGTGATGTTTCGCAGCAAGGCGCAGTGCGAAGGCAATGGCTATTCCCTTGTCGAGCGCTGCAACGCTGCTGCGGGACACCACCGGGATGCCCTTCGGGTTAGCTTGTCAACGCCCACGGACTGCGTTGCGCCTCTTGACAAGGGAATAGCCATTGCCTGCGAGGCGCGCCTTGCCGTGAACGTTGACAAGCTAACTGAACCCGTAGTTATCAGATGGATAGAGCACTAATGGCTGATGCATTACGCATAGGGCTGGTTGCCGGTGAGTTGTCCGGTGACAGGCTCGGAGCAGCACTGATTTACGCCATCCGCAAACGTCATCCACAGGCGCAGTTCGAGGGTATTGCCGGTCCGGGCATGCGTCAAGCCGGCTGTCGGGCGCTGGCCCATTCGGAACGCCTGGCTGTCATGGGACTGGTCGAGGTGCTGGGACATTTACCCGGCCTTTTTCGCCTGCGCAGAAAAATAACCCGCCATTTCCGTCGTCAGCCACCCGATGTGTTTGTCGGCATCGACGCACCTGATTTCAACCTGTCGCTGGAAAAATCACTCAAGCGGGCCGGTATACCGACGGTTCACTGGGTTAGTCCGTCTGTCTGGGCATGGCGCCAATACCGGCTTGGCAAGATCCGTCACGGTGTCGACCTGATGCTGACACTGTTTCCGTTTGAAGCACAGTTTCTAGAACAACACGGGGTGTGCGCGCAGTTTGTGGGGCACCCACTGGCCGATGAGATTACAGCGAACACTTCGCAACAAGGGGCGCGTGAGAGACTGGGGCTTGATAACAACAGGCAGTGTATCGCACTGCTGCCAGGCAGTCGGGCAACTGAAGTCAAACGCCTGTTGCCACTGTTCCTGGACGCCGCGCAGCTGTGCACACGGGTGATAACGGACGTACAGTTTGTGCTGCCGGTGGCGGCAGCGGACTTGTTGCCCGTGTGCAAGCGGTGGCTGGACTCGGCGCAGCATGATGATCTGGCAGTGACATTGCTCGAAAGTCAGGCAGGCGACGCGATGACTGCGGCGGATGCCGTGTTACTGGCGTCGGGTACCGCGGCACTGGAATGCATGCTGCTGGAGCGGCCGATGGTTGTGGCGTATCGCCTGCAGCCTCTCAGTTACCAGCTGGTCAGCCGCCTGTTGCGCGTGCCTTATGTCTCACTACCCAATCATCTGCTGGGAACAAAGCAGGTGCCTGAGTACCTGCAGGCTGATGCGACGCCGGAGAAGCTGGCCGGGGCATTGCTGGAACTGCTTCAGGATCCGCAGAAAGCGGCACAACAGATTGAACCGTTCGCGCAGGTGCGCCGGCAGTTACGGCAGAATGCGGTACAGCGGGCAGCGCAGCATATTATCGAAAGGGGGATGCATTGAGCAAACAAAGCGGCTTTGAATTCCAGGCCACGGGACAATGTCTGGCGGGCGTGGACGAGGTAGGGCGTGGCCCCCTGGCCGGACCGGTGGTTGCCGCTGCCGTCATTCTTGATCCGGACAGACCGGTTGAAGGCCTGAAGGATTCCAAAAAACTCAGCGAACGGCGCCGGGAAGAGCTGGCCGGGCAGATCCGGGAGCGGGCGCTGGCCTGGTCACTGGGGCGCGCAGAGGTGCACGAGATCGACCGCATTAACATTCTCCAGGCCAGCTTGCTGGCCATGCAGCGCGCTGTTGCCGCCCTGTCACTGGCGCCGGAGTTGGTGCTGGTGGACGGCAATCGCTGCCCGCGGCTCGACTACCCCTCACAAGCGGTGGTCAGGGGGGACGCCCTGGTGCCTGCGATCAGCGCCGCCTCTATCATCGCAAAAGTCAGTCGTGACCGTGAAATGGTCGAGCTGGATAGCCGCTACCCCGGCTATGGTCTGGCTAAGCATAAAGGCTATCCCAGCAAGGCCCACCTGGCCGCCCTGCAAACCCTGGGTGTGACACCGGTACACCGGCGTTCTTATGCGCCGGTTCGGCGTCTGCTGGAAGAGACCCGGTGATCCATTTCTGGAACTTTCTGAGAACACTGCCGATTGCCCACGAACTGTCCGAGCGGCATCGCGCGTACGCTGCTGACAGCGCGTTTCAGATGCATGCCGGCAGTATCGAAGCCTACCTCGAGGCGTGCCGGCGGCGGGTCGAGGCGGCCAGAACCGATCTCGATGGGAATCAGGCTGCTTGGGTTATCGAGGGTAACAGTCCGTTTGTATTAATACCGGAGAATAATGACAGACCGCGGCGCGGCATCCTGATGGTACACGGCCTGTCGGATTCCCCCTTCATGATGCGTGATCTTGGTCAGTTCTTTCAGCAACAGGGTTTTTATGTGCTGGCCATGCAGTTACCGGGGCATGGTACCCGGCCCGGTGAGCTGCTCGAAGTACACTGGCGGGACTGGGTTGCATCCCATCAACGGCTGCTGGAACTGCTGGAAGCCGAAGTCGACGATGTGTATCTGCTGGGATTTTCCGCCGGCGCGACACTCAACCTCTATCAGTCGATGCGAAACTACAGCATTAAGGGTCTGTTCATGTTCGCCCCTGCGCTTCGCATCTCCGCCATGGCACGGCTGGCCGGTCCGTTGTCGTATTGCGGCAAGTGGTGGCAACGTTTTTCCTGGTTTGAGCTGCAACCGGACAGCGATTACTTCAAATACGAATCGCTGACTAACCGGGCTATCCACGAAGTGTACGAAATGATAAACGCGGTGAGGCGCCTGGCTTCACGGGTTGAACGCCGCCTGCCGGTATTTGTTGCCGCCAGCGAAAATGACGTAGCGGTCGACAGCAGGGCGACACTTGACTGGTTCTCCAGGCAGCGGGGGCTGCCCAAACGCATGCTGTATTACAGTACCGGTCATCCCGGGGTACCGGAGAAGGTCACACTGGTCCCGGCTCATCTGCCCGATCAGAACATAAAAAGTTTCTCACATACGGCGCTGATGCAGTCACCGTCAAATCCGCATTACGGAAAGCAGGGTGAACACTGTTTTTGCACCCATTACTACCATCTTGACCCTGCCAGATACCGGCGTTGCAAGGCGCGGCAGGAGGATTGTCTGGGCGAGATGTTCGATGAGTCAACGGACTGCGAAGTAATTCGCCGCCTGACCTATAACCCGTTGTTCGAGGAAATGCTGGCGGAGATCAAGGCATTTCTGGACGAGTTGTAGCTGGGCCGGCCATCGTTTTTCACCAGGAGGGACAGAAAGTTCATAAGGCATTCACGGGTAAGAGCCTTGTGGGCAGATCGTATGGCCCTCCGTAGGGTGTGCAAAAGTTCCCTGCGACTCAACGGAACAGCAGTGGTTCTTTGTGGTGAAAGTTGTGAGGAATCCGGCTTAGGCCTCAGCAGTCCTGCCCGCCGTTTTGTCAAGCCTTGAAACACCGGCTGCAAAGCCGGACACTTCGCTTATGGGTCCCGGATTTGTCCATCTTCATCTGCATACCGAATATTCGCTGGTAGACGGCGCTGTACGTATCAAACCGCTGGTGAAAGCGGTTGCCGAAGCCGGTATGCCAGCCGTTGCCGTCACTGACCAGAGCAATATGTTCGCCATGGTCAAGTTCTATCGGGCGGCGATGGCAGCGGGTATCAAACCCATTATCGGCGTCGACATGTGGGTGCGGAACCCCGCGCAGCTGACCAAGCCCTGGCGCCTGGTGCTGTTGTGTAAAAACCGCCTGGGGTACCGGAACCTTACCGAACTGGTATCGCGTACTTACCTGGAAGGTCAGCACCAGTCGATACCCATGCTCAGCCTGGAATGGCTGGCGGGGGCAAGCGACGGACTGATCGCCTTGTCTGGCGGCCGCGAGGGCGATATCGGCGAGGCGCTGCTGGCCGCAAACCGGCCACTGGCCGAACAACGCCTGCAATCCTGGCTGCGTCTGTTTCCGTCACATTTTTATCTGGAGGTCCAGCGCAGCGGCCGTGAGGGTGAGCAGGACTACCTGCATGCAGCAGTCGATCTGGCTGCTGCACACGACGTGCCGGTGGTTGCCACCAACGACGTACACTTTCTCAAGTCGGAGGACTTCGAGGCACACGAGGCGCGTGTCTGCATTCACGACGGACGCACGCTGGACGATCCGCGCCGCCCCAGACGTCATTCCGAACAGCAATACCTGCGATCACCCGACGACATGCAGGCACTGTTCGCCGACCTGCCCGAAGCGCTGGAAAACAGTGTGGAGATCGCCCGGCGCTGTAACCTTGAACTGAGCTTCGGTGAAAACTACCTGCCCGATTTCCCGGTCCCGGCAGGGATGAGCATGGATGAGTTTTTCCGCAAGCAGGCGCGGGCGGGACTGGAAAAACGCCTGCTGACCCTGTTTGATCCGCACGCTGACGATTTTGCCGGCATCCGCAAACCCTATGACGAACGCCTGGAGACTGAACTGGATGTCATTATCTCCATGGGCTTTCCGGGTTACTTCCTGATCGTTGCCGACTTTATCCAGTGGGCCAAGCATAACGGTGTGCCGGTCGGTCCCGGGCGCGGTTCCGGCGCAGGTTCGCTGGTCGCTTATGCCCTGACCATCACCGACCTCGATCCGCTGCGCTATGAATTGCTGTTCGAACGTTTTCTCAATCCGGAACGCGTCTCCATGCCGGACTTCGACGTCGATTTCTGCATGGAAGGCCGTGACCGGGTCATCGATTACGTTGCCGAGCACTACGGACGCGAAAAAGTCTCGCAGATCATCACTTATGGCTCCATGGCGGCCAAGGCGGTGGTACGCGACGTCGGGCGGGTGCTGGGCCATCCCTACGGCTTCGTCGATCGCATCGCCAAACTGATCCCTTTTGAAATCGGCATGACGCTGGACAAGGCGCTGGAGCAGGAAGAAGCCTTACGCGATCTGTACGAAGAGGATGAGGACGTCCGGGCCCTGCTGGACATGGCGCGATCGCTGGAAGGTCTGGCGAGAAACGCCGGTAAGCACGCCGGCGGCGTTGTGATTTCGCCAAGCAAACTCACCGACTTCACGCCGATTTATTGTGAGCAGGGTGGTATCAACATCGTCAGCCAGTTCGACAAGGATGATGTGGAAGCCGTCGGCCTGGTGAAATTCGACTTCCTCGGACTGCGTACCCTGACCATTATCGACTGGGCACTGCAGACGGTAAACAAGCAACGCGCCGAGCAGGGCGAAGCCACGCTGGATATCAATGCCATTGCCCTGGACGATGCGGCGGCTTTTGACCTGCTCAAAGCCTACCAGACCACCGCTGTGTTCCAGCTCGAATCGCGTGGCATGAAGGATCTCATCAAGCGCCTGCAACCCGACAGCTTCGAAGATATCGTGGCGCTGGTGGCCCTGTTCCGGCCCGGTCCCTTGCAGTCGGGCATGGTGGATGACTTCATCAACCGCAAACACGGCCGCGCCAAAGTCGAGTATCCGCATGCGGACCTTGAATCGATCCTCCAGCCCACGTACGGCGTCATTCTCTACCAGGAACAGGTCATGCAGATCGCCCAGGTGCTGGCCGGTTACACCCTCGGCGGCGCTGACCTGTTACGCCGTGCCATGGGCAAGAAAAAGCCGGAAGAGATGGCCAAACAGCGGGTTATTTTCACGGAAGGCGCATTAAAACACGGCGTCGAGGAAAAAACGGCGACCTATATCTTCGACCTGATGGAGAAATTCGCGGGCTACGGTTTTAACAAGTCGCATTCTGCCGCTTATGCGCTGGTGTCCTATCAGACCGCCTGGCTGAAGGCGCATTACCCGGCGCCCTTTATGGCCGCGGTGTTATCGGCTGACATGGACAACACCGACAAGGTGGTGACGCTGATCGACGAATGCCGCCACATGCAGCTTGAAGTGGTGGCGCCGGATATCAACCGTTCCGGCTTTGCCTTTACGGTCGAAGGCAGCGACGTCGTGATCTATGGCCTCGGCGCCATCAAGGGGGTGGGCGAGGCGGCGATTGAAGTCATCATTCAGGAACGGCTGGCCAATGGCGTCTACAAATCGCTGGTGGATCTATGCCGCCGCATCGATTCGCGCAAAGTCACCCGCCGCGTGTACGAAGCGCTGATCAAGGCCGGCGCACTGGACAGGCTGGGCGAGAACCGGGCATCGCTGAGCGTCCAGTTACCGGAGGCATTGAAATCAGCCGAACAGGATTTGCGCGATTCAGCCGCCGGTCAATCCGATATGTTCGGCAGTGTCGTTGCACCCGCGGAAGCCCAGGCCCTGGCCGTCGCCTGCGTGCCTGAATGGGATGAAGAGCAGCGCCTGTCGGGTGAAAAGGAAACCCTGGGTCTGTACCTGACCGGCCATCCGATCGATCGCTATCGTGAAGAACTCGCCAGCATAATCAGCGGTGCGCTGGCCGAGCTGAATGAAGAGCTGCCGGCAGCGGGTGCCTCGCGACAGCGCGGTCAGGAGAAGACCGTTGTGCTGGCCGGCCTGGTGGTTGAGTTCAGAACCCGCAATACCCAGAGTGGATCACGCATGGCGTTTGTAACTCTGGATGATCGTAGCGCGCGCATGGAAATCCGGATTTTCTCCAAGGTGTTCGAACAATACCGCGCCTTGCTGGCGAACGACAAAGTGCTGGTGGTTCAAGGCACCCTGGCATTCGATGACTTCTCCGGCAGTATGCGGTTAAACGCCAACAAGATCTATGAAATAGACCAGGCACGGGAAGTATATGCCAAACGCCTGGTACTGGATATTGGTGAAAAAAAAGCCGGTAACGGTTTTGTAAGCTCGTTGGCAAACATACTGTCACCCTTCTGTGAGGGCAATTGTCCTGTCGGTATCCAGTATCGCGGCGCGTCTGCACAAGCACATATCACACTGGGTGAGCAATGGTGGGTACATCCCACCGATGAGCTGTTGCAGCGGCTGCGTGAACTGGCCGGTGGGTCGCAGGTGAAGGTGGTGTACAAGTAAGCGGACTCCCGGCCGATAAACCGCTAATATCGACACCGGATTCCTGCAATGCCCCGACTTCTGTTGGTTTTATCGCTGTTACTGCTGCAGTTCAGCGCTCACGCCGGGCCGCTGGTACGCTACAGCTTCGACGACAACCAGCTGGATACCGGTCCGGACACCTTCCGTATTTTCGAGTACTCGAAGGGTACGGTATACCTGAATTCCCAATTTCCGTTCAGCGGTTATTACTCGGTTGAGATTCGTGACGCCGGCAATGATGGCGGCTTTCCCGAGTTACAGGGATTTTTCCCGATGCAGGACTCGGGCACACTGCACGTTCATTTCGCCTTCATGACACCCGAACCTCATGAACCGTTCAATATAGCTCTCGCTGGCCCCAAATGGTTCAAACTAAAAAAGGACGGCATCGGCTTCTGGCTGAAAAACGAGGATGGATACTTCCATCATATGTCGGCTAATGCCTGGCAACGACTCAACAAAATCACCGCTTTTGAATGGTACCTGGTTGACCTGAGCTACCACGTCGACCAAGGCAACTACGACCTGCAAATCCGCGAAGCACACGCAGACCAACCCCTCGTTGATATCATTAGTGCACAAAATGCTATCGGCTCGTCCGATTCAAAGGTGTACGTGTTTTCATTTATCGGCGATCTGCCGGATAAAGCCAACGCCGTCATCTATGTGGACGACATCGACATCAGAAGCGACTTAAGTATTCGCCGTGGTGAATTGATCGCACCGGGACGCCGCAAGCTTTTTATCGATTACTGGCGAGATCTGCAGAAAGCAGCGCGCAGCGACCCGCAGTGCATACCCAGCAGCACATTCTCCGATTTCGGTATCGAAGCCGATGACTTGGCCAGACTGCGCGACGAAGGCACGCTAACAGACCTGCAGCAACTGCTTCACGCACCTCTGAACACCCTCACCGCGCAACGGATCGACGCATTGGCATTCAACCCGAAACTCGTTGCAGTGGCATTGTGGCGGCTGGGGTGCGATGCGCTGAGTGAACGGCAAGCGGAACAGGCACTGACCTATTTCCGGCAAGCGGAACAGGCCGCACCGAACGGAAAAATCTACGACCTCTCGCGCACGCTGGCACTGGCAGCGCTGGGCCGGTTCGAAGACGTCGACGCCAGGCTCGCCACGGCTTATGGTCTTTGGTACGGTGACACCCGTTTCACGGCCGCCGAAGCCATGATCGGCCTGGCGCGCAACGACCTCTGGTCCAGTGAAAACGTGTTGCGGGAACCGGCAAACGTCTTCCCCGAACACCTCGATGCAGAACCCCTGATCGACCTCTGGACTGACAACCCATCGACGCAGCTCCTTCAGTCGCTGCAGAAAAACTACCCGGATGACTGGCAACGATACCTGGAACATCGTTTGATCACAGAACAATACTACTTCGTTCTTTTATGGCAGGAAGCATACAGCGAAGCGCTCGATTTTGCGCATAGAACCGGCGCTCGTCTGGTGGAAAACGGTCAGGCTGCCGGTGTATGGCATGAGTTCCAGGGCAACGCAGCGTTCCTGATGGGTGATTACGGTCTGGCAAAACAACACTACGAAAATGCGCTGAGCACAAACAATCGACGTCAGTTGCGCAGTGTCTATCTCAAACTATCCGATCTGTATTTTCTCATGGGCGATCCGCAAAACGAACGTCACTATCGAGAACGCGTTTACGGCAGCCTTGGAGAAAAATAAGGATCGCTATGACAACAAGCCGCCTTCCTGTATGCAACTGAGTACGTCGATAGCGTTGACGGGGCATTCTGATATGCACGCACCACAGCCGTTACACAGGGCCTGTTCGAGCATCGGCATGGCGGCGCTGCCGGCCTGTCGGCGGAATTGAATCGCTGAGGTCCGGCAGCGTTCAGCGCAGACCCGGCATTCGGTTCCCTGGTTCGACAGGCAGCTTGCCGCAATGAAGACTTTCTGATTCCAGGGATGTTCATCCGTAATCCGTAGACCACCCTGCTGGCAGGCACGCGCGCATTCGCCGCAGAAACTGCAGCCATCCCTGGAGAAATCGATCTGCGGGTACCCGCCGCGACCGCGAACCAGAATCTGTTCCGGGCAGGCGCGGATACAGTCACCGCATTGATCGCACTGATGAATAAAGGAGCGTTCCGCTATTGCCCATGGTGGACGGTGGGGTACGGGTCTGGATGGAGAGCAACCTCTCAGCAACTGGAATCCATCGCTAGTCATGGGTGTTCCCCTGTATTTCCGCGCTTGACAGCGACACACTGCGCGAGACTGGTGTAAGTCGGCATTGACCTAAATCAAGGCAGCCCCGGTTTAAAATCCGTCCAGGGTGTCAAAATGTTGTATTTAAGTGTTAGTCGCGGGAAACTTCCTCTATCCATAACGTTCTAATTTAAAATACATTGCAGGGGTGCCGGCGGGCTGTATGCGTCGTTCAGTGTGGGTCATTTGCCTGGCCGGACTTTTGTTGTGGGGCGGGCAGTATGAAGCGTTACGGGCAGAGGGGCTTCCCGCCTACAGCCTGGGTTACAATCCTGCCCGCGATCCTTTTTCCGACGGGCGGGCTGCACTGCAACTTGCCCGGCAAACCCACCGCAAGGTATTGATCGAGGTGGGTGGTGACTGGTGCAGCTGGTGCCATGTGCTGGATCGCTTTTTGAATCAGCATCCGTCCATCAAGGCAAAATTGTACGAGAGGTTTGTCGTGTTAAAGGTGAACGTCGACGACAGCAATGATAACGCCGGGTTTCTCTCCGCTTTCCCGCCGGCGCTGGGGTATCCACACCTGTATGTCACCAGCAACGACGGTTCCATCCTTCACTCGCAGGACACTGCAGAGTTTTTGCAGAACGGCAAATATTCGCAACAGCGCGTTCTGCGTTTTCTCGAGCACTGGGGTATGCAGCATGAATGAGCAAGGCAAGGGTATCAGCCGTCGTGAATTTATAACCCGGCTGACAGTGCTCGGTTCACTGGCAGCCAGTTACCCGGCTGCGGCGCTCGAGGGGCTGCGATCGAAGGCAATCGCAGCCAATAAACAGGCCTGGCTCGATCAGGATCCCTGGAAAACCATCGCGGCCGTCCAGCAGCACCTGTTTCCGTCAACCCAAGACAGCCCCGGCGCCAGCGATTTCCGGGCCATCGTGTACCTGCGCAATAGCATCGAAAACCCGGCTGCAGACGGCGAAGACAAGGACTTCATTTTCAAAGGTGTGGGCTGGTTGAACGATCTGAGCCGGGAGCGTTATCAGAGGCCCTTTACCGCATTCGATGAATCTGAACGGGAAGCCGTGCTGCGGCAGATCGAGCGGAGCAAGGCGGGCCGAAACTGGTTGTCGTTGCTGTTGACCTATTTGCTCGAGGCGCTGCTGGCAGATCCCGTGTACGGCGGTAATCCAGGCGGCATTGGCTGGAAATGGCTGGAACATCAGCCCGGTTACCCGGCACCTCCGGAAGACAAATCCTGGTACAAGCTGGCCGCGCCGGTGCGTTACCAGCGCAAGGGCTAGAAGGAGTACTCGGCGTATGGACCCTGATTTTGATGTCTGCGTGATCGGCAGTGGCGCCGGAGGCGGTCCAGTAGCGCTGACTCTGGCCGAGGCCGGTTATTCGGTGCTGGTGCTGGAAAAGGGCCCCTGGTTGACGGAACAGGATTTTTACAAGGATGAACTGGCCTGTTGCCGGCGCAGTGTCTATACACCGCAACTTAGCGATGAACAGCACGTCATTGAAGATCTTGACAGCGAGGGTGACTGGCTTGGTGAAGCGACGTCCGATTCCGGCTGGGACTTCTGGAACGGCAACTGCGTCGGTGGTTCGTCCAATTTTATGAGTGGCTTTTTTTATCGGCTCAAACCCGAGGATTTCCGTTTGCTGTCCGAATTCGGCCCGCTGGCAGGCGCCAACATCGCCGACTGGCCGATCAGTTATGAGGACCTGGAGCCCTGGTACAGCAAAGTGGAAAGCGAAGTGGGCATCTCCGGTAAAATTATCGGCCACCCCCTGGCCGAGCCGCGCTCGACGGCGGATTTCCCGTATCCTCCCACCCATGAGCATCCCATCGCAAAACGCATCGACAGCAGCTGCCGGGAACTGGGACTCCATCCGCTGCCGACGCCGCGCGCCATTCTGTCCCGGGCGAAAGACAAGCGCCGCAGTTGCGAGTACTCCGGTTACTGTGGCAGTTATGGCTGCTCTTCCGGGGCCAAGGGCAGTGCCCGTGCCGCGTTGCTGGATCGTGCGCTTGCCACAGGGCATTGTGAAATACGGCCGCACTCAAAAGTGTACAAGCTGGTCAGCAATTCAAAAGGCAAAGTCGTTGCCGCAGCTTATTTCGATGCCGATGGACAGACACGGAAGGTCGCCGCAAAGATCTTTGTCGTCGCTTGTCAGGCGATTGAAACCAGCCGCCTGCTGTTGAGTTCCGCGGGTCCAAAGCACGCCAACGGCCTGGCCAACAATAGCGGGCAGGTCGGCAGAAACCTGTTGTTCTCGGCGGGTGGTTCCGGTAGTGGTGAATTTCTCTATGCCGGTATGAGTGATAAGCAAATAGAAGCCCTCAAAATACGCGGCCCGTTCGTGAACCGCGCACTGCAGGACTGGTATTACATCGACGACAAAGCCTTCGGCGGGCGGGCCAAGGGCGGCACAGTGGATTTCCTGTTACGCCATCCCAATCCCATCGGTAAGGCCATGTCGGTCAAGTGGGATGACGACGACCGGCTGTTGTGGGGGCAACCGCTGCAGAAAAAATTAAAGTCGCTGTTCACCGGTTCACAGTCTCTGCGCTACGAAATTTTCTGCGACTGGCTGCCGACCGACAATTGCTTTGTCAGCCTGGATGCCGGGTTGCGGGACAAGTGGCAGTCGCCGGTTGCCAGGGTTCGCATCGGCTACCACGAGCACGACCTGAAGGTGGGACGCTATATCAATGAACGGGCGATACAAGTGCTGGAAAAAATGGGTGCGCAGAATATACGCTCGAGTGTGAGCGGCTCACCACCACAGAACCTGGTTGCGGGTGGTTGCCGCTTTGGTGAGAATCCCGGGACCTCGGTACTGGATGCGGATTGCCGTGCCCATGATGTCGACAATCTCTACGTAACCGATGGCAGTTTTATGCCCACCGGTGGCAGTGTGCCCTATACATGGACGATTTACGCCAATGCATTCCGGGTGGCTGACCGGATCAGGCGCGTACTGTAATACAGGATTTGTGCGGATGCATAGCTGTGCTGATTGCCGTAAAATCATGGCCTTGTCAGCAGAGACAGGTGACCAGACAGTCCGATGAACCTGAATTTTCTTGAATTTGAACAACCCATTGCAGAGCTGGAAGCGAAAATCGAAGAGCTGCGCTATGTGGGTGATGACGCTGAAATCAATATCAACGAAGAAATCGGCCGGCTGCAGGCGAAGAGCAAGTCGCTGACCGAGTCGATTTTCTCCAAGCTGGATGCCTGGCAGATATCCCAGCTGGCGCGTCATCCGCAGCGTCCCTATGCACTGGATTACATTCAGCGGATTTTTACCGAGTTCGAAGAGTTGCACGGTGACCGGACCTACGCCGACGATCCCGCCATTGTCGGCGGCCCGGCGCGCCTGGACGGCAAGCCGGTGATGGTAATCGGCCAGCAGAAAGGACGCGATACCAAGGAAAAGATTTATCGTAATTTCGGCATGTCGCGTCCGGAGGGTTACCGCAAGGCAAAGCGTTTGATGGAGATGGCGGAACGTTTCCGGCTGCCGATACTGACCTTTATCGATACCCCGGGTGCTTACCCCGGTATCGGTGCCGAGGAGCGCGGCCAGAGTGAAGCCATCGCGCGCAATCTCTACGTCATGGCGGGCCTGCAAACGCCGATTGTCTGCACCGTGATTGGCGAAGGTGGCTCGGGTGGTGCGCTCGCCATTGGTGTGGGTGACCGTATGATCATGCTTCAGTACAGCATTTATTCGGTGATTTCCCCGGAAGGCTGCGCCTCGATTCTATGGAAGAGCGCGGAGAAGGCGTCAGATGCCGCACAGGCAATGGGTGTGACCTCGGCCCGTCTCAAGCAACTGCAACTGATCGATGACATTCTCGAAGAACCACTGGGTGGCGCGCATCGCGATGCGGACGAAATGGCACAGCGCATCAAAATGCGACTGATCGATCAGCTCGACCAGCTGAACAGTTTCCCGGCCGATGAACTGATTGCGGCACGCTACCAGCGGCTGTTGTCTTACGGTGAATTCGTCGAAAAGTAAGCTGACCACCGGGCATCTGCTTAAAAAGCTGCCCCGCGCACCTCAGTACTGGGTGGCATTCAGCGGCGGTGTCGACTCCCATGTGTTGTTACAGCTGCTGGCCGAAGCCCGCAGGCAACTACCGGGCTCTCTGGCTGCCGTGCACGTCAACCACCAGATCCAGCAACAATCCGGCGACTGGGAGATTCACTGCCGCTCGGTCTGTGAAGAACTGCGCGTGCCCCTTCATTTGCTGCGTGTGCAGGGCAAGGCGCGAGCCGGTGAGAGCCCGGAAGCGGCGGCGCGCACCGCACGTTACCGGGCGCTGGCTGACTGGCTGCCGACCGATGCGGTACTGACCACCGCCCAACATCGGGACGATCAGGCTGAGACGCTGTTGTTACAGTTATTCCGTGGTGCCGGCCCCAGAGGCCTGGCGGCGATGCCTGAAAATAGCGTATTGGGGCGCGGTCGCCTGCTACGGCCGTTTCTGGAAACCAGCCGTCAGGCTATTGTCAGCTATGCGCGCGCGCACCGCCTGCGCTGGATTGAGGACCCCAGTAACACCGACACCCGTTACGATCGCAATCTGCTCAGGCAACGGATTATGCCGGAACTGCAGCAGCACTGGCCGGGACTGAGCAAGGTGCTGGCCCGGGCAGCGGGCCATCAGGCCGATCAGGTCGAGCTGGCGCAAGCATTGGCGGCGCTGGATTACCCGGCCTGCCGCCGTTCAGAGCCCGCCTGTTTGTCGGTATCGGCATTGCGCGGTCTGCCACCGGCCCGTCAGCGGAATCTGCTGCGCTACTGGCTGGAGCAGGCCGGTTTGCCATTGCCCTCACGGGTGCTGCTGGAGCGTATCCGTGCGGAAATGCTGTCAGGGCGGCAAGATACCAGTCCTCTGGTGCACTGGCCCGGCGCCGAGGTGCGCCGTTTTCGCGATGGTTTGTACAGCATGACGCCGTTACCGCCACACGATCCCGCCAGCTGTTATCGCTGGAACTTCCATGCCCCCCTGAGTCTGGATCAAGCCGGCGGTATCTTGTCGGCGACGGCTGTGACGGGCGGCGGGCTGCGCGTTGCCGGGCGTGCCGGCGCTATGGACATCCGCTTCCGGCAGGGTGGGGAAACCTTACAACCGGCCGGCCGACGCCACCACCATCGGCTCAAGAAGCTGTTTCAGGAATGGGGTGTGCCTGACTGGGAGCGTGACCGGGTGCCCCTGGTTTACAGTAACGGCGCATTGATCGCGGTTGTCGGGTTTTGTGTCTGTGAAGGCTATCAGGCAAGCGCAGAACAAACCGGTCTGGACTTGCAGTGGAGCCGGATGCCCGGATTCTGACGATGCCGGGATTACAACAAATCCTGCACCTGCTCCAATTCAACGTGTTCCGACGCCGCGCCGTTCGCTGCATTTAATCAATGAGCTATCGGCTGAGTAGACAGAACCCAGTTATCGTAATAATTGTATTGATCCTCAGGTGCGGCAAATGAAGAATTAGCGCCGCCGTAGCCAAAGAGGAAATATACCCCGTCAAGTTTCAAACTATCCACAGTTCGCCAATTAACATTGTTGCGGTTTAAAACCTTTTCGCCATCAACCCACGCGTGCATTTTTCCATTGCTCTTACCCGGGGTATTCAACTTGATATAGGTCTCTATCGTATACCACTTTCCATGCGCAAGATTTATCTGACCGCCTGGGCCATCATCGTACCACATGGGCTTTTGGACAGTGTCGGTGTAATAGGTATATTGAGCCAGTGCACCGTCACCTTTAGCC
>Ga0209456_10000282_pt1 | contig 28245 bp, 17 predicted proteins | sample COG_11_FD_184755 | JGI IMG/M metagenome (GOLD analysis project Ga0209456, IMG submission 184755) | Pelagic marine sediment microbial communities from the LTER site Helgoland, North Sea, for post-phytoplankton bloom and carbon turnover... | ecosystem: Environmental > Aquatic > Marine > Neritic...
CACGTTTGCAAACTCTTTTCTCATTATGATTGGAGATCGAACCGCGGCCCTGGAAGAGGCCGCGCCGTTCGACTTTGCCCACCTGCCGGACTTCAAACGTAAACGCGCCTACAGCGTTATAACGACAAAACCCAGACAGTCTGAACTGGTCACGAGGGCGCACGTGGATGAAGCCGGCGGCCAACCGTCGCCAGCGTTAGTGCAGTCTCTGCTAACAGAAAATTTCATCGCTGGAAACCTCTTGTCCGTTGAGTGGTCGAGATCCCTGGCAATCAATCCCTGGGGAGGGCAGTTCAAGGAGTTGCTGATCGAGTATTACGAGTTTCTGTCGCGGCAAACTCTGAGCATCGACCTGGTTCCCAACAACATCATCGTTTGCGAGAACGCGTCCTACGAGTTCTTCGATCAGGAATGGACAGTGCCGTACGCACTGAATAGAGACTATATTTTTTTCCGTGCCCAGTTGTTGTTCGCCATTCGATACATCAGGGTCATTGGCGAGTTTGCACGGCGACACGGCATTCACACCGTGCGCGATTTCGTTCTGTTCAGCTTCCGCGCGGTTGGTATCGACGCCAGCGAAAAAATGGAAGAGTTCTGCCGGATGGAGAACGATTTCCAGATCGAGGTCAATGAACACGAAGCTGAAGACACCGCTCAAACGCTTCTGGCGGCCAGAATGAACGAACCGGCGCCGGAGTCACCGGTGTGCGCGAAACTCTACTGGAGACAATCGGGGCAGGGCTACAGCGAAGAGAACTGCATCGCCGTGGATGCCGCCGCCGGACCTGACCCGACGCCACTGAACTTCGTGCTCCCCGAGGGGTTGACCGATGTGTCGCACGTTCGATTCGATCCGTGTGACGAGTGGAGTGGGGAAGATGTCGGATTTTTGACCCTCCCGTACCTGCGGATATCCGCGTCCATTGGCGGACGGCGGCTCGACCTGGTCGAACTGGCAGGCTGCGAGAGCATCGCGACAACCGGCCGATTGTCCGGCATGGTTTACAACAAGGCGCGGTATGGCGAAGTTTTCGCGGTTGTCGGAGACAATCCGGAGTTGGAGATCGCTGTCAACCGATCATCCACGCCAGACGGCCTAACCGCTTACAATGTAACGGTGGAATGTTCTCATATCAGGTCAAAAGAGTATCGCCTGGTCAGAGACGGTTACCTGGCGCGGGAGGGTGCGTTGCACAAACAGTTAGAAGCGTCGCAAAATGAGTTGAGCGAACTGAAGCGGGTCAACGACGGGCTCGCAAATGAATTGCGGGAAATCAAGACCTCGAAACTGTGGAAAGTCGGTGAACGCTATCGATCACTGATGGGGAAGGGGAGACACTAGCCATGTCGATATTGTCATAAAAACTTCACAGTGAGCCGCGATCTGTTGTGATAAAAATGAGTACCAAATCATGTAAACAGTTGTCGTGGAGTCAAAATGCTGAGAGAACAGACGTTAGGGAAGGTGCAAAACCCTCCCGCCGATATTCAGCCCGCGCCGCCATCAAAGGGCGTCATGAACAAGTACATGGAGCATCTCAGAAAGGTAGGCGACTTTCTGGATGATGATAAGCGAGCCCACCGTAAACGGCAGGAAAGCATTTCTGTGGTCCTAAAAGAATTGAGCCGTAAAGAGAACGAAATCGAGGAGCGGATCAAAGGAGAACGCGACGAGGCAAAGCGAAGGCGCCTTGAGACAAAGTTGAGCGTCGTACTTGCACAGAGAGAGAAAGGCCTCAAAGCGCTCGACAGCCTGGTGAGAAATACGGGCTAGCAGTTGAACGGTAAATCGACCTGACACCGGTAGCGCGACGGCAAGACGAAGCGCACCCCTTGTACTTTTACCTGTCGTTTACTGAAGCCTGGGCGGCGGCAAGGCGCGCAACCGGTACGCGGAAAGGACTGCAGCTCACGTAGTCCAGGCCCACCAAATGGCAGAACTCGATGCTGTTCGGTTCGCCGCCATGCTCTCCGCAGATGCCGCAGGACATGCCCGGGCGGGTGCTTCGGCCCAGCCGAACAGCCATCTCCACCAACTTGCCCACGCCACCACGATCGAGCTCCTGGAACGGGTTGGTCGGCAACACGCCCGTTTTTACGTAGTTTATTAGAAACTTGGCCTCGGCATCGTCCCTGCTCATACCGAACGTGGTCTGTGTCAGGTCGTTGGTGCCGAAGCTGAAAAACTCGGCTTCCCTGGCCATCTCGTCGGCAGTCAACGCAGCGCGCGGCAGTTCGATCATCGTGCCGTACAGAAATCCGACGGTGGTTCCGGACTCGGAAAAAACTTCCCGCGCAACCTCATCCACGACCTTCTTCAGCATGGTGAGCTCATTGACGTGGCTGGAGAGCGGAATCATGATCTCCGGTTTGACATCGAGCCCCTCTTTGCTCACAGCCACGGCGGCCTCCAGGATTGCCCTGGTCTGCATCTCCGTGATCTCCGGCATCATGATGCCGAGGCGATCGCCGCGCAAGCCGAGCATCGGATTACTCTCTGCAAGGGATTCGACGCGCTCCAGGATATCTTCTTTCTCCCGAACCTGGGCGAGCGCGTTGTCTATTTCGCTCATGGAGCGGAAGTGCTGGAGCTGCACCTTGAGGTTCGCCAATTCCTGGACCAGGGCATGCTGTGAAGGCAGGAACTCATGCAACGGCGGATCGAGCAGACGGATGATGACCGGGCATCCGTCCATGGCGCGGAACAGTCCCTCGAAGTCGCCGCGCTGCATCGGCAGCAGCTGATCCAGCGCCGCCTTCCGGTGCGCACGGCTTTCGGCGGTGATCATCTGCTGCATTATGGGCAGACGCTCTTCCTGGAAAAACATGTGCTCCGTGCGGCACAGGCCGATGCCCTCGGCGCCGTAGCGCCGCGCACGCTCGGCGTCGGCAGGATAGTCGGCATTGGTCCGTACGCCGAGCCGGCGAATTTCGTCAGCCCAGGAAAGCAGCGTGATGAGTTCGGCCTCGTGTTCGAAGTCGGGCTCCCGTGTCTCCAGCTGCCCGCGGAAGACCTCCCCGGTACCGCCGTCGATACTCAGCCATTCGCCTTCCCGTACCTCGACGCTCTTGCCCGCCACGTCGGCGATGAACACGCGATTGCCAGCGTCGATGATTAGATTCTCGGCACCGCAAACAGCCGGCGTTCCGAACTGGCGGGCGACCACGGCGGCGTGGCTGGTAGCGCCGCCTTTGCTGGTCAGAATACCCCTGGCGGCGATCATGCCGTGGACATCATCTGGACGGGTCTCGGGGCGAACCATGATGACGTCCTTACCCTCGTTACCCCACCTCTCCGCCGTGTCGGCGTCGAACGCGGCAACGCCCACGGCCGCGCCCGGGCTTGCGTTGACCGCCTTCTCGACCAGGCGCCTGCCGGCTTGCGTGGCTTGGGCCTTGGTGTCGCCGCCAAATTGCGGATGGAGGAGCATGTCGACCTGTTCGGGTGTAACCCGCATGATCGCCTCGTCCCGGGTGATCATTTTTTCGTTGGCCAGGTCCACCGCGATTTTAATGGCGGCCCGCGCGGTACGCTTGCCGTTGCGGGTCTGCAGCATCCATAGTTTGCCGCGTTCGATGGTGAACTCGACGTCCTGCATGTCCTTGTAAAAACCTTCGAGTTTGCCGCAGATTTCCAAGAACTCGCCGAAGACCCCGGGCATCTCTGCCTTGAGTTGGGCGATGGGCCTGGTATTGCGTATGCCCGCAACCACATCCTCCCCCTGGGCGTTGAGAAGGTAGTCGCCGTAGATCTCCCTGGCGCCGTCGACCGGATTGCGCGTAAAGGCGACACCGGTGCCGCTGTCATTGCCCATGTTGCCGAAGACGACGGTCTGGATATTGACGGCGGTTCCCAGATCGTGGCTGATATTGGTGGCATTGCGATAGTCCATGGCGCGCTTGCCGAACCAGCTGTTGAACACGGCTCGAGTGGCCAGCTCCAGCTGCTTGTAGGGATCCTGCGGAAACTCCGAGTCCGTGAAGGATCGAATGAGCCCCTTGAAACGCTCGGTCAGTTCCTTCCACTCAACTGCGGTCAGCTCGGTGTCATCGTGAACACCGCGCACCGACTTGGTCTGTTCGATGGCCTCCTCGAAGGGCTCATCCGGCACGCCGAGTACCACGGAAGCAAACATCTGAACCAGGCGTCGGTAAGAGTCATATACGAAGCGCGCATCACTCGTGATCTCGACCATACCCCTGGCGGTGTCGTCGTTCAGACCAATATTGAGCACGGTATCCATCATGCCCGGCATCGAGAACTTGCCGCCCGAGCGGCACGAGACGAGCAGCGGGTTGGTCGAATCGCCGAATTTCTTGCCGGTTATCTCTTCCAACGCGCGCATGGCCTCGACTTCCTGTTGCCACATGTTTGGGGGAAAGCTCCGGTCGTAGTCCATATAGGCGTTACAGGCTTCAGTCGTCACCGTAAAGCCGGCAGGTACCGGAACGTCGAGGCTGGTCATCCTGGCCAGGTTGGCACCCTTGCCGCCGAGCAGCGACCGTACTTCCTCCCAATCAGCGGGTTTGGCAATCTCGTAAACCCGGTCAAGGTCCTTGAACATGTAAACCCATACCGTCTCCGAGTGTTCACTATCCTGCGTCGTGGTGCGATTTTCGACCGTCATCTTGTTCTTCTCTCCCCTGTTGAACGGCATGAATGGTAGAAGCATCATTATCCCATGAATCTGACGAGGATCAATTTACCTGTATTTCGTGCTGCTCTGACCTGCCCACACAAACAGCGCGGTAAAAATAAACTCTGACACCGTGATGGCTTTGGGGCCGCTCACGCTTGCTCCCGCCGCCGTCGTGGCAGGCCGGCTTGGTGGGCCGACAGGAAAATCATTTTTTGATAGACTTGTGTCACTTCGTCGAAGCGGCTCTCATATTGCAAGATCGAAACATCATTGACGACCTCTCCAAGGGAATGCTGTTCAAACGGCTTTCTGAAGCACAGTTGCGGCAGGTTGCGGGAAAAGCCGAGCGTGTACGCAAGAACGAGGGTGAATTCCTTTTTGAGCAGGAAGATTCGGCAAAGCGTTTCTACCTGCTCATATCCGGACAGATCAAACTGTTTCGTTTGTCCAGTGACGGTGACGAAAAAGTCATCGAAGTGATCAAACCGGGTGCCACCTTTGCCGAGGCGCTCATGTTTCTTGAGAAACCGACCTACCCGGTCGGTGCGCAGGCTCTCATCCCCTCCGAGGTCATCAGCATTGATGCACACGACTTCGTCTCCATGCTCAGAGAGTCAGTCGATACCTGCCTTTTACTGGCTTCCGATTTGAGCCAGAGACTCCATGGCCTGATACGTGAAATCAACGATCTCAGCCTGCATACCGGCACACGCCGGGTCGCGGTCTATTTGATCCAGCATGCCCCTGAGGGCGAGGATGAATGCGTACTGGACCTGCCGAAGCAGGTGCTGGCATCGAGACTCTCCATCAAACCTGAAACTCTGTCCAGGATCTTCCGCAGACTGATCAATGCCGACTTGGTTTCCATTCAAGGCACCCGCGTCACCATTCTCGACCGTATGCATCTCTCGGATGTGGCGCAGCTGGCTTCGGAACATGATCAATCGCTCCTTGCCACCTTCCATTTCCCGCCACAAGACAGCAACGACGCAGGTGGATGAGATCGACCTGAGCGTGTTTACGCTGGCCTTGTCCGCGGCGACACAATCAGAATGGACACGGCAAGACTGAATTGACAAAAGTCATTCCGGCCCGAAAAGCCCTCTACTAGAATTTAGTGTCTGTCTACGGCGTACCGGACGGAAAAATCGCCGGACGTTCCACCACAGGCCCGAGGCCCGGGCCGGAAAACCGGGTCGGATAGGCGCTTCGTACTACTGTCTCGCGGACTGCGGCTCTTGATTTCTACCGACGCAATATGGCAACCCGGACACCGATTCGCCCTCTTTGAACTGGGCTTCCGACCGTTTTTCCTGTTTGCGGCGCTGTACTCGATTTTCATAACGGCGGTCTGGTTTGCAGTCTATATTCTTCACCTAAAACCGCCATTGTCCGGCACGCCGGTGCTGGCATGGCACGCCCACGAAATGATCTTCGGCTATGGCGCGGCGGTGGTGGCGGGTTTTCTGCTGACAGCCACCCAGAACTGGACCGGATTGAAAACACTGCATTCATGGCCGCTAGCGTTACTTCTCGTGTCGTGGCTGATCCCCAGGATTACTCCGTTCGCATGGCCGTCCATAACACCGGTTTTTCTGGGAACGGTCGATATCGCTTTCATTACCGGTCTGATAGGTGCGACCGGCTGGGTTATCCTGAAAAGCGGCAGCAAAAAACAGCTCATCATCGTTTCGCTGCTGGCACTCTTGCTCCTGAGCAACGCAGCGTACTACCTTGGCCAGGCCGGGATACTTCCCGGGGGTATGCGTGCAGGCAACTACTCGGGACTGTATGTATTGCTAGGCCTGATCTTCATCCTCGCCCGCCGCGTTTTTCCGTTCTTTACCGAAAAAGGCGTGGGCTACCCGATACAACTCACTAACCATGCCTGGGTCGACAAAATCAGCCTTGCGGCCTTCGCGTTGTTCTGGATTGCAGAAGTAACTCAAGCCGGCGACTTGCCGCGCGCGGTCCTTTCCGGCGTTCTGTTCCTGCTGCACGCCATCCGGCTCTGGGGCTGGCACACACACGGCATCTGGGCCAAACCGCTGCTGTGGGCGCTGTACCTGGGCTATGCATTTATAACCGCCGGTTTTCTATTGAATCTACTCTCGATAACCAGTGGCATATCACCGCACCTTGGGATCCATGCTTTTGCCTACGGCGGAATCGGTTTGATGACACTGGGCATGATGTCGCGCGTGTCTCTGGGCCACACCGGCCGCAATATTCACGAACCGCCGAAAGTGCTCATCGTGGTGTTCGGTACGCTGGTTGCGGGGACTCTCGTTAGGGTGCTCGCCCCGCTCATCGATCCAGCCAGCTACCCGTTATGGATAGGTCTTTCGCAGGTGCTTTGGGTGATTGCGTTTTCCCTGTTCGTCGTCTTGTTCGCTAACTTACTGACCCGGCCGCGTGTTGATGGCAAGCCGGGGTAACCCTGCCGCCCCGCACAAAGTGCGTGCTACCCGCCGTTCCAGTCGTCGAGTTCCCTGATGTTGTGCCGCGGCGACTCCAGACCATATTGGCTCATGAGACGCCTCAATCTCGGCCTGGAAACCCCGAGGATCTGGCAGGTTCGGCCGCGATGCCAGTTCGTGGACTCCAGGACCCGGGCAATGTGCGCCTTTTCGATATCCTGGAGGCTTTGTTCGTCGGCCGGTATGGCTTCGGGCCGGCCGTTGTTCTTCGATGCTTCGGCATAAAACAGAAAATCTGGCAACAAGTCACGGGTTATCGTATCACCGGTGCAGAGAGCCACAGCTTTCATCAGCATATTTTCGAGTTCGCGGACATTGCCTGGCCATGAGTATCGAACGAGCGCATCCATAACGTCTACAGCGATCCGGCAAACCCCGTTGGGCGTGCCCAGCTCCCGATTGATTTTTGCCAACAGTGTCTTAACCAGGTCCAGGATATCCTTGCGCCGCTCCCTCAGCGGGGGAAGGTGGATCGTCACGATCTTAAGGCGGTAGAGCAGGTCATCCCGGAACCGTCCCTCACGCGCTCGTTCGTCGAGATCCACATTGGTGGCGGCGATGACCCGGGCATTGGTTTTTCTCGGTTCCCTGCCGCCGACCGGAATATATTCTTTCTCCTGCAGCACGCGCAGCAGTTTTGCCTGGACCGAAGGCGACAGCTCTCCGATTTCATCCAGGAAAATCGTACCGTTATCGGCCAGAGCAAACTTTCCTGCCTGCCGATTTACGGCCCCAGTGAATGCGCCTTTTTCGTGGCCGAACATGTCCGATTCGAGCAGGGTCTCCACGATAGCTGCGCAGTTGACCGCAACGAAAGGTCCCGAGGGATTATTTCCCGAGCGATGTACGGCACGCGCGACGAGTTCCTTTCCGGTTCCGCTCTCCCCGGTAATCAGTACGGTTACCGGCTTTTGCGCGACCAGGCCGATAGTTTTGAACACATCCTGCATGGCACGGCTGCGGCCCACCATGGTATTCGCACCCGATTCCATACCCTCTTCGTCTGCAAACAGCGTCGATTTATTTTCGGAATCTATACGCAGCAACGCGTGTGCCAAGGCATTATCCATTTCGTCTATATCTATTGGCTTGCGGATGTAATCCTCCGCCCCGGACTTCATTGCCTGGATTGTCGTATCCATATCATCGAAGGCGGTAATCATCAGCACCGGCACCTCCGGCAGGCTCCGTTTGAAATCCGGCAACGCCTCCAGACCGCTTCTTCCCGGCATTTCTATATCCAGGATGATTACGTCCGGGGGCGTCGATCGGGCTTGATCAAGACCTTCGTCGGCGGTGTGCGCCATTATGGTGTTGTGCCCCTGACTCTTGAAGTGGAGTTGCAAAGTCCGGCAGCTGGCGAAATCATCGTCGATAATGAGTATGTTGCTCATGCGCTAACTTCCTCCAGGGTTTTCGTCGAAGAGGTCTCCTTCGCTGTCGCATGTGTTTCAGTATCATCATCACCTAGGCCCTTGCGCCTGTCGCCCGGTAGTATGGTTGGCAGGGTGACCACCGCCCGAGCACCGGGCCCATCGAGCTTTTCGAAATGGATATCACCGCCGTGCGCTTCGACGATCCTGCGTACGATTGCCAGACCCAACCCGGTGCCCTTGGAGCGGGTGGTAAAGAACGGTTCGAATATTTTCTCGGCGATCTCCTCGGCGATACCTGGACCCCGGTCCTCGATCTCAACCCGGATATACGGATGATCATCACCGAGCGCGAGGTGCGTCGAAATCGCGATTTCCGCTCGGTCACCATTGCTCACGGTGGCATCAACCGCATTGATAATCAGATTCGAAAACACCTGGCGTAGCTTGTCGGGGTCGCCGTGCAATGTTGGCAGGCCAGGCTGATGCCAGGTCCTGATCTGTATTTTTTTCTCGCTGATTTGTCGCTGGGTGAGAAGGATGACGGCATCGATCAATTTGTCCAGCTGAATCCATTCGGGCTTGAGTGCGATGTTTCGTGAATAGTTCAACAAATCCTGCATTATTCTTTCCATGTGGCCAACCTGCTCGAGGGCGATGCTGTGCAATTCCAGCTCTTCGTCACTCCATTCTGTGACCGCCCGCTTGCCCAGAATCTGCAGACTCATTTTCACCGAGGACAGGGGATTGCGTAGATCGTGGGCGACCATGTTGGCCATCTTGCCGACCGTGGCGAGGGTTTCTGCTTTCGCCATTTCCTGGTTGCTGCGCTCCAGTTCCGTCATGAGGCGGTTTCGTTCACTGGTATCGATAAAGGAGCAAAGCACGAACAGGCCGTCATCGGTCTCGACCGGGCTGAGGCCGATTTCAAGGGTCATGACGGTGCCGTCACAGCGCCGGCCATACAGATCCCTGCCGCCGCCGAGCTTGCGAGAGGTCGGAGCCGTGAGGAAATTTTTTACGAGATCCGGGTGAGCTTCCCTGTATCGGTCAGGCAGAAGTATCTCTACCGGCTGCCCGATGAGATCTTCTCGCTCGTATCCAAAACACCTGTCCGCTTCGCTGTTGACGAGTACGATCGTCCCGGAGTGATCTACCATGATCATGGCGTTCGGGGCCGCTTCGAAGACATGCTGAAAACGCGTTTCCAGTCTCAGCCTGGCGGTTATATCCTCTTTCACGGCGATGTAGTGGGTAATCTCGCCGCCGCGACCGCGCAGCGCGGATATCACCGCCGACTCCCAGTACAGCTCGCCGTTTTTCTTTCGGTTCTGAAACACGCCTCGCCATTCCTTGCCCGCGCTAATGGCATTCCACAGCTCCCGGTAGACCTTCGCTTCGGTATTGCCAGATTTCAACAGTCTCGGGTTCTGACCAATGATTTCCTCGCGAGAATAACCTGTCAGTTGACTGAACATTGGGTTCACGTACTCGATTTCTCCCTGCGTATCGACAATCATTACCGTGCTGGGACTCTGCTCCACGACTCTGGAGAGTTTGTGCAGCTCCTGCTCAGCCATTCTCGCCTCCGTCACGTTCTCACCTATACAGGTCAACCCCACGATATGCTTGTCGGCATCGAGCATCAGCGTGTCGTTCCAGGTGACATCGAGCAGTTCCCCATTGCGGGTCAGGAGCTTATCGTCGTGATGAGCCACTTCGCTCCTTTGCGAAATGATGTCCTCGAACTCGCTCCTGTACCGCTCGAGATTGGCGGGTGGGATGAAGCGCTCGAACCAGTTTTTTTCCAGAACCTCCCCCCGCTCCCAGCCGGTCAGCTCGAGCAGTGCGTCATTGCAGAACTTGATACTCCCGTCGGCGTCGATGGCGACAGCCAGCAGGTCGATGTTTTCCAGCGCGAGCCTGAAGCGCTGCTCGAATTCCGTCTCCGCCTGTATCTGGTGATGCCGTACACGGGTGCGCGCGACCAGAAACGAGGCAACGGCCAGGATAAGGATAGTCACGCCGTAAACCGGCAGGTAACCGTAGAACAACGGTGCCGCGCTCAACCTGTCGGGGGGCAAGTGTGAAATAATCTTCCATTGGTGTGAGGCGCCGAACATCGAGGGGACATTATTCGCCGTGGTAGGTGAAAGAAGATCGATGGTGCTGAACGAAAACAGCCCGTCGTCTGTCTGGAATTGCCCTTCGATGTCCTGACTGATGATTTGCCAGGCCTGCGGCCATTCATTGCCGAATGTGTCTTCGAGCCCATACATGAACCCCCATTCCCGTTCCCTCCCGGGGTGGCTCAACCAGAAGCCCTGATGATTGACCAGTTCGATATGATCGGCGACGTGCACGGTAACCCCGCGAAAATTGTCGAGCAGACCTTTGCCCAGGTAATTGATGATGAGTATCCCGGTCTTGCGGCCGCGGCTGTCGAACACCGGGGTACTGAACCGCAGCACCGGCTTCTGCGGTGTTTCGATCCGCCCCTGCTCCATGTTCAGATCCATCGGCGAAAGATAGACCTGGTCCTGATCCAGCGCCCAGGTTTTTTCGAAGTAGTAGCGCGTGCGCTTGTCCTGCAGCAGGCTGTCCGGAACCGCATAGGGGCGGCCGTTGTTGTAGTTGACACGCACGATCTCCCGGCCGCTGTCGTCCAGATAGCGGACCTGATCGTATTCGCTGTGCTGCTGTATCAAGGTCAGGAACAGAAGTTTGAGCTGCTGCCTCAGGCCGGGCAGCGGAGAATCGAACAGTCCAAGATTACGCGCGTTCTCGGCCAGGAAAAGCAGATCCGCCCTGACGTTACCGATCCTGCCTTCGATCGAGCTCCTGCCAAGTGCAACGCTGGTGCTCTCACTGGCGTTGTTCACCACCTGGAGAGAGCGCGACGCATAGAAATAGTGAAACCAGCCAACGATCAGTATCAGGCACACGAACAAACCGAAGATCAGTGTGAATTCCTTCAGCAATCCGCCACCGGGCCGCGCGTCGTCGTTGTTCGTGTTCGGGATCATCGGCAGCGCAGGCCTAGCTCATGGCGAACCCTTGCGATGTAGGCATCCGCCGGTTCAGCGGACTCGCGCGGCATCAGAAACAACAGCTTTGCCGCAACCATTGCCGCGCGCCGATTCTCACCGTCCGTCGCGGCTGTACCGGCCATGGTGGCCCGGAGGGATTCCATGACGCGTTCCGGCTCCGCACAGTAACGGGGAATCGAAACCTCGTTACCGTACCAGACGGCCCAGCGGGACATCAGGAAACAAAAGACGAGAATCACACATACCACGGCGAAGGGACGGAACCGTCTTGTTCCTTTCCGGGTCCCTGTCTCGGCCTCACATTCCCCGAGTCCGGCCTCTTCGGCAGCTCCAACATTACTGGGCCTCATGTTCTTTCCAGCCTGCATAGTGTCGTGGCCCGGATTCAGGATTACGCGCCGCTCAAGCAAACTTGTTTCATCGGCGCAGGTACAGCATACGGCTCCCCACCGATTTGCACCCGTTCCAATATGGCCGTGGCGCATTGCCGGGCACATTCGATGCGGTCCCTCACCGCCACACCACCGATATAATTTGCGCTTAGGTGCAGCGAAGCATGGCGATCCAGGTGATCCCTGATCGCCATGGTCCGGGCGTGATACGATTCAACGTATTGCGGCAGCGCCGATTCATGGCGGATGAGGTTCACATACTCCGGATCGCCGCCGATTCCAACCAGATCATCTAGTGTCGCAAGTACCGCGTCCAGGCTGCGCTCATCCGACCACTGCACGGCCCCGGGTTGGCGGGCACCGCCGACGTAAGCGGTCATCAGAACCTTGTCCTTCGGCGAGCAGTCAGGAACCAGGGAACTCATCCACAGCACACCGTTCACCGGCTTTTTCTCCCCCTGAGGAACCAGAAACCCGGCTCCGTCCAGCGCGTGCGCTATCTGCCCTTGGTTAAAACCGAGATGTATTACGGACAGCGGCGCATATGTGATTCCATTCAACAAACCGGCCAACTCAGGATCGAATCCGGATACGAGCGGAGCGGTGTTCTGCGCCGGTGTACTCAGAACAAGATGCCGGGCGAATACCAAAACTTCCTGATCCGCGATTGATTCGGCACAAACTTTCCAGCCCCCCCTAGCCGGCTCGATACTCGTCACACGCAGACCGTTCTTGAATCCCACCGTGGGATCATCCGCCATCACATCCGTCAGCACTTGCATGCCGCCTTTGAAAGTTACGGACTTTGCGCGGCAGGCTTCGTGCCGGCGTCGCAGTCTGGACCAGAGGAATCCAGCGGTGATCGAACCGCAGCGGCGCTCCATTTCGGTGAACCGGGGGAGGACCGATCGCGCGCAAGCGCGGGCCGGATCAGATGCGAGCGGGCCGGATACGTAAGGCTCCATCGCCTTTTCGTAAAGCTCACTGCCGAATCTCCGGGTTATGAATTCCCGCACCGTTTCGTCCGACCGGCGTGATCTCGGCACCAGTGGCTCCAGCATCATTCGCAGGCGGCCGCTGCGGGACCACAGAGGTGATGCAAGCAGTGCAGCGGGAGTTTGCGGCAGACCAACGAGCCTGCCGTCGCTGACCAGATAACGCGTCTTCGACGATGCAATAGAACAACGGTCGCGTTCCAGCCCCGAACGTGACAGGAATTCCCGCATGTGGCCATCGGACTCGATCAGCATAGTGGCCGCATGCTCCACGCGGTATCCGCCGCAACAATCCGTCTGAATCTTGCCGCCGGGACGAGGACTGCTTTCCCACACCTCCACCGCGGCACCCGCCTTGCCCAACCACCACGCCGTGGCCAGCCCCGAGACCCCGCCGCCGACTATCAGCGTATCCAGCGTTTTCATGAACCGGGCCGCCTGTCTGGCTTGTTTGCTCCGAAGCGGCGTGCCGCCAGTGTCGAAAGGTGATCCGCGGTTACCCTGCTATCACCAAGCTCTCTGACATACTGCTCGGCACGCTTCCTGACCAGCCTGCGCAAAAACGCGGGTATGCGTTCCAGGCGACTGCTTGCCTCATCGCTCCATGAGACGCTCCCGTTGGTGAGCATGCCCAGCGGAATAATCACTGCCCCGCCCCCGGGCTGCCAATGACAGGTTGGATCGGATCCCATCAGACCGTGCCCGGCCGCCAGCGGCCGGGCACGGCAGCCGCCGCACAGACGCTGGTATTCGCATTCACCGCACTTTCCCTCGAGCTTTGGCGAGCGCAGCCGTTTGAATTCTTCGGCGTCGCACCAGATATCACTGAACGCGCGTTGTCGAACGTTTCCGGTTTCGGATTCGATGTACGGACATGCGGTGACCCCACCGGTGGCGTTGACGCGAGCGTAGTGAATTCCAGCGATACAACCGTCACCGTCCATGCCGCTGATTCTGTTCAGCGCGGATTCCGGTTCCAGTTGATGGGCGATACGCTTGTAGTGCGGTGCGCAGCGAGGGCGGATAATCAGGTCGGAAGTTTGCTTCTGTGCCTGAATGATCCGGGTAATGACCTGTTCGTAAGCGGCCGGCGGGATATCCGTCATGGACTCTCCGCGTCCGGTGCAGATGAGGAAGAATATGTTTAGCACTCGCGCACCGACAGCTCGGCTGAATTCGACCATGTTATCGAGTTCGCTGGTGTTCCGCTCGGTCACGGAGAAGTGGATCTGGAAACCCAGGCCCAGGTCACGGCACCTTTCAATCCCCGCCATGGTCTTGCACCAAGACCCTGGCCGGCCTCGAAAAGCGTCATGCCGACCGGGGTCGAGCGAGTCGACGCTGATCCCCGCGCCCAGGAGCCCGGCTGCTTTCAGCTTGTCGATGCGCTGATCTGTGAGCATCGTGCCGTTGGTCCCCAACACCATCGCCAGCCCTGCCTCGTTGCCGTGGGCGATGATGGTCTCGAGATCTCTCCTGAGCAGGGGTTCACCACCGGTGAGCACGACCATGGCGCCGGCATGGGCCGCGGCCACATCATCGAGGAGCGCACGAACTTCCTCGGTGGTGAGTTCATTCGGGTCACCATTTTGCAGCGTGTCGGCGTCAAGATAGCAATGCGCACAGCGCAGATTGCATCGCCGGGTAAGGTTTACGGCAAGTAAATGTAGATCATTCATGCATCTGGAGCTGCTTGCGACGGTTGGATCGCGGCGAGGGCGCCGCTCCTACAACGGATGGCCTGGATCGCGGCGAGGGCGCCGCTCCGCTCCTACCGTAGCAGGCGCGCCTCGCGGCGAAATCAAGCATTGTGGAGCGACGGAGCATCGAGCGTCCCTAGGTTGCCCGGTTCCGCGGATCTTCCGGGTCAAGATGAAATACCCCGCCGGTCATCCATTTATTACGCACCACCTCCACCATAGCCGCATCCACGATGGACTTGCCGTCACGGTTTGCGACGGCCTCGATCTCCCGGATCAGCATACCGCGCACAATGTCCGGCGCGCGGGAAATAAGACTGCGGGCATCGCCTGTCCATTCCAAGGTTTCGGACACCTGCTGCGACCCGTTTTCGAATACCTTCAATATGGCTTCCACGGACTGCGCATCGATACGTCCGCCTCCCTGCTGTGCTGCAATGGTCTCCACGGCCCGCCTGGTCATGTCGCGGCAGTAACCCTCGGGGACTTTCTCAAGCCGTTTGCCCGCGTCCTCTTCCCACTCCACGGCTGCTATCGCGCCGGTTGTACCCGTTCCGGTTGAACGGGTGCCGTTCCCCATGCTGCTGGCAAGGTTGGCGAAAGGGCAGCGTCCGGATGGCGTACCAACGGGACGCTGATTTTCGGTTCGCTCTTCGAGGTTTTCCTGCATGACCAGGCGGGCTTTAGCCAGGCCCTGTTCCGCAAGCTCCAGTGTGACGACATGGCTGCCGGCGGACTCGACATATTCCTCGATGCGTTGCTTCGACATCTCTCGCATGAAACCATCGGGGACCCGCATCAATCTGGCCAGTGCAGCGGCCTGCCAATGAAAAGCCGGGCCGCTTTTCGCGTTGTCGGCATCGCCACCCGTATCGGGACTCAGAAATGCCTGAACGTGACTGGCCTCGACCTGCTTTGAGCCCTCTCCTCGCGCTTTCTTGACTGCCCGGTGTTCGATGTTCCGACGGACCGCATCGTCTTCAACGCGGTTGTCGAGAAGAACCCTGGCTTCGTGTGTCCATCCAAGATCCGGGATCGACCCTTTTTCTTGCCTGGCTTGGGATATCTCGTCATAGGCATCAACCACCTGCTGCATCATCCCTTCGGCACGACCGGGCATCAACTGCGCGGTGGCGTCCTCTACGATGCGGTCGGTAATCACCGTGTGTCCGTGCTCCTGGGCATACCTGAGTATTGCCATGCGGGCCATGGCGCGAACGAACCCCGGCACTTTCTCCATCCGCTCCTCAGCCTGCCTGGTCCACGACGTCGTCACATCCGCGAGCACGTCTATGGCGGGCCGGTATTCACGTTGAGTCATCAGGACAGCACAATCGGACCGGTAAATCAGGTTCTCGGTGTTGCCGCCGATATCCAGATCAGGGTCGGCATGGATCCCGGTCTTGCCTAGCAGGAGAAGGGAGGGCTTGGTTTGGCGGAGATAGCGCGCGATGGCGTCGTGGGGTTTGCCGTCTAGCAGCTGGGTTTCGATTTCCACCCCATAGTCATTTGCGATCGAAACGGCGACGTCGAGATGGCCCTGATAAATTTTGGCAAGCCCGGAATCGATGATTTCCTCGTGCAGCTTTTCCTGCTCCTTGAATCGAAACACCTTGCCCGCCTCCTCGGAAAGCACACCGGCGATGCGGTTGAAAGCCACGTAGTGATAGTAGGGATCGAAGGCTGCCACAACGTTTACTTTTACATCCCAGTTTCGCGCCAGCGAAATCGCCATCAACAAGGCCCCGAACGATTTGGGGGAGCCGTCCACCGCAACTACGAAAGAACCTTCGGCAATGCTCCGGCCCGGCTCCTTGACCATCAGCAGATCGACATCGGTCCTGCGTGCCACGCGATTGCACACGCCGCCGAGGCGACTGCCGGCGGTGGCACCCAGACCCAGTGCGCCCATGATCACCAGGTCATATTCACCGCTGTTGGCCTCGCGCACCAGTTCCCGATAATTCTTGCCCTCCAGCGAACGCCGTTTGAAGCTGATCCCCGATTCCGCGCAGAGACGGTCCACCTGATCCAGATAGGAGTCCGTTATGACGGACAAGCCGCGGGTAATCAGATCATCGTGGACATCTCTCTGTCGCTCGAGCTCCTGTTCCTCGCGGAACCGTTCCGGCAGGCCGCCTTCCATCTGGCGAAAGCGTATATCGTGCATCTTCGCTGCGTATACATGGGCGCCAGTGACGGCTCCGCCCCACAGATTTGCAATCGATGCGGCCTCCCTTGAGCCCTGGTTCGCATGATCGGATGAGTCGGTTGCCAGCAGGATATTGCGGTACTCGGGGAGGGATTCGATGGTCTCGACAGCCCGTGAGTGTTCCTTAATTGTCATAGCACGTTCCGACGCGTATTCAGGGTGCAAACAACCAGTAACCCACCAGCAAAACGATGATTGCCAGGTTGACCACACCACCGGCTATGATGAAATAGTCAAAACCACTTAACCGACGGTTGCCGGTTTTTCGTGGCGGATCGGTATGCATGTTCGGTTTTCGTGCGGCGGCGCCGTTTGAGCGGGGCCGCTTTGCGGTAACGGTCTACTTGGGCGTGTACTCGAAGTCCGCGGACGCGGATCCCCCCGCGGCGATTTCCACCGTGGCCTTCTTCTCACCGAGCGTACCGTGCCAGGCCTTGACGACGTACTTGCCGGGCGGAATACCGTCAATCGAATAACTGCCGTCTTCGGCAACCATCGCGTAGTAGGGATTCTTGGCGACGAATACGAACCCGTGCATGAAGTCATGCTGATCACATTCGACCTTCATATGGGTGCCGCGCTTGAGCGAAATCTGCTTGGTGATGACGCTGCCCTGCTTCGGCTGACTGACATTCAACACGGTCTTTTTTGCCTTGCCGATGATCTCGTAGGTGTGAATATTGTGCGAGACGGGGTCGGAATTTCGTGCTTCCAGTTCTTTGCCGTTGTGCATTACCTGCAGGAACGGATTGAACGCACATCCCTTCTGGTCCAGCGCCGCATTTGCTTCATCCGCGGCGAAGTCTTTCCCGGATTTCACCTTGTCGAGATAGACAATGGTATCGTTGAGGGCGTCATTGCTGACACGAACGTAGTCGACTTCACGAGTTCCGCTGCCGCAAACGTCCGTATCCTTGGCGATCGAGAAAACCTTCGGCGCCGGATCGTCGCCCGAGAAAGTAACCTTGCCCATCAGCGTCCCACCGTCTGTGACTTCCACCACCTCGTAAGAGGCGGCAGCAGCAGAGAACGAGACGAATACGGAGAGAACTACTGAGGGGACGGTGAGTAATGTCTTCATCTTGATAGCCTATAGTTGATAATTAAATGGTTTTGTTTGAAATCGCATCCCAGTGAGGGCAGGTTTATGCAACCTGCTCCGGGACCTGATAAATTTCGCCGATACGCTCGAGAACCGGTTGCCGTTCGCGGCTGCTCGAGCAGCCGGAAAGAATCGTCACGAGCTGCTCGGCGAATACGGTGTTGGAGCGTAACACGAGCATCTTTAAGCGCGCGGCCGGCCCAAGGGAGTTCTCTGAGCGGATCAGCGCATCGAGCCCGGCACGCAGACCCTGATCGTCGCCCAGATCGAGCAACGCCATTGCCGCGGTCCGGCGCACACTGCTTTCAGGATCGCGCAGCCTTTCCTGGATCTGCCGCACGGCCGTTTTCCGCTTGGGGTGATCTGCTCTGTATCCGGCGGCAATCCTGGACTGTGCTTCGATAGCGCCGCAACGAACTGACGGTTCCTCGTCGCCCAACGCCTCGGTAAGAGCTGGCATGGATTTCCGCTTGCCTAGTGCACCCAGGGCGCGTGCGCAGGACAGACGCACGGATCGCTCGTCGGTTTTGAGGTGCGTTACCAGTGCCCCCCACGCGTTGGCCAGAGCTTCCATATCCGGCTTGCGCCCGGCAATCCTTGCCAGGGAGTCAGCCGCATCGCGCCGCAGGTGCGCGTCATCGTCCGCTAGCGCAACCAGCAGGGTGGCCACGGCGCTTTCATCGTCGCAGTCCCCCAGTACCCTGGCGGCAAGGTGGCGCAGATCACTGGGTGCAAGTGTTTTATCCTTTTGTTTCCACCCGTCCCGCTCTTTCACGTTTTTTCTGACGATTTCGGCGTACTCATGCATTTCGTCTTCGAGCGCACTGAGCTTTGAGAGAGGATCGTTGCCAGCCTCATCGCCGAGCTCCCCCGCAATCCGCTCGTTATCGCGAAAAATGGAATCAAGGGTCGAGGACGGACCGCTATCGACGGAGTCGTGATCGTTTTGGGCGGCGGGTTCAGCATATTCGTGTGTTTGATTCCCGTCCGCAGGCGCCACATCTTCCGCCCCGAAGCAGAGATTGGTATCTTCGTCTTCTCCCAGCAGTGGATCCACCATACGGCAAAGCAGTTCCAGGGGCCGGGTATCCCCGTCATCTTCACCAGATAGAGGGGTTGCGGCCGCATCCAGTTGCACCAGCGCGGACAGCGCGGCCAGTCTGACCGAATCCGATTCATCCATTGCGGCCTGCTGTAGCAGGTTCAGAAATTCATGCTCTGTGCCCGACAAACCCGCCAGGGCGCGGATGGCTGCCGCGCGCAGCTCGGTATTGCGGCCGGGATCAAGAGCCAGACGACACAATGCCGGAACGGCCTGTTGATCCTGCCAGTCGCGTACAAGATGGCACGCGGTTGCGGCGACGGCGCCAGCGTAATCATCGAGTCTGTCGCGAACCGCGGATCGCAGGTCCGCCCCCACTTCCGCGGCATCTCTCATGCGTAAACCGTCCACCGCAGCCGTGCGCACCGCAGCCTCGGGATCGGACAACATGCGAGACAGCGCCGCGTCGACCTCCGACCCGTTGGACGACTTTCCCTCCAGGCGCGCCAGCGGATTGACCGCCACGGCGCGCACCCGGGGATCTGAATCCTGCACGAGTACCAGCAGTAGGCCTTCGAATGCCTGCAGATCAGGAAAACGCTCCAGAGACTCGACCACGGCTACCCGGACGTCGGCATCCCCATCCTTTAGGCTGTCCAACAGGGCCTTCCAGGCCTCCGGGGTCTTGCACAGCGGCAGCGCGCGGGCAATGCGCCGGCGTTGCCTGGGACCGGCATCCGACAGGCGAGCGACCAGGTACGACTCCCCATCGCCGCCGATCATGGCCAGGGAATTGAATATCTCGCTTTCGATGTCGTCGACATCCTCACTTTCAAGCAGGCCGACCAGCACCGGCACGGCGGATGCGGACCCTATACGGCCAAGGGACCGGATTGCCTTGAGTTGCATATCCCACCACGGATCCCAATCGCCGTCTTCGAGCATCTCGAGTCCGGCCGGCCGCGTCTTCGCCAACCGCGCGAGAGCATTCGTGGCTTCCGCCCCGACCATGTTCCCCAGGGCCTCGATGGCCGCGATCCGGACTTCGCCGCTGGGATCTCCCTGTGCGGCTTGAATCAGGGCTGATGCGTCGTCCGGGTTGCCGATTTGTCCCAGCGCGGTGGCCGCATCGACGCAGACGTCGATATCCTCGTCTCGCAGCCGCGCAATCAGTGACGCCCTGGCCTTTGATTGCCTGATCTTTCCGAGCGTTTTCGCCGCGTTGCATTTATCAGCTTCATCGCCGGTATCAAGAAGATCGATGAGAATTTCGACAATACTGTTATCGGCAGTTGCGTTCATAAGCTGAAGGAACAATGCATGATTCATGCCAACGAATCCCGGTGCGGACAGCGAACGGAGTGTTAGATTACTCATCGGTGCTGCGTCGTCACCCGGGAATTTTGTGAAAAACACAGAATAAAGCCCCACATGATCCAGCTTGTTGATTCATGTCAATTAAACGATTTGTTCAAGTGGAAGCAACAACCGGCCAGCACGGGTTGAACAAATCGTTCCATACCGAAATCTATCCGGTGGCCTCTGTATTCTTTCGCGCCCTGAATATCGCCTGTACCACAACTGCACGACCTGAACCTGAGGATTCCTGCAGGCTGAAGCTGGATGTGGCCCGGAAATTGCTTTGGATCGTTATTGATCTTTGGCGACATTGGCCGTGTGTCTCAACGCAACGCGGTTGGTCGTGCGCTCTTACATCGAGGACCATGAAGAAACCAGACGACACCGATCACAAACCGTCGACCTGGGGGCCGTGGCTGTTAGGCGCGGTACTCGTCGGTATGCTGGTATTTTTCTGGTGGCTGGTGATATATGACCATGGCGTGGCGCCGCACTGAACCAGGTCGCGAACACGACGACACAATCGGAATCCTTATCGAACCGTGGGAATCACTAAATGAACAAGGACAATGCGATGTTGGTCTGGGTAGCGGCGTTTCTGCTGTCGATGGTCTTTTTTTACGCACTCGACCTCGGCGTCATGGGCGCACAGGGTCTGCCGCTCAATTTTGATCTGACGCCCGCTCAGTAGAACCGCTAACCAGGAAAATGCCACGGTCCGGAGTGGAGGTTAGATCACGCGCGATGCCCTTCATCGCGGTGATGGTCTTTCTGTCATGGGCTGGTTTGTCGATACTGGGCCCGCAGTTTGCGGCTTCACCGTCCCCCCTGGACGCGCTGATTCCGCCGGTCATGGCCGACACGAGCACGCAAGCTGCGACAGAAAACCTCACCCCGGCCCCCCGCCCGGGTCCTTCCGACTATCCCGACATGGGTGTCTCGAGCCGATCCCTGGTCTGGGTCGTGGCGCAAATGCATTTGTTTTTCGCCGCGTTCGTCCTCGCCGTGCCGCTGTTCGTGCTGGTTATCGAGTGGATAGGATTCAGAAGCGGCGACAATCGCTACGACGACATGGCGCACGAGTTCATGAAAATCTCCATGAGCGCCTACTCCATCACCGCGCTGTTCGGGGGCACTCTGGCCTTTGCCTTGTTCCTGTTATACCCCCATTTCATGGGCTATCTAATGCGGGTGTTCGATTCCCAGGTATTGGTTTACCCCATACTGTTCTTCCTCGAGAGCATCTTTCTCTACCTGTATTACTACAGCTGGAACCGGCTGAGCCGAGGCAACGCCAAGTGGCTGCATCTAACGTTGGGATTGGTGCTGAACGGGGTCGGTACAACCCTGCTGGTAGTCGCCAACGCCTGGGCAAGCTTCATGATGGCCCCCACCGGGGTCGACGAATCCGGGGCGGTGACCGGCTCGATCTGGGAAATCATTCGGGGGCCCTTGTGGAACCCCCTCAATCTGCACCGGTTCATCGCCAATATCGCCTTCGGCGGGGCCGTGGTCGGCGCGTATGCCGCATACAAATTCCTCAGTGCGCAGTCCGCCGCGGACAAGGCGCACTACGACTGGATGGGATACACCTCCAACTTCATCGCCATCCTCGCATTCCTGCCCCTGCCCTTCGCGGGCTACTGGCTCATGGCGGAGATCTATGCCTACTCCCAGCAAATGGGGATCACCGCCATGGGGGGCATCCTGGCATGGCTTTTCGTGGTCCAGGCCGTACTCATCGGCACTATTCTGATGGCGGGAAACTACTACCTGTGGTCAGGCATGTCCCGGATCGAGGGGCCACCGCGATACCGCGGCTTCACCAAATATATTGCGTTTGTCCTGGTGGTCTGCTTCCTGATCTGGGTGACGCCGCACACGCTGATTCTCACTTCCGGCGAAATGGCGGCCCTGGGTGGCAGCCACCACAAGTTCCTCGGACCGCTGGGCATCATGCCGGCCAAGAACATTGCGGTGAACCTGATGCTGGTGTTCACCTTTCTGTCGTTTCAGCTGTACAGGCGGGCCGACAAGGTGATCACCGTTTCCTGGGAAAATCGCGGCAACGCGTTGATGTCGGCGATATACATCATTGCGGTCATCAACATCATCTTTGCCGGCGTGTACTACGGCTACTTCACCAATACCGTATACAAGGTCGGCTCCAGCGTGATCCAGGTCATGTCCACCTTGACCGTCATCGTCTCCGGCATCGTCATCGACACACTGATGTTCAAGAATGCGGGAACCCTGAAAGCGCGCTGGGGGATGGTCAGCGACCGGTCACAGTACGCACTGTTCGCGCTGCCCGTTGCCTTTACCTGGCTGATGGCACTCATGGGCTACGTACGTTCCAATGTTCGAACGCACTGGCACGTGTACAGCATCATGAAGGACAACTCGCCGGATAACTTTATTCCTGCAATCGGTCATGCCGGCAACATGATGACCATGGTTACGGTCATGTTTATTCTCATGGTTTTGTTCATTTTCTGGATTTCCTCGCTGGACAAATCACGGATTCGATAACATGGAAGAAGAGATAACCTGATGGCCACACTTCTCAAGGTACTTGGATTCAGCCTCGCCCTGACGCTCGTATTCACACTGGTTTCCAACACCCTGCCCCAGGTGGAGGGAGAAGCGCCGGTCGAGCAGGAAATCGAACTGGGCGATCTGACCATGGACGGTTTCGTCGCCATGGGTGAAACCCTGTTCAGCGGCAAGGGCACCTGTACGCTCTGCCACAACGAGCTGGGCAGAGCGCCCGACATACTAGCGCTCGATATGATCGAAACCTCCAGGGAGCGCATGGCGGATGCTCGCTATCAGGGGGAAGCCAGGGACCTGGAGTCCTACCTGAGAGAGTCCATGGTGTCCCCGGAGGCCTACGTCGTTCAGGGCTTCGGCAAGAAGGGCAGCAAGGATACCGAATCGCCCATGCCCGCTGTCGACAAGGCGCCGATCCAGCTGAACCCGATACAGATCGACGCCATCATCGCATTCATGCAGGCCAAGGACGGGAATACCGTAACCGTTGCGCTGCCAACGGACGCGCCGCCGGATGAGACCGCCGGAGAAATATCCCCCGGGGCCGACGCGGCGCCCGCAATAGCCCAATCCCCCGAAGAGGCGATTGCCAAGTACGGCTGTGCCGCCTGCCACACGGTGCTGGAAACCGAGTCACCGGTTGGCCCTTCGTTGGTCGACGTCGGTGAACGATTGTCGGTTAGCGAAATCCGTGAGAGCATTCTGGATCCCGGCATGGTGATTGCGGAAGGATTTCCTCCGATCATGCCGATGGATTTCGGCGACAGGATGACGGCGGGTGAGCTGGAGATGATGGTTCGCTACTTCAGCGGGGATGGACGCTGACGTGAAGCCCAGAATCACCGCATTCTGGCAAGCGCTGCTTATCGTCGTTGCTGCATGGCTGATCTTTGCCTATGCCATTCCACCGCTGATCCCGCGATCGCTGATGATCCAGTTCATGATCATCACCGTGATCGGGGTTCTGCTGTACTTTTCGTCAGACGACGAGCGCTGGGCCGAATTCAAGCAACCGCTGCGCTCCGTCGTGCAGAGCAGTAAACTGTGGCCGGTCCGCTGGCTGCTGCTGGTCGGCATACCCGCCGTGATTGGCTATGGGGTATTCGAGAACATCCGCCCCTCGTTCGAGGCCCCGGTGGAGTTGCGTCAGGTGCATCCCGCACCGCCCTCCACACTCAATGTCTATGAACAGAATCTGGACCTGACCAGTCTCGAGAATCCCGTTCGAAGCGGGATTCTGCAAACCTTGGAATCCGATCCTGAGGCCGGCTGGCAGGAGTATCAGGATGCGGTACAGGCCGGCAGTGACGTCTACTACCAGAATTGCTTCTTCTGCCACGGCGACCTGCTCGACGGCGGCGGCCTGTACGCGGCGGGATTCAACCCCAGGCCGATCAATTTCCAAGACGTCGGCACCATTGCCCAGCTGCAGGAAGCCTTCCTGTTCTGGCGTATTACCACCGGTGGGCCGGGGCTACCCAAGGAGGGCACGCCCTGGAATTCCGCAATGCCGGTTTGGCATGAAATGCTGGATGATGAATCCGTGTGGCGGGTGATCACCTTCCTGTACGATTACGTCGGCCAGGTACCGCGCATGTGGGACCCCGATCGGTCCCGCGCGGTGACGAAGATGAAGGATGAAATCCTGGCACGCCGTGCTGGAAGCAAGGGAAAGGAACTGTATCGGTATCGATGTGCGGTGTGTCATGGTGAAACCGGCGCCGGTGACGGCCCGGCTGCGGATTACATGTATCCGCGGCCAAGGGATTTCAGCCTCGCGCTGTTCAAGTACAAGAGCAGCCCCGGAACCAGCCTGGTTCGTGATGAAGACCTGTTTCAAACCATCAAACACGGTCTCAACGGAACCGCCATGCCGGGATGGGGCTCTTTATTGAGCGACGCCCAGATCGACAGCCTGATTCCCGTGATCAAGCGCTTCGACTTCACCGCCGCCTGGGCGCCGGAGGATGCGGCCGACGAAGACTTCGACGACGAAGGTTATTACACCAGGGAGGATTTTCAGATCGAGAAATCGGTCGAGGCCGTTGAAGGCCAGGTTCCATACTCCGGCGAATCCATCGCGAAGGGGCGCGAAGCGTTCGATGCGGCGTGCAAGGAATGCCATGGAGACGACGGACGCGGCAATATCATTTCGGGCAAACGCCTGGAGGATGACTGGGGTTTACGCATCTGGCCACGGAATCTGACGGCCCCGTGGACATGGCGTGTCACCAATGTCAGCGGCCGCGACGAGGCCGCCCGCGACAAGACGATCCAAAACATCTACCGTCGCCTTTCCATCGGCATACCCGGAACCCCGATGCCCGCCCACCGAGCGGAAACCGAGGGCGACGAGGATCCGGTCAGTCTCGAGGACCGCTGGCACATTGCAAACTACGTTTATTCCCTGCGTGACGGTGCAGCCCCACCAAGCAACGAGTCGGTGGTGACCGGGATGCGGGTCGAGAAGGTTCCACAAAGCGTGGATGACGCACAATGGGACACAGTGCCTGTGACACGTATCCGCCTGGTGCCGAACATCATCAAGGACGAGCGGTTGTTCAACCCATTGAATGATTCCATCGCCGTTCGAATGGCCTACGATGAGGACGACGTCGCATTTCTGCTCGAGGTCGACGATCGCACCGACAGCCGCCCTGGGGAGCCGGTTTCGGCCCAGATCCATGACGACGCGCTGGATATGTACGAGGACGCCTTCGCCATCCAGTTTCCCGTGGCTTCTGCATTTGCCACCTCTCCGGTGGTGGAAAAACCCCTGTACCGACATGGCGATCCCGCCCACCCGGTGACGATCTGGTACTGGAATGCCGGCGCTGTGGAGCCGGGCGTGGATCCACAGACTATGGTTTTCGATGCCGACGGCGTGGATACCCCGCCCCGGCCTCGTGGCGGCGAAACCGGATTGATCGCAGATGGCCGCTGGGACAAGGGCCGCTGGCGAGTACTGATGACACACTCGAGAAAACCCATGGACGAAAACGACGTGGAATTCATCGAAGGGGGCTATGTTCCCGTGGCGTTCGCAAGTTGGGACGGAAATAACGGCGAAAAAGGCTCGAAACACACCCTCACCACCTGGTACTGGCTCCTGCTGCCTCCGGAAACGGATGAGATGCGTTTATACGGGATTTCCGGTGGCTCGGCCCTGCTGGTTTTTATTGCCGGGATCTTATTCGTCCGCAGCCAGCGCAGAAAGCCTTTACCCGCTGTTTCCTGAACGATTCCTGCACTGTTTCGTAAACGATATGGAACGCTTCGTTCATCTCGTTATACACCCGGAGTTTTGTACCTCAAAATTTTTCAGTAATAACAGAGTGTTAGCAATAATGCAGTTGTTGGCACAGAAAATGCATTAAGCATTCTAAATTGTGTCAGCGGGTGTAGAGACCCCGGTATTCCAATAACCACACGACCAAATTATCAATCCGTACTCAGCAAGGAGACTGTCCCTATGAGTAATAAAGTCCTTAAAGCGAGTCTGCTGGCGGGGATTCTGGTCGCCACCGGCGCCGTATCTACGGGCCAGGCGGCCGAAACGCCGGAGTTGGGTCCCTTGCCCGCGCTGGAAACCGACGCGGCGAAGGCAAATCTGGGTAAACGACTGTTTTTCGATCCCCGCCTGTCCGGCGATGCCGCGATTTCCTGCGCCTCCTGCCACAATCCGGAATACGGATTTGCCAACGATCAGCCCCTGTCACCTGGCTACCCCGGAAACGGCAATTTTCGAAACACGCCCACGGTGATCAACGCCGTTCACAAGAAGACCTGGTTCCACGACGGCCGTATGGGAACCAACCTGAACGATGTAACCCGGGAGATGATTACCGAGGATTACATCATGAACATGGATATGCGCCTGATGCAGGAACGCGTCAAGCAGGATCCGGTGTACGTGCAGATGTTCAAGGATGCCGGCTACGGCGAACCTTCCAACGGGTCCGTGCGCAACGCGATTCCGGAATTTCTTAAAACGCTGACATCACGCGGCGCTGCGTTCGATGAGAGCGCCATGTCCGACGCCGCAAAGCGGGGCTTGAACCTGTTTCAGGGCAAGGCCGGCTGCGCGGGCTGCCACAGCGGGCCGATGTTCTCCGACGGCAAGCCGCACAACACCGGCGTGCCGGAAAACCTGGAAATATTCCGGGATCCCGACAACCACCAGGCGTTCATCGCCTTCAACATGTTCATGGGCAACGGCAATTATATGCAACTCAAGCGGGACGTCGGCGCCCACGTACGGCTGCACAAGGCGGACAAATCCGATGTGGGCCAGTTCATGACGCCATCGCTGCGGGAACTCAAATATACCGCGCCTTACATGCACAACGGCATGCTGCAAACCTTGCCGCAAGTGGTTAGGTTCTACAACAACGGGGGCGGAGAGGACAAGAACAAGGACCCGCTGCTGAAACCGCTCAACCTGACCGCGGCCGAGCAGAACGACCTGGTCGAGTTTCTGCTGGCGCTGTCCGGCGAACCGCTTACCAGTGACGAGCATGTCTGGACGGAGCCGTACCCGGATGAATACGAAGTCATCGCCGATTGGCGGAATGTCCCGAACTAGAGACCGAAGAGGAATACCGTAATGAAACTGCGAACTAAACCGAAACGGTTGGCGCTGGCAGGGGCAGTTGTTGCAGGCGTCATAGTTGGCCTCGCAACAGCAGCTGAAATGCCACCCCTTGCTCCATTGGGAGACCCGCCGATTCCCGCCGATAACATACAAACCGACGCCAAGGTCGAGCTGGGCAAACTGCTGTTCTTCGATCCGAGGCTCGGCGGTGACGCGTCCGTCTCGTGCGCAAGCTGTCACGAGCCCGAGCAGGGCTGGGCCTTCGCCGAGGATATTTCCCGCGGATATCCGGGTACCGTGCACTGGCGCAACAGCCAGACCGTGATCAATTCCGCGTACTACGGCAAGCTGTTCTGGGCCGGCGCGGCGTCGTCTCTGGAGAAGCAGGCACCGTCCGCCGCCAAGGGAGCGGTTGCCGGAAACGGGGAAAACGACATCATGGAAGCGCGACTCGCGCTGATTCCCGAGTACCGCGACCGCTTCAAAGCGGTGTTTGGCGACGAGTGGCCCCTGATCGGCAACGCCTGGCGCGCCATTGCCGCATTCGAGCGCACCCTGGTACAGACCGATACACCGCTCGACAAGTACCTCAAAGGAGATGCGTCCGCGCTTACCGAACAGCAGGTGCGCGGCAAGGAGCTGTTCGAGGGCAAAGCCGGCTGCATGAGCTGCCACAATGGCGCGCTGGCTAGCGACCAGGCCTACCACAACATCGGCGTACCCCCTAATCTGCGGTGGGAGGAAGACGGC
>Ga0209456_10000283_pt1 | contig 28219 bp, 25 predicted proteins | sample COG_11_FD_184755 | JGI IMG/M metagenome (GOLD analysis project Ga0209456, IMG submission 184755) | Pelagic marine sediment microbial communities from the LTER site Helgoland, North Sea, for post-phytoplankton bloom and carbon turnover... | ecosystem: Environmental > Aquatic > Marine > Neritic...
TAACTGTCCTTACCTCCGCTGATGGCAACCATGACCCGGTCGCCGGGCTCGATCAGCGCGTAGTCTGCGATGCACCGCCCCATCTCGTGCGCGAGTCGCCTTTCCAAAGTCGCCTGCCCCACGCCGGATGGGTACCTGTCTAGCGACCGCGCTGCAAGGCTCTGGGTCACTTCGCTCTTCGAATTGCAACGGCGCGCGCGTGAGCTTCCAGACCTTCGAGCCGTGCCAGCCCTTCGAGGAGATCGGCCTGACCCATGATGGCAGCCCGGGAATAGCGAATCAGCGACGAGCGGACTACGAAATCGTAGACGCCAAGCGGCGACGCAAAGCGCACGGCGCCGCCCGTGGGAAGCACGTGGCTGGGCCCGGCCGCGTAGTCACCGGCAGCCTCGGGTGTGCAGTAGCCCAGGAAGATCGCGCCGGCCGCACCGATGTTTCGGAGCATCGACTCCGGATCGGCCACCGAAAGGCTCAAGTGCTCGGCTGCCAGTGCCGTCGCCACGCGGCCCGCCTCGTCCAGGTCCTCCACGACAAAGCAATACCCATTTTCGCGTACGGCCACTTCGGCGATCGCCTTTCGAGGGAGCGAAGCCAGCTGTCGCTCGAGCGCGACATCTACGGCATCGGCCTGCGCGCGCGAGAGCACGACCGCAAGTGGATACGCCGCCTCGTCGTGCTCCGCCTGCGACAGAAGATCGGCGGCGACGATCTCTGGATGCGCTCCATCATCGGCCACGACGAGAATCTCACTCGGCCCTGCGATCGAGTCGATATCGACGGCGCCAAAGACCAGCCGCTTCGCGCAGGCGACATAGATGTTGCCCGGTCCGACGACTTTGTCGACTCGGGCGATCGACTCCGTGCCATACGCAACTGCTGCAATGGCCTGCGCACCGCCTGCATCGACGACCTCGGTCACGCCGGCGACTTCGGCCGCCGCGAGGATCTCCGCGGTGGGATTCGGTGTGATTAAAACGATTCGCTCGACGCCCGCCACCGTCGCCGGGATGGCCGTCATCAGGACGGTCGACGGATATCGAGCCTTGCCACCGGGCGCGTACACCGCCGCAGCAGCGACGGGCTGGACCCGCTGGCCGAGCTCGATGCCGTCCTCTTCGTAACGAAACCCCGTCTCCCGTTGATGCTCGTGATAGCGACGGATCCGGTCGCCGGCTGCTGCCAAGATCTCGCGAATCGCGGGGTCGACTGCACGCGCCTCCTCCAACCAAGCATCGCGGTTCAACACGAGCGATTGAGGACGCCGACCGTCGAAGCGTTCGGTGTACTCGAGAACCGCCTCGTCACCCCGCTCACGCACGGCATCGAGAATCGCGCGCACATCGGGCTCGACGCGGGCGAGATCCTCGTCACCGCGCCGGCTCAAAGACGCTAACGTGTCTTCGTAGCCCGGTTGACCCTGTTCGTAGATCGTGAGCATTTGCTGGTTCTAGCGGGCGGAACAATGGGGTCAACCGCGCGTGCCTTGCCCTCCGGGGCGGAAAGTGCTCAGACTTCGCCGATCATGGATGTCCGCCTGTACAACACCCTGACGGGCCAAAAGGAGCCGTTCGAGCCAGCCGAGCCCGACCACGCCCGCGTGTATGTCTGCGGTCCGACGGTCTACGACTACGCGCACCTGGGCCACGCCCGCTGCTACGTCGTCTACGACGTGCTGGTTCGCCACCTCCGCAGCAATGGCATGAAGGTCACCTACGTTCGGAACATCACCGACGTCGATGACAAGATCCTCAAGCGGGCCTCGGAAACCGACACCGAGCCGACCGCACTCGCAACGCGTTTCGCAAACGCCTATTCGGAGGACATGCATCGGCTCGGCAACCTCGACCCGGACATCGAACCGCGAGTCAGCACGCACCTCGAGGACATCATCGCGCTCGTGCAACGGCTGATCGACGGGGGCCATGCGTACCCGGCCGACGGCGACGTCTACTTCTCGGTCGAGTCGTTCCCGAAGTACGGCAAGCTCAGCCATCGCGACCTCGGGCAAATGAAGCTCGGCGCGAGCGACCGGCTCGACGACGCGCAAACCGCTCGCAAGCGCCACCCTGCAGACTTCGCTCTGTGGAAAAAGAGCGAGGAAGATGCCTGGGGTTGGGAAAGCCCGTGGGGGCGCGGTCGCCCTGGGTGGCACATCGAGTGCTCGACGATGTCGATGAAACATCTCGGCGATACGCTCGATCTTCACGGCGGTGGCTTGGACCTGGTATTTCCGCACCACGAAAACGAAATCGCACAGAGCGAGGCTGCCACGGGGAAACCGTTCGCGCGCTGTTGGATGCATAACGGTTTCGTCGAGGTCGACAAAGAAAAGATGAGCAAGAGCCTCGGCAACTTCTTCACCGCGCGAGACCTCTTCGATCGGATCGAGCCCGAGGCGATCCGTTACTTCATGATGACGGTGCACTACCGCGCCCCGCTCAACCTCGATTGGACACTCGACGACGCCGGCAACGTGACCGGGTTCCCGCAATTCGAGGAAGCCGAGCGGCGTGTTGCCTATCTGTACAACACCAAGCAACGACTCGAGGGTCTCCCAGCAAAACGCGTGGTCGAAAACGACGGCGCCAGCCCGACCGAAATCGCCGGTTTTGGTCAAGCATTGCGTGAATCGTTGGACGACGACCTCAACATGCCGGTCGCGCTCGCCAAGCTGGCCGACTTCCTCAAGGCGGTGAACGAGCTCTGCGACCAGGCGATGAAGAAAAAGGGGAAGGTAGCCCGAGTTGCAGTGGAGCAGGCAAAGGCGGGATTCCGCACACTCGAATCAGAGCTCGGCCTCGGCGCAGAAACAGCCAACGTGATTCTCCTGCGGATCCGGGACCGGAGAGCGAAGGCCCGGGGCTTGGAGGCCGCCACGATCGAGCAACGGATCGCAGACCGCGCGGAAGCGAGAAAATCAAAGGACTTCGCAGAGGCAGACCGAATTCGGGACGAGCTTGCAGGGCTCGGGGTGGAGCTGCTGGATGGGCCCACCGGGACCGGCTGGACCATCGCGGACTGATGAAAGTATCAGGTGCGATGCGATGACTTGCTCGAAGTCCAGGTTTCTCACAGGGTTGCGGCTGCCGGGATGTGTCACTGTCCCGCTCCCTATGGCACCCTGATAGTTCCTTGGAGCAGCAAGTTTTGACGTCGTCTGTCCCACAGCCAATGGCGGAAGGCACTTTGAGCGCCACGCCGCTCGGCCATGTGTTGCTGTCCATCCAGAAGAAAGCGCTGTCAGGGACCCTCGCAGTCTGGCCGGACGACGAGCGACCCGGACAAGACCGCATCCTCTTCCGAACGGGAACCCCGGCGACCGGACGTTTCTTGGACCCGGCCGCCGACCTTGAGCACGGCATGCTCCATCTCTTCACTCGGAGAACGGGCCCGTACGCATTCTACGACGCGGACTTGGTCGGTGATAGCGAGGAGACGCTTCGGGGGACGGTCGACATCTTCCCGCTCATTACGAACGCACTGCGCGCCGATGTCCCAAAGGACGCCGTAGTGCGCGTGATTCGAAAGCTCGGCCCCGACGCACAGCGCATCAAGAAGGGAGCCCTCCTGGCGAGGCTCCAACTTCAATCGAATGAAATCGCATTCGTCGAGCTAATGCGCGCGGAAGCCGCGTCGACCGCAACTCTCATCCAAGAGTTTGGCGACCCGAGAGTCGCGCAACGTATGCTCTACCTGCTCGCGATTACGGAATGTCTGGAACCGTACGTTCCCGGCTCACCGCAGAACCTCAGGGCCGTGACACCCTCGAATCGCCGGGCGTCGACTCCGGCGGGTCCACACATCGCGGTGGGCGCCCCCGGAGGTACGATCGCGAGAGACCGCTTCTCGGCACCCCCCAACGAGCGCGAGTCCGGTCTTCCCAAAGCGGAATCGGTACCGGTCTCGCTCAGCAACTTGCCGCCGTCGCGAACGCTTTCGGGAGAGATCGTCGCGCCGCGCCCCCTGCCCCCGGAGCCTCCGCCGGGTCTTAGCTCGGAGCATGCCAAGCGCTGGGGAGAGGTTTCCCGAGTGATCGGGATGATGGACCGACAGAATTACTTTGAGATGCTCGGCGTAAGAGAATCGGCGGACAGCAGCGCAATCAGCAAGAAGTACATGACGATTGCGAAGAAATGGCACCCCGACCGTCTGCCTCAGGAGCTCGCTGCGTTGCGTCCTTGGGTCGAGGAAGTCTTCCACCTGTTCACGGTGGCTAGCGACACGCTCGGCGACAAAAAGAAACGGGCGGACTATCAAAGGGCTGTGATGCAAGGAGGCGGCACGCCCGAGGCAGAACGCAAGCTGAACGTCATGGTCGAGGCGGCGATCAACTTCCAAAAGGTCGACGTACTGGTGAAGCGAAAGCAGTACGACGAGGCAATGAAGATTTGCGACACTGCGATGTCGGTCGTTCGCAAGGAAGCCGATTACCCGGCGATGAAGGCGTGGATCCTTCTACTGCGAGACGGTATCGACGACGAAGAGGGTGCCGACGAAATTCGCGCTCTGCTCCGCAAGACGTTCTCGATCAACACGGACCATGCGCACGGTCACTTCGTGCGCGCACACTTGTTGAAGAGACAAGGTGACCACGACAAGGCGCTGAAGCACTTCAAGAAGGTCGCCAGGCTCGATCCGAACAACCTCGAGGCCGTCCGCGAGGTCCGCATCGGAACGATGCGCAAATCCAGAGGCCGAAGCAGCGCCCCGCCCCCCCGAGGCCCAGGCGACAGCAAGCGCCCCAACATTTTCGGGAAGTTCTTCAAGAAGTAAGACGCGAACGTACGGGGCACGACGGAACGCGACACGCTCGACGATGGCAACCATACAACCGGAGAACGGCGCGGGATGGGCGTGCTCGGTCGCGGGGTACCCGCTCGCCCGGCTCTCTACGTCAACACACGCGGGGGCTCGCCCCCCACTCCCTGTGCTGCCCATCCCGAGCCGTTCTCCTCTGTAGATGTCGACTCACGGGAGGTCGTATGGTGGTCAGTTTCGCGTATTGCCCGAATCCATTCATGTCTACGTATGGAGGGGCACGGCGGGGCGCGATGCGGGGACCCAGCGGCGTAGCGAGTGACAATCTGCAAGACAGCAACCACCGCAGATTGGGCGCGAGCTCCGAGGGGCGGCTTGCGTGGCCAAAGCTCCCCAGTCCATCCGGCCACCTTTGCAAGCCGCCCCGTCCGCAGGGTCTCCGTGTCGCGTTCCGCCGTGCCCCGGTACGCCCGCGAGCACGCCCGTCCCTAGCCGTTCTCCGGTGGCGCGGTTTGCAAACGTCCGTGGTCAAAACGTCGCGATCGTCACGTGAACTCGCGCGTCGTGTGCGGGAACGATGACTAGATCGGGGTTCGCGCGTTGCAGCTGATGCAAGAACACCAGTTGCTCGCGGACCCCGGCAGCGTCGTAGTCGACCATCCGTCGGGCAAGCCAGGGCTTTTCCGCGGGCCAGTCGACGCCTTCTCTGGTCCACGACGTGTCGCCAATGACCAGAAAGCGCTTGCCACCGGGCAGGCTCACCAAGACGGCGATGGAGCCGGGAGTGTGGCCGGGCATGGGCAGGAGCACGACGCTGCCGTCGCCGAAGAAGTCGTGGCTCTGAGCGAAAGGACCGTACGCTCCATCGGCAAAGCTCAGCTCGTGGAGCTGCAACTGGCCTTGGGCTTCGAGCTGGCGATAGAGCTTCCCGCCTTCGTCATCCGAGCGCGCATGCGCGAGCTCCTCGGAAGTGATCCAGACCGGCACTTCGCGAAGATCGGCAAGACCGCTGACGTGGTCCCAATGGGAATGCGTCAAGACGACCCCGCGGAGGTCGCCAGGCTCGAGCCCCCGGGCAGCGAGAGCATCGATGGTCGGCTGCTTGACCGTCAGACTCGCGAGGGATTGCAACAGCAACGGCGTCGTCTTCAAGTGATCTGGCACATCTCGGCCTACGCCAGCGTCGATCAGTAAGCGCCCCTTCGGATGCTCGACCACGAACGCAACCAGGCCACTTATGAAGGGCTTCGATAAGGAGCCGCCACGAACGCTGAAGCCTTCTTGGCTCTTCATCTCGGCGCCGCGAATCACGGAGAACGACACCCCATCAATCGCAACGGCTGGCGGCAACGCGGGCCCCATTGCCTTAGGGACCCCCAAGGGCCGCTTTACGAAGGTCCAAGCGAGGGCGGCGACGAGGCCAACGATGAGCAGAAGGGCGATCCGGAGCTTCACACGGGGAGGAGGATAGTACCAGCCCGACCCAGTGTCCTACTCACCGACACGAACACGGGCACCGACACTGACACGGGCACTGACACCGGCACTGACACCGACACTGGCTCTGGCTCTGGCACTGGCACTGACACTGACACTGACGCTGACACTGACACTGACACTGACGCTGACGCTGGCGCTGACGCTGACGCTGACACTGACACTGGGCCTGCTGGCGTCCGGCAGCGGTGACCTCGAATCCGCCGCTCTTGGGCTCAGAAGGCACCGAAACCGCTCCTTCGCCGTCCGGCACGCGGCATGCATCATTCCACCGCATGAACCGTCCCCGCGAACGCCTCTCCCGCCTCGGGGCAGCAGCCCTTTCCGACTCCGAGCTCCTTGCTGTCATCCTCGGCACGGGGCGGGCGGGCGAGGACGTTGGCTCGCTGGCGATTCGCGTTCTAGGAGAGGCTGGAGGGCTCTGGGCGCTCGGGCGCATGACCGTCGCAGAGCTCAGTCGTACTCGTGGCATCGGACCTGCCAAGGCGGCGCGCCTGGCCGCAGCATTCGAGGCCGGGTCCCGCGGACTGGTGTCGCCTGACACGAGTGCCGCACCGCTTTCGAACAGCGAGCTGGTATTTCTCCGGTACGGCCGACAGCTCATCGGCAGTCAGGTCGAGCGCTTCTTCGTGGTGTCCGTCGACGCGAAGAACCGAGTGCGGGCAGAGCGCGAGATCGCACGCGGCGGGCGCACCAGCTGCCAGGTCGATCCCGCCGAAGTCTTCCGGCTCCTGGTCTCCGAATCGGCCTCTGGGGCGATCTTCATTCACAACCACCCAAGCGGAGACCCCGATCCGAGCCGGCAGGACCTCGAGCTCACCCAACGCCTGGTCAAAGCAGGGTCCCTGCTCGATATCCGCATCCTCGATCACCTCATCATTGGAAGCGGAAGATACACCAGCTTGCGGGACGCCGGTCTCTGGCCAACTACGTCTGCAAAATCAAACAGTTCCAGCGTGATCCCTTGCTGATTGGGGCGACTTGACACCCCTGCGGCCGCGTGCTCTCTTGCCGCACTCTTATTTCTCGGGAGCATTGCTGTGAAGCGGACCTATCAACCACATCGAAAGCGCCGTCTTCGGACACACGGGTTCCGCGCGCGTATGAAGACCAAGAGCGGGCGGAGCGTGATCAATGCCCGTCGTCGCAAGGGGCGGACGCGCCTCACCGTGTCCTGCTACAAGAAGTAGCTCGAATCGGAGCGAAGATGCCTCGTGCATCGGTAACGACCAGGGATCGGAGCGACAAGCCGCAGCGGTTTCGACGCGGCGATAGGCTGAAGAAGCGCTACGAATTCAGGCAAGCACAACTCAGCGGGCGACGAATCCACACTCCCCACTTTCTCATCGTCGTCCTACCAAATGCACTACAAAACACGCGACTTGGGATCACCGTGACGAAGAAAGTGGGCAACTCAGTCCAGAGAAACCGTATCAAGCGGGTGGTGCGCGAGGTGTTCCGGCGCAACCGTCCGCTGTTTCCCGCATCCCATGACCTTGTGTTCATCGCAAAGCGTGGTGCCACCGACGTCGACTACGGCTCCTTGCTGAGCGAGCTCAAACGCGCCGCAAAGAAGCTGCAACCGGAGGCGGCGCAATGATCCGGGCGGCGCTTCTGTTCTTGATCCGCCTCTATCAATTGACGCTTTCGCGGCTGATCGGTCCTTCATGCCGATTCGAACCTTCTTGCTCGCACTACACGGCTACCTGCATTGAGCGTTTCGGCGCCATGCGTGGGTCGTGGCTCGGGCTCAAGCGAATCGGACGCTGCCATCCGTTGAACCCCGGGGGATACGATCCGCCTCCGCGTTCGGAGCACCCGCCCCGCTGCCGCGAGGCGCATCATGGATGAGCGGAAGCAACCACCAGTCGGTTTGATGCTCCTGCCCCTGATTGCCCTTGGGGCGATGCTCGCCGTCCAGTACTTCATGCCGCCCAAGGCGCAGACCGAAGATCCTGCTGCCACAGAGGCCGCGGAACAGGTGGCGGCCGAGCCTGACGACCCCGCTTACGAAGCGGCCCCTGCCGAGATATCGCCTGCCGATGCGCGCTCGCGAGTCGACTCGCAGGGCCTCTACGAGCTCGAGAACGATCGCTTCGTCGCGTCATTCACCGACCTGAACACAGCCATGGTGAGCCTGCGCGTGAAGGGCGACCGCTACCTGGACGAAGAAGGCAATCCGTTCGAGTTGGTGAAGACCGACAAAGAGCAGTACTTGCCACTCGCCCCTGCGTTTTCGGGCGTTGAGGTTCCGGCCGATGCGGTTTGGCGCGTCGTCGAGTCCTCCAAGAGCAAGCTCAGCTTTCAGTGGTCAGGCGACGGAGTCTCGGTCACCCGTATCTGGGAGCTCGCGGAGTCGCCCTACCAACTTCACTCCTCGATCGAGGTCCATAACAACGATCCCCATTCGAGGTCGGTGGGACTTGCGATCACCTCCGCCCACTACGTCCGCCGTGAAGACGAAAAAGGGGGCTTCTTTGGAAGGCCGTCACCTGTTCTGAGCCACGGGATCTGCCAACAGGGTGATGAAACGATTCGCGAGGATCGAGAAGGCCTGCTGAGCGAGGATGAGGCACGACCGATGCAGCCTCACAGTTATGGTCCGGGCATCGAGTACCTCGCGCTCAGCAGCGTGTACTTTGCAATCATTGCGGCGCCTGAAGGCGACACCGCCGAGCGCTGCGACATGCTCACGACGGATCGCGGCGGCACTCCAAAGGAACCGGACGGCAGCCTGTTCGAAGCAAGGCTCGCCTACGCGCCACAGCAGATCGGCTCCGGAGAAACGGCGACCTTCCGCACCGCAGTTTACGCCGGACCGAAAGATTACGACGCACTCGAGGAGTTTGGGCACCGTGCTTCGAATGTCATCGACCTCGGATGGTTCAGTTTCATCGCTCGGGGGATGAGTTGGCTGCTGCGCACGATTTACGGCTTCGTGGGCAACTGGGGCATCGCGATCATCTTGCTCACGCTTCTCGTGCGGGTGCTGCTCCTGCCCTTTGTCATTCCGCAGTTCCGCAACATGGCGAAGCAGCGCGCGCTCAAACCCGAGATCGACAAGATCAACGAGCTTTACAAAGACGACCGCGAAAAAAAGGGCGCCGCGATGATGGAGCTCTGGCGAAAGCACAAGGTGAACCCGCTCGGCGGCTGTCTCCCTGTGCTCTTGCAGATGCCGATCTTCTTCGCGCTCTATCAGACCCTCTCGACGAGCATCGAGCTCTATCACGCGCCTTTCGTGTTGTGGTGGACCGACCTTTCCTCGCCTGATCCGCTCTATGTGCTGCCGGTCGTCCTGGGCGCGCTAATGTTCATTCAGCAGAAGCTCACGCCGGTCCAAATGGATGCGACGCAGGCCAAGGTCATGCTCTACGCGATGCCTCTGATGATGACGTTCTTCATGCTGCTACTACCGACAGGCCTGTGCTTGTACATGGTTACCAGCTCGGCCATCGGCATCACGCAACAGCGATACATGTACTGGAAGATGGACCAAGAGACGGCGGCCCTGGCGACCAGCTCGGGCGACAGCGGCGACGACGATAGCGATCAAGCGGCGGAAGATTCAGAAGCCGCTCCATCCAAGCGGGTCAAGCCCCGCAGAAAGAAGAGGACTCGCCGTGGACGAGCTTAAAAGTAAACCACGTGACGGAGCGCTGATTCTAGATCAGCCAGCGCAGGACGATCCCTCCCGATATGCCGGCGACGGCAAGGCGGAAGAGGCGGCGGAAATTCTCGAGGAGCTCATCAACCTGATGGACCTCGACGTCCGGGTCGACATTCGTTCCGATGCCGAACGAATCGAGCTCGATGTGACCGGAGAAGACTCTGGCCGAGTTATCGGCAAGAAGGGCGCCACCCTCGACGCCCTGCAGTTTCTGATCAACAAGATGGTCAACCGGTTCCCCGAAGCGCGCCGCCACGTGATCGTCGATTCCGGCGACTACCGCGAACGCCACGACGACGGCCTCGTCTCGATGGCCAAGCGCCAGGCCCACCGTGCCGTCACCGAAGGCAAGGTAGTCACCCTCCAGCCCATGAACGCCCGCGACCGCCGCGTCATCCACATGTCCCTGGCGAAGTTCGAGGGGATAAGCACGATGTCGCAAGGCGAGGGAACGCGGCGGAGGATTCAGATCATCCCGGCACGACGGCGGCGGTAGGCGGGTCAATTGCAGTAGCAGTGGCAGCGCCTGTGTCAGTGGCAGTGTCAGTGCCGGCGCCAGTGCCAGCGTCAGTGTCAGTGCCTGTGACGATAGGCCAGGATTGATCTCGGTGCTCTGCTAGACGGCACCTCGTAGTCCAGCCGGCGCGTCAGTTGCAGATTGTCGGGCGCCTGGAGGTCGGTTCCTGCCGTCAGCACCCAGACCTCATCCGCCAACTGCGCACCGATCGGTAGCCAGTCCTCGGGTGAAAATGTCGCGCGTGAGAGGGCGATGTCGAATGGTGCGCCGGCGACCTCCGGATTTGCCGGATCAACCTTGTGCTCCAGCATCGTCGCGCGCTCGGCAAGACGCAGCGCCCCAGCCGCAGTCATCAAGAACGCCGTGCGAATTCGCCTCGGTTCGACGAGGGTGGCATGCAGCGTCTCGTCGGCAAGGAGGATCGGGATGGTCGGTGCTCCGACGCCGGCACCGATATCGACCAGCGAAGCCGACGACTCCGTCCACCCCGCCCCGACGAGCTGCGCTGCATCGACGAACAAGATCTCGGCAAGCTCGGTGTCGGTCCTGGCCGACGTGAGATCCGTTCGCGCATCCCATGCACGTACGACGTCGAAGTAAGCGGCCCAGCCATCCGGCTCGACGATCCCTGCCTCACCACAAACAACTCGAATGGCATCTGCCCCGCTCATCCGCCCCGCGCCCCGTGCCACGCTGCCTTGAGATCGGCCATGTTGGCGTACCGGTCGTCCTTGTTGCGATGCATGGCCCGTGCGATCACGCGCGCGGCCGCACTGGACACGTCGGCGATGGCGTCGATCGGCAGGCAGTCGCCAGCATCGATCTTCATCATGAGGCGGCCGAGATGGCCGTCGCGAAATGGCTGCTGTGCGCTCAAGGCCTCGTAGAGGACGACCCCGAGCCCATAGACGTCGATGCGCTGATCGATGTCGCCCTTTCCGGTAAGCACTTCGGGCGCCATGTATGCAGGGGTCCCACTGACTTCGCCCGTCGCGGTAAGCCGGTCGAGGCCTAGGATTTTCGACGCGCCAAAGTCCACGAGACAAGGACTTCCCGACGCCGGCCAGATGACGTTCGCTGGCTTCAGATCCCCGTGGAGGACGCCATGTTCGTGGGCGGCACTCAAACCATCGCTCAGGGCGTCGACCAAGGCATCGGCCTCCTCGATGTGCACCGGACCCGTCGACAATCGAGCCGCTAGTGTCTCACCTTCAACGTACTCGGTGACCAGATAGACAAGGCCCGACTCGTCGATTCCGAGCTCGAGCAGGCGGACGATCGCCGGATGATCGAGAGCCTTGAGGACGGCCCCTTCCCTTCGAAACCGCCTACGCATCGACTCATCTGCCAGATACTCGGCCCGCAGCACCTTGACAGCCGCCTTGGATCCATCGACGCGATCCAAAGCTTCGAACACGTCGCCCATCGCTCCCCGGGCGAGCTCTGCGACCAACTCGTAGCGACCGGCCAGAATGGTCCCAAGGCCAATGGTTGCGGGGTTCGTCATCGCCTGGTGGAAAGATAGCTCTCTTCGCAAACTCGCCCAACTGACGTACGCTCCGCCCGCCGATGACGCCGCCCAACCTCAACGAAGCCCTCCGGAAGCTGTACGGCGATCCTCTGCCCGCGATCGAGTTGATCAAGCTCCGGGGGGATGCATCGACGCGAAGCTATTTCCGCGTGCGGGTCGCGGACGCACCTACGGGCTGTCCCAGGAGCGTCATCGTCATGCAACTGCCCGACGACGCTTTCCGAAGCGACGAAGGCGGCAAGCACGCTGACACGGAGCGCCTTCCGTTTCTCGAAATCGCCGAGCTTCTCGCGTCCAAGGACCTCCCTGTCCCTTCGATCTACGTCGAAGACCTCGCAAACGGGATCATCCTGCTCGAGGACCTGGGAGACCTCACCTTCGAGCAGAAGCTTCGCGGAGCGCCGCGTGCTGACTGGTCGCGGCTGTACGGAGACGCGGTCGACTTACTGGCCGATCTGCACGAGCGATGTGCGGAGCTCCCGTCCGGTTCGATCGCATCCCGGCGCTGCTTCGATCGTAAGTTGCTCGACTGGGAGCTCGATCATTTTCGGGAGTGGGGGCTCGAGGCCCCGTTTGGCTCGCTCGACGCCCAACAGGCCGCGACGATTGGCGAAGCCTTTTCGAAGATCGTGGCCGAGATCGAGGCGATGCCCTACGGCTTCGTTCACAGGGACTATCAGTCGAAAAACCTGATGGTGAGGTCCAGCGGCGCCCTTGCCCTCATCGATTTCCAAGACGCGCTGCACGGCCCCCGCGCTTACGACCTGGTCGCCCTGCTCTGCGACTCGTACGTATGCCTCGACCTCGGGTTGCAGGACTTGATGATCGATCGCTATGCCGCACTGCGTCGTATCGACTCGGCCGAGCTACGAAGAGAGTTCTGGCTGGTCACTCTCCATCGAAAGCTCAAGGACGCCGGCCGGTTCGTCTTCATCGATCGGGTCCGCAAGAACCCCGACTTCCTGCGGTGGTACCCGCAGAGCCTCGTCTACGTGGGCCGCGCAACCATACAAACACCTGGTTTCGAAGGACTCGCGCGCCTCTTGCAGCAGACAATCCCGGGCTTTCCGGACGCGATTTCGAAACCTGCGTCATCGGTGGAATAGACCGCCTGGAGCCGGCGTTCAGCCCATGAGCGACGAGGGGTGAAACCGGACACCACGCTGTACGCTCTCCTCTCCCACTATCCGACATCCTGGACCCCGGTTTCACCCCTCGCCTGCGCTTGTCCAGTCGGGATTTCTTGCAGGCGCTCCCCGGAGCGGTACACTCTGACTTCGCCCTGATGAAACCCCTCCTCCAAGCACTAGCCATCGCTGCAATGCTCTTGCTGGACGCGGCATCGGTAGATGCTGCCGACTGCATGTGCGACCGGCTTTCCGCGGAGGGTTGCGGGGACAACGCGCAAGTTCGCGACGTGCCGGCCGCGCCACCATTGTGGTGCGAACGAACCGACGACCCGCGCTGCATGCCCGCGAGCACGCACGGCACTTCCGTTCATACGCTCGTGCCCGTGGCTATGAGCTTTGCTCAACCAATTCGATGGGACGCGCCTCCGCGCACGGACAGCCAACTGGATATCCGTGTCGAAGGAAACCCGCGAACTGAACACTCACGCAGAGTTGAACGACCTCCCCGGTAGCACCGGCCGCCTTCCTCAGGTGGTCGTCCCGGCAATTGGTTTGTTCATTCGAACATTGAGTTTTTTTTTGAGCTCGCTGCCCAGACGCAGCGGGAGGATAGAGATATGAGTAAAGGTTCATCAATACTACTGGCCATCGTGATGGCGATCGGCGGGTTCGCGCTTGGACATGTCGTCGGTTCACGCTCCGCCACGGACGGAAGCGCCGAAGCCGCAGAAGAAGCACAAGCAGCGGACGTCGAAGTCGCGGGCGATGTCGAGCGATACAAGGTCCAAGTCACGGACGAGCAGCCCTCGAAGGGGCCAAAAGACGCGCTGGTCACGATCGTCGAGTTCAGCGAATTCCAATGCCCCTTCTGCGCTCGGGTCTTGCCGACGACGAAACAGATCATCGATACGTACGGCGACAAGGTTCGCATCGTTTGGCGAAACAATCCGTTGGGATTCCACAACAACGCGGGACCCGCAGCCGCGGTGGCGATGGAGGCCTACTCAGAGGGTGGCAACGACAAGTTCTGGGAGGTGCACGACGTGCTCTTCGCGAACCAGAAGGCGCTCGGCCGCGCAGAGCTCGAAGGCTACGCGGACAAGGCCGGCCTCGACGCGGCGAAGGTCAAGAAAGCTCTCGACGAGGGAACGCATAAAAAGGCGATCGACGGCGACCAGGCCCTCGCGACACAACTTGGTGCTCGAGGCACGCCGTACTTCTTCGTCAACGGACGACAGCTTCGGGGGGCGCAGCCTTTTGCCGCGTTCCAGAAGGTCATCGACGAAGAGCTGGCGACCGCCGAAGCCCTCATGAACAAAGGCGTGAAGAAGGAACAGCTCTACGCCACCTTGACGAAGGACGGTCTAACCAAGGCAGCAGCCCCCAAGCCACAGGCACCAAAGGCCGGTCAACCGGATCCGAAGGCGGTCTACAAGGTTCCCCTCAAGGGAGACGAGCCGCAAAAGGGTCCGGACGACGCACTGGTCACCATTGTCGAGATCAGCGACTTCGAGTGCCCGTTCTGCGGCCGTGTGGAGCCGACCATCAAGCAAGTGCGGGACAAGTACGGCAAAGACGTCCGCGTGGTTTGGATGAACAATCCGCTTCCGTTCCACAAGAACGCGAAGGGCGCGGCCAACGCGGCTCTCGAAGCACACGCACAGAAGGGCGACAAGGGCTTCTGGGCGATGCACAACAAGATGTTCGCCAATCAGAAGGCTCTGACCACCGACAACCTCGAGAAGTGGGCCAAGGAGCAGGGACTGAATATGTCCAAGTTCAAGAAGGCGCTCTCGGACGACAAATACGGCAAGACGATCCAGGAGCAACAGGCACTCGCGGGCAAGCTGGGAGCAAGGGGTACCCCGGCGTTCTTCATCAACGGCCGCAACCTTCGGGGCGCCCAGCCTCTGCCGGCCTTCACGGCGGTGATCGACGAAGAGCTGATCAAGGCCAAGGCACTGGTCGCCAAGGGCACGCCGCGCGACAAGGTCTACCAGACGACGATCGCCAACGGAGAAACCGGCCCGAAGACCCAGCCGGCTGCGGCGGCACCGGACGCCAACAAGGTATACGACATTGCCATACCGAAGAAGGCCCCGACCAAGGGTGCGACCAAAGCAAAGGTCGTGATCCAGGAGTTCAGCGACTTCCAGTGCCCGTTCTGCAGCCGCGTCAACCCCACCGTCGCCCAGGTGATGAAGGAGTACGGCGACAAGGTCCAGATCGTGTGGCGGGACTACCCGCTTCCGTTCCACAAGGACGCACAGCCTGCAGCGCAAGCGGCTCGTGAGGTCTTTGCTCAGAAGGGCAACAAAGCGTTCTGGGCGTATCACGATCTGCTCTTCGAGAACCAGAAGACACTTTCGCGAGCGAATCTAGAGAAATTCGCTCAACAGGTCGGTGGAATCGACATGAAGGCATTCAAGGTGGCGCTCGATTCCGGCAAGCACAAGGCTGCGGTCGAGGCCGACATGGCCGCCGTCACCAAAGCCGGTGCGCGAATCGGCACGCCGTCGTTCTTCATCAACGGCAAGCTGCTTCAAGGCGCGCAGCCGTACCCGGCATTCAAGGCCGCGATCGACGCAGCGCTCAAGTAGCCGCGCCAGCTAGGCAATCAGAAAGGGGCAGGTTCGCAGGTCGGGCCTGCCCCTTCCTTTTGACACGAAGGGGTCGACACACTACATTCCGCCTCGTTCTGAAAACTAAAGTATTTTCAAGGTGTTGACGCATGGTTCGAGCGAAAGCTGCTGCCGCAAAACGACCCACAAGAAAGCCTACCGTCGAGGAGCTCTATTTCAGGAGCGACAGCGCTTACCTTTGCCTCCTGTTGAATCGTCGAACTCGATGCATTCGCGTCATCGACTTCCGGGCGGGCGCGCTCCCGGCCAAGAGGCTCTACATTCAATCGGTCGCCACCCAAGAGAACGTCGAGAAGGTCATCACCCTCGTCGAAAAGGACGAGGTCTCGTCATGGACGCGCGTCGGTTTCGTGCGCGAAGGCACTATCCCCGGCTTCTACAAACGCAGTGACGGCCATCTGTGTGGATGCGTAATCGGCGACAAGACCGCCTCGATCGAAGTCAGCGACGCCTCGGCCAAGCTCACCGAACGAACGATCAACGCGGCAAAGAAGGCGGCGAAAGACATCCCGGAAAAGATCAAGGGCGCTTCAGTCAAACCGGCAACCGAAAAGGACGCTCTTTCCGCTCGCGACTCCGCATGGCGGAAGAATCCGGCCTTTGGCTCGTTCGACATGTTCGGGCGCGATGCGGAGCGCATCTATTTCGACGTCAGCGTTCGGCGTAGCAAGACCAACTACATTTCGGCCGAGTTCCAGGACTGCTTCGGCCACGCTCTGGTCGAGGTGCTGCGCCTGCCGACCACCGAAAACGAGACGCTTGCGGTGATCGCCGGCCTTCGGACGCTGGGAGACAACCTTCAGGAACGCGGGATCGTGGCCATGTTTGCCTTTGCGCCCAACGACAACCTGGAGATTTCGACCGCATTTGTAGCCGCTGGCTACCGCAAGACCGGCCTCCTGGCCCAGGGGATTCTCGATGCCGACGGCGGCCGAAAAGACGCCATATTGTGGACTCACAAGTTCGTGAGTGCCCTGGACAATGAGTACGACTGAGCCTTGACCGTCTCGGTTCGAGGCCGCTAGGCTCGTGAACGAGCAAGGAGAGGCTCATGCGCTCACGCGATGACATCGAATCGTATTTGGCTCGCGCCGAGGTTCCTTATGAAGAGGTCGGCGAGGACGGGATGTGGCTCGTCCACGATAGTAGCTTGGGTGAGAACATCGCCATCCAAGCCGCAGACCCGCTCCTTCTCTTCCGAGTGAAAGTTCTGGAGCTCCGCGAAGTCGACGACAAGGCCGCGCTCTACGAAGAGCTGCTGACCCTCAACACTTCGGACCTGGTGCACGGAGCCTACGGAATCTCTGGCGGCGCCGTGGTGCTGACCTGCACCTTGCAGATCGAGAACCTCGACTACAACGAGCTGCAGGGCGTCCTCGACGACTTCTCGCTCGCGCTCGCCAACCACTACGAGAAACTGAGCAAGTTTCGGGTCGCCACGTAAAGGAAACGAGCAATGGGGTTCCTCAGCCGTCTGGCACAACTGATCAAGAGCAACATCAACGACCTCATCAACAAGTCGGAAGATCCGGAGAAAATGCTGAATCAGGTCATCGTCGACATGAATCAGCAACTGGTCGAGGCAAAGAAGCAAGTCGCGGTTGCCATCGCCGACGAGAAGCGCCTGCACAAGAATTTCGGGAACGAAGCGAAGAAGTCACAGGACTGGGAGAACAAGGCCATGCTGGCGGTCCGGTCGGGGGACGACGAGCTCGCAAAAGAAGCCTTGCTACGCCGCAAGGAACACGATGCGATCGCCGCGCAGTACCAGGAACAATGGGAACGTCAAAAGGCGTTGACCGATCAGTTGAAGACCGCTCTCAAAGCGCTGAGCCACAAGATCGGCGAAGCGCAGCGCAAGAAGAACGTGCTGATCGCGCGCAAGCGCCGCGCGGAGGCGATGAAGAGCATCCAGGAAACGATGAGCGGTTTGTCTGATGCAAGCGCGTTCGAAACCTTCGATCGAATGGCCGAGCAGATCGACCAGATGGAAGCGGAAGCGGAGGCAGGCGCGGAGGTCGCCGAGCAGTACACCGGCGACATACTGAAGCACCGATTCTCGGAGCTCGAAGCTACGGCCGGGGCAGACCTCGAGCTCGAGGCGCTCAAGCGAAAGATGGGTCTCGTCCCGGCCGAGGAACCACCGGTAAGCGCTCGCGTCGCTACGCCCAGCGAGCCATACGAGGAAGAGGAGCGCGCCGAGCTAGAAGAAGCGCTCGAAGAGTTGAAGCGCCGGGAGCGCTGAGCTTGACAGCGGGCCGCTGCCGCTTAAGTTGGCGGCCGAATCCTCACCATGCCTACCTACGACTACAGCTGTGACGCCTGCGGTCACGAGTTCGAACGCGAGCAGCGCATCACCGAGAAGCCGCTCAAGAAGTGCCCAAAGTGCGGCAAGGACAAGGCGCGACGCATGATCGGCGGCGGCGGCTTCATTCTCAAGGGCGGCGGCTGGGAGTCGGACCTGTACTCGGGGCCGTCGAATCGATCCAAGAGCGCCCCGACGAGCGGCGATTCGAAGCCGGCGCCATCGAGCAAGTCCGACTCGACGAGCAAGCCCGACTCGACGAGCAAGTCCGACCCGGCGAGCAAGTCCGACTCGACCAGCAAGTCGAACAAGTCCAGCTCTAGCGCCAAGTCGGGCTCCTAGACGCGGACACGGACGCTGGCACTGGCAGGGTCACTGACGCTGGCGCTGGCACTGGCACTGACGCTGGCACGGTCACTGACGCTGGCACTGACGCTGGCGCTGACGCTGACGCTGACGCTGACTCTAGGCCGGTTCCAAGTACGACGCGATGATCTTGCGCGTTCCCCATCCGGGAAAGCGCACTGAAACCCGTGGCGGCGAGCCCTGCATGACCTCTCGCACCTCGCCTACGCCGAACTTCGGGTGTCGGACCTGCATTCCGCGCCGCAGCCCTTCGAGATCGGAAAGGTCCGAACCTTCGCCGTAGTCGACGTAACTTTCGTCAGGCTCGCGATGTGGCTCCTCGGGCCCCGAAGCCGGCGTCGGTGAGCTCGACCTCGAGCCGATCCATTCGACGTCTTCGCCGGGCAGCTCAGTTAGAAAGCGTGATGGAATGCCGACTCGTTGCTGGCCGAAGATCCTTCGCACCGCGGCGAAGCTCAGAACCAGCCGCTGCTCTGCGCGCGTAAACGCCACGTACGCAAGACGCCGTTCTTCTTCGAGCTCATCGGGATCCTCCCAAGGGTCGATTCCCTTGAACGGAAACACCTGCTCCTCGAGTCCGGTGACCATCACGACGGGAAACTCCAAGCCCTTGGCGGCGTGAACCGTCATCAGAGTCACCCGATCGCCGCCGACCTGCTCGTCTGCGGAGGTCTGTAGCGTCACGTTCTCGAGAAACTCGGCAAGGGTAGAGTCGGGGCGCTCCCGCTGAAACTCGTCCATGGACGCCACGAGCTCTTGGACGTTCTGGAACCGCGCGTCCGCTTCGGGCGTGTCATCATGCTGAAGCATCTCGCCGTAGCCGCATTGATTGACTAGCTCTGCACCGATTTCGCCGAGAGCCGCACCGGACGCCGCGACGTCGCGCAAACTGGACATGAGACCACGGAAGGAGCCGAGACGTTTGCGCGCTGCGCTGCCGAACTGGGCCAGTGTCGCATCGTCGTCGAGAAGATCGGTGAGGCTCTGGCCGTATTGCGCCGCAGAATCGAGAAGGCGTGTGACCGTGGTCTTGCCGATCCCGCGTGGTGGTGTGTTGATGATTCGCAAAAGGCTCATGTCGTCTGCGGGGTTGGTCATGACACGCAGGTAGGCGAGCAGATCTTTGACTTCGGCGCGGTCGTAGAAGCGCATCCCGCCGACGATGCGGTAGCCGATGTTGGCGCTGCGCAAGGACTCCTCGATCACCCGCGACTGAGCGTGCGTTCGATAGAAGACCGCAACGTCCGAAAGCCGATGCCCTCGCGAGGAAAGCTCACGGATGCCCCGCAGCACCAGACGCGCTTCGTCGCGCTCGTCCATGGTGCGCACGACCAGAATTGCATCGCCTTCTGGATTGTCGGTCCAGAGCTCTTTGGGCTCGCGGTCCGTGTTCCGCGCGATCACCGCGTTGGCAGCGCGCAGAATGCGCCGCGTCGAGCGATAGTTCTGCTCGAGCTTGACCAATGTAGCGTCGGGGAACGATGCGCGAAAATCCAGGATATTTCGCCGATCCGCACCGCGCCACCGGTAGATGCTCTGATCGTCGTCGCCCACGACGCAGAGGTTGCGGTGCCCTTCGGCAAGGAGACGAACCAGCCTGAACTGTGCGTGGTTCGTGTCCTGAAATTCGTCGACGAGGACGTGCGAGAATCGCCCCACCACGGCGCCGCGAAAGGGTTCGTCGGACTCGAGCGCCCTCACGGTGCGATAGATCAAATCGCCGAAATCGAGCGCATTGGCCTGCTGAAGCCGCTCTTCGTAGGTCGCATACACGCGGCGGACGACTTCCGACCAAGCGTCCGGAGTCTCGATAGCGTCGGGCCCTTGTACTTCCTGCTTGGCCCGGTTGATCCGGCCAGCCATCGACTTCGGCTGATATCGCTTCTCGTCGAGACCCAGATCTCGCAGCACGCGTTTGACCAGCGCCTGCTGGTCCTGGTCGTCGTAGATTGTGAAATCCTTGGAGACCCCGGAGCTCTCCCCATGGCGCCTGAGCAATCGCGCGCAAGTCGCGTGAAACGTGCCGACCTGGACCGCTGCACCCTGCTCGCCGAGCAAACCGAGGAGCCGCTCCCGCATCTCGCCGGCCGCCTTGTTGGTGAAGGTGACCGCAAGAATCCTCCAGGGCGCCACGTCGTGCACGGCGATCAGCTGGGCGACGCGAAAGGTGATCACACGGGTCTTGCCACTTCCGGCGCCCGCAAAGACCACGAGCGGCCCCCCCTCGTGAACGACTGCCTCGCGCTGACGAGAATTCAGAGAGCTCAAGTCCAGCACCGGCTGAACCTAGCTGCCTGCTTTCGGAAAACCAGGCAAAAACCGGGACTCTGAGGTTGGTTTGGGGTCGAAAGCTGGCCTTCGAGCCGTTTTGCGCGTAGAGATCTGACGTAGGTCGCGACGGCGACTAACCCCTTGAAAACGTCGAGGATCTTGGGTGAATCAACCGCTGTCCAATGCGTCCAAAAACGAGGAGGCCTCAGGTGGCTCCTCCACAAAGGGCGACCATGACTTGGTACACCGCGTACAAGCAGGAGATTCAGCGGCTTTTCGGGCGCTCTTCGACAAGTATCATCGTCGAGCTTTTGCTGTGGCCATGGGCGTCGTCAAGAACGAGGATGACGCCATGGATGCCGTTCAAGAGGCTTTCGTCAAGGTCCACAAGAACCTACACAAATTTGAGGGGAGCTCGAGCTTCTACACTTGGCTCTATCGTATCGTCATGAATGTCTCCATCGACCACGTTCGGCGCACCAGCAGGCGGAGGAACCTGGACTTCGACGAACGCGCTCTGCACGAAGAGAGCGAGGTCGCAGGAGACGGCGCGCTGGTGCCAAGCATCGCCAATGCGAACCCGGGCAAGGCGGCCCTACGCCGCGAGCTCGGCGGTGCCATTCAAGCTGCCCTTCAGGAGCTTCCCGAGCACCATCGGGCGGTGATCGTGCTCCGGGAGATTGAGGGCATGAGCTATGAAGAGATGGCCGAGGCGCTGGAGGTCCCCAAAGGGACGGTCATGAGCCGTTTGTTTCACGCAAGGAAGAAGATGCAGGCCGCGCTTGCCCCGTATCTTTCGGGGGAGGCGGTTTCCGAGGACTAGCCATGGAGAGCCAGAAAACAGAAGACGAAAAGCTTCAGATGTTCTTCGACGGAGAGCTTGCTCCGGAGGAGGAGGCCGCGGTGCGCCGCAGCCTCGAAGGCTCGCCTGAAGGCACAGCGCAGTTGCACGAGTGGGAGCAGCTTCGCGAAGCGATGAAGAGCGTCTCGGAGGACTGGGCCGGAGAGATCGACTCCGACGCGCTCTTCGCGCGGATCGAGTCCGAAATCACTGCGCCGGTCATCCCGATTGAACGGCCAGCGCGGCAACCTGCCGCGCGCGCAGTGCCGGGTGGCCGTGAACGACGCGTCTGGGGCGCCGTGGCAACCGGGTTTGCCGCCGCCGCAGCGATCTTCTTGGCCGTGGTCGCCTGGCCAGATGTCGCGCCCCAGGGCGACGATCGCGCGGTGGCGCGTGGGTCCGAGGTGCTCGAAGTCGATTTCGGCTCCAACACCGGGACGATTTTCGAGGTTGAGGGTGGCGCCGGAGAATCCTTGGCCGTGGTTTGGATCGATGACGAAGAGGTAGGGCTTCCATGAGTCTCATTCGACACTTGCTGGTGATCGCCGTCTTGTTTGGTGCTTCGGCCGCCTCCGCGCAGGGCAGCTCCTTGGCGAGATCGGATCGCGCCGCCGCGACTTCGAAGGTGCCCGCTGAGGTGCTGGTCGTCCTGGCCAAAGAAGAGCCGGGCGACGTCGACCCAGAGCTCAAGAAGCTGACCGCCCTGCGAAGGCCCCCATTTAATTCCTTCCGATCGATGAAGATATTGTCCCGGTCCAAGCTGACCCTCACCCCTGGCAAGGACGCTTTGGTTTCCTTGCCCAACGGCCGCAGAGTGAAGCTGACGCTGCTCAGGGTAATGCCCGACGGACGCTACAAAGTGAAGGCCGCGATCAACCGGCCGAACAAGTCCGATTATCTGCCACTCCTTCAAGTCGTAGCCTCTGCCGGCGATCCGTTTTTCGTGGCAGGCCAGACGTATCAGGGCGGGACGCTGGTCGTTGGCGTTACGGTCGACCCGAAAAAGACCGCGCAATAGGTGCGCGCCGACGACCCAGACGTGATCGAGATCGAGGGTCCTCCGCCACTCAGATGGCCTGCGGAGCTGGTCATCGAGGCACTGTCGCCCGTGGTTACTCCCGAGCGTCTTCGGCGGATCGATGAAGTCGTTCGCGGTCGCACCGACAACCTGGCTCTGGTGCTCGATTCCATCACCGATCCACACAACTCGAGCGCCGTGTTGCGAAGCGCCGATGCGTTTGGAGTGCAGACGGTGCACGTGATCGAGGGCGAGCTCGGGTTTCGGGCATCCCGAGGGGTGTCGAAGGGAACGCACCGCTGGCTGGACGTCATACGATACGAAAGCGCTGAGGCTTGCACGCGACGCTTGAAGCGTGACGGCTATTCGATCTACGTCGCCGGCACGGGTGGCGACGCGCAACTCGAAGACCTGCGCGATACGCCTCGCTTGGCAGTGGTGTTTGGTAACGAGCATCGCGGGGTTTCTCCTGAGATGCGAGAACTTGCCGACGGCACGTTTTCGATCCCGATGCGGGGCTTTGTCGAAAGCCTCAACATCTCGGTCGCGGCGGCGATCACGATGCAGAGGCTCGCTGGCGAAGGCAGGCCGTATCTGCTGGCCGATCGACAGCAGGCGCTCAAGGCTAGATTCCTAATGAATTCAGTGAAGAACGCGGACCAAGTGATCGAGAAATTTCGCGGGAATGATTGAGCGGGCCCAAGTGTCGTGAATTAGGGGAGAAGGCGCCAGGCAGAGGATGCTATAGGCGCCGGCGGACGAGATGGCAGGGAAGCGAACTCAGAAGAAAAAGCGCAAAGGGAGCAAGCGCAAGAAGCGCAGAACGACCGAGCGCTCGATGCTGCTCAAGCTGATCGGCGCCGCGCTCATCGCCGGCTCGCTCTTGGTGCTTGGGACGTACGCCTATTTCAGTCGCGATCTACCGTCGGTCAGCGCATTGCGCGAGTACAAGCCACCACAGACCACGCGCGTCTACGATCGGAACAAGAAGGTCATTGGCGAGATCTTCGCTGAGCGAAGGACCGTGATTCCGATGTCGCAGGTACCGCGGAACGTCGTTCTCTCGGTTCTCGCTGCCGAGGATGCGGATTTCTACGAGCACGAAGGCCTGGACTACCGTGGCATCGTGCGGGCGGTTGGTCGGGACATCGTCGCGGGGCGCGCCGTGCAGGGCGGCAGCACGATCACCCAGCAGGTCGTCAAGTTGATGCTGCTGACGCCGGAACGAACGCTACAGCGCAAGCTTCGCGAGCTCATCTTGGCAAGGCGCTTGGAAAGCGAGCTCTCGAAAGACGAAATCCTTCACCTCTATCTAAACCACGTGAACTTCGGGCACGGTCGCTACGGAATCCAAGAGGCGGCACGCTACTACTTCGCGAAGAATGCGAGCGAGCTGACCTTGGCAGAATCCTCGCTGCTGGCGGGCGTTCCGCAGGCGCCGGCGCGGCTTTCTCCTCGACGCAATCCCGAAGCGGCCAAACGCCGGCAGAGCTACGTGCTCTCGCAGCTGCAGGCCAAACGGGAAGTCTACTGGCCTGACCTCAGCGAGAAGGCGATCGTCGCGGCGCGCGAAGAGAGGGTCGAGCTGGTTCCGCTGACCGATGGGTCCGGTAGCGCTCCAGAAGTGTTGGCCATCGCCAAGCAGGTGCTTCGCGCGGCCATTGGTGACGAGGCGCTCGGCGAGGGCGGCTATGAGGTGCACACCACCGTCGATCTAGGTTTGCAAATGAAGGCCCGGGAGGCTCTGCAGCGTGGGCTGCGCGCTGTGGACAAGCGACAGGGGTACCAGGGACCACTGCGCGGAACGAAGCGAAGGCGGGGACCGAAACCGACGCAGCCAACCGAGTCGTTGCGAATGGGGCGCACATACATCGCGCAGGTGACGGGTGCTGACGACGAAGACGAAAAGATCTGGCTCGATGTCGCCGGACATCCCGCAGTCCTGAGGATGCGCGATGCCACTCGGTTCAATCCTGAAAGCCGCGGCGCCCTGGATTTCGCCACGAAGGGCGATCTCTTCCCGGTGTCGATCACGCAGATGGGCGCAGAAGAAGATCCCGCGATCGCACGACTCGAGCGGGGCCCCGAAGGCTCGGTGGTCGTCATTGAACCCCGTTCGCGTGCGGTGCTTGCCTTGGTCGGAGGCTTTGCGGCCGTCAGCGGATTCAACCGAGCGACGCAGGCCATCCGTCAGCCCGGCAGTACCTTCAAGCCGATCGTGTACGCAAGAGCGATCCAGTCCCGCCGATTCACGGCGGCGTCGTTGGTCGTGGACGCACCGGCAGTCTACGACGAATGGAAACCACGCAACTACGAGCAGTGGAACTACCAAGGCGCGGTTCGGCTCCGTCAGGCCCTGGCGCGGTCGATCAACATGGTGGCGATTCGCGTGGTAGAGGACATCGGCGTTCAGGATGTCGCGGAGTTCGCCCGGCAGGACGGTATCACCACCAAGCTCGAAGAAGACATGGCCTTGGCACTCGGCGCGAGCGGGGTGAAGCCGATCGAGCTCGCCAATGCCTATGCGACCTTCGCCGCGGGTGGGCGTTGGGCGCCGACGCGAATCGTGACCAAGATCGTAGCTCCGGGCGGAGGACGCGTGCCGTTGGAGCCTGCGGAGCCCGCCCGCGACGTCATGGCGCCGAGCGAGGCGTACGTCATGACGAGCATGCTTCGAAGCGTCGTCACCGAAGGCACGGGCGCGCCCGCGCAGCGGCTTCAGCGTGCGGTCGTCGGCAAGACAGGGACGAGCAATGAGGCACGAGATGCCTGGTTCATCGGCTACTCACCCTCGGTCGTCGCCGGGGTCTGGGTTGGCTTCGACGATCAACGGTCTCTCGGCAGACGTGAAACCGGCACGAGGACTGCGCTTCCGATCTGGATTGACGTCATGGACGCGGCAGATCAATCGCCGAAGGAAACCGAGTTCGCGATGCCGAGTGGCGTGATTAGGGCGCGAATCGATCCAGCCTCGGGGCTGCTGGCTTACGAAGGACAGGAAGATGCCGTCGAAGAGGTCTTCCTTTCTGGCACAGCTCCAACCGAAGTCGCAATTCCCCCGGATGTCGCCGATCCGAATCTGTTCCTGATGGAGCAGTTCGACGACGAAGGCGATGGCGGTTCAACCGAGTCCGCACCGCCGCCTCGCGAAGAGCGCGTCCTCGGCGGCGTAGCACCGCCATGAATCGGTTCGGCACCCGCGTTGTCGCTCTCTTCGCGCTGGTCGCAACCTTCCCTGTCGTGCTGACCGCAATGGTCTGGCTGGGCGTTTCACACTGGGGTGCTGGAAAGGTGCCGGTCGAAGCGGAGATGGCCCGCGTGCACGTGCAGGAGCTCGAAGCACAGCGCACGGTCGCGGTGAGCCGCCTTTGCCGTGATGACCTGGGGGTCGACACCCTACTCGACGAACGCGGACGAGAGGTGCCCCCGAAGCTCGACTACGGTCGTCTCTTTCGTGGCTCGATGGAAGCCGCAGGGCTTCAAGCGCTCTGGGTACTCGACTCGTTAAGTGGCGAAGTGATTGCCACCGGTCACCGCCACCGGACCCTCGGCAGCGACGGCGCTGAGCTTACGCGCCAAGCTAGAACCGCCGGGGAGCGACCCTTCGTCGTGGTCTTGGGCGATCAGGAGCATCAGAGGTTCCTGGTCAACGCCTGTTCGATCGCCCGCGGCGGAGCGCGGCTGACCCTGGTCGCCGGCCATCGTTTTTCGGAGCTTCGCAGCTTGGATCCCCGGCAGCTGCTGATCACGGGCGCCGCCGGAAAGCGAGACGAGCTGGTGACGGAGCTCATCGACGCGGACGGCGTCGCCCAGAGCATCCTGGTGTGGCGCCCAAGGCTCGACCGGCGAGGCCCGCCACTTGTGTTGTGGATCGCTTGCGTTGCCGTACTGGCGCTAGGACTCGCACTGCTGTTTGGCGGCTATCTCAATCGATGGCTGAAATCGTCGGTCGACGAGCTCACTGAGGCGGCAACGCGAGTCGGCCGGGGCGACTTCGACACGACGCTGCGTGATCGCACAGGCGGAGCGTTCCCCGCCACTGCGACGGCCTTCAACAGAATGACTCGCGACCTGCGGGACGCTCGAGACCAACTTCGCCAGACCGAACGAATCGCCGCATGGCAGGAGATCGCAAAGAGCCTCGCGCACGAGCTCAAGAACCCATTGTCTCCGATTCGGCTCTCCATCGAAACGTTGCGCAAGGCGCGCGAACGCTCGCACGAAGATTTTGATGCGATGTTCGATGAATCGACGAAGACCATTTTGCAGGAAGTCGAGCGGCTGCGAATCATCGTCGACGAGTTTAGCCGATTCGCGCGGCTGCCCGCGCCGCAGCTCAGGAACGCAGACCTTCGGGAAATCGTCGCGCAAGCCGCATCCCTGCACGCCGAGGGCAGGCCAACGATCACCACCAACCTTCCGGAAGGGCCGATCACCGCGTTCGTCGACGCCGATCAAATTACGCAGGTGCTACACAACCTGCTTCAGAACGCACGCGACGCCGCAACAGAGGCGCATCCGGACGGAGGCGGGGCGGTGCGTCTGAGCCTGGAAGCGACGGCCGGCACGGTGTACATCCGGGTGGAAGACAACGGAGCGGGCATCCCAGCCGACCAGGCGGAGGCGATCTTCGAGCCATACTACACGCGCAAGGAAGGCGGAACGGGGCTGGGGCTAGCGATTACGCAGAGAATCGTGACCGAGCACGGGGGACGCATCGACGTGGAGTCGCGGGCGGGGCGGACGGTGTTCACCGTCGTGCTGCCGCAAGGCTGACACTGACACGGGCACTGTTACGTACGGAGGGGCACGGCGGAGCGCCCTACACCGTCGGCAGCGACCCAACCCTCTGCACCCTCGGCTGCGTAAGAATTGGAGCGTACCGCCAGGCAAAGCAAACGAACCCTAGGCACCAGGCCACGGCTGACGCCATCAGCAACACCCGCGCGCCCGGCCCAATTGTCGCTGCCACTCGGCAAACGGCCGCAACCGTGATCAACAGGTACGCCGCAGTGAGCACCGGGTGGCTCTCCAACGGCCGGCTGGTGTGACCTAGAGCCGCACGGCTGGCGACGGCGATGACCATGGTGGTGATGGCGCCGCTCGTCAGGGCGTGGATGCCGGCGGTTTGCGGGAGCAGGCCGACTTCCGCGAACGTCAGGAGAAGAATGCCAACCGGGATCCACGAAAAGGCGACGTGGAGGACCCAAACCAAGGGTTCGCCGCCGGTGTGGACGCCTTGCCAGCGCGTGAGGCGGATGAACGTGACAACGCTGGTCAGCAGGCCGAGGATGGCGGTCCATCTGGACGGGGCTTCGACGACGTGGAGGACCGCGAACGCGACCAGGAGCCAGGTGGCGAGCAGATCGAAACGGTCGAAAGCAGGCGGCAGAGTGACCGGCTGTTGCTGCGGCCCGACAGCCGGGCGTGTTAACCAATTCCGTGTGAACCCGGGTATGATCCGACCGCCGATCAAATTGATGAGCATCACGATGAGCCAAAGTCCGGCAAGCAGCGCCGATATGGTCCAACCGGCGCTGCGCATCGTTCCGAAGAAGAAAAGCGCGTTGCACACCGCCAGCAGCCCAAGAATCAGGAGCACCTTGTAGTTGCGCTGACTGCGCGCGCCGATGACCTCACGACTCATCAGCACGAAGAGCAGCACTCCGTAAC
>Ga0209456_10000284_pt1 | contig 28137 bp, 21 predicted proteins | sample COG_11_FD_184755 | JGI IMG/M metagenome (GOLD analysis project Ga0209456, IMG submission 184755) | Pelagic marine sediment microbial communities from the LTER site Helgoland, North Sea, for post-phytoplankton bloom and carbon turnover... | ecosystem: Environmental > Aquatic > Marine > Neritic...
GCAGACGCAGCATGATAACCACGTCTGCATCACGCAGGCCTTCGCGCAAGTCGTGGAAGACCCGAACACCCAGGGATTCGACATGGGACGGAATGAGGGTGCGGGGCGCGATAATGCGTACATCACCCGTGTTGAGCAGGTTCAATGCGTGAATTTGCGAGCGAGCCACACGTGAGTTCGCGATATCGCCCACGATGGCAACCGACAGACGTCCAAAGTCGGCGCCTTTTTCCCGGCGTATGGTAAACATATCCAGCATTGCCTGCGTCGGGTGGGCATGCCGGCCATCACCCGCATTGATGACGCTGACGTGGGGTAATACATGACGGGCAATGAAATGCGCTGTACCACTATCGGCATGGCGCACCACAAACATATCGACGTGCATGGCTTGCAGGTTGCGCAGCGTGTCCAGCAGGGTTTCACCCTTGACGGTGGCAGAGGCGCCGATGTTAATGTTCAGTACGTCCGCGGACAGCCGTTTGGCTGCCAGTTCAAAGGTGGTGCGGGTTCGGGTGCTTGCTTCAAAGAACAGGTTGACGATGGTTTTACCACGCAGCAGGGGTACCTTTTTTACGGATTGTTCGGCAACGCCGGCAAAGGATTCTGCGGTATCCAGTATTTCCGTCAACAAACCACGGTTCAATCCCTCAGTGGACAGGAAGTGGCGTAATCGGCCGTCGTTGCGGATCTGGAGGTTTCTAATACTCATGTATTGCTTTTTGTCTCCAACACCAACGGATCGGGTCCACTGAGTTTTACGTGTTCGTCGGGATCGAGTTCCATGTGCAGGCCGACAACATTCGCTTCGATGGGGAGCTCCCGTCCACTGCGATCAACCAGTGTTACCAGTACAATCGATGCAGGCCGGCCGTAATCGAACAGTTCGTTCATCGCTGCGCGGATGGTGCGCCCGGTATGTAACACGTCATCCACCAGGATGATATTCCGCTCGTCCAGCGTAAACGGCAGATCTGACGGCTTGACCTGGGGATTCATGCCGATACGTGTAAAGTCATCACGGTAAAATGAGATATCCAGGGCACCGAGAGGCGGCTGTATTTTTAGTATTTTGTGCAGTCGCCGCGCAATCCAGACGCCACCGGTATGAATGCCTACCATGGCGGTCTGCCCATTGATGTCGAGTTTCTGCTCCAGTTCATCGGCCATCTGATCGATGAGCGCCGGGATATTGTACTGTTTGCTCACTGTTGTGGTTCTTTCTGTTGCAGCCAGTCCTGAAGAATAAGCCGCGCCGCCAGCGGGTCAATGTCCTGGTGGGCATTGCTGTTTCCTGGCAGGCTGGATTCCACAATATAGGAAGTCAATCTTTCATCCGCCGGATACACGGGTAATCGATAGCGGCCTTCGAGCTGGCGGCTAAAACGCCGCGCAGCGTGGGTCATGTCCTGTTCGGTGCCGTCCATATGATACGGAATTCCGACCACCAGTGCGTCCGGTTTCCACTCTTCGATCAAATGGCTGATTGCCGGCCAGTCCGGCTTGCCATCGCGGGCGCGCACCGTGGTCAATGCTGTCGCTGATTGTGTGAGCCGTTGTCCAACGGCCACACCGATGCGCTTGCGTCCGTAATCAAAACCGAGCAGTGTCTGGTGAGCTGTGGTGGTCGTTGTCATTAACGCGGATTAAGCGTGACCTGCTTCCCCTGACAACAAGTCCAGGTCGACACCGAGCGACGCCGCTGCCGCTTTCCAGCGTTCCTTATCCGGCCTGATGAACAGAATGTCGGGATCGGCAGGGCCGCTCAGCCAGGCGTTTTCCGCCATTTCCTGTTCCAGCTGGCCTGCGCCCCAGCCCGCGTAACCCAGCGTGATCAGCGAGCGCTCCGGCCCTTCATTCTTGGCAATGGCCTGTAGGATATCGATCGAAGAAGTAATGCCAATGCGGTCGGTGACTTTCAGTGTGGCTTCCCAGCTGCCAAGCGGTTCGTGTAAAACAAAGCCGCGATCCTGTTGTACCGGTCCACCGAGATGGACCGGAATCCGGCGAGCTTCGGGCTCTGAATGTTGCAGCTGAATATGCTGCAGAATTTCACCCAGTTGCATATCCAGCGGCCTGTTAATAACCAGGCCCAGTGCGCCCTGCTCATTGTGTTCGCAGATATAGGTAACAGAGTGAAAGAAATTCGGGTCTTCCAGGCCCGGCATGGCTATCAGAAACTGATTGGTCAGGTGTTGGGAGTTATTCATGCTGGAAGTATATCTACAAGACAAGAGTTTTTCATTGCCGGGCAGCCAATAATCACCTGTTGTTACGACAAATGGCGGTATTCAGACTGTGCCGGCCGGTATTGGTGGATGCGTTGTATTGCCCGATCGCTTATACAGCACAGGGTATGATACGTATTTATCGGCTTTTCAGGCGGTTGCTGCTGGTGAAAACCCAGGTGCGGGTGATGTACAGGACGTCTGTATCCTTGCTGATGCTGTCCGGGAACGGTGCAAAAGGGGCGGCCAGTTTGACAATGCGGACCGCTGCGTCGTCCAGGATCTTGTGTCCGGAGGGTTTGCGAATGGTAATGTCCCGTACGCTGCCATCCGGATAAACGGCGACCTGAACGATAAGTTTGCCGGAAAGGTTCTGGCGGCGTGCGGCATCCGGGTAATTGAGTTCGCCGACACGCTCGACCTTGGCGACCCAGTCACGCATATAGCTGGCGTACTTGAATTCCTTGGTGCGCGCCGATATGAATTTGCTTCTCGGGTTCTTCGAATAGGCCAGCAATGACTGGTTGATTTGCCGGTCGAGCGCCAGCATTTCCAGGCTGCGGTTGACCAATTCCGTGGCACTGGGTTGTTCGGACTTCTTGTCGGGTTCCGTTTCAGCCGGTTTCTCGATTTTGTGACGGCTGTCGTCACGGGTGAGCGCTTGTGTCGGTGCAGGCTTGCCTTCAGAAGGGACGACGGCAGGCGCCTGTTCGATCATCTGTTGCTGGGGGCGTACTTTTTCCGCGGTATTGCCGGCGCCATCCTGACTGGTTTCCGCCAGGTAGTCATAGTCTTCCGGTGGCAGAGCCGTTGTAGGGTTGACCACGGTGATATCCAGCGTGGGTGTGGTCTTGTCGGGTGGATCCTGGTCAAAGGCTTCAAAGCCGATGCCGAGAATGACCAGGGCATGAACTGCTGTCGCGATAAACAGCGTCAGCGCCAGTCTATCGACGGTCGGGGCTTCAAATCGTGGTGGTATCGACGTGGTCACTGTAGCAGTTTAACGGCTGCATCCGCTCATCGTCCATAGCGCCAGCAGGGCAGGGCAGGAACAGGCATCAAGGTTCGGGTTGAAGCCTGCCTTCAATGCAGTCCAGCAGCTGGCCCGCGATATCGAGTCCGTACAATTTATCCAGTTCACGGATACAGGTCGGGCTGGTGACATTAATTTCCGTCAAATAATCGCCAATGACGTCCAGGCCGACGAACACAAGCCCGCGGTTGCGGAGCTCGGGTCCCACCTGTTCACAGATCCAGCGGTCCCGGTCGCTGAGTTCAACGCCTTCGCCACGGCCACCGGCAGCCAGGTTGCCGCGGGTTTCTCCCTTGGCCGGGATGCGCGCCAGCGCATAAGGCACGGGTTTCCCGTCTATCATCAGGATACGTTTGTCACCCTGGGTGATTTCAGGAATAAATTGCTGCGCCATCGCGGTACGCTGGCCCAGCCCGGTGAGAGTTTCCAGAATGACGCTGATATTGGGGTCATTCTTGCGTACGCGAAAGATGGATGCACCGCCCATGGCGTCCAGGGGTTTGAGTATGATGTCGTGATGCTCATCGAGAAACGCCCTGAGGCGTGTTGCATCACGACTGACAAGGCTGGGAGCACAACACTGGGGAAACCAGGCGGTAAACAGTTTTTCGTTGCTGTCGCGCAGTGAGGCCGCTCGGTTGATGACCTGCAGGCCTTCCAGTTCGGCGCGCTCCAGAAGAAAGGTGGTGTAAAGATACTCCATGTCGAATGGGGGATCTTTCCGCATCAACAGGGCATCAAGCCCGGACAAGGGCAGGTCTTCCGGCTCAGTCCACTCATACCAGTCGCTGTCCCTGTCATATACCCTCAGTTGCCGCATGGAGGCGAATGCGCGGTCATTGCGCAGATACAGATCTGCCTGCTGCATATAGAAAAGTTGCCAGCCGCGGGTCTGTGCGGCCAGCAACATGGCAAAACTGCTGTCTTTGTGGACTTTGATCGCACCGATCGGGTCCATCAGGATACCAAGGCGAATACTCATGAGATCTCAGGCAATGAACACTTAATTGCTCAGTTTGTGAACGAATTCATAGATGTAAAGTTTGCTGGTCAGCGGACGATAGAAGCCAGTAGCCGCCATTATATCGCAAATTTGTCGGCAAATCGGGCGCTTGGGGTTGTCGGCAGGGCCGGTATAGACGGGAAAACTGCAGCCAGGCGTGAAAACAGGACACTAAGTGGGTCAGGTAAGAGCCGTATGCAAAGCATTGTAGATCCGATGAAAACAGAAGAAATCGAAACAGGGGCTGAAGCAAGCACTGAAAACACCGGCACCGCTGTCGAAGGCGATTTTTCTGGCCTCAAGGTGATGGTTATCGATGATTCCAAGACCATTCGCCGAACTGCGGAAACCTTGTTGAAGAAGGCGGGCTGCGAAGTTGTTACCGCGACTGATGGCTTCGAGGCACTGGCCAAGATTGCCGATGGAAAACCGGACATTATTTTCGTCGATATCATGATGCCCCGCCTTGATGGTTACCAGACCTGTGTGCTCATCAAGAACAACCAGTCATTTAAGGAAACACCGGTTGTGATGCTGTCGAGCAAGGACGGTCTGTTTGACCGTGCACGAGGCCGAATCGTGGGGTCAGACCAGTACTTGACCAAACCATTCACCAAAGACGAATTGTTGGGCGCGATTCGCGAGCACGTTCACGCATAGGGAATCGAGTCTGAATGCGCTGCCGCCAGCGGCCATGCGTTTGATGGAGTAGTAAGCAACCTAGGGGTTAGACCAATGGCACAAGTTCTGATTGTAGATGATTCACCAACTGAAGCGCATGTCCTGAAGGGCATGCTGGAAAAACACGGATACGAAACCGAAATTGCTGAGAGCGGCGTCGCAGGTATCGAACGCGCCAAAGCGTTCAAACCGGATCTGGTCCTTATGGATGTAGTGATGCCGGGTCTTAACGGCTTTCAGGCGACACGTCAGTTGACTAAGGATCCGGAAACGTCGGATATCCCGGTGATTATTGTGACCACCAAGGATCAGGAAACCGATCGGGTATGGGGGTTGCGCCAGGGGGCCAGGGACTTTCTCACCAAACCAGTATCCGAGCAAAGGTTGATGGAGAAGGTTAATGCAGTTTTAACGGCGGCTTGAGGATCAGGGGCATGCCTAATTCCTCGTGTCAAACTCCGCTGGAGTGGCTTTCGTACCTGGAGCAGTTATGCCTGGACAATGCGCATGCGCTTCCACAGCAGGAGCAGTCCGATGAAGAATGGAGTGGTATAGCATTTCGGCTCGGCAAGCTGTATCTGGTAGCCCCATTGGGCGAGGTCGCTGAGATTATGACGCCGCTAAGCCTCTCTAAAGTGCCACGTACAAAATCCTGGGTATGTGGTGTCGCGAATGTTCGTGGCAACCTGATGCCGATTATGGATCTGAAGGCGTATCTGCATGACCGGCCGGCATCGCTGAACCGGCGTAGCCGTATCCTGGTGGTTAACCACAATGGCGTTTACTCGGGACTTGTCGTGGACGCTGTTCTGGGTTTGAGGCATTTTCGCGACGACCAGCGTTGTGACGAACTGCCGGGCGATGATGAATGCATCCATGAATACATGACGCACGGATTCAAGGTTGATGGTGAGCACTGGGGTATTTTCAGCATGCATGCTCTCGCCGAAACACCAAAATTTTTGAAGGCTGCAGTTTAGGTGCAGGCTAGCGGGTTTTTATGGGGTATTAATTCTTGAGGAAGTAGATCAGCCGATTAGGTCAGGAGACAAAGCATGAGTACAACGAAACAGCCCCACGCCAAGGTGGGTTCACAAAAAAGGACGATGTACCTGATTGCAGCCTTGCTGCTGTCGTTGGGTACTATGGTCGGCGTATTCTGGTACGTGGGTGTCGAGGCCGATTATGACAAGGAATATATTGGCTATGCCGGTGAGCAACAGGTGTTGTCCCAGCAGATTGCGAAGTACGCACTTGAAGCCTCTTTGGGCCGGGAGAGGGCTTTTGCACAGCTGGCTGCCTATCGTGACCGGTTCGAGGAGACACTCACTAACGAGCGTAGCGGGAATGTTGCGATCGGTATGTTGTCGAGCAGGGACTCTGTCGAAGATGAATTGCTCGCCGTCGAGAAGGACTGGGAGAGCTTCCGGAAAAATGTCGATTACGTCCTGCAGGGAGAAGGAACCATGGCCGTGGTTGCAGAGGTTGGTCGGGTTATAAACTCGCTCATGCCAAAATTACAGGCCTACGACCAGCAGGTCGTTGAGGCGCTTCTGAAGGCTAAGGCCAGCCGTTCTGCTATCAACCTGGCAACCCGTCAGTTGATGCTTAGTCAGCGTATCGTGAACAACATTGAACTTGCCTTGAGCGGTGAAAATATAGAGTTGGCGATAGATCGTTTTACGAACGACGTTGAAGAGTATGGCACTGTGCTCGACGGAATGATGCGTGGTAACGAGCTCATTGGTATGGTTAAGAGTAAAGGCGTACGGGAGAAATTATTCGAGACGTCCATGCTATTCAAGACCGTTGCTGACAACGTGGAAGCATTTCTCGAGATATCCAATGCCCTGCTGGGCGTTCAGGACTCAGCACGCAGCTTGGTATCCCAGTCCGATGAGCTGTACGCTACTGCACTGAGTTTGCAAAATGCATATGCGCTGGCGGCTGATTCACGCCCGGTACAGCAGCAAATGGCCTATATGTTTGGTGTCATCAGCCTGCTGGTGCTGTTCCTGCTGGGTATGCAGGTCTACCGCGATCAGGAAAAACGCCGCAAGTATGCGGAGACGGAAAACCGCAATAACCAGGAAGCAATCCTGCGCTTGCTTGATGAAATGGGCAATCTCGCAGATGGTGACCTGACCACGTATGCAACCGTTACCGAGGATTTCACCGGTGCAATAGCGGATTCGGTTAACTACACTATTGATGCCTTGCGCGACATGGTAACCACCATCAATGACACGTCCGGACACGTATCCTCCGCTGCCCAGCAGACGCAGAAAACCGCACAGCATCTGACCGAGGCCAGTGTTCACCAGGCAGAGGAAATTACATCTGCCACTACTGCGATCAATGAAATGGCGGTTTCAATAGACGATGTTTCGAAGCATTCGGAGAACACGGCGAACATGGCTTTGACGTCCGTAGACTTCGCCAAAAAGGGTGGTGATACGGTGCGTCGTAACATCGAAGGCATGGACCGCATCCGCGAAACCATCCAGGAAACGTCCAAGCGTATTAAGCGTCTCGGTGAAAGTTCACAGGAAATCGGTGATATCGTTGAGCTTATCAATGACATTGCCGAGCAGACCAACATTCTGGCATTGAATGCTGCGATTCAGGCTGCCATGGCCGGTGAAGCGGGACGCGGCTTCGCGGTGGTTGCTGACGAGGTTCAGCGTCTCGCGGAACGTTCCAGTAACGCAACCAAGCAGATAGAAGCACTGGTTAAAACCATTCAGACGGATACCAATGAAGCGGTTATATCAATGGAGCAGAGTACCGCCGGTGTTGTGAACGGCGCGCGACTGGCGCAGGAGTCCGGTGAAGCCCTGGATCAGATCATGAAGGTGTCGGACGATCTTTCCAGTCTGATTCAAAACATATCGGGTTCTGCCCGTCAGCAGTCAAAGGCCGCGTCCAATATCTCCGAAACCATGCACGTTATCCAGGAGATCACAACGCAGACTTCAGCAGGTACTAACGAAACTGCAGCCTCCATCGGTAACCTCACCAGCCTGGCTGACGAAATGGGTAATTCGGTCGCTGGTTTCAAGCTGCCGGAGTAAGAAGAGGCGCAAGCCCGTGGCAGAGACGGCTGGACATGTGCAAGCCTGCGGTGAACCCCGGTCTCAGCCCGGGGTTTCACTGGAATTGGATGATCAGCAATTTGCCGAATGGACGCATTTGCTGGAAACCCGTATCGGCTTGTTTATCGCTCCAGAACGCCGATTATTTTTGGCGAGCGGAATACGGTCGCGTATGCGTGTGACAGGGTGCCGGAAATATACCGAATACTACCGGCGCCTGTCTTCCGGCAGTCCTCAAGCGCGGGAATGGTCATTGCTTATAGATTGCCTGACAGTTCATGAAAGCTGTTTTTTCAGGCATGAATCATCGATGAAGCTGGTTGAAGAAGTGGTGCTTCCGGCTGCGTTGGAACGGGGGGAAAGCTTCAATGTGTGGAGCGTGGGTTGCGCTACCGGCGAAGAGGTCTACAGTCTGTCGATGATGATCGACGCCTGTCTTTTCCGGCAGCCGGGTGATCAGTGTTTCGGGGTGACGGGCACCGATATCAGTCTGCCGTCTCTGCACCACGCTCGGACGGGGATGTATCTCAATCGCAGGCTTCGTGATATTCGGGAAGCCTTTCAGTATGAATACTGTCAAAAGGTCACGAACAGTCGTTTCCGGATTAAAAAGAATTTACGCAAACGGGTGTTGTTCTCCCAACTCAATCTGCGAGACGTGAAACATGCACCATTCGCCAATTTGGGTTTGATCTATTGCCAGAATCTGTTGATTTATTACGCCCGCGAATGGCGCTTGCAGATCGTCAATCAGTTAGCGGAATTTCTTCGTCCCGGCGGGGTATTGATATTGGGCCCAGGAGAGCTGCCGGATTGGAAGCATCCGGATATGGAAAAAGTGCGTTATGCAGATACGCTGGCTTATCGGCGCGCAGACTAAAAGCACGTAGTGCGGAATGAAAGGATAGATAATGAATCAGGTAATCGACTTCAGTAAACTGTCGTGGGTTAAAAAGGAACTGGATGAAACGCTCAAGGAAGCGCGCCAGTCACTGGAAACTTATGTTGAGAACCCGGAGGATAAGGCGCAGCTGAGGTTTCTGGACGCCCATCTTCACCAGGTGTACGGGACCTTGCAGATGGTCGAGCTGTACAGTGCATCGCTGCTGGCCGAGGAAATGGAGCAGGTCACAAAAGCGATAGCAGGCGATTCTGTAAAACAGCACGATAATGCATGTGAGATCCTGATGCGGGCAATTCTCCAGTTGCCGGATTATCTGGAGCGGCTGATTTCCGGAGGCCGCGATATTCCTCTTGTTCTGCTGCCGGTCCTGAATGATTTGCGTGCTATACGCGGTGAGAGCCAGCTGTCCGAAAATTTCATGTTCTCTCCTGATCTGAACGTTGAGTTGCCGGAGTCTTTCACTAATAGAAAAAATGACGGTGATTTCCAGGAACATGCCGGTGCTCTCCGTCATCGTTTTCAGCTTGGACTGCTTGGCTGGTTGAGGGGGGATAATGCACGGGATGCCCTGGGATGCATGGTTGATGTGCTGGATTGCCTGCAGAGCATAAGCGCCAGTGACCATGTTGCCCGCCTGTGGTGGGTTGCCGCCGGTCTTGCCGATGCGCTTAAGGGGGATGCGCTGGAAAACAACGTTTCCATCAAGCGTTTGATGGGGCAGGTGGATCGACAAATAAAATGTGTCACTGATCATGGCGAGGATGCACTGGCACAGAATGTATCAGAGGATATTGTCAAGAACCTGCTGTTTTATGTAGGGCAGGCGCGTTCCGCAGGTCAGCGGGTTGCTGAAATCCAGTCGACCTATCATTTAATGGACGCATTTCCAGGCGAGGATGAGCTGACGGCTGCCCAAGAAAGCCTGACTGGTCAAAACGCTGATCTGTTTGATACTGTCGCCATCGCTGTTAAAGAAGAGCTGGCTCGACTAAAGGATACACTGGATATTGTGTTGCGTAATGGTTGCAGGGACCTGGAGGAACTTGAGCCACTCATCGTTTCCTTGCGTTCATTGGGAGACACTCTGGGTATGTTGAGCCTGGATGCACCAAGAAAAGCGGTGTTGTCCAAGGCGGATGATCTTCGGCGGTACGTGGATTCAGGAGAAGTGCCGCCAGATACCCTGTTGATGGATGTGGCCAGCGTACTGCTATTGGTCGAATCCTCGGTTGAAGATATGGGCAGTGGCCGCGCTGTGCCTGATAGCGAGGCCAAGCTTGAAGATCAACAGGCCGAATCTGAGTTTAACCAGGTGATGGATGTTGTTATGCAGGAAGCTATCACCGACCTGACGCGTGCAAAAGAGGCGATTGTTGCCTATACAGAAGCTGACAGTGACACAGAAAAACTGGGCGAGGTCCCACAGTTGTTCAGCCAGCTCAAGGGTGGACTGGTGTTGGTGGGTGAAACACGCGCTGCTGCACTGATCGATTCTGTCAGCAGTTATATCGAGGGCGATCTGCTGCAGCAGAACAGGCAGCCACCTCAGCATGAACTGGACTCACTCGCGGACGCTGTCTGCGGTCTCGAGTATTACCTGGAAGGGCGCAGGGAACATCGTATGTATGGTAGTTCGGCGATGACCGTAGCCGAGGAAAGTGTCGGCAAGCTAGGTTACCCGGCGCAGAATGTTGAACAGCCGGAAGTATCCAGTGAGTCGGATGCTATCGAGCTTACTGGCGGCGAAGTGCGGGACGATGTTGTTGCTGTAAGTATGGAAGAGGGAGAAAGCAGCTTCGACAGTGAAGCACAAGCCGGATCCATAGGCGAGCGACTACTGGATAGCACGGATGCACAGCCAGCTGAACCGGAACAGCAGCAAGACCCTTACCAAGAAGAGCTGCTGTCAGGCCGTGCTGAACAGGGTTTTGAAGAATCACTAACCACGCCGCCGTTTGCCGAGCATGAAATCGAGGTCGTATCAGAGCGGCTTGAGGAAGAAAACGACGGCTTGGCCATTATGGGCGCGGAAATCGATGAAGAGATACTGGAGATCTTTATCGAGGAAGCCGAGGAGGAGTTGGCCAGTATAAATGAACAGCTTCCAGCCTGGATTATGGACCCCGAGAACTCGGAGGCACTGGGCAGTATTCGACGCTCCTACCATACGCTGAAAGGCAGCGGCCGGTTGGTCGGCGCCATGCGCATCGGTGAGTTTGCATGGGCTTACGAGAATTTACTCAACAGGCTGATAGATGGGTCTGTGTCGCGTAGCCCGGCAATAACGGACCTTCTGCAAGCCGCTTCGGGCGCTTTGCTGGAGCTGGTTCAACAGATTAAGGACAGTAGCCCCACTCAACTGCCAATTGCTCACCTGATGCAGTGCGCAGACGCACTCAGCAGGGGCGAAGCTATGCCGGCAACTGAGCCTGCTGAAGTGGAAGCGGCAGGAGACGAGGTGCCGGACCGGAGGGGCGATATCCAGATAGAATCGGCGCTTCAAGCGGATGAAGCCGTGTTGCCGATTGAACAAGTTGATCCTGGTGTCGAAGCGCCTGAACAGTTGGTTGAAGCAACTGGGTCTATAGAAGAAGAAATGGACTTTGCCGGTGTCATGGATCCAATCCTTTACGATATTTTCAATACAGAAACTCGAGGGCATCTTGAAATTATTCGCCAGTTTCTGACTCAGGTGGTGGTCGGAGAGACTAAGGTCGATGAAGCACTGGCGCGTGCCGTGCACACCCTGCATGGCAGTGCACACATGGCGGAGGCTCTCGTTATCGCCGAGCTGGCGGGAGAGCTGGAACGATGGACCAAAGCACTGATGGCTGCCGGAACGGCGTTGTCGGAAGACGATTGCAAGGTGCTGGAGGAAAGTGCCGGAATAATCGAACAGATGTTGTCCAGTCTTCCTTATGAGACCACCGAGTCTGATGGATACAGGAATCTGCTGAATCAGGTCCGCTCACTGTACGAAGCGGTTCCTGTTCCCAGTGCTGAAAAAACCCTGGCCGAAATAGTCGAGGATGAAGCGTATGGTCAGGCTGTTGAAGTAAATGAAATGCAGATCGACGCCGAACCGATGCAGGAGGTGACGGCTGAGGGTGACGATCCTTACGCGGAATGTGATGACGAGTTGTTGGACATCTTCCTTGAAGAGGGTGCGGAGAACCTGGAAGACAGCGATTCTGCCTTGCATCGTTGGCGGGAGTCGACTGATGACGGCGAGGCCCTTGCCGAGCTGCAGCGCGCATTGCATACCCTGAAAGGCGGTGCACGCATGGCGGATCTTGGCCCGATTGGTGATCTGGCACACGCTGTCGAGTCGCTGATTAGCGCTATTGCTGAGGGTCATACGGGGGCGGGTGATGACGCCATGGATGACCTGCAACATGCCCAGGACAGTCTGGCTCATATGCTGGACAGCGTTCGTAACCGTAAACCGCTTGCGGCAGCAGAGTCGCTGATTGCACGCCTGCATGGCTTGAGCGAACAGGTTCCTGCAGCCGCGGCAGAAATGCTTCAGGATGAGCCGCTTGTGGCCCCGCGCCAGCAGCAGGACACTGAAACTGTGGGGGAACAGGATGAGGAGGTTGTTACCCGGCAGCAAGATGCAAACCCGGTGGCGGAGTCCGGGGGCGGACCGGAGCCGGCTTCGGAAGACCCGTATGCCGAGACTGATCCTGAAATACTGGAAGTGTTTCTGGAGGAAGCCGGCGATATTTTGGAACACACTGAGCAGACGCTGCAGGCCTGGAAGTACGCCTCTGACGATCAATCACTGATGACGGAGTTACAGCGCGAGCTGCATACCCTGAAAGGTGGCGCTCGTATGGCTGATATCACCGCCATAGGGGATCTTGCCCATGCCGTTGAATCGCTGATGGTCAGGGTTGCCGGAGGTGGGATTAGCGCCAGCGAATCCATGTTTGCCGTGCTGGAGCAGGCGCACGACAGCCTGACCGGCATGCTTGGGCTGGTTCGCAAACATCAGTCGCTGACAACCGCCTCCGAAATAGTGGCCAGTCTGGAATCGCTGTGCGCGGGTGGAGAAGTTGCCGCGCCGCTCAAGGCATCGAAATCGACCGTTGCAAAGGATGAAAGCGAGAAATCTGCGCCGGCAGTGGCTGTCGAAGGTGAAACCGGGCATAAGGAACGCCGGGCCATGTCCCGCTCAAGCCAGGAGCTGGTTCGTGTTAAAGCAAACCTGCTCGACAATATGGTTAACTACGCCGGTGAAGTCAGTATCTACCGCTCACGTCTGGAACAGCAGATCGGTGCCTATCGATTCAACCTTGTTGAAATGGATCAGACCGTATCCCGCGTACGGGAACAGTTGCGCAAGCTCGAGATAGAGACCGAGGCGCAGGTGCTGTTCCGCTACGAGACAGAAACGGACATGGAAGACGAAGATTTCGACCCCCTGGAAATGGATCGTTATTCGCACATGCAGCAGCTGTCACGCTCTATGATGGAAAGTATCAGTGACTTGAACAGCATTCAGAGCCTGCTGGACAACATTACCCGCGAATCTGAAACCCTGTTGTTGCAACAATCACGGGTGAACACCGAATTGCAGGAAGGGTTGATGCGTACGCGCATGGTGCCTTTCACGGGTCTGGCAGCGCGTCTGCGTCGTATTGTTCGTCAGACTGCCCAGGAATTGGGTAAGAAGGTGGAGTTGGAACTGTCCGGTGCAGAAGGTGAAATGGACCGCACAGTGGTTGACCGGATTATTGCGCCAGTTGAGCATATGCTGCGTAATGCTATTTCACACGGCATTGAAATGCCTGAGCAGCGCCGTAATGCGGGTAAACCCGAATCTGGAACCATAAGGATTTTGCTTGATCGGGAATCTTCCGACGTCGTGTTGCGAATTGTTGATGATGGCGCCGGTATGAATCTGGCCGCTATACGCCGCAAGGCTATTGAACGCGGCATGATGGACGCCGGATCTGACCTTAGCGATAATGATGTGCTTCAGTTTATTCTGGAAACCGGTTTCAGTACCGCGGAGAAGGTGACCCAGGTTGCCGGTCGTGGTGTGGGTATGGATGTGGTTAACAGCGAAGTCAAGCAGCTGGGTGGCTCGCTGCACATAGAATCCGAGTCCGGAAAGGGTACAAGTTTTACTGTGCGGCTTCCATTCACCCTGGCGCTGAACCAGGCGCTGTTGGTAGAGGTAGGCGAGGATACTTACGCCATTCCCTTGTCCAGTATCGAAGGTATCGTGCGCATGCGCGTGGAAGACCTCAAGGCGTACTATGATGATGCGGCAGCACGTTTTAATTACGGCGGTTTGGAGTATGAGATTCGTCATCTCGGTAGCCTGCTGGGGACGGGGAAACCGCGTCTTGACAGTGCACCGAAGCACCCCTTGCTGCTGGCGCGCGTCGGCGATCGCGGCGTCGCCCTCCACATCGAAAACCTGTTGGCAAGCCGTGAAATTGTGGTGAAATCGGTTGGGCCTCAGATCAGCGCCGTGAAAGGTGTTTCCGGTGCAACAATTCTCGGTGATGGCAGTGTGGTCATGATTCTCGATGTGGTGGAAATGTTGCGCGGTGGTGCTTCCCTGGCAATGGCGCAAGTTGAGGAGCTGATTCAGCAGCCGCTACGCACCGAGGCTGTTTCTGTCATGGTGGTCGATGATTCCATTACTGTGCGTAAAGTCACAAGCCGCCTGCTGGAGCGTAATGACATGAATGTTGTTACGGCGAGGGATGGTGTCGATGCTGTGTCAAAACTTCAGGAGTATATCCCTGATATAATGCTGCTCGATATCGAGATGCCGCGTATGGATGGTTTTGAGCTGGCTACACATGTTCGTAATGAAGCGCGTCTCCGGGATATCCCGATTATCATGATTACTTCGCGTACCGGTGATAAGCATCGTCAGCGCGCGATGCAGATTGGTGTAAACCGTTACCTGGGCAAGCCATTCCAGGAAGCTGAACTGATGGAGAATATTCGGGCAATGCTCGAGGAACAACACGTAAATGGATAAAGCCCCACAGGCAACTTTACGAGTTGCGCTACTGGCAGACAGAACGGAACGCAATGAGATTCGCGTACTGCTGGAGAAGCAAGGCATAGAGGTCGTATTTGAAGGGAGTTTCGGATTTTCCCTGCCCGCTGCCTGGAATGGTGCTGACGTAGTTCTGCTGGGAATGCGTGATCAGTGGGGTCGGGATCAGATCCAGGATGTATTGCAACAGTCGCCGCTACCGGTACTGATTAACCGGGGTGGCATTGGAAACGGTGAGATCTGGCTGCGCAGGCTGGTGGGCAAGCTGAGAGTCCTGGCTGAGCGGGGCGTGCCGAACGCCATTGTCCGTACCCGGCATCATCAGCCGGAGTTTCGGGTGGTTCAGGATGGCAATACCGGGAAGAGTGAATCGCCCTGGCTGGTGGTGCTGGGGGCATCGATTGGCGGGCCAAAGGCCGTTGCCCGCTTTTTGCAGGCGTTGCCTGATAAATTACCGGTGACTTTTTTACTGGCCCAGCACATATCTGAATCCTTTCAGGGTTTGCTGGTAGAGCAACTGGACCGTTGCAGTGCCTGGCCAGTGACCATGCTGGGCGAAGGTCAGAGCATCGAGTCGGGGCAGGTGTGGATGGTGCCGGCCAGAAACAGGATTGAAATGAATGCCGGGGGTACTATTCGCCGGAGCGACAGGGCCTGGGAATCCACGCAGCGTCCGGATATCAATGCGGTACTGCGCAGCGCTGCTGAAACCTTCGGTGCACAATGCGGGGCGATTATGTTCAGCGGGCTCGGTAAAGACGGCGCCCAGGGTTGTGCGTCAATTTCACGGTGCGGCGGATTTGTCTGGGCACAGAGCTCGGAAAGTTGCGTGATTTCCAACCTGCCGGAAGCGGCTCGGCGTTCCTGTAAGGTGGAACTGAGCGGTACTCCTGAACAACTCGCGCAGGCATTAAGCGGTCGTTGTAAGCCTGAATGCACAAGCATTAACTAGTGGGCCATGCGAAAAATACATTCACATCTTTCATCCTGTCGCTGCACCGGCCTTTGTCGCAAGACACTTGCTGTAGGAATACTACGGCGGCGGTCGTGCGCCGCGCCAGGCACACCGTATGAATAAAATCTGTTTCCGAATTTTCCGCATGGCCCACGCGCCATACAGGGAGTTGTTGATATGAACGCTGTTGTTGAATCTGTAAGAAGCCTTTTGCTGCCGCTGGAGAATACGAACCTGCTGGTGCCTAATGTTGCCATTGCTGAAGTTCTTAACTATCAGCCGCTCGATCTTGTTGAAGGTGGCCCGGACTGGCTGTTGGGTCGTTTGCGCTGGCGTGATCAGGATTTGCCGGTTATATCGATAGAACGTCTATGCGGTTACAGCCTGCCCCGGGGCGAGCGTGGATCCCGTATTTCCATTCTCAACTCGGTCAACGCAGAAACAAATTTGCCGTTTTTTGCCATGGTGACAGCTGGTATTCCGCGCCTGTTCAATGCCGATGCCGATGCTTTGGCTGATTCGATAGCGGCCGCGAGAACCCTGCCGGATACCGTTGCAGACTGTGTACAGATGGGCAGAGAAGAAGCGTTGATTCCAAATCTTAGCGTCATCCAGGCACTGGTTGAAAAGACCTGGGTAAAAGTTTCGGCTTAAGCCGACAGATCTCCCCATAGCGTTTGCAGGGCAGCCACGGTTGCCAGGGCGGCTGTTTCGGTACGCAGAATCCTTGGTCCCAATCGAATGCGCTTGAAACCGCTTTCTTCAGCCATGCTGATTTCGTCGCCCTCCAGCCCCCCTTCGGGGCCAATCAATATTCGAATCTCCCTGGCTGGTGTGAGATCGGACAGCTGCAGCGATGCTGCCGGGTCAAGCGCAAGCTGCAAACACTGTTTCCGCTCGACACTGTACCAGTCAGGTAACTTTCCGGGGTTATGGAGTTTTGGCAGATAAACACGCCCGGATTGTTCGCAGGCTGAACGTATCACGCCACGCCAGTGGGTCAGACGTTTTTCCAGACGTTTACCACTGAGTTGCACCTGGGACCGTTTTGTCCACAGTGGGGTGATGGATGTAACGCCCAGTTCCACGGACTTCTGCAGTACTAAGTCCATGCGTTCACCGCGTGAGATGCCTTGTCCCAGTGTGATGTGCAGCTTCGATTCCCGGTCGGGTTGCCGGCTATCCTGAACCAGGACCCTTGCCTGCTTTTTAGCGGATTCATCCAGAATCGCCCGGTACTCCTTGCCATCACCGTTGAACAACAGCAGAGATTCACCGGCTTTAAGGCGCAGAACCCGTAGCAGGTGATGACTGGTCGTTTCTTCCAGCGTCACGGCCTGCCCCTGGGACAGCGACTGTTCGGTATAAAAGCGGGACAATCGCACTGGACTAGGCAAACAACAGCAATCGCTATCCGTTCAGGTCAAGATTTTCCCAGATTGCCTTGCTCGGGCCTGCCTGGTTCATGGTATAGAAATGCAGGCCGGGTGCGCCTGCGTCCAGTAGCGCCTGGCACATTTCCGTAACGACTTCCTCGCCGAAGGCTCGGATCGAATCCCGGTTGTCGCCATAAGCTTCCAGTCGTTTACGAATCCATCTGGGGATTTCGGCGCCGCACATGTCGGAAAAACGGGCTAACTGCGTATAGTTTGTGATCGGCATGATGCCGGGCACGATGGGTAAGTCGATGCCCAGTTTTTCGCAGCGCTCGACAAAGTGGATGTAGGCGTAAGGGTTAAAGAAATACTGGGTGATGGCACTGTCTGCGCCGGCATCCACTTTACGTTTGAAGTTGACCAGGTCTGTATCAGCGTTGCGTGCCTGCGGGTGAAACTCGGGGTAGGCGGCGACTTCAATATGAAAGTGGTCGCCGGTTTCAGCGCGAATGAATTCAACCAGTTCATTGGCGTAGCGGAACTCACCAGGCAAACCCATGCCGGATGGCAGGTCCCCGCGCAGTGCCACGATGTGGTTAATATTCTCCTTCCTGTATAGATTCAGGATATCGCGGATGTTGTCTTTGGTGGAGCCAATGCAGGACAAATGAGGTGAGGCTTCGATGCCGGATTCGCGCTGGATTTCACGCACGGTGTCAAACGTTCGTTCACGCGTTGAGCCACCAGCGCCAAAGGTTACCGAAAAAAACCGTGGACCGAGACTGGCCAGTTCATCACGGGTGTTGCGAAGATTGGCAACACCTTTTTCAGTCTTGGGTGGAAAGAACTCGAAGCTGTAAACTTTGGGATGTTTCTTTTGTGATTCCATGACTCGGTCAGCCCTTTACCTGTCGATCTGGTGCTGGCCACGGAATACACGGAAAATCGCTCAATCCTCATGTCTTAAAATCACGAGGGTTGCCTGGTTTCCATGTATTCCGTGGTTACGGATAGCTGTTTCGCTTAGTAACGATAGTGGTCCGGTTTGTACGGCCCTTCGATTTCCAGACCCAGGTAATCGGCCTGTTCACGGGTCAGGGTGGTCAGCCTGGCGCCGATCTTGGTCAGATGCAGACGGGCAACCTTCTCGTCCAGGGGTTTGGGCAGGACATAGACCTTGTTTTCATAGCTGCCGGTATTGTTGAACAGCTCCATCTGCGCCATCACCTGGTTGGTGAAGGACGCGGACATCACGAAGCTCGGGTGGCCCGTTGCACAGCCCAGGTTTACCAGGCGGCCTTTGGCGAGCACGATGATCTTCTTCCCATCCGGGAAAATAACGTGATCAACCTGGGGTTTGATCTCTTCCCAGGTATATTTTTCCAGTGATGCGATATCGATTTCTGAATCAAAGTGACCGATGTTGCAGACAATGGCTTCATTCTTCATTGCCAGCATGTGATCATGGGTGATGACGTTAACGTTGCCGGTGGTGGTGACAAAGATGTCACCCTGAGCTGCGGCTTCTTCCATGGTGACGACGCGGTAACCTTCCATTGCAGCCTGCAGGGCACAAATAGGATCGATTTCCGTGACCAGTACCGTTGCGCCCATCCCGCGGTAAGCCTGGGCGCAGCCTTTACCCACGTCGCCGTAACCCAGTACTACACAGATCTTGCCCGCGATCATGACATCGGTAGCACGTTTGATGCCATCGAGCAGCGATTCGCGGCAACCATACAGATTGTCGAACTTGGATTTTGTCACCGAGTCGTTGACATTCATGGCCGGAAAAAGCAGTTCTCCGCTTCCCTGCATCTGGTAAAGGCGGTGGACACCGGTGGTCGTTTCTTCGCTAACACCTTTGACGCTGTCGGCCATCTTCTGCCATTTTCCAGGGCTGGTTTCCAGCGTGCGCTTCAGGACAGCGAGAATTGCTTTCCATTCCTCGTTGTCCTCGGCTTTTGGCGCCGGAACGCTACCGGCTTTTTCGAATTCGGCGCCCTTGTGAACCAGCAGCGTGGCGTCGCCGCCATCGTCCAGGATCATGTTCGGCATGCCGCCATCCGGCCAGGTCAGAGCCTGTTCCGTGCACCACCAGTATTCGTCGATGGTCTCACCTTTCCACGCGAATACAGGGATGCCACGCGCAGCAATGGCAGCCGCGGCATGATCCTGGGTGGAAAATATATTGCAGGAGGCCCAACGGACCTCGGCGCCGAGATCGACCAGGGTCTCGATTAATACCGCAGTCTGGATGGTCATGTGCAGACTGCCGGTGATACGCGCACCTTGCAGTGGTTTCCCGGCAGAAAATTCCTCGCGCAACGCCATCAGACCGGGCATTTCGCTTTCGGCGATGCCGATTTCCTTGCGGCCCCAGTCGGCCAGATTGATGTCGGCGACTTTATAGTCGGATGAGGTATCTAAAACAGCGTTCATAGTCATCTCCTGAAGACAAAGATGAGCGCCGTTCTTTCGAAGTGTCCAGTATCCCTGAGCCTGGCGGGGGAGTCCCGCTGCAGCGCCCCTCAGAGAACACAGCTGGTCTTAATACTGTCAGAGTCCCGCGTCAGTGCGCAAAAGTTCCGCTTTGTCGGTTTTCTCCCAGGTGAAACCTTCGTGCTCACGGCCGAAGTGGCCGTAAGCCGCGGTTTTCTGGTACTTGATCTGCTCAGCGTTTAACAAATCCAGCATCTTGAGGATTCCATAGGGCCGCAGATCGAAATGCGCGCGCACCAGGTCTGTGATGCGCTCGTCGCTGATTTTGCCAGTGCCGAATGTTTCCACCATGATGGAAGTCGGTTCGGCCACGCCGATTGCATAGGATATCTGTATCTCACAGCGCTCGGCAAGACCGGCAGCAACGATATTTTTGGCGACGTAGCGCCCGGCGTAGGCGGCGGAACGGTCGACCTTGGACGGATCCTTGCCGGAGAAGGCGCCGCCACCGTGCCGTGCCGCACCACCGTAGGTATCGACAATGATTTTTCGACCGGTGAGTCCGGCGTCGCCCATGGGGCCACCGATAACGAAAGAGCCGGTGGGGTTGATGTGGTAGCGGGTGTCGTGTGTGAGCCATTCACTGGGCAGCACCGGTTTGACAATGTGCTCCATGACCGCCTCTTCCAACTCCTTGTGGTCGATATCCGGTGCGTGTTGTGTCGAGAGTACAACAGCATCGATGCTGACCGGCTTACCATCCCTGTAGTGGAAAGTGACCTGGCTCTTGGCGTCCGGGCGCAGCCAGTTGAGTATGCCTTTGCGGCGCATTTCCGATTGCCGATGTACCAGGCGATGGGCGTAGGTAATGGGGGCGGGCATCAGCACGTCGGTTTCGTTGGTGGCATAACCGAACATCAGGCCCTGGTCGCCGGCGCCCTGGTCTTCCGGGCGTGTGCGGTCCACGCCCTGGTTGATATTCGGGGATTGAACGCCAAGCGCAGTCATTGCGGCACAGCTCTCACCGTCAAAGCCCATTTCGGAGCTGGTGTAGCCGATAGCCTTGATGGTTTCGCGCATTATCCTCTCGTAGTCGGGCTTTGCCGTCGTGGTGATTTCCCCGGCGATCATCACCATGCCGGTTTTGAAGAGGGTTTCGCAGGCTACGCGTGCGTGCGGGTCGACCGCTATGATGGCGTCGAGCACGGCGTCGGAGACTTGGTCTGCCATTTTGTCTGGATGGCCTTCCGAGACTGATTCGGATGTAAACAGATGTTCGTTCATGGAGTTATGCCCCGTAAAAAAAGAAACCCGCGTGGCGTAAGCTCAAGCGGGTTTCGGAAATATTGATTTCTTTCCTCGCTTTAGCCGAATTTTTATAGCGCCCGCAATCTGAATTCAAATCGGCGCTTATCGCGGCAAGTGTAGGTTATTTGCGCTGGGCGAGTCAAGTAGCTTAACAGGGCCCAAGCTTCCGGCTGTCTCGCCCCCCCCACCGAACAGCGTTAAATTTAGCCACGGAATACACGGAATCAGACGACAGAAATATTCCGTGCCTTTAGTGTTTTCCGTGGCTATTTACATGTCATTAGTTTAAGTAACTATCATTCTCCCCAGTTGGGTTAAACTGTGCCACTTTTGAGAGACGGGAGAGGAGTTACAGGATTATGGTTTCTCTGCAAACACCGATTTGCGATTTTGGCGCGCCGGCAATTGATTTCGCACTACCCGGCGTCGATGGAAAGGTCTGGAGCCTGGATCAGTGTCGAGGCGATAAAGGCTTGCTGGTGATGTTTATCTGCAACCATTGTCCTTACGTGAAGTCGATTCGTGACCGACTGGTGCGCGATACCCGGGAGTTACTGGACTACGGTATTAACAGTGTCGCCATCATGGCCAACGATCCAGCCGACTATCCGGAGGATTCTTTTGAAAATATGAAAGTCGTCGCAGAGCAGGAGAACTACCCCTTTCCCTACCTGCTGGATGAAAGCCAGGAGGTTGCCAAGGCGTATGGCGCTGTTTGTACCCCGGACTTCTTTGGTTACAACGCCGATCTGGGGCTTCAGTACCGTGGACGACTGGATGCCAGCCGCAAAGAGGCGGCGCCCAGTGATGCACACCGTGACCTGTTTGAAGCCATGCTGCAGGTGGCGCGGACCGGTCGTGGGCCACAGCAGCAGATTCCCAGCATGGGCTGCTCCATAAAATGGAAGGGCGAGACTGGCTAATTCGCAACTGATACAGTTTCAACCACAAGGGGCAGAAAGTCTGTAGACGGGTGCGCCGTGCAGTCGTTGCAGCTGACCGTTTGTCGCAGTGCTGAACCGGTCTATCCCATAGCGAAGGTGCGGCGACGATGGTTCAGGCCCTCTCTATTATTAATGCCTGTATAGATATTATTTTGCGCTATTCGGGTGGGTCGTCAACTATTCGACGCTGCGTGAAATCAAAGGTTGCTCCCCGTCGCCATCTGTTGGAGAATGGCGCGCTCGCGAACCGGGCCACCCTCCAGGCTGAACGAATTTTTGATAAGGAAGTGTGGTTTCGCCGGATCCCGCTATGCAGGTGTCGCAGCTGAGTTTAGCGCTACCGATACGCAGTGATTAATTTTGTGAGCAGTCGCGCTCCGCTTGGGGTGAGGGCTGTTCTGCCGCCAATTTCAGGGCATCAGACAACCAATTTTCAAGACACAAACAGGAGACAGCAATGGCCTCGCGTAAAGAACTTGCGAATGCGATTCGTGCATTGAGCATGGATGCGGTACAGAAAGCCAAGTCCGGTCACCCGGGTGCACCCATGGGTATGGCGGATATAGCCGAAGTGCTATGGAATGATCATCTTAAGCACAATCCCGATAATCCCAAGTGGGCAGATCGTGACCGTTTTGTTCTTTCCAACGGTCATGGTTCCATGCTGATCTATTCGCTGTTGCATTTGACCGGTTACGACCTGTCGACCGATGATGTGAAGAACTTCCGTCAGCTGCATTCCAAAACCCCGGGGCATCCGGAATATGGTTATGCGCCGGGTGTCGAAACGACTACCGGCCCTTTGGGGCAGGGTATTACCAACGCGGTGGGTATGGCCATTGCTGAAAAAGTTCTGGCCGGTCAGTTCAATCAGGACGGTCACCACATCGTCGATCACTGCACTTATGTTTTCATGGGCGACGGCTGCATGATGGAAGGTATTTCCCACGAAGCCTGTTCGCTGGCCGGTACCCTCGGTCTCGGCAAGCTGATTGCGTTCTGGGACGACAACGGCATTTCCATCGACGGTCACGTCGAAGGCTGGTTTACAGACGATACGCCGAAGCGTTTTGAAGCTTACGGCTGGCACGTGGTACGCGACGTTGACGGCCACGATTCAGACGCAATCAATAAGGCGATTCACGAAGCCAAGTCTGTGAATGACAAACCGACCCTGATCTGTGCCAAGACTGTCATCGGTTACGGTGCGCCTAACCTGTGCGGAAGCCACGATTGTCACGGCGCCCCGCTGGGTGACGATGAAATCAAGGCCACGCGTGAAAACCTGGGCTGGAGTCATGCGCCATTCGAAATCCCTGCCGACATCTACGCCGGCTGGGACGCCAAGGACAAGGGTGGCAGCGCTGAACAGGCGTGGAACGAAAAATTGGCAGCTTATAAGAGTGCGTATCCGGAGCTGGCGGCTGAATTCGAACGCCGCATGTCTGGCGAACTGCCGGCCAACTGGCCAGAGGGCGCCGCTGCATTTATTGCCTCTGTGAACGACAAGGCCGAGACCATTGCCTCGCGTAAGGCTTCACAGAATTCGTTGAACGGTTTCGGTCCGCTGTTGCCGGAATTTCTGGGTGGCTCTGCCGACCTGGCGGGCTCCAACCTGACCATCTGGTCCGGCTCGAAAGGTATCAGCAACACGGTTTCCGACGGCAATTACCTTTATTACGGTGTGCGCGAATTCGGGATGTCGGCCATTATGAACGGCATCACCCTGCACAGTGGATTCATTCCCTACGGCGCTACCTTCCTGATGTTCTCCGAATACGCGCGTAACGCGCTGCGTATGGCCGCGTTGATGAAGGTGCAGAGTATCTTCGTCTATACGCACGATTCCATCGGCCTGGGAGAAGACGGTCCGACTCATCAGCCGGTCGAACAGACTGCGACCCTGCGCATGATCCCGAATATGGCGGTCTGGCGTCCCTGTGACGCGGTTGAATCTGCTGTGTCCTGGAAGGCCGCTATCGAGCGTAAGGCTGGCCCCAGCTGCCTGATCTTTTCGCGACAGAACCTGGCACACCAAAATCGTAGCGCGGAGCAGATTGCCAACATCGGGCGTGGCGGTTACATCCTCAAGGATTGCGACGGTACGCCGGATGCCATCATCATCGCCACTGGCTCTGAAGTGGACCTGGCCATGCAGGCGGCCGACCAGCTCAGCGCTAAGAAGATTCGCGTGGTCTCCATGCCATCCACCAACGTGTTCGATGCCCAGGACGAGGCCTACCGAGAGTCGGTGCTGCCGTCTTCCGTGAAGGCACGCGTGGCGGTAGAAGCAGGTGTGACCGATGGCTGGATCAAATATGCAGGCCTGGAAGGCAAGGTTATCGGTATCAATACCTTCGGTGAGTCTGCGCCGGCCGGTGATCTGTTCAAGCACTTCGGCTTTACCACGGAGAACGTGGTGAAGGCAGTGGAAGCCGTGCTGTAGACATTCGCAACACCCGATTTATTTTTCAGTTCACACCAAGAAAATTACGGAGAGACAAACATGACAATCAAAGTCGGTATCAATGGTTTTGGCCGTATCGGCCGTATGGCGTTCCGTGCTATCGCTAAAGACTTCAGTGATATTGAAGTCGTCGGTATCAACGACCTGCTGGAGGCGGACTACCTGGCCTACATGCTGAAGTACGACTCGGTGCACGGTAATTTCGATGGCGATATCGCTGTTGACGGCAACAACCTGGTTGTAAATGGCAAGACCATCCGCTTGACCGCCGAGCGCGACCCCGCCAACCTTAAATGGGGTGACATCGGTGCCGACCTGATAATCGAGTGTACCGGTTTCTTCCTGACGGAAGAGACCTGTCAGAAGCACATCGATGCCGGCGCCAAAAAGGTTGTGCAGAGCGCACCTTCCAAGGACGGCACACCGATGTTCGTTTACGGTGTCAACCACGAGACCTATGCCGGCCAGGCCATCGTTTCAGCCGCTTCCTGTACCACTAACTGCCTGGCGCCTGTTGCCAAGGTGCTGAATGACAAGTGGGGCATCAAGCGCGGCCTGATGACCACCGTGCACGCTGCTACTGCGACCCAGAAAACCGTTGACGGGCCGTCCATGAAAGACTGGCGTGGTGGCCGCGGTATTCTGGAAAACATCATTCCGTCTTCCACTGGTGCGGCCAAGGCCGTTGGTGTGGTGCTGCCGGAACTGAACGGCAAATTGACCGGTATGGCCTTCCGCGTACCGACCTCCGACGTGTCTGTGGTTGACCTGACCTGTGAGCTGGAAAAAGAAGCTTCCTATGACGACATCTGTGCGGCCATGAAAGCGGCTTCCGAAAGCGGCGACATCAGCAAGACCCTGGGCTACACCGACGAGAAGGTGGTTTCCACCGACTTCCGTGGCTGTGGCAAGTCCTCCATCTTTGATTCCGGTGCCGGTATCGCGTTGGACGGCACCTTTGTGAAGCTTGTCTCCTGGTACGACAACGAGTACGGCTACACCTGCAATATGATGCGTTTCGTGCAGCACGTCGCCGCCAACTGATCGGCTCTGAGTATGAGGTGGGTTGTGCGCGATCGCACACAACCCACCCTTTATGCTTGTAGAGCAAGTCCCAGAAATTTTTGGTAAACCTGATGCTTAGCAAAAGTTTTTGAAAAATAACGGAGTCCCACAATGTCTTTTATCAAGCTGACCGATCTTGATCTTGCCGGCAAGCGCGTCCTGATCCGCGCCGACCTCAACGTACCCGTCAAGGACGGCAAGGTGACCTCCGATGCCCGCATAACGGCGTCCATGCCCACCGTCGAACATTGCATGAAGGCCGGCGCCAAAGTGATGCTTATGTCCCACCGCGGCCGTCCGCAAGAGGGCAAGGCCGATGAAGAAAACTCGATGGCGCCTATCGCCGCGGACATGTCAGCCAAGCTGGGCAAGGACGTGCGCCTGATCAAGGACTACCTCGACGGTGATTTCGACATCACCGAAGGTGAAGTGGTTCTGCTGGAAAATGTGCGTTTCAACGCCGGCGAGAAGAAGGATGACGAGGCGCTGGCCAAGAAATACGCTGCCCTGTGCGATGTCTTCGTGATGGATGCCTTCGGTACCGCGCACCGCGCCCAGGCTTCCACCCACGGCGCCGGAAAATTCGCCCCCACAGCCTGCGCCGGGCTGCTGCTCGCTGACGAACTGGATAACCTGGCCAAAGCGCTGGCCAACCCGGCGCGACCGATGGTCGCCATCGTGGGCGGTTCCAAGGTGTCTACCAAGTTGACCGTGCTGGAAGCTCTGTCGGAAAAGGTTGACCAGCTGGTGGTCGGCGGCGGCATCGCCAACACCTTTCTCAAGGCCACCGGCAACAATGTCGGCAAGTCACTGTGTGAAGACGATCTGGTGGATACCGCCAAGGCACTCATCGAAAAGATGAATGCGCGTGGCGCCAGTATTCCGATTGCGGTCGATGTGGTGTGCGGCAAGCAGTTCGACGAAAACGAACCGGCTGTTCTGAAAGATCCGGGCGCCGTGGAAGACGATGACATGATTTTCGACATCGGCCCGAAATCGGCGCAGGAACTGGCGGATATTATTGGCAAGGCGGGCACTATCGTCTGGAACGGTCCGGTCGGTGTGTTTGAATTTGACCAGTTCGGCGAAGGCACGAAAACGGTATCGATGGCGATTGCCAACTCCAAGGGTTTCAGTCTGGCGGGTGGTGGCGACACCATTGCGGCCATCCAGAAGTATGATATTTACGACAGGGTGTCCTATATCTCCACCGCCGGTGGCGCCTTTCTGGAATACCTGGAAGGCAAGACACTGCCGGCCGTAGCGATGCTGGAAGAGCGCGCCAGGTAAGTGGTTCGTATCAAAGCAGCTGAACATGCAGCGAAGAACCAAAATAGTCGCGACCCTTGGTCCGTCTACCGACGATCCCAAGGTCCTGGATGACATGATCCAGGCCGGCGTGGATGTGGTGCGCGTGAATTTCTCTCACGGTACCCATGAAGAACATCTGCGGCGCGCTAAAAATGTGCGTAACCGCGCGCGTGCACACGGCCGTCAGGTCGGGGTATTAGCCGACCTGCAAGGCCCCAAGATCCGCATCGCCAGGTTCAGTGATGGCAAGGTTGTACTGCAGGAAGGTGCACGCTTTGTTCTGGATGCATCGCTGGATATCGATGCCGGCAGCCAGGAGCGGGTGGGGCTGACTTACAAGGCGTTGACAGACGACGTCAAGCGCGGTGACACCTTGTTGCTTGATGACGGTGCTGTCGTGCTCTGGGTCGAGGAAGTCACCGGCTCGGAAATTGAAACCCGTGTCGTTGTTGGCGGTACGCTATCCGATAACAAGGGCATTAATCTGCAGGGTGGGGGTTTATCGGCACAGGCACTTACCGAAAAGGATCGTGCCGATATCAGGGTGGCCGCTGAAATGCAGGCTGACTATGTCGCCATATCATTTCCGCGCAGAGCTGCTGATATCAATGAAGCGCGCGAGTTACTTTACCGGGCAGGCGGGCACGGCGGTATCGTTGCCAAGATTGAGCGCGCTGAGGCCATGGAGGCGCTCAATGAGATCATCGAAGCCAGCGACGTGGTCATGATCGCGCGTGGTGATCTGGGCGTCGAAATTGGTGATGCGGAGTTACCCGCCGTACAGAAACGCATCATACATATCGCACGCAGCATGGACCGCGTAGTGATAACGGCGACACAGATGATGCAGTCCATGATCGAAAGCCCAATCCCTACGCGGGCTGAGGTTTTCGACGTTGCCAACGCCGTCCTCGATGGTACCGACGCCGTTATGCTGTCTGCGGAAACGGCCGCGGGTAAGCATGTGGCCAAGGTCATCGAAGCTATGGACCGCATTTGCCGTGGCGCCGAACGCCAGCGTATGGATATGGCCCATGAGCGACGCAGTGCCATGCATTTCAAGCAGGTCGATGAGGCGATTGCCAAGGCTGCCATGTATACGGCTAACCATACAGGTGTTAAGGCTATTGCGGCATTGACAGAGTCCGGTGCGACACCTTTATGGATGTCGCGTATAAGTTCCGGAATCCCGATCTATGCCTTGACGCGCCATGTGGAGACGCGTAGAAAGGTAACCCTTTATCGGGGTGTTTACCCCGTGAGCTTCGACGTTACGACCAGCAGTCATCGGCAGCTG